>Ga0207682_10000293_pt1 | contig 22550 bp, 20 predicted proteins | sample KBSM63metaG_FD_184332 | JGI IMG/M metagenome (GOLD analysis project Ga0207682, IMG submission 184332) | Miscanthus rhizosphere microbial communities from Kellogg Biological Station, Michigan, USA - KBS M6-3 metaG (SPAdes) (version 2) | ecosystem: Host-associated > Plants > Roots > Rhizosphere >... | reverse complement strand
ATGCCGGTCAGGCGATCCAGCACATAGAACGACCAGCTGCGCAGCTTGCCGAACTCGCCGTCGCTGACGATGTCGATCCCGGCCTCGGCCTGCTGGCGCACGACGGTGGCGATCTCCTCGCGCAGGCAGGCATCGTAGGCCTGGCTGTCGACCGCGACACCGCCCTCGATCGCCTCGATGTAGCTCATCACCCGCGGCGGGCGCACCAGGCTTCCAACGTGAGTCGTCAGGATCCGGTCCGGCATCGCATGCTCCAAATGCAACGGCAGGCGGACGATGGTCGTCCGCCTGCCGGGTCACCCGCGCTATTGGTGGAGCATGATCTTTTCCGAAAACCGGTACCCATCCCCGATCGGGGTCGAGGACATGCTTTTCGGGATCATGCTCTCTAAAGCTAGTTGCTCTTCATGCCGGCCTTCACCGGGTCCTTGACGTTCTCGGTCTTGTCGAACTCGACGTTGACCAGCTCGTTGCCGACCTTCTGCACACGGCGGATGTAGATCGTCTGGATGATGTCGCGCGTCTCGGGATCGATCGAGATCGGTCCGCGCGGGCTTTCCCACTTCATGCCCTTGGCGGCGGCGATCAGCGCATCGCCGTCGGTCTTGCCGGCGGCCTTCTTCAGCGACTCGTAGATCAGATGCATGCCGTCATAGCCGCCGACCGCGAGGAAGTTCGGATTGACGCCGTTCGCCTCTTTCCTGAACGCGGCGACGAAGTCCTTGTTCATCTTCGAATCGTGATTGTGGTCGTAGTGCCATGCCGTGATCACGTCGAGCGCGGCCTCGCCCATCTGCTTGATCGCCGAATCGTCGGTCAGTTCGCCGGTGCCCATCACCTTGATGGTCTTCGGGTTGACGCCGCGCTCCGAGAACGCCTTGGCGATCGCGGCCGGCTGCGCGCCGGCCGGCACGAACACGAAGATCGATTCCGGATTGAGGTCTTTCGCGCGCTGCACGTAAGCGGAGAAATCAGGATTGGCGACCGCCATGCGCACCGCGCCGACGATCTCGCCGCCGCCGGCCTTGAACGCGCGGTGGAAGCCGCCTTCCGAATCGTGCCCCGGTCCGTAGTCCGAGACCATCGTGTAGGCTTTCTTCACGCCGTTCTTTGCTGCCCACGCGCCGAGCGTCTCGGTCACCATCGGCAAGGTCAGCGAGGTGCGCGTGCAGTACGGCGACTTGGTGGTGATGATCGAGGTCGCGGCATTCATGATCACCATCAGCTTCTTCGCCTCTTCCGAGACGCTGCAGGCCGCGAGCGCATTCGGGGTCAGCACGAAGCCGGCCAGGATATCGACCTTGTCGCGCACGATCAGTTCCTGTGCGAGACGCTTGGCGACGTCCGGCGCGATGCCGCCGACATCCTTGCGGATGATCTCGATCTTGGCGCCGCCGACAGCGTCGCCGTGCTGCTTCATGTAGAGCTTGATGCCGTTGTCGATCTGCGTCGCGGTGTCGGCGAACTGGCCTGAATAGGGCAGGATGACGCCGATCTTGACGGTGTTTTGCGCGTGGGCCGAACCGGCAACTACGATTGCGGCAAATGCTGTCGCCGCGAAGAGCGAAATTCGCATGTTTCTTCCTCCCTGGATGATTGCGTGCGCGCGCGCCCCGCATTCTTTCTTTTCAGCGTAGCAGCTTGGACCGGCGGGTCAATTTGGCCCAATTGTCGCGTATTCGTGGGCGTGGCCTTGGCGGCGAACCGGTGCACACTTCGCCGGGCCGCGGCTATTGGTGGAGCATGATCTTTTCCAAAAACCGGTGCCCATCCCCGATCGGGGTCGAGGACATGCTTTTCGGGATCATGCTCTAACGGCTGAACTTGACCGACAACTGCTCCATCGGCGCGAGCGTGTAGGCGAACTCGGTCTCGTCCTTCTCGATCAGCGGCGGTGGGACGATCGAGCCGGTGATGATGACGTCGCCGGCGCGCAGCTTTTCGCCATAGGCCGCGAGCGTCCCGGCGACGTGGGCCACGATATCGACGATGTTGCCGATGTTCGCCTGCAGGTCTTCCTGCCGCGCGACCTGCGCGCCGCGCCGGAACACCAGCCCGGCGAGGCCATCGAGCTTCACGCCGGCGCGTGCCTTGTCCGGCGCGCCGAGGATGACATTGCGATGGAAGATGTTTCCGGCGAGTGCAACCTCGACGTCGGCCGGCGGCGGATTGAGATCGGCCAACTCGATCGCGGGGCCGAGCGCCCCCACCGCCGCGATGGCGGCCTCGCGGCTCGCGCCGCCCGCCAGATCGGTCGCCATATAGGCAGCGATCTCGGGCTCCGCGACCGGCTGCGTCCAGCCCGCGACCGAGACAGTACTGCCATTGGCGACCTGCGACTTCTGCATCATGTAGCCGACCAGCGGCATCTTGATATTGAGCCGCTCCATCGCGGCCTTGGCGCCGAGGCCGACCTTCCAGCCGATCGGCTTCTCGCCCGCCGCGATGCGCGCGCGGCGTTCAGCCAGTTGCTTCTCCATGCCGCGCGCGATGCGTGGATCGTCCCAGGCGTTCATTTGTGGCTCTCCGGATCGACTTCATAGCCCGAGGCTTCGATCGAGCCCGCGCCCATCCAGCCCCAGACCAGCACGACATCCTCATTCGACGTGTTGTTGAAGCCGTGCCAGCAGCCGCGCGGCGAATAGATCACGTCGCCTTCGCCCGACGGCTTCTCGCCTTCGTCGGTGTAGATGTGGCCGTGACCCTTGAGCACGATGAAGAACTCGTCGCAGTTGTGATGACGATGGTTCTCGTGGCGCGCGCCGGGCTTGAGCACGGTCCAGCCGACCACGTGATCGGCGCCGGCGGACTTCTTGTCGATCAGGAACTGGACCTGCATGTCGACCCAGCCGTCCTCGCGCGGCAGGCCTTCGACCTTGGGCACATCGCGCAGACTGGTGCGGTACATCTTCGTCGGCGGCGCGTTCTCTTTCATCTTCTTCGCCGTTTCCTTGAACGCCTTGCCCAGCGCGGCGCCGAACAGTTCGACCTTCGATGTCATGATTGTCCTCCAAGGCGCCGATACACTTCGTGCGCGGTGACGAAATCCTTGTGGTCGATGCCAAGCCCGCGGCAGGCGTTCATCATCTCGTTGGCCGCGGCCGCCAGCGGCACCGGGCTACCGAGCTTGCGGCCGAGATCGAGCGCCAGCAGCATGTCCTTCTGCTGCAGGGTCACGTCGGCGAGCGGCACGTCCGGCATCTTGCCTTCCAGGATGAACGGCCCGCGATACCCGAGCACCGGCGAAGCCGCAACGCTCTTGAGCACCGCGTCGACCGCGACCTCGCGCCTCACCCCGCCCTTCTCGGCCAGCGCGACCGCCTCGCCAAACGCAATGACCTCGACCATCAGCAGCAGGTTGACGGCGATCTTCATCTGGCAGGCGAGACCATTCGCACCGATATGCGTCACCTTCGGACCGATCGCGAGCATCACGGGTTTCGCGCGCTCGAAGGCGCCCGCATCGCCGCCGACCATCACCGACGCGTTGCCGGCGACGACGGTCACCGGACTGCCGGAGATCGGCGAGTCGAGCATGAAGCGCCCGGCCTTGGTGAATTCGGCGGCGACCTCGCGGCTGACATCCGGGTTGATCGTGCTCATGTCGGCATAGATGCCGCCCGGCTTGAGGCCGGCGAGCACGCCGCCATCGCCGAGCGCGACCGCGCGCACCGCCGCGCCATCGGTCACGATGGAAAACACGATCTCGGACGTCGCCGCGACCGCACGCGGCGTATCGGCCCAGGCCATGCCGGCGGCGATCAGCGGCGCAGCCTTGTCGCGCGAGCGGTTCCAGCCGGTGACGCTGTGCCCCGCCGCCATCAGGCGCGGGACGATCAGCGCGCCCATCGCGCCGAGGCCGATGAATCCAACCTGCAACGTATCCTCCTTATCCGGCTCGCCGCGTCGAGCCGCGCACCACGATCTCGACCGGCAGCACGACATGTCTCGCCTGCCCGCCCTGCCCGCGCATCATCTCCATCAGCAGTTCGGCGCTTTCAAGCCCGCCCTTCTGGTGCTGCACCCGGACCGTGGTGAGCGCGGGAGACAGGCGGTCGGCGAGCGGCATGTCGTTATAGCCGGTCACCGACACATCCTCCGGACAGCGCAGGCCATGACGGCGCAGGACCGCGATGGCGCCGACCGCGAGCCTGTCGTTGGCGCAGACCAGCGCGGTAAACGGGTGGCGTCGCGCGAGGAGTTCCTCGGCGCAGCGCTCGCCTTCGGTTTCGTTGAAGGCGTTGGCGAAGACGGCGTTCGGCTTCGCCTTGCCGATGCCGAGCAGCTTGCGGTGCAGCGTAAACGAGCGGTAGCGCCGATACCCGGTCGAGAGCGCCTGCGGTCCGGCGATCGCCGCGATGGCGCGATGGCCGTAGGAGACGAGATGCATGAGGATGCGGCGTATCCCGTCCTCCTCGTTGTGCACCACCGACGAGACACGTTCGTCGTCGCTCGCGCGCACCACGGTTACGACCGGCATCGGAAGCCGCGCCAGCGCCGGCTCCTCACGCGCCACGGTGGCCAGGATCAGCCCATCGACAGCGCGCGCCCGCATCGTCTCGACGATGCGCTGCTGGCGCCGCGCATCTCCGTCAGTATTGGCGAGGATCGCGACATAACCGTGCGCCGCCAGCCCGTCCTCGATGCCGCGGATGATCGGCGGATAGGCCGGATCGGCGATGTCGGGCACGATCACGCCGACCGTGCGGGTGCGCAGCGTGCGCAGCGACGACGCGGCGGCGTTCGGCAGATATTTCAGCCGTTCGCTCGCCTTGCGGATCTTCTTGCTCAGCGCACCGGAGACGCGATGGCGCGAATCCGGATTGAGCGCGCGCGACACGGTCGAGACGTTGACGCCGACCGCGCGGGCGACGTCCTTCAGTGTCGCGCGCGAACGCCTGTTCACTTACTTCGCGGCCTTCTCGTACGGGTGGATGAGCTCGCCGGTCTTGAGTTCCGGCGGCCAGACCACGATCTGCTTGCTCATATCCTTGAACTGCGCGATGTCGCTGCCGCTCACATTCTGGAACTGAGTGTAGATGATGCGCGGCTTCGCCCACTCCCCGTCCGCCCCGAACGCCATCGGGCCGATGATGGTGTCGATCGTGTTGGCGCGGATGTATCCGGCGATCTTGTCGTCATCGAGCGACCTGGTTTCCGTCACCGCCCTGGCGAGTACCTGCCCCGCCGCGTAAGCGTAAGGCGGATAAGTGAAGCCGAGCGGATCGACGCCGGCGCCGGCCGCGCGCTTCTGATAGGCCTCGAGGAACTCCTTCGTTCCGGTGAACTGGAGGCTCGGCGCCGGAACGTAGAACTCGTTATTGACGAGCCCGTTCGCCAACGGCCCGAGTTGCTGCTTGAGGCCCGTGATGAGCAGACCGAGGAATGCGCCGCCGTAAAGCTTCGGCTTGAACTGGATCTCGCTCGACGCCCGGATCAGGCCGACGGTGTCCGGCGGCAGCGTCGCCGCATAGACGATGTCGGGATTGGTCGCCTGCATTGCCCGCGCGATCGGCAACAGATCGGCGCCGACCGGATAGCTGCGCTCATAGACGATCTCGAAACCCATCGCCTTGGCGTTTTCGCGTGCGCCGTCGATCGCGTTGCGCGAGAACTCGACGTCGGCGCCGACGAGCGCAACACGCGTCAATTTTGGCTGAAGTCCCTTCGCCATCTCGAAGAAGCCGCCGGAATAGTTGCGCGGGCTGCCGCCCTGCGAATTCATCGAGAAATATTTGGGGTATTTGAACGCGTTGTTCGCGCCGAGCCCGAAGATGCCGATCGTCGTCCGGTTCGCGTGCATGATCGCCGGCATCGCGGCTGCGATAACGTTGGTGCTGTACGGACCGATCAGCAGGTCGACCTTGTCGACCGACAGAAGCTTCGCATAGATGCCGGGTGCGTTGGCGGGGTTGGCCTGGTCGTCGTAGTAGACAAGCTCGACTAGCCGGCCGAGTAGCCCGCCCTTCGCATTGACGTCATCGCGCCAGATCTCGAGGCCGACCTGCACCTGCTTGCCGGCGGGCGCCGTCGGACCGGTCAGGCTGAGGCTCAACCCGACACGAATGGGATCTGCGGCGCTCGCTGGGACAGCGAGAAGAAGAAGCGCGCCCATGGTAAGCGCCGCGCGGCGCGACAATGCGTGGAACATGAATTCCTCCCGGCTTTGGCCCGCTTTCCGCAGGTCTGAAGCGAATGCTAGCGAGCAAACGGCAGATTGGCAATCGATTGCCAGAAGTCGCCGATCCGTTGCATTTGACCGCTTCGCATGACGCGCTACAGTCCGCGCAAATTTGCCAGAACGGGTCAGGAAACGATGTTCAAAGCCTCCGCCGACGTGATGCTGCCGACCTCGATCATCGGCTCGCTGCCGCGGCCGTCCTGGTACACGGCGGTGCTCGGCAACAAGAGCTTCCTCGAGGCGATGGTAAACTCGCGCTACCGCGAGCAGTACGAGGACGCCGTGTCGTGCTTCGTGCGCGCGCAGGAGGTCGCCGGCCTCGACATCGTCACCGACGGCGACGCGCATTACGACGAGGAAGTCGGCGGCATGAGCTGGCAGAGCTATCCGCTCACCCACATGGCGGGCTTCGCGGCCGAGCCGGAGCCGGCGGTCTACAATGTCGGCGCGGTCGCCTATCCGCGCGGCCACATCCTGCACGATTTCCTCGAAGCGCGGGTGTTTCCGCGCATCACCGGCGCGATCGGGCGCGGCAACCTGCAATACACCGCGATGTGGAAGACCGCGCAGCGCATCACCAAGCGGCCGGTGAAGTTCGGCACCATCCTGCCTGAACTGCTGGCGGCCTCGGTCGCGGACGATCACTACAAGGACCCGATCGAGCGGACCTGGGCGTTCTCCAACGCGATCAATCAGGAGCTCAACGAGCTGGCCGACGCCGGCTGTCCGGTGATCCAGATGGAGGAGCCGCAGATCCACATGGTGCCGGTGCGCGGCAAGGCGTTCGGCAAGCTCGACGTCGACGACCTGGTGAAGATCTTCAACAACACCGTGAAGGGGCTGCGCGACAAGACCGAAGTGTGGTGCCACACCTGCTGGGGCAATCCTTCGCAGCAGCGCATCTTCGTCGACGTGCAGAGCTACCAGCCGACGCTCGCCGCGCTCAACAAGGTCGATGCCGACGCGCTCACCTTCGAAACCTGCTCGTCTGGCACCGGCGACCTCAAGGCGATCGGCGAGGTCATCACCGACAAGAAGATCGTGATCGGCGTGATCGATCATCACACGCTGCAGATCGAGCGGCCGGACGACGTCGCGACGCTGATCCGCGAGGCACTGAAGCACATTCCGCCGGAGCGGCTGATCATCTCGTCCGACTGCGGCATGGGACGCGAGGGCATGGGCCGCCGCCACGCCGCCTACAAGATGGTCTCGATGGTGCTCGGCACCAATATCGTGCGCAAGGAGCTTGGTCTGCCGGAAGCCGAATGCCTCGCGGCGGACGCGCGCTATTCGCTGACGCTGACGAGGAGCGCCTAGAGTTCGAACCGCTCATGCCCGCGAAAGCGGGCATCCAGGGCAAAGCACTGGGTCCCCGCGTTCGCGGGGACGAGCGGCAATGATCAACTATCTCCAAAACTGCTTCGAGGCGATCCGCGCGCCCTCGGCGAGTGCGGCCATCTTGGCCCACACGACGTCGGGATCGACCGCAGCCTGTCCGACCCAGGTGCCGTAGCCGCAGTCGCTGCCCGCCATCACACTCTCGCGCCCGACCAGCTTCGCATAGCGGCCGATGCGCTGCGCGATCAGCTCCGGATGCTCGATGAAATTCGCCTTGGATTCGATCACGCCGGGGATCAGCACCTTGCCGTCCGGCAGCTTCACGGTCTCGAACAGTGTCCACTCGTGCGCGTGGCGCGGGTTCGCGGCCTCGAACGAGATCGCGCTCGGCTTCGCCTTGAACACCAGGTCGATCACGTCGGCGAGCGGCACGTCGTAGTGGTGCGGGCCTTCGTAGTTGCCCCAGCACACATGCATGCGCAGCTGCTCGGCCGGGATATTGGCGACCGCGTGGTTCATCGCCTCGATGTTGAGCGCGGCAGCCTTGCGGAAGGTCTTGAGATCGGCGTCGTGATACTTGATGTGCTTGCCCATCGCGAGATCCGGACAATCGATCTGCAGCACGAGTCCTGCGCTGGCGACCGCCTCGTATTCCTGCCGCATCGCGTCGGCGATAGCGTAGAGATAGGCCTCCTCGCTCGGATAGTGATCGTTGCGGAAGAACACCGCGACCACGCCGGGCGACGCCGCACTCATGAAGCCGCCGACCGCTTTCACGGCGCCCATCGCGGTCTTCAGATTGTCCACGTCGGCAATCGCGGCCTGCGGGTCACGCACCGAGATCGGCGCATTGCAGGCCGGCGTCTTGCGACGCGAACGGCCGGGATCGCCGAACACCTTCTGGCGCAGCTTCGGGAAGTCGTCGAGGTCCTGATAGACGAAGGTGTTGCCGGTGCCGCCGAAGCCCCCAAGGCGGTCCTTCACATAGGTCGCGTAGCTCGGCTTCGAGAGCTCGCCGTCGTTGACCAGATCGATGCCGGCGTCGGCCTGCTTCTTGACGATCTCGGCGACGGCCGAACGAACGCGCACACCCAGCGCGGCCGGATCGACCGGCACGCCCTCCTCCTTGGCGTACATCATGCGGATCAGGTCGTCCGGGCGCGGCAGACTGCCGGTGTGGGTGGTGAGGAAGCGCTCGGTACTGCGGATCATGATTTGGCCTTGTCCCCGTCCGCCAGCAACTGTTCGAGGAGCTTGAGCGCACCGAGCACGTTCGCCTTGATCAGCGCCGATGCGAGCTCGCCGTCGCGATCCTCCAGCGCGCCGACGAGCCGCACGTGATCGGCAAGCGAGCGGTGTGTCCGCCCCGGGCTCGACAGCGTCAGGCGGCGCAGGCGCAGGCTGCGCAGCGCGAGGCTTTCAAGGATGCGCTGCAAGGTCTTGTTGCGCGCCAGATCGGCGAAGCGTTCGTGAAAGCCGACATTGGCCCAGTAGTAGCCGTCGCGGTCGCCGGCCGTGTCCGCGCGCTCCATCTCGCGCAGGATGGTGCGCAGCTCGCCGATCTCCTCGTTGGTTGCAAGCCGCGCGACCTCGGCGGCGATCAGCCCGAGCATCGCGGCGCGCACGCGATAGATCTCGCGGATCTCCGCGATACTCAGGTCCGCGACGCGCGGGCGGCGGCGCGGCAGGATCTCGACCAGGCCTTCCTTCTCGAGGATGACCACCGCCTCGCGCGTCGGCGTGCGGCTGGTGCGGAAACGCCGCGCGAGTTCCACCGAGTTCAGATCGCTGCCGGGCCGCCGCACGCCTTCGAGGATTTCCGCGCCGACCACGCAGGCGATGTCATCGACCAGCGAGGAGCGTTCATCGTCCTTGGAGACCACCCGCCGGACGACGCCCTGAAACCGTTCGAGCGTCGACTGCTGCCCCTGCTTCTTTCCCGGCGCCATACGCCCAAAGCCCCCGTCACGTCATCTCGATGCCACTTATAGAAGAGCCTTTAATCCCATGCCACGGCGATTTAGCTCCCGAACATGTGCCGGCGCAGGCGGCGGTCGATGGCCAGCAGCGCCGCGCTCGCCGTCACGGCGATGACCACCAGCAGCAGAGTCAGCGCCATGATCAGGCGGATATTGTGCAGGCCGATCGCCTGGATCAGCAGGAAGCCGAGGCCGCGCTGGGAGGCGAACATCTCGCCGAGCAGGGTTCCGATCAGGGTGAGCGAAAAGCCGATGCGGATGCCGGTGAAGATTTCCGGAATCGCGGCCGGCAGCAGCACGCGGGTTGCGATGCGCGACGGCCCCATGCGCATGACGCGGGCGGCCTTGAGGTAGACCGGGTTGAGGTTGCGCACCGCGCCGAGCGCGAAGATCGCCACGGGGATGATGCCGTGGATGGCGCCGAACGCGATCTTGGCCGGCATGCCGATGCCGAAGGCGAGCAGCACGATCGGATAGAGCGTGATCTTCGGGATTGAATAGAGCGCGACCAGCACCGGCTCGGCGACGTCGCTGGCGAAACGATAAAGTCCGAGCGTGAATCCGATCAGGATGCCGCACGAGATCGCGATGCCGAGTGCGAGCGCGAAGGCCTGCCCGGTCTCCAGAAGATGCGGATAGAACCGCGGCGAGGACAGAAGCTCGAGCGCATAGGCGATCGTATCGAGCGGCGCGGTCAGCGCATTCGCGCCGGCGTAGAGGAACAGCAATTGCCAGGCCGCGAGGATCGCGGCGATCAGCAGCGCGGTGCGGAAGGCGCGGATCACTTGCGCCGCCTCGCCAGGATCTTCTTCTCCCACAGGAAGAACATCGTGTTCACGGTCGCGGCAACGCCAAGCACGAACACGATCAGTGGATACATCACGGCGTTGTCGAAATTGTTGTAGGCATAGCCGATCTCATAGCCGAGGCCGGTACGCGACATGATCAACTCGGCACCGATCACGCCGATGAACGAATACGCGACCGCCAGCTTGATGCCGGTGAAGACGTACGGCGCCGCATAGGGCAGCGCGATCTTGCGTGCGGTCGCGACCGGGCCGAGGCGATGGATGCGCGCGGTCTTCAGCAACACGCGCGGCACGCGGTCGAGGCCGTTGAGCGTGTTCACCACCACGGCAACCAGTCCCAGCATGAAGCCGATCAGGATCTGCGGGAAATCGCCGAGCCCGAAGATCACGATGAACAGCGGATAGAACGCATAGACCGGGATCGCGTAATAGGCGGCGAACAGCGGATCGAGCGTTTCGCGCAAAGCCTGCCAGCGATGGATCAGCGCGCCGGCAAGCACGCCGACAATGATGGACGACACGCAGGCGGCGACGACGTTGCCGAGTGTCTTGAGGATCGCGGGCCACATCTGGGCAGTGCCGAGGATCTTGCCGAGATGCCACACGATCTCGCTTGGGGGGATCATGGAGAAGCGGGTGATGACGCCGAAGCGGCACAGCCCTTCCAGCAGCAGCACGAGGGCGATCGCGAGCACGAAGCGGACGCGGCCGGGGGTCACGGCTTGGCCGCCATCGCGTGGATGGACTCCTCCCGCAGCAATTGCCACAGCCGCGCCGTGATCTCGCCGAAGCGTGGGCCGGCGACCACGCGGCTGCCGCGCTCCTCGCCCCAGCCGGTCGCGATGATTTCGAGCATGCGGCCGGGCCGCGCCGACATCACACCAATGCGGTCGGCGAGCATTGCGGCTTCATCGAGCGAATGGGTGATCAGCAGGATGGTGGCGCCGGACTCGCGCCACAGCCGCAGCAGTTCGTCACCCATCAGGAAGCGCGTCTGCTGGTCGAGCGCGCCGAATGGCTCATCGAGCAGGATCACGCGCGGCCGTTGAACCAGTGTTCGCGCGAGACAGACGCGCTGGCGCATGCCGCCCGACAGTTGCACCGGGTAGGCGGTGGCGAACTCGGTCAGGCCCATCAGGCGCAACGCGTGATCGACGCGGGCCGCGATCTCCGTTTCGTCCAGCTTTGTCTGGCGCAGGCCGAACGCGATGTTGTCGGTGACGGTGAGCCAGGGGAAGCTCGCGTCCTCCTGGAACACGACACCGATGCCCTCCGGCACCTCGCCGGCGATCTCGTTGCCTTCAAGTGACGCCGTGCCCTTGGTCGGGCTGTTCAGCCCGGCGATGATCTCGAGCAGCGTCGACTTCCCGCAGCCTGACGGGCCGACGACGGCGAAGAATTCGCCGCGCACCAGATCGAGGTCGATCGGTCCGAGCGCCTTGACCTCGGCTTGCTGCTTGGTAGCCGGAAAGACGCGCGTGACGCCGCGCAGCGCGACGTGGACGCTCACGGTTACTGGGTTTTGCGCTTGAGATCGTCGGGCAGGAAGCTCTCGTCGATGATCTTGCCCCAGTCCGGATCGGTTTTCAGCGCGCCGACGATCTTCTGCGCGCGCATCATCTCGTTCATGGCCTTCAGGTTGATCTCGCCCTCGCTCCAGTAGCGCACGCCGGACTTGTCATGGCTTGAAAGAAGATTGCGCACCGCGCTACGCGCCACCTCGGAGGACAGATTGTAGGCCTTCGCGATGATGTCGGCGGACTCGTCAGGGTTCGCGTACATGAATTCGACCGCCTGACGGCGCGCGCGGATCACCGCGCGGATGAAGTCGCCGCGCGATGCCGCGGCCTTGGCCGTGGTGACGCCGACCACATTGTCGAGCGGCGGCAACACGTCGCTCGCGCGCACCACGGCGCGGTATTTGCCCTGATGCTGCGACCAGAGCGGCTCGGGGATCGGCGTGATGTCGACCGCGCCGAGATCGAGCGCCACGATGCCTTCGCCGAAACCGCCGGTCTTCACCAGCTCGGCGTCCTCCGGTTTGAGACCGGCTTTCTCCAAAACCAGGATCGCGAGCGCCTGGCTGGTCGAACGTGGATTGGTGTAGCCGATCTTCTTCCCCTTCAGGTCGGCTGAGGTCTTGATCGGCGAATCCGGCTTCACCGCCCAGATGAATTCCGCGACGGTCTGCACATTGTCGCTGACGATCTTGAGGTCGGCGCCGCTCTGGATCGCCGTGACGGTCGCGGTCGGGTTGATCTCGCCATAGGCGAGATTGCCGCCGAGCATGGTGCGCACCGTGGTGCCGCCGCCGTCCGACGACAGAATGCCGGTGACGTCGGCACCCTGCTGCTTGAAGAAGCCCTTCGCCATTGCCACCGCATACGGCATGCCGTTGGTGGTGACGCCGTAATTGCTGACGACGATCTCCTCTGCGCCTGCGGCGAGCGGAATCGCCAGAAACAACGCGGCGAGCGCGGCCCTGTGGGCTCGGATCATGTCGACCTCCCTGAGGCATTTTTCTTGTGTCGACACTCAGGGCAGCACGGTTTTCGGCCGCTGGCAACCGCCTCAGGCGGAGCCTTGCGGAAACACCCAGGAATGATCCGGCGGGATGACGACGCGGATCTGGTCCTGCGCGTTGAAGCGCGGAACCGTGCCGAGTTCGATCGCTTCCAGCCGGTGGCCGAGCGTCTCGACCGCGTAGGTCGTCTGCGTGCCGTGGAAATGCCCCTCGATCACGCGGCCGGGGAAACTGTTCACCGCGCTCGCCGCGTCGCCGTTCGCACGCAGGGCGATATTTTCCGGACGCACTGCCACGACGACGGCGTCGCCCGATTTGCCCTTGATCGGCGCGCTGATGGCGATCGCCTCGCCGCTCGCCGTCTTCACCGTGCCGGGTGCTGCCGCGATCTCGCCCTTGATCAGGTTCGACACGCCGGTAAAGTTCGCGACGAACAGGTTCTCCGGCCTGTTGTAGAGGTCGACCGGCGGGCTCATCTGCATCAGCTTGCCGTTTTCCATGACGCCGATGCGGTCGCCGAGCACCACGGCCTCGGCCTGATCGTGCGTGACGTAGAGCGCCGTGACCTTCGCTTCCTTGATGATGCGGCGCAGCTCGTCGCGCAGCCGCAGCCGCAGCTTGGCGTCGAGGTTCGAGAGCGGTTCGTCGAGCAGGAGGATGCGCGGATTGTAGACCAGCGCACGCGCGAGCGCGACGCGCTGCATCTGCCCGCCGGAGAGTTGCGTCACCGGGCGCGCGGCATATTCCGTGAGCCCGACAAGCTCGAGCACGCGCGCCACCTGGCGTGCGGCCTCGTCGCGCGGGACTTTGCGATGGCGCAGCGGATAGTTGACGTTCTGCGTGACCGTCATGTGCGGCCACACCGCATAGGACTGGAACACCATGCCGATGTTGCGTAAGCGCGGCGGCACATGCACGCCGCTCTCGGGCGCCGCGACCGTGTCGCCGCCGATCGAGATCGTGCCGCCGGTCGGATGTTCGAGCCCGGCGATGCAGCGCAAGGTCGTGGTCTTGCCGCAGCCGGAGGGCCCGAGCAGCACCACGATCTCGCCCGCCGCGATGCGGAAGCTCACGTCGTCGACCGCGGGGCGGCCGACCAGGAACTGCTTGCGCAAATGCGAGACGATCAATTCGGCGGACATCTAGTTTTCTTCCGTTTCACAGTACGCACTTACATCACACTCCGCTCGTCCCCGCGAAAGCGGGGACCCAGTTCTCGGCCCTGGATGCCCGCTTGCGCGGGCATGAGCGGACAGAGTGTGCATCACTGCCTGTATCCGTAAGTCTTGTTCCACTCGTCGAGCCATTGCTTCTGCAGACCCACGAACTGTTCGTATTTCGGCACCCACACCTTCACCACGGCCGGATCGAAGCCCTCCGGATAGAGCGGCGCCTTCTTGAGCGAGGTGAGATAACCGAGATCCTTGATCATCATCGCCTGGCCCTCCTCGGAGAGGCACCAGTTGAGGAACAGCCTTGCGGCGTTCGGGTTGGCGGCGGTCTTCGGAATGCCGGCCGCGAACGGCGTCATCGGCGCGCCTTCCGGCGCGAAGAAAACCTTTACCGGCGCGCCATCACGCAGCTTCGGGAAGATCGCATTGTAAAGCAGCGCCGCAACCGTGATCTCGCCGCGCACCAGCGCGTCGGAGGTCGGCGCATTGGAGGGAAACAGCATCGGCTGGATCGCCGCCTGCTTCTTCCAGTAGTCCTCGGCCACGACCTGCCGCTCGAACATCGCACGCGTCCAGGTCGTGCCGCCGGACGGCGCGATCACGTTGCCGACCTGCTTGCTGCCGTATTCGGGTTTGGTGAGGTCCATCCAGGTCTTCGGCGGATTCTTCACCAACTCGGAATTGTACGCGATCGCCCAGACCACGGTGGAGCGCGGCCACAGCTTCGGCGAGACGCGCGTTTCCGGAATGTAGTCGGCGGCATTCGGCGGCGCGTAGTCCTGGAACAGATTCTCGATCTCGAGCAGCAGCGAGCGGTCGGAATGGTCGATCACGTCGGCGAGAAGTTTTCCGGCCGACGCCTCGGTTTTCACGCGCTGCAGCAGCTGATTGCCCGGCGCGCGCAGGAACTCGACCTTGATGAAGGGAAAGCGCTTGTTGAACGCATTGATGACCGGAGTCTCGCTTTCGGCGACATTGGCCGAGTAGAAGACGAGCTTTCCTTCCTTGCGCGCCGCCTCGATCAGCTCAGGCGGACCGAACTGGGCTGCGGCGGGCGCCGCCATGAGACCGAGCGCGAATGCGCCAAGTGCGAGGACGTTTCGGCGAGACATGTTCATTGGCGATACCCGTAAACCTTGTTCCATTCCTCGATCCATTTCCCGTACAGCGCCTCGAATTCCGCGAACTTCGGCACCCACACCTTGGTGTCCTTGGTCATGCCTGCGGGCAGCAACGGCGGCACTTTCAGCGAGGTGAGATTGCCGTGCTGCTTGATCGAGTAGATCTGCCCTTCTTCGGAGAGCTGCCACTCCAGATACAGCCGCGCGGCATTCGGATTCTGCGCGGTCTTCGGAATGCCCGAGCCGTATGGGATGACCGGTACCCCTTCGGGCGGAAAGAACGTTTTCACCGGAGCGCCGTCGCGCTCCTTCGGATAAATGATGTTGTACACGAGCGGCGCGATCGAAACCTCGCCGCGCACCAGCGCGTCGGACAGCGGCGCGCCGGAGGGATAGAGCTTCGGCTTGGTCGCAGCCTGCTTCGACCAATAGTCCTCCCCGAGCACCTGGCGCTCGAACATGATGCGGGTCCAGGTCGTGCCGCCGGACTGCCCGATCACCTGCGCGATCTGTCCGCCGCCGTATTCCGGCTTGGTCAGATCCATCCAGGTCTTCGGCGGATTTTTCACGAGCTCCGTGTGGTAGGCAATGCACCAGCCGACGGTAATGTTCGGCCACAGTTTTGGCGACGCGAGCGAGTCGGGAAGATAGTCCGCAGCGTTCGGCGGCGCGTAATCAGCGAACAGGTGCTCGATCCCCTTCATCAACCCGCGGTCGGAGTGCAACACGAGGTCGGCCGCCAGCTTGCCGGCCGCCGCTTCGGTTTTCACGCGCTGGATCAATTGGCCGCCCGGCGCGCGGATCATCTCGATGCGGACGAAGGGGAACTTCTTGCGGAATTCGTTGATGACCTCCTGCTCCACCTCGGTGAAGGTCGCGGTGTAGAGGATGAACTTACCCTCCTTGCGCGCTGCCTCCACCAGGCTGTCGGACGGCTTGTAAGGCGCCGCCGCTCTTGCGCGGCCGACGATCGCGAACGTACCGAGCCCCGCGCCCGCGCGGAGCAGCCGCCGTCTGGTCAGTCCGGTCATGTCGCCCTCCTTGTCCCGCACGCGCTGCAACGCGGAGCGTTGCTGCGCAGATGCGGACCCCGCTTGCGTAGAACCGGGGTCCCGGGTCAGCGTCGCATCATTTGATGCTGCGCCGCGCCCGGGACACGAACGTCACTGTCTGTAGCCATAAGTCTTGTTCCACTCGTCGATCCAGCTATCGCGCAGCTTGACGTACTGATCGAAGTTCGGCGCCCAGGTCTTGATCACCTTCGGGTCGTAGCCTGGTGGATTGAGCGGCGGGTTCTTCAGTGCCGTGAGATAGCCGAGCTCCTTGATCTGCATCGCCTGCCCTTCCTCGGACATGCACCAGTTGAGGAACAGCTTTGCGGCATTCGGATTGGCCGCCGTCTTGGTGACGCCCGCCGCATAGAAGTTGAGCGGGACGCCGTCCGACGGGAACACGATGTCGACCGGAGCGCCGTCGCGCTTCTTGATGTAGCAGATGTTGTAGAGCAGCACGGCGATCGAGCACTCGCCGCGCACCAGCGAATCCGACGCGGGCGCACCCGACGGATAGAGAATCGGCTGCGTCGCGGCCTGCTTCTTCCAGTAGTCTTCGCCGAAGGTCTGCCGCTCGAACATGATGCGGGTCCAGGTCGTGCCGCCGGACGGGCCGATCACGTGGCCGATCTTCTTCGGGCCGTATTCCGGCTTGCACAGATCCATCCAGGTCTTGGGCGGATTCTTCTCGAGCTCGGTGTTGTAGGCGATCGCCCAGCCAAGCGTGGCGCGCGGCCAGAGCTTCGGCGAGACCAGCACGTCATCGCGATAGTCCTTGGCGTTCGGCGGCGCGTAATCCTGGAACAGATCGGCGATGCCCTGCATCAGCCCGCGGTCCGAATGGTTCACGGCGTCGGCGAGCAGCTTGCCGGCCGCGGCTTCGGTCTTGATGCGGGTGATGAGCTGGCCGCCCGGCGCGCGCACCATCTCGACCTTCACGAACGGGAAACGCTTGTTGAACGCCTTGATGACCTCCTGTTCGGGCTCGGTGAAGTCGGCAGTGTAGTAGACGAACTTGCCTTCCTTCTTGGCCGCCTCGATCAGCTCGTTGCTGCCATAGGCCTGCGCGGCGGCGCGCTGGCTGCCGATCGTCGTCGCGGCAACGCCCGCGGCCGCGCCAGCGGCGAATTGCCGGCGATTGATGCGAAAATCACTCATGCGTTTTCTCCCTCCAAGCGTCTTGTATCTATCCGGCGCGCCCGACACCGGAGGTGTCGGCGCCGCCACGCGACAGGTAATGCGCGATGCCGATCAACACCGCGAGTAGTACGGTCTGCACCAGGCTGAACGCCGAGGTGATGCCGACATTGCCGCCCTCGTAGTAGTCGAGCAGGAGCACCGCCATCACCATGGTGTTGCTGGTGTAGAGGAACAGCGATGAGCCGAGCTCGCGGATCGCCAGAATGAACAGCAGCGTCATCGCAGCGATGACGCCTGGGCGCGCGAGCGGCAGCACGATCGTGCGGATCGTGCCGAGCAGCCCCTTGCCGCAGATCCATGAGGCTTCTTCCAACTCTCGATGGATTTGCAACAGCGAAGTGGACAGGGCCTTGATCGTGTCGGGCATGAAGCGCGCGATGAAGGCGAGCGCCAAGATCCAGATCGTGCCGTATAGCCCGCCGGGCAACCCGATCCACGCCCACAGATAGGCGACGCCGATGACCAGCCCCGGGATCGCAACCGGAATGGTCGAGATCACGTTGATCGCGCCGCGCCCCCGCACAGTCGTGCGATTCACAGTGTAGCCGATTGCGAACGCGAACACGCCGCCGATCAGCGCGGTGATGAAGCCGACCTCCATCGTGTTGACGATCGAGCGCATCGCGAGCGGATTGTCGAACAGCCGCTCGAAATGGATCAGCGAATACTGCCGCGTGTCGAACAGGCTTTCCATATTGCGGATGAACAGAAACTTGCGGAACGCCGCCACGATCAGCGCCAGGGTGGGCAACACGACCACGACGACGAGATAGACAACCGCGAGGCCGAGCGTGAAATAGCGCCACGCACCGAGCCTCATCACGCCGGGGCGGAACGCCTTGCCGGCGACCGTGATGTAGCTGCGTCCGCTCACCACCTTCTGCTGCAGCCAGACCAGAAACCCGGTGACGACCATCAGAATGATCGCGACCGAGGCGGCTGTCGAATAGAGCGGCGGCGACCAATTGGTGAGCTTGAAAATGTAGGTGGTCAGCACCGGAATGTCGCCCGGCGCACCGAGCACCGCCGGGATGCCGTAGATACCGAGCATCACGACGAACGACAGCAGCATGCCGGAGATGATCGCCGGTGCGATCAGCGGGAACGTCACGGTCAACAGAATGCGCAACGCGCCTGCGCCCGCCACTTCGGCGGCTTCCTCGAGCGCCGGGTCCATGTTGCGCAGCGCGGACGCGGTGAACATGTAGACGTAAGGCGCATAGTAGATGCCGAAAATGACGATCAGCCCGGTCATGGTGTAGACGTCGAGACGCCAGGTGATGCCCGCCCACGCCATCAGGGTGTTGAGCAGACCGGTCTTGGGCGAGGCGAGGATCGACCACGCGACCGCCGCGACCAGCGGCGGAACGAATAGCGGGATCATGCTCGCTGCCGCGATGAAGCGCTTGCACGGCGTGTCGGTACGCACCACCACCCAGGAAAACATCAGCCCGATCACCACGGCGAGCGCGGTGCCGCCGCCGCAGGCAAACATCGAATTGGCGAGCGCCAGATGGACGTTCGGATTGCCGAGGACGGTGATGAAGTTGGTCAGCGACAGATCGAACACGCCGAACCCATCCACCACCGGATTGGTGTTGGTGAGCGCGCCGAGCAGCAGCATGGAGACCGGGTAAATCACCAGAAAAGTGAGGATGACGAGCAGCGCGGTCGGCCAGAGCCAGCCGAACGACATTCGCCGCGGCTCCACACGCGCATCGACAAGGGCAGCGGTTTCTGCTGTCACGAGCCTCCCCTCGAAACGGCCTGACCCTTGGGCGGGCGGCTCTTTCTTGAGCCTGACGTATCACACATTCCGGCCGCGGGGCACATTACCAAAATGCAATGTTGGGGCGGATTGCCGCGTCTGCTCACATTTGCATCGAACGACACTCGCGGGCCGCTACATCGGCTCGATCCTGGCCATCCGGACGTATTCGCCCCACTCCTTGATGGCGGTCTGGAACATTTCGGTCGCCCGTTCGGGCGTGTTGATCATCGGGTCGGCACCGGCATCGGCGAGGAACTTCTTCGTTTCCTCGGTGCCGACAATCTGGCCGAACCATGCGTTGATCTTGTCGACGATCGGCTTGGGGGTCGCCACCGGCACCATAATGCCCCACCACAGCGAGAGGTCCATCGGGACGCCGGACTCGGTCATGGTCGGGATATCGGGTTGCGACAGCAGGCGCTCCTTGGTTGAGACCGCCAGGATGCGCACGCGATTGGCGCGCGCCTGCGCCAGCGCGAAGATCGGATCGTGCATCCCGTAGTCGAGCTTGCCGTTGGCAAGCTCATTGAGGGAATCCGGCGCGCTGCGGTACTGCACCTCGACTGCCTTGATCCCCGTCGTGTTGCTGTAGATCGCGCCCATGATCCGGCCCGGATTGGCCGCGGTCGCATAGCTCGCCTTGTCGCCTTTCTGCTTCATCGCGGCTGTCAGCTCGACCACGGTCTTGTACGGGCTCTTGGCATCGACCACGAGCATGAAGGCGAGGTTGCTGGTGGTGGCGGCGACCTTCAGCGCCTTGCCGACATCGACCGGCGGATTCTTGAACAGATGCATGCTCGCCGCGACCGTGGTGCCGGCGAACGGGTAGAGTACGTGGCCGTCGGGCTTCGAGCGGGCGACAAATTCGGTCGCGACGTTCGAGTTGGCGCCCGGCTTGTTCTCCACGATGGTGGTGCGGCCCGCGATCGGGCGCAGCTTCTCGGCGAAGTAGCGCACGAAGATGTCGGCGCCGCTGCCGGGCGGGAAGCCGCAGATCAACCGGATGTCCTGGCTCGGATAATCCTGTGCCCGCGCCACGCCGCCGAATACGGAAGCGAGCGCCAACGCGCCGGCCGACTGCAGCAATTGCTTTCTTGTGAGCTCCATCGCTCGTCCCCTCGAAATTTGTTTCACATCGGCTCGATCCTGGCGAGCCGCACATAGTCACCCCACGCCTTCACATCGCGCTCGAATAGCGCCTGCGCCTGCTCGGGCGTACTGATGTTGGGGTCGCCGCCGAAATTGTTGAGAAACGTCTTCGTCTCCTCCGACGAGACCATCTGCACGAACCACGCATTGATCTTGTCGACGATCGGCTTGGGTGTCGCCGCCGGCACCATCGCGGCCCACCACACGGTCAGATCCATCGGGATGCCGACCTCCGTCATGGTCGGCTGGTCGGGCAGTGCGTCGAGCCGCTTGCCGGTGCCGACCGCCAGAATGCGGAAGCGGCCCTCGCGCGCCTGCGCCAGCGCGAAGACCGGCTCGTGCATGCCGTAGTCGATCCGGCCGCTCATCATCTCGTTGAGCGAGTCCGACGCAGTGCGATAGTTCACCTCGACCGCCTTGAGGTCCATCGCGGTCTTGTAGAGCTCGCCCATGATGCGCCCGGTCGGCGCCGAGGTGGCGTAGCTTGCCTTGTCGCCCTTCTGCCTCATCGCGGCGGTGAGATCGGCGACGGTCTTGTACGGGCTCCTGGCATCGACCACGAGCATGAAGGGCTGGCGGTTGATCGTTGCGGCGACGCGGATGTCGCGCAGCACATCGACCGGCGGCTTCTTGAACAGGCTCTGGTTGGCGGCAACCGCCGAGCCGGCATGGACGTAGATCGTGTAGCCGTCGGGCTTGGCGCGCGCCACATACTCGGTCGCGATGTTGCCGCCCGCGCCGGCCTTGTTCTCGACGATCACGGTGCGGTTCACGATGGGGCGGAGCTTTTCGGCGAAATGGCGCACCAGCACATCGGCGCCGCCGCCGGCGGGAAACGCGCAGACGAGGCGGATGTCTTGTCTCGGGTAGTCCCGGCTCGGATAATCCTGCGCCGCCGCTGCGCCCGGGACGAGGAGCGCGAGCGCAAAGCACAGCAGCCGCGAACTCGCACGCATCGGGCTCCCTCCGTTTTGCCGGAGTATGAAGCCCGACCATTGCCTTGCCAACTACTCCTGAAATGCCTGCTCGCGCGACTTGCGGATCTGCGGCAGCACGATCAGCACGATGACCAGCACGGTGAGCGCCAGCAGCACGATCGAGATCCAGCTTTCGAGAAAGATCTTCGGGTCGCCGCGCGAGATCACCAGCGCGCGGCGCAGATTCTCCTCCATCAGCGGTCCGAGGATGAAGCCGAGCACGAGCGGCGCCGGCTCGCATTCGAACTTCACCAGGATGTAGCCGAACAGCGCGAACACCGCGGTCATCACCAACTGGGCGATGTTGGTGTTGGTCGCGTAGATGCCGATGACGCAGAACAGGAGGATCGCCGGATAGAGCAGCCGGTACGGCACCGAGAGCAGCCGCACCCAGATGCCGATCAGCGGGAAGTTGATGACCAGCAGCATCAGGTTGCCGATCCACATGCTGGCGACCATGCCCCAGAACAGGTCCGGGCGTTTGGTCATCACGGCGGAGCCGGGCTGGATGCCGTGGATGATCATCGCGCCCATCATCAGCGCCATGATGGCGTTCGACGGCAGCCCGAGCGTGAGCAGCGGAATGAACGAGGTCTGCGCGGCGGCGTTGTTGGCGGACTCCGGGCCGGCCACGCCCTCGATCGCGCCCTTGCCGAAGCGCGACGGGTCGGCTGCGAGTTTCTTCTCCACCGTATAGCTCGCGAATGCGGCGAGCACGGCGCCACCACCGGGCAGGATGCCGAGGATCGAGCCGAGACCGGTGCCGCGCAGCACCGCGCGCCAGCTATCCTTGAAGTCCTGCACGCTCGGCCAGAGTTCCCGCAATCCGGTGTAGATTTGCGCGCGCGGCAGCTCGGGCCGCTCGAGATTGCGCACGATCTCGACGATGCCGAACATCCCGATGACGAGCGGCAGGAAATCGATGCCGTCCCACAATTCCGAAACGCCGAAGGTGTAGCGCGTCAGCCCGCTGTTCACGTCGGTTCCGACGAGACCGAGCAGCAGGCCGACCAGCACCATGCCGATCGCCTTGATCACCGAGCCGTGCGCAAGCACCACGGCGGTCACGAGGCCGAGCAGCATGAGCGAGAAATTTTCCGGCGCATTGAACTCCTGCGCGATCGAGGCGAGCGGCGGACCGAACGCCGCGATGAACACGGTGCCGACGCAGCCGGCGAAGAACGAGCCGAGCGCCGCAACGCCGAGCGCGACGCCGGCACGGCCCTGCTTCGCCATCTGGTGGCCGTCGATGCAGGTGACGATCGAGCTCGCCT
>Ga0207682_10000292_pt1 | contig 22772 bp, 19 predicted proteins | sample KBSM63metaG_FD_184332 | JGI IMG/M metagenome (GOLD analysis project Ga0207682, IMG submission 184332) | Miscanthus rhizosphere microbial communities from Kellogg Biological Station, Michigan, USA - KBS M6-3 metaG (SPAdes) (version 2) | ecosystem: Host-associated > Plants > Roots > Rhizosphere >... | reverse complement strand
AGTTATGCATGCCGCGCAACGCATCTACTGCTGCGCGGAGATCGCCCCATGCTGGACACCACGACGACGAAGTTCTCGCATGTCAAGGAAGGTCAGACGCCGTGGCGCAGCGACGGGTTGCGCGACTTCTTCCTGTACCGCGACCTCGGTGTCGAGCAGGCGACAGCGGGCCGCGTGATCGCGCAGCTCGTCAAGGCCAACATGGCACCAGAGAAGGGCACCGGCTGGCACCGGCATGAAGCGGAGTTCCATATCGTCTTCATGACGAAGGGCTGGGCGCGCTTCATGTACGGGGATGTCGAGACACTGGTCGAGGCCGGCGACTGCGTGCACCAGCGGCCCGGCATCGTCCACTACCTGTTCGACTACTCGCCCGACATGGAGTACCTCGAGGTCGTCGGCCCGGCCGACTTCAAGTCGATCGACGCGCCGGCGCCGTGCGAGGTGCCAGCAGCGGCCAGCTGGTGACAGCGCTCTGAGCCCGAGGTGCGCCGTGCGGCGCACGGGCGCTCAGAAGTCCATGTCGAGCTCGTCGATCTCGTCCGGCTCGAGCTGGGCCGCAGTTCGCCACTCCTTCATCTCCGGCATCGCCGTGATCTGGCTGCAATAAAGCAGGCTGGTCCGGTCGAGCTTCACGTGGTAGGTCATGAATCGAGTCGTGACCGGCGCGTACATCGCATCGGCCATGCAGCGCTGCTTGCCGAACAGGAACGGTCCGCCGTACTGCTCGATGCACTCGTTCCAGATCTTCGTGATGCGGTCGATGTCGGCGAGCGCGCGGGTCCACACCTTGTGGCCCGGGAAGTCGCCCTTCAGGTTCATCGGCAGCGCCGATCGCAGGCTGCTGAAGCCGGAGTGCATCTCGCCGCAGATCGCGCGGCAGTGCGCACGCGCCGCGCGATCCTTCGGCAGCAGTCCGCTCTCCGGCTTGATCTCGGCGAGGTACTCGCCGATCGCGAGCGTGTCCCACACCTTGATGCCATCGTGCGTCAGGCAGGGGACGCGAATGCTCGGCGAGAGCAGCAGGATCTCCTGGCGCGCGTCGGCGTCGTCCGGGCCGACGATCACCTCGTCGAACGCGAGCCCGGAGAAGCGCGTCATCAGCCAGCCGCGCAGCGACCATGACGAATAGTTCTTGCTGCTGAGGGTCAGCGCCGCCGCCGACTTGACCGCGGTCCGCGTGCGCCCGGGCGGCGCCGATGCGGGGGTCGACTTGGCGGCGCGCGTCTTCGGCTTCGACGGGGTGGCGACTGGCGACATGGGAAGGCCTCCGGCTCGACAGGGTCGTCGACGGCCGGTCGACGACCGACCCGGCATGCGACGCCTGCAGAGAAGCGCTCGGACCAGTGCAAGGGATATGCCAGTGGCCCGTGTCAGCAGCGCTGGCCCGCAAGTTGCAGCAGGCACCGGACATACCGCCGGAGTCCTTCTTGATGTACCAGGCCTACCAGGCGCATGCCGATCTGATGTGGCCGTTGCGCACCGCCGCCCGGCTGTCGCTGCCGATGCTGATGGATCCGGCCTACGGCGCTGCCGGCCACTCGACGCGGCGGCAAGTCGCCGCCGCGTGCCGCGTCCTCGAGCTCGGCGAGGTCACTCACAAGCGGCCACCGTGGAACATCGCGAGCGTGGTCGTCGAGGGCCGCAGCTTGCCGGTCGTCGAGGAGCAAACCTGGGTCACGCCGTTCGCGACGCTGCGCCGATTCCGCAAGGACGTCGGGATGCCGCAGCCACGCGTTCTCGTCGTCGCACCGATGTCGGGCCACTTCGCGACCCTGCTGCGCGACACCGTGCGCACGATGCTGGTCGACCACGACGTCTATGTCACCGACTGGCACAACGTGCGCGACGTGCCGCTGCTCGCCGGCCGCTTCGGCCTCGATGAGTACACCCACCACCTGATGGACTTCCTCGCCGCGATGGGCCCGGGCGCGCACGTCGTCGCGATCTGCCAGCCGAGTGTCTCGGCGCTCGCCGCGGTCGCGCTGATGTCCGAGGACCGGCATCCTGCGACGCCGCTCAGCCTGACCTTGATGGCCGGCCCGATCGACTGCCGCATCAATCCGACCGAGGTCAATCGGCTGGCCACCGCGAAGCCGATCGAATGGTTCGAGAAGAACCTGATCAGCACCGTGCCGTTCCGGCATGCGGGTCGCGGGCGTCGCGTCTACCCGGGCTTCGTGCAGCTGTCCGCCTTCATGAGCATGAACCGCGAGCGCCACGTCAACGCGTTCCGCGACTACTACGCACACCTCGTCGCCGACGAGTCCGAGAAAGCCGAGGTCACGCGGATGTTCTACGAGGAGTACATGGCCGTCTCCGACTTGACGGCCGACTTCTACCTCGAGACGGTCCGGTGCGTGTTCCAGGACTACTCGCTGCCGCAGGGCGAGCTGACGGTGCGCGGCCGGCGCATCGACCTGGCGGCGATCCGGCGCACCGCGCTGCTGACGATCGAAGGCGAGCGCGACGACATCTGCTCGGTCGGTCAGACATTAGCGGCGCAGGACCTCTGCACCGGGCTGCGTCCTTACCTGCGCAACCACTACGTGCAGGCCGGTGTCGGCCACTACGGGGTCTTCAGCGGCAAGCGCTGGCAGAACCACATCTACCCGATCGTGCGCGACGTGATCCACGTCTCGCAGTGAGTCGGAGCGCTACTCCTTCGAGGCCGGCATGCGAGTACCGAGCGACCCGCCGATGAACCCGGTCGCGATCGGTGCGGCCGACTCGGGTGACGCCGGTACCGCACCGCCCTTGCGCTCGCGCACCAGGTACGAATAGAGCACCGGCACGACGATCAAGGTCAGCAAGGTCGAGGTGATGACGCCGCCGATGATCGCACGCCCCATCGAGGCCTGCAGCTCGCCGCCCTCCTCGAGCGCGAGGGCGAGCGGCAGCATGCCGAAGATCATCGCCGCGGTCGTCATGATGATCGGCCGCATCCGCACCAGCCCGGCCTGCAGCAGCGCCTCGGGAATCGACAGGCCGGCCTTGCGGCCATGGTTCGCGAAATCGACCAGCAGGATCGCGTTCTTCGTGACGAGGCCCATCAGCATCACGAGGCCGATCATCGAGAACAGGTTCAAGGTCGAGCGCGTCACCAGCAGCGCGAGCATCACGCCGATCAGCGCGAGCGGCAGCGACGCCATGATCGCGAGCGGCTGCAGGAAGCTGCCGAACTGCGACGCCAGCACGATGTAGATGAAGATCACCGCAGCGGCGAGCGCCATCACGACGCCGGAAAAAGCCTCCTGCTGGTCCTTGGTCTGGCCGCCGACGTCGAAGCGGTAGCCGGCTGGCAGCTCGGTCTCCTTGACGATTTTCTGCACGTCGGCGCCGACGTCGCCGCTCGGCCGGCCCTGCGTGCCCGCATAGATCGCCTGGCGCCGCTGCAGGTCCTGCCGCTTGATCACCAGCGGGTTGACGACCGGCACGATCTCGGCGACGCGGGCGAGCGCAATCGGCGTGCCGTCCTTCGCGTACGCGACCGGCAGCGCATCGAGCTGCGCGATGTGCTCGCGCGAGGTCTGCGGCAGGCGCAGCTCGACGTCGACCTGCTCGCCATCTGGCGACGTCCAGTAGGTCGCGACGTCGCCGTTGACGAACGCGCGCAGGCTGGTCGCGAGCTGGGTCGGCGTCAGCCCGAGCTCGCGCACTGCGTCGGCCTTCAGACGCACCGCGTAGGCCGGCAGGCCTGGCTTCACCGAGGTCGTGAGATCGGCGATGCCCTTGACCTTCGCGACCTTGTCGGCGAGCTTCTGCACCTCGACCTCGAGCGTGTGCGGATCGGGCCCGAGCAGTGCGACGTAGATCGGCAGGTTGCCGACCGATGCCTCGATGCCGGGGATCGGCTTCAGCGCCGCCCGCAGCGCTTCCTCGACTTCACGCTGCTTCTTCTTGCGCTCGTGCGGCTTGACGAGTTGGATGCCGAGCGTCGCCGAGTGGCGCATCCCGTTGCCGGTGTCACCGATCGTCGTGGATGCCATCCGCACTTCGGGCATTGCGCGGACCAGCTCCTCGACCTGCGCCAGCTTCTCGCTGCCACGCTGCAGGCTGGTGCCGACCGGCAAGGTCACATTGAGCTGGATGTAGCTGTTGTCGGATTCAGGGATGAACTCGGTGCCGACCAGTCGGGTCAGGCCGAGCGCGGCGACGAAGCTGCCGAGTCCGGCCAGCAGCACGATCGCGCGCGACGTCACGGTCGCGAGGCGCCAGCGCTTCGGGGCGTCCGTACCTGCCCGGTGGCCCTCGGCGTCGAAGGCCCGGCCGTAAATCGGAATCGGCGGGAAGCGCAGCCGATAGCGTCGGTCCGAGAAAACCCAGTGGATCAGGCGCTCGTAAATGCCGTGCAGCACATCGAGCAGCCGGTCGGTGAGGCGCATCAGCGCGCCGAGCACCGGCACCGTGGCCAGGCGGTTGGTCGGCGGGTCGCGCCAGCGACTCGACAGCATCGGATCGAGCGTGAAGCTGACGAACAGCGACACCAGCACCGCGACCGCGACCGTCACGCCGAACGGGAAGAAGAACTTGCCGATGATTCCCTTCATGAACGCCACCGGCACGAACACCGCGCAGATCGCGAAGGTCGTCGCCATCACCGCAAGCCCGATCTCCTCGGTTCCCTCGGCCGCCGCGGTGCGGTGGTCCTTGCCCATGTGGACGTGGCGAACAATGTTCTCGCGCACCACGATCGCATCGTCGATCAAAAGGCCGATGCACAGCGAGAGCGCCATCATCGTCATGAAGTTCAACGTGAAGCCGAACGCGTAGATTGCGATGAAAGCCGAGATCACCGCGATCGGCAAGGTCAGGCCGGTGATGACGGTGCTGCGCCAGCTGTGCAGGAACAGGAACACGATCGCGACCGTCAGCAGCGCGCCCTCGATCAACGTGTGCTTGACGCCCTCGAGCGAGCGCTTGACCCAGTCGCTGTCGGCGTAGACGAGGCGCAGCTCGACCCCTGGTGGCAGGCCTTTTCGCAGCTCTTCGGCAGCCGACTTCACGCCCTCGCCGGTGTCGACGATGTTGGCGTCCTGCTGCTTGTAGACCTCGAACGAGATCGCCGGCACACCGTCGACGTGCGAGATCGAATCGGGCTCGCGCTCACGCTCGACCAAGGTGCCGACATCCGCGAGGCGCACGACCATGCCGTTGCGGGTCGCGATGACGAGGTCGGCAAACCCCTTCGCATCGCGGATCTTGCCCTCGACGCGGACGATCGCGTCTTCCTTCGCGCCGGTCAGCAGGCCGACCGGCATGTCGGCATTGGCGCGCTGCAGCGCGGTCGAGACCTCGGCCGGCGTCAGCTGGTAGGCGCGCAGCCGCTGCGGATCGAGGTCGATCCGGATCTGCCGCACCGTCAGCCCGCCGACGTCGACGCGCGCCACGCCGCCGACTCGCTCGAGGCGCTTTCTTACCACCTTGTCGGCGATCAGCGAGAGCTCGCGTGGGCTCCGGTCCGGTCCGAGCAGCGACAGATAGACCGTCGGCTGCGCGTTGTCGCCGTCGAAGCGCTGCACATACGGCGGCTTCGCGTCGCGCGGGAAGTTCGGCTGCGCCGCCGCGACCTTGTCGCGCACGTCCTGCACCGCGCGCGCCATGTCGGCGCTGAGCTGGAACTCGACGACCGTCTCGCTGCGCCCTTCGAGGCTGTTCGAGCGGATCATCTTGACGCCGGCGATGCCGTTCAGCGCGAGCTCGATCGGCCGCGTCAGCTCGGTCTCGGTCGCGTCCGGCGACGCGCCGGGATAGGCGACGCTGACGAACACCATTGGCGGCGAGATGTCGGGCAGCCGCTCGACCCGCAGCTGGGTGTACGAGAAAAGCCCGAGCACACACAGCGCGGCCATCACCATGGTCGCGAAGACCGGGTTGTTGATCGAGACGCGCGTGAACCACATGGCGACGTCCTCGCGTCAGGAACGAAGCGGTGACCGCGCCGACATCGCCAAGCTCACGACTTCGAGGCCGACGACGCCGGATTCGATGCGGTCGGCGCCGAGCGTTGCGGGACCACCTTGGCCGGCGCGCCTTCCTTCAGGTTGTCGAAGCGCGCCGCGACGACTTGCACATCCGGCTTAAGACCGCGCGCAACTTCGATGCGGCCGGCGGTTGCATCGGTGCGTCCGGTCACGACGATGCGGCGGACCAGCATCTCGTTCTCGAGCGTCCACACATAGTCCTGTCCGGACGACTGCGCGACCGCGGTCGACGGCAGGGTCATGCGCTGCTGCGGATCGGCCAAGCGCACGCGGACCTGGGCGTACTGCCCGGCGCGGAAACGCTCGTCGCGGTTGTCGAGCACGACGACGACGCCGATCGCGCGCGTGCCCGACTCGGCCGACGGCGCAATGCGGTCGATGCGGCCCGGCACCACGCTGCCCTGCCCCTCGACCTGCACGTCGACCGGCTGGCCGGATTGGAGCAGCGAGACTTCGTGCGTACCCACGGTACCGGCCACCTCAAGCGTTGCGAGATCGACCACCGTCAACAGCTGCTGCTCGGCACTGACCTTTTCGCCCGGCACGACGTGGCGGCGGCCGACGATGCCGGAGATCGGCGCGACCAGCGCGGCCTCGCGCACGCCGACGCGAGACGTCGACAGTTGCGCCTCCGCCGATCTCAGTTGCGCACGCGCCGCGTCGAGCCGCGCCTGCGAAGTCTGCAGCGCCGACGGCGAGATGAAGTTCTGGCTCGCCAGACCGACGTTCGCGGTGTGCTGGCGCTCGGCCTCGATCAGGTTGGCCTGGGCTGAATCGACCAGCGCCGAGCGGTCGAGGACGCGGCTCTGCAGGTCGGCGAGGTCGATCTCGCCGAGCGCCTGCCCGGCCTTGACGCGACTGCCCTCGGCGACCCGCAAGCTCAGCAGCGTGCCGGGCGCCTTGGCCCGGATCACCGCGGTGCGCGGCGCGACCAGCGGCCCCGAGAACTCGATCAGGATCGGCATCGAGGCATAGATCGGCCGCGTCACTTCGGCAGGCACGAACTCGAGCGGGATCACCGGCTTGACCTCGGGCTTGCCGGTCAACCGTGCCCACACAGCGCCGACATCCGGCACCTTGGTCATGGCCGCGCCGGCGCCGGCCAGCAGCAGCACCAGCCCCACCCCAACGCCGATCAGCCACCCGCGCCGCGCCGGTCGAACGGCAGCGGCGGGCTCGGTATTTTTCATGCCGGCGAGTGTAGGGGCGACGCCCGGTCGACGGCGCACCGAATGCGACAGGCTGCGGATTGCGGGGGCCGAACCGTCTTGCGATCGGATGGCAAGTGAAAGGGCCCGACGAAATGCGCTGCGGCACGTTTCGCCGGCGGTGGCTCAGCCGGCGGGCGCCGTCTCAGGCGGTCGCTCCATGACGGCGTTCGAGCGCCCAGGCGCGCCAGGAGCAAAGCGCGGCGACCGCGCCGCATCCGCTCGCGGCCCAGAACACCGATGCGAATCCATGGGCCTCGATCAGCGCGCCGCCGGCAACGCCACCCAGCACCCCGGGGATTCCGTAACCCAACACGGTGTAGAGGGCCTGGCCGCGACCGCGCAGACGTCCGGGGAAATGCCGGTTGATGACCGCGATGCAGGCGGTGTGCTGGGCCGCGAACGTCAGCGCGTGAAGGCCCTGCGAGAGCACGAGCAGCGTCGGGATCGAACCGAACGCGGCGACCGCCGCGAAGCGAAGGGCCGATGCGACCGCAGCGACGATCAGCCAGCTGTGCATCGAGAACCGGCTCGCCCATCCGCCCTGGAACCAGAACCACACGACCTCGACGACGATGCCGGTCGCCCACAGCAGACCGACTGCGGTCCGGCTGTAGCCGAGCGCGTCGAGGTACAGCGAGAAGAACGCATAAAGGCTGTTGTGGGCCAGCACGGTGAAGAAGACGCCGGCGAAGAACCAGGCCACCACCGGCACCTTCAGCACCGCCAGCGCGCGGCCGATGTCGACCTCGGCGTGCGCTGCCTCGGCGATGACCGGCAGGCGCAGCGCGGCGACGAAGAGCAGCGCCAGCAGCGCGATCAGCAGCACCGGAAAGCGGTCGACGCCGACCCGTTGCAGCACGAAGCCGCTGACGCTGACGGCGAGGATGAAACCGACCGATCCCCACACGCGGACCCTGCCATATCGCCCCGCATCGAGCGCGCCACCGCGGCTGACGAGGTGGGCGAGCGCCGCCTCGCTGATCGGGATCACGCCCGCCGTGCAGACAAAGAGCGCCGCGGTCACGCCCATCGTCCAGGCGTAGTCGGTCTTGATCAGGAAGCCGAACGCGCAACACAGCGACAGGCCGACGGCAACGCGCAGGACCCGCTCGCGCCGGCCGGTGTGATCGGCGATCCAGCCCCAGGCATATGGGCTGGCGACCCGGGTCGCGCTCTGCACCGAGGCCAGCACGCCGATCGCTAGTGTCGAATAGCCGAGGCTCTGGTACCAGAGCGGCGCATAGCTGAGGAAGAGCCCCGAGTACGCGAAGTAGGCGAACGAGACCGCCCCGAACGCGAGCAACGTGCGCCGCGGTGGCGCCTCGTCCGCGGCGCCCCCGCTCAAGGCGCGCGCGCGGGAATCGGGGCCGTCGCGACCGCGACGTCGCCGCACTGCGCGCGATGTCGGAGCGCGTGGTCCATCAGAACCAGCGCGAGCATCGCCTCGGCGATCGGCGTGGCGCGGATGCCGACGCACGGGTCGTGGCGGCCGAAGGTCTCGACCATCGTCGGCTGGCCGGCGCGGTCGATCGAGCGCCGCGGGGTGCGGATCGAGCTGGTCGGCTTGACCGCGATCGAGACCGTGATGTCCTGGCCGGTCGAGATGCCGCCGAGCACGCCGCCGGCGTTGTTGCCGACGAAGCCTTCCGGTGTCAGCTCGTCGCCATGCGTGGTGCCGCGCTGCTCGACGGCACGGAAGCCGGCGCCGATCTCGACGCCCTTCACCGCGTTGATCCCCATCATCGCGTGCGCGATGTCGGCGTCGAGCTTGTCGAACAGCGGCTCGCCGAGCCCGACCGGCATGTTGCGCGCGTACACGTCGATGCGCGCGCCGCAGCTGTCGCCGGCCTTGCGCAGCTCGTCCATGTAGGCCTCGAGGCGCGGGATGTCGGTTGCGTTGGCGGCGAAGAACGGGTTGTTGGGCACGTGATCCATCGATTCGAACGGAATCGCGATCGTGCCGATCTGCGTCATGTGGCCGCCGAACGTCGTGCCGTGCTGCTGCGCGAGCCACTTGCGGGCGACCGCGCCGGCGCCGACCATCGGCGCGGTCAATCTTGCCGAGGCGCGACCGCCGCCGCGCGGATCGCGCAGACCGTACTTGTGCAGGTAGGTGTAGTCGGCGTGGCCGGGTCGGAACGTATCGAGGATGTTGCCGTAGTCCTTGCTGCGCTGATCGGTGTTGCGGATCAGCAGGCAGATCGGCGTGCCCGTCGTGACGCCTTCATAGACGCCCGAGAGGATCTCGACCGTGTCGGGTTCGTTGCGCTGGGTGACATGGCGCGAAGTGCCGGGGCGGCGCCGGTCGAGCTCGGGCTGGATGTCGGCTTCGGACAAGGCCATCCCGGGCGGACAGCCGTCGATCACGCAGCCGATCGCCGGGCCGTGACTCTCGCCGAAGTTGGTGACGCGAAAAAGGTGGCCGAAGGTGCTGCCTGACATCAGGACCTGGCAGTCAGTTCGACGAGGGTTGCTCGTCGCGGTCTTCGACCGGCCAGTCGCGGATGTAGGCCTTCAGCATGCGGTTCTCGAAATCCTGGCTGTCGACGACCGCCTTTGCGACGTCGTAGAACGAGATCACGCCCATCAGGGTGCGCTCGGTCATCACCGGCAGGTAGCGTGCATGGCGTCCGAGCATCATGCGGCGCACCTCGTCGATCTCGGTCTCGGGCGTGCAGGTCAGCGGATGGTCGTCCATCACGCTGCCGACCTTGGAGTCGCCGAGCGCGCCGCCGTTCTTGACGACGGCCTGGATCACCTCGCGAAAGGTCAACATGCCGGCGAGCTCGCCGTGCGCCATCACCACCAACGACCCGATGTCATGCGACGACATCACGTTGACCGCATCGGCAAGCCGCTGCTCAGGCTCCACAGTGAACAGGGTGCCGCCCTTCACCCGCAGGATGTCGCTGACTTTCATGGTCCTCTCCTCGAGTGGATGCAAAACCAATATAGCCCACAATGCGGTCGCGCAACACCACCCCGCGCCCTTCCCCGCTGTCCACGGAGTTCCCATGCCCGGCTCGTCAGACCCCGGCTTCGACACGCTTGCGGTGCACGCCGGCGCCGCGCCCGATCCGGCGACCGGCGCGCGCGCGGTGCCGATCCACCTGACCACCTCGTTCGTGTTCGAGAACAGCGAGCATGCGGCGTCGCTGTTCAACATGGAGCGTTCGGGGCACGTCTACAGCCGGATCTCGAATCCGACCAATGCGGTACTCGAGGAGCGCATCGCGGCGCTCGAAGGCGGCGTCGGCGCGATCGCGACGGCGAGCGGCCAGGCCGCGCTGCACCTCGCGATCTGCACGCTGGCCGGCGCCGGCTCGCACATCGTCAGCTCGAGCGCGCTGTACGGCGGCTCGCACAACCTGCTGCACTACACGCTGTCGCGCTTCGGGATCTCGACGACCTTCGTGAAGCCCGGTGACATCGACGGCTGGCGCGCCGCGATCCGACCCGAGACGCGCCTGCTGTTCGGCGAGACGCTCGGCAATCCCGGCCTCGACGTCCTCGACATCCCGACCGTCGCGGCGCTGGCCCACGACAACGGCCTGCCGCTGCTGGTCGATTCGACCTTCACGACGCCGTGGCTGATGAAGCCGTTCGACCATGGCGCCGATCTCATCTTCCATTCGGCGACCAAGTTCCTGTCCGGCCACGGCACCGTCGTGGGCGGGCTCCTGGTCGACAGCGGCCAGTTCGACTGGTCTGTGGCCCATGCCGCCTCGGGCCGCTTCGCCGAGCTGGCGCGGCCGTACGAGGGCTTCCACGGCATGGTGTTCGGCGAGGAAAGCAGCGTCGGCGCTTTCCTGCTGCGCGCGCGCCGCGAGGGGCTGCGCGACTTCGGCGCGTGCATGAGCCCGCACACCGCGTGGCTGGTGCTGCAGGGCATCGAGACCTTGCCGCTGCGGATGGCCCGTCACGTCGAGAACGCCAACTCGGTGGTCGATTTCCTGGTGGCGCAGCCGATGGTTGAAAGCGTCGCTCATCCGCGCCTCGAATCGCACCCCGACTACCGGCTCGCCGAGCGGCTGCTGCCGCGCGGCGCCGGCGCGGTATTCAGCTTCAACCTGCGCGGCTCGCGAGAGCAGGGCCGCGCGTTCATCGAGGCGCTGAGGATCTTCTCGCACCTCGCCAACGTCGGCGACTGCCGCTCGCTGGTGATCCATCCGGCATCGACGACGCACTTCCGGATGGACGACGCGGCGCTGGCGCAGGCCGGCATCACGGCCGGCACGATCCGCCTGTCGATCGGCCTGGAGGATGTCGCCGATCTGATCGACGACCTGAAGCGCGCGCTCGGCGCCGCGAAGCGAGCCGGCTGATGGACCTGATGCTCGAACGGCCGGAAGGCCTGCGCCACGCCTACGCCTACACCGGCGGCAAGGCGTTCGATCCGCACCTGCCCGTGGTCGTGTTCCTGCACGGCGCGCTGTTCGACCACAGCGTGTGGACTTTGCTTGCGCGTTGGTTCGCGCACCATGGTCACTCGGTGCTCGCACCCGATCTGCCAGGCCATGCGCGCAGCCACGGCAAGGCGCTCACGAGCGTCGAGGCGCTCGCCGACTGGGTGCTCGGCCTGCTCGATGCGGCCGGCGTCCAGCGCGCCGCGCTGGTCGGCCACAGTATGGGCTCGCTGATATCGCTCGAGGCCGCCGGGCGCTCGCCGCAGCGCGTGAGCCACCTGGCGATGCTCGGCACGGCGTTCCCGATGGCCGTCTCGAGCGCACTGCTCGACACCGCACGCGACGCGCCGCTGCGCGCGATCGACATGGTCAACGCCTATTCGCACTCGACGATGGCCGGCAAGCCGGCCTATCCCGGTCCGGGCACCTGGCTGCACGGTGCGGCCCGCGCGTTGATGCGCCGAGTGCAGGCGAGCCAGCGCGACTGCAACCTTTTTTTGCGCGACTTCGAGGTCTGCAACAGCTACGCCAACGGCCTCGTCGCCGCCCGTCAGGTCGCCTGCCCGGTCGACTTCGTGCTCGGCGCAAAGGACCAGATGACGGTGCCGCGCCAGGCCGCCGAGCTCGCCGCCGCGTTGAAGGCCCGCGTCACGACGATCGATGCCGGACATGCGCTGATGGAGGAAGCGCCCGATGCGGTGCTGGCGGCACTGCGCGCGGCGCTCGCCCGCCCACCGGTCGACGCAGCTCCAGCCGCGGAGCGCACACCCGCCTGAGCCGTCCCGCTGTGGCTCGACCGGCGATCGCTCGATGACGCTTCGACAAGTGCAGCGGGCACCCGCCTAAAGCGCCTCCCGCTGCACTCAGCGCGCGATCATTTCCTTCAAGGTCAGCTCGGCGAAGCCGGCGCGCTGCCAGAACGCGCGCAACGACGGCGTCGGCGTCATCAGCAGGAGGGAGATCAGCGGCTCGGCCTTCGTCTCCGCCGGATCGCAGAGCAGCACGTAGCGCGCGTCGCCTTCCTCGTCGAGCCGGGCGACCCAGTCGAGCGCGACAAGCGACTCGATGATCGGTTCGGTCTGCAGCGGATCGGTGCGCAGCGCCTCCGACAGCTCGGCATTGCTGAGGCCCTTGCGGTCGTGTCCGCGCAGGCGGTCGAGCTCGCGCAGCACCGCGAGCGCAAGCTGGAAATTCGCGCCAGGACCGCCGGGCCAGCGCACCACGCGCATCTGCAGGCTCGGCGAATAGGCGGCGACGACCGCGCCGAGCAGCACGATGACCCAGCTGACGTAGATCCAGATCAGGAATATCGGCAAGGTCGCGAACGCGCCGTAGACCATCGCATAGCTCGGCACCTGCACCAGGTACAGCGCCATCAGTCGTTTCGCGAGCTCGAAGCCGATGCCGACGAAAAAGCCGCCGGCGAGCGCGTGGCGCCACTGCACATGCGTGTTCGGCACGTAATGGAAGAGACCGGTCATGCCGACCACCAGCGCGAGGAATTCGACGATCCCGAACAGCAGGCCGACCCCGCCCGGCAGCGCGCCGACAAAGCCCTGCGAGGCCGAGATCGCGTACGAGGTGAGGCTCAGGCTGATGCCGAGCAGCAGCGGCCCGAGCGTCACCGCGGCCCAGTAGATCAGCACGCGTTGCGCCATGGGCCGCGGCGTGCGCACGCGCCAGATGGCGTTCAGCGTGCGGTCGATCGTCAGCATCAGCGCGAGCACGCTGCCGACCAGCGCGACGAGGCCGACCGAGCCGAGCCGGCTCGCCTTGCTCGAGAACTGCGTCAACGCGCCCAGCACCGGCCGCGCGATCATGTCCGGCACGAGGCTCTGGAGGAAGTACTTCTGCAGCGCCTCCTGGAAGCTCGCGAACATCGGGAACGCGGCGAAGGCGGCCAGCATCACCGTGATCAGCGGCACCAGCGAGATCAGGGTCGTGAAGGTCAGGCTGCCGGCGGTCAGGCCGAGCCGGTCGTCACGGAAACGCTGGCGCAGCGTGACGACGGTGTCGAGGTAGGGCCAGCGCTGCAGCGTCTCGACCATCCGGGCCACCTGGGCGCGCCAATGGGTGGCGGCTCGTTCGGCAGTGGTGGCGATGGGCGACGAGGTCATTGCTGGCATCATAGTCAGCGATGGATGCCTCGACCGCCCCGCCGGGCACCCGGACCCGCGCCGCGGCCATCGCGAGCGTCGTCGCCCTGATCGCGCTCGGCCTGGCCTGGGAGCTCTGGCTCGCGCCGACCGGCAACCGCACACTCGCGATCAAGGTCGTGCCGCTGCTGCTGCCGCTGCCCGGGCTGATCCACAACCGGCTCTACACGTTTCGCTGGATGACTCTGATGGTCTGGCTCTATTTCATCGAGGGCGTGGTCCGCGCGGCCGGCGACGGCGGCACATCGGCCGTGCTCGCGGCGATCGAGGTCGTGCTGTGCCTGGTGCTGTTTGTGGTGTGCGCTGCCCACGTGCGAGGCGCCTTGAGGGAACGGACAAAGGCGGCCGCATGACGACGGCAGTTCCATCGCATCAAGTCGGCGCATTCGCCATGCCCGCGTTCATCGCAGCCGATGCGCCGCGAAAGGCTTGCGCATGACCCTCCTCGCCGAGCTTCGGGCCATCGTCGGCGACGCCGCGGTGCTGACCGACGGCGACCTGTCGGCGTGGGAGGTCGACTGGCGCAAGCGCAGCCGTGGCCGCGCGCTGGCGGTCGTGCGGCCGGGGTCGACCGACGAGGTCGCCGCGGTTGTGCGCATCTGTGCGGCGCATGCCACGCCGATCGTGCCCCAGGGCGGCAACACCGGCCTGGTCGGCGGCTCGACCCCCGACGCCAGCGGCGCGCAGATCGTCCTCAGCCTGATGCGGATGAACCGGATCCGCGCGATCGACGCGGCGAACCTGACGATGACGGTCGACGCCGGCTGCGTGCTGCAAACCGCGCAGGAGGCGGCCTCCGCGGCCGGCCTGCTCTATCCGCTGAGCCTCGCGGCCGAAGGCAGCTGCACGATCGGCGGCAATCTCGGCACCAACGCCGGCGGCACCCAGGTGCTGCGCTACGGCAATGCGCGCGAACTCTGTCTCGGGCTCGAGGTGGTGACCGCGTCGGGCGCGGTCTGGGACGGCCTCAGCGGCCTGCGCAAGGACAACACGGGCTACGACCTGCGCGACATCTTTATCGGCAGCGAAGGCACGCTCGGCGTGATCACCGGCGCGATCCTGAAGCTGTACCCGCAGCCGGCGGCCGCGACCACCGCACTCGCCAGCACCACGACCTTGGAGTCGGCGGTCGCGCTGCTGCAACTGGCGCAAGCGCGCCTCGGCGCCGGCCTGACCGGCTTCGAGGTGATGAACGCGCTGTCCCTCGAGCTCGTGCGCAAGCATTTCGCCGCGCTGCGCCAGCCGCTCGCGCCGGCACCGTGGACGGTGCTGCTCGAGCAGTCCGACACCGAAAGCGCCGAGCACGCCGAAACGCTGTTCGAGGGCCTGCTGCAGGCCGCGCTCGAGCGCGGCCTGATCGACGACGCGGCGGTCGCATCAAGCCTCGAGCAGTCGAAGTCGATGTGGCATCTGCGCGAATCGATCCCGCTCGCCCAGAGCCTCGAAGGCGCCAACATCAAGCACGACATCGCGCTCCCGATCTCGGCGATCGCCGGCTTCGTCGCCTCGACCGACGCGGCGCTTGAGCGCGCCTTTCCGGGCGTGCGGCTGGTCGACTTCGGCCACCTCGGCGACGGCAACCTGCACTACAACGTGCAGGCGCCGGACGGCATGGCCGCGCTCGACTTCGTCGGCGAGTTCGAGCCGCGCGTCAACGAGCTGGTTTACGACGCGGTGGCGGCGTGCCGCGGCTCTTTCTCGGCCGAGCACGGCATCGGCCGCATCAAGCGCGACCACTTGGCGCGCCGCAAGTCGCCGGTCGCGCTTGAGCTGATGCGCTCGATCAAGCGCGCGCTCGACCCTTCGAATCTGCTGAATCCCGGCCGGGTGCTTTGATGACCGCCGGGCGCGGCTCGGCTGCTGCGCCGGCTTCGGCTTCGGCGCGCGCCTCGTGGTGCAACCATTCGATGAATGCCTGCACCTCGGGCTTGCGGAACGCCGCGGCCGACTGGATCAGGTAGTAGCTGCGCGGCGACGCCATCGTCTGGCTGAACGGCGCGACCAGCTTGCGCTGGCGCAGCAGGCTGTCGACCAAAGGGCTGCGGCCGAGCGCGACGCCCTGCCCGGCCAAGGTGGCCTGGATCATCTGGTCGTACATCGAAAAGTGCAGGACGCTCGCCGGCGTCAGGCTCTCGAGCTTGAGCGCGCGCAGCCACATCGACCAGCTCTGCAGAACACCGGCGGCGTCGGGCTCCATGTGGAGCAGGGTGTGATGGCGCAGGTCAGCCGGCGTCTTCAGCGGACGCGCCGGGTCGCGCAGCAGGCGCGGGCTGCAGACCGGGAAGATGACCTCGCCGAACAGCCGGTCGGCCGGCTCGCCCACGCCTTCGCGCGTCTTGTAGCGGATGGCGAGGTCTACGCCGTCGCGCTCCAGGTTGACGAACGAATTGCCGGCCGAGATGCGCACGTCGACCTCGGGATGCGCGGCGGTGAACGTGGTCAGGCGCGGGATCAGCCACACGCCGGCGAAACCCGGCGTGGTGGTGACGACGACCGTGCGGTTCTCGGGACGGCGCCGAAGTCGGGCCGCGACGTCGTGAAGCTGCGCGAGGACGTCGCCGACCGCCTGGTACAGCGTCTGCCCTTCCTCGGTCAGCCGCAGTGCGCGGTGCAGGCGGCGGAACAGCGCGAGATCGAGATGCTCTTCCAGTGCCTTGATCTGGCGACTGATCGCCGACTGCGTCAACGACAGCTCGTCGGCCGCCTTCGTAAAGCTGAGCGTGCGGGCCGCGGCCTCGAACGCTTCGAGTTGGGACAACGGCGGCAGGTCGTAGTGGCGCATCGTTCCTCCGGACCTCGAGAGCCCGATGTTCGAGACTGCGGTGATCGACGCCCAGCGGGCGTCGGATGATCCTGACCAGGCACCGACCGAAGCCGGGCCGACTCTACTGGATCGGGCCCTTCAGCGCCGGCGGCACCGGCAGGCTGAAGACCTCGATGCCTTCCTCGCGCAGCGCGTCGGCGGCTTCGCGCGACGCCTGGCCGCGGATGCCGCGATCCTCGATCTCGCCGTAGTGGATGCGGCGCGCCTCTTCGGGGAAGCGCTCGCCGACGTCCTCGGTGTTGGCCATCATGTGGCGGACCGCGCGCATCCATTGCGTCTGCATCACCGTCTGCACGTCCGGAACGGGTGCGCTCACAGGTTCGCTGCGCAGGTTCGCGACGTTCAGGCGCGGCGCGCTCGGCATCCGCATCACCTGGCCGTCGGCACAGACGGGGCACTGCACGAGACCGCGGCTGTCCTGCGATTGGAAATCGTCTTCCGAATCGAACCAGCCTTCGAAACGGTGGTCGTTGCCGCAGCGCAGGTCGAGCACCTTCATGCCGGCATTATCGGCCGGCCACCGTCACGGCGCGGGGCGCCACTCGATGGCCCAACGGCCGGCTTGCCAATTCTGCAACCAGAGCAGCCCGATCAGCGTCTTCGCATCGGTTAGCTCGCCGCGGTGGGCGAGCGCTTCGAGCTCCTCGACGCTGGCGCTACACAGGTCGAGAAATTCGCCGGCATCGAGCTGTCGTTCGCCGGCGACCAGGCCGCGCGCGAACCAGACCTCGATCGCCTCGTTCGAATAAGCGATCGCGTTGTTCAGCAGGCCGGCGCGGGCCCATTCGGCCGCGCGATACCCGGTCTCCTCGATCAACTCGCGGATCGCGCACTCGAGCACCGGCTCGCCGGCCTCGAGCTTGCCGGCGGGAAACTCGAGGATCGCGCGACCCATGGGATAGCGCCACTGGCGCTCCATCAGCAGGCGCCCATCGGGCAACAGGGGCACGACCATGACGGCGCCCGGATGAATCACGTACTCGCGCTGCGCGACCTTGCCGTCGGGCAGCCGGACCTGGTCGCAGCGCACGTCGAGGAAGGCACCGCGATAGACCTGGAGCGATTCGAGCTGGCTCTCGCGCAAGTGGTCGTCGCTGCCTCTCGCATCGAGGCAGCTCGGCAGGGTCGTCGTCATGCGCCGCGTCTCAGGTAGCGCCAGACGAAGCCGGGGAAGCCGAGCGTCAGGAACAGGCTCGCCATCGCAACGTAGAACTCCCAGCCCTGACGCTGGATCTGGCCGAGGCGCGCCTCGATCGCGAAGCCGATGCCGAGTGAGGCGGCATACCAGACGATCAGCTCGACGAGGCGAAGGCCGAGCGACTTGGGATGGCGCAGCGGCCCGATAACGAACAGGCGTTCATTGACGAACGGCAGGTTGGCGGCAATCGCGGCGAACAGGATGACGAGCCAGGCCGCGGCCGAAAAACTCATGCGAAACGAAGCGCGGCGCTCAGGTCGCGAGCGCCCGGACGATCGCCTGCGCGCAGAGCGCCATCAGCCCGCCCGGCAGGATGCCGAGCAGCAGAACGGCCGCGCCGTTCATCGACAGCAGCGCGCGGACATCGAGCTTGGCCTCGAGCGGATGCGCATCGACCGGCTCGTCGAAGTACATCACCTTGACGACGCGCAGGTAGTAGTAGGCGCCGAGCAGCGACAGCACCACCGCGACGACCGCGAGCCAGATGTAGCCGGAGACGTTGGTCGAGACCAGCGACTGCAGCACCGCGAGCTTCGCGTAGAAGCCGACGGTCGGTGGGATGCCGGCCAGCGAGAACATGAAGACGGCCATCACCCCCGCGAACCACGGACTGCGGCGGGCGAGCCCACGGAAGTCGTCGATGTGCTCGGCCTCGTGGCCGTGGCGCGACAGGAACATGATCATGCCGAAGGTGCCGAGCGTGGTCAGCACGTCGGTGATCACATAGAACAGCGACGAGCTGTACCCGTTGCCGGCCGAGATCGTGTTGCCGGCGACGACGCCGGGGCACAAACCGAGCAGCATGAAGCCGATCTGCGCGATCGTCGAATAGGCCAGCATCCGCTTGATGTTGGTCTGCGCGATTGCGGCGAGGTTGCCGAGCAGCATCGAGGCGACCGAGAGCACGACCAGCATCTGCTGCCAGTCGACCGCGAGACCGAGCATGCCTTCGACCAGCAGCCGGATCGTGATCGCGAACGCGGCCAGCTTCGGCGCACCGCCCAGCATCAAGGTGACGGCGCTTGGCGAGCCCTGGTAGACGTCGGGCACCCACATGTGGAACGGCACCGCGCCGAGCTTGAAAGCAAGCCCGGCGACCACGAACACCGTGCCGAGGCTCAGCACCGCACGGTTGATCTGGCCGGTGCCGAGCGCCTTGAAGACCTCGCCGATCTCGAGCGAGCCGGTCGCGCCGTACATCATCGACAGGCCGTAGAGCAGGAAGCCGCTGGCGAGCGCGCCCAGCACGAAGTACTTCATCGCCGCCTCGGTCGCGCCGGTGTCGTCGCGACGCATCGCGACCAGCGCGTAGAGGCTCAGCGACATCAGCTCGAGGCCGAGGTAGACGACCAGGAAGTTGTTCGCGCTGACCATCACGAGGATGCCGAGCAGCGAGAACATCGCGAGCGTGAACAGCTCGCCCTTCAGCAGCTCGCGGTGCGCCGCATACGGCCGCGCGTAGACCAGGGTGACCATCGCGGCGAGGGCCGCGAACATCCCGAGCAGGTGTCCCATCGGGTCGGCGACGATCATCCGGTCCATCGCGTAGATCGTGAAGCCGTTGTCGAAGCAGAAGCCGCTCAGCAGCGCGACGACCGCAAGCGAGGCCTGCGAGAGCCAGTAGGTGACGGTCTTCTTGGGATCGTCGACGAAGAGGTCGACGATCGCCACCACGCAGGCCAGCGCCAGCAGCACCGTCATCGGTGCCAGCGCCAGGCTGTTCGGAGCCGCCTTCAGCCAGGGGTCGAGGTTCATGTCAGGTGCTGCAGCAACAGGGAACGCGAGGCCAGTGCCTCAGCTCGGCAGCTTCGACACCGACAGGTGCCTCAGCAGTTCGGTCACCGACGTGTGCATGATGTCGGTGAACGGCTTCGGATAGAGGCCCATGACCAGCACGGCGATCGCGAGCAAGCCGAGCATCGCGAACTCGCGGCTGTCGAGGTCCTTGAGCTCACGGACGTGCGCGTTGGCGATCGGGCCGAAGTAGACGCGCTTGACCATCCACAGCGTGTAGCCGGCGCCCCAGATCAAGGTCGTCGCGGCGAGCGCCGCGATCCAGAAGTTGAACTTGACCGCGCCGAGGATCACCATCCATTCGCCGACGAAGCCGGCCGTGCCCGGCAAGCCGCAGTTGGCCATCGCAAAGAGCACCGCGAACGCCGCGAACTTCGGCATCGTGTTGGTGACGCCGCCGTAGGCCGCGATCTCACGCGAGTGGACGCGGTCGTAGAGGACGCCGATGCAGAGGAACATCGCGCCCGAGACGAAGCCGTGCGACACCATCTGGACGATGCCGCCCGACATGCCGAGCTCGCTGAAGATGAAGAAGCCGAGCGTGACGAAGCCCATGTGCGCGATCGACGAATAGGCGACCAGCTTCTTCATGTCCTGCTGGACCAGCGCGACGAGGCCGATGTAGACCACCGCGATCAGCGACAGCGCGATCATGAACCAGGCCCACTCGTGGCTCGCATCCGGCGCGATCGGCATCGAGAAGCGGATGAAGCCGTAGGCGCCGAGCTTCAGCATAATCGCGGCCAGCACGACCGAGCCCCCGGTCGGCGCTTCGACGTGCGCGTCGGGCAGCCAGGTGTGAACCGGCCACATCGGCACCTTGACCGCGAAGGCGAAGAAGAAGGCGAAGAACAGCAGCGTCTGGACATGCGCCGTGAGCGGCAGGCGGTGCCAGGTCAGGATGTCGAAGCTGCCGCCCGACTTGTAGTAAAGGTAGATCAGCGCGACCAGCATCAGCAGCGAGCCGGCCAGCGTGTAGAGGAAGAACTTGAATGCCGCGTAGACCCGGCGCGGCCCACCCCAGACACCGATGATCAGATACATCGGAATCAGTGTCGCCTCGAAGAACACGTAGAACAGCAGGCCATCGACCGCGCAGAACACGCCGACGAGAAGACCCGACAGGATCAGGAACGCGCCCATGTACTGGTTGACGCGCTCGGTGATGACCTGCCAGGCCGAGATCACGACGATCACGGTGATGAACGCCGTCAGCAGCACGAACCAGACCGAGAGGCCGTCGACGCCGAGGTGGTAATTGACGTTGAAGCGCTCGATCCAGGGCGCCTTCTCCTGGAACTGCATCGCCGCCGTGCCCTTGTCAAACCCGGTCACGAGCGGCAGGGTTACGACGAAGCTCACCAGCGACGCGATCAACGCGCCCCAGCGCACGGCGGTCGCCTGCTCGTCGCGACCGACGGCGAGCAGGACGACGCCCGCGAGGATCGGCAGCCAGATGGCCAGGCTCAGCAACCCCATGTTGTCGTTTTCTTTCTATGCACGGATGGGAGCCGGTGGCGCTACGGACGCATCAGCAACGCGCCGAGGAATGGCCAGAGCTGCCAGGTCATCAGCCCGATCACGCCGACGATCATGACCAGCGCATACCAGTACAGGTAGCCGCTCTGGATTTGGCGGGTCAGCGCCGAGATGCCGCCGATCGTGCGCGCCGAGCCGTCGATCAGGATGTTGTCGATGAAGCCGACATCGCCGCCGCGCCAGAGGCCGCGGCCGGTGCCGCGCGCCGCACGCGCCAGCACATGCTCGTTGAACCAGTCCATGTAGTACTTGTTGTCGAGCAACCGGTAGATGAAGCCGAAGCGCTGCTGGATCGCCGCCGGGATGCCCGGTCGCACCATGTAGAAGAAGTAGGCCGCGACGACGCCGGCGATCGCGAGCCAGAGGATCGGACTGGTCAGCGAATGCGTCGCCATCGCAAGCGGTCCATGGAACTCCTTCGCGAGTTCCTCCATCGCCGGGTGCCGCTCGCCAAGGACAGTGATCGCGTCCTTGAAGAAGTCGCCGTACAGCATCGGGCCGATCGTCATCGCGCCGATGACCACCGACGGAATCGCGAGCAGGATCAGCGGCAAGGTGACGACCCACGGCGACTCGTGCGGCGCGTGGCCGTGGCCGTCGTCGTGATGGGCGTCCGGCTCGGCGTGGGTCGCGTGCTCGTCCTGGCCGGTTGCGCCGTGGGCGTCATGCGCGGCTGCGTGATCATCGTGGGCTGGCGGCGGGAACGGCTTGTCATGGAAGCGCTCCGGGCCGTGGAAGACGAGAAAGTACATCCGGAACGAATAGAACGCGGTGACAAAGACGCCGGCCGCGACCGCGAAGTAGGCGAACCCGGCGCCGGGCAGGTGGCTTTCGTGCACCGCCTCGATGATCGAGTCCTTCGAGTAGAAGCCCGAGAACAGCGGCGTGCCGATCAGCGCGAGCGAGCCGAGCAGCGACGTGATCCACGTGATCGGCATGTACTTGCGCAGGCCGCCCATGTTGCGGATGTCCTGGTCGTGGTGCATGCCGATGATCACGGAGCCGGCGGCGAGGAACAGCAGCGCCTTGAAGAACGCGTGCGTCATCAGGTGGAACACCGCGATGGAGTACGCCGAGGCGCCGAGGGCGACCGTCATGTAGCCGAGCTGCGACAAGGTCGAGTAGGCGACGACGCGCTTGATGTCGTTCTGGATGATGCCGAGAAAGCCCATGAACAGCGCGGTGATCGCGCCGATCACCATCACGAACGACAGCGCGGTGTCGGACAGCTCGAACAGCGGCGACATGCGCGCGACCATGAAGATGCCGGCGGTCACCATGGTGGCCGCGTGGATCAGCGCCGAGATCGGGGTCGGGCCCTCCATCGAATCGGGCAGCCAGACGTGGAGCGGGAACTGCGCGCTCTTGCCCATCGCGCCGATGAAGAGGCAGATGCAGATCACCGTGATCAGCATCCACTCGCTGCCCGGGAACGTCAGCTTCGCGAGATCGGCGCCCTTCGCGAACGCCTCGCCGTAGTTCAAGGTGCCGGCGAACGCGACGATCAGGCCGATGCCGAGGATGAAGCCGAAGTCGCCGACCCGGTTGACGAGAAAGGCCTTCAGGTTTGCGAAGATTGCGGTCGGCCGTGTGTACCAGAAGCCGATCAGCAGGTACGAGACCAGGCCGACCGCTTCCCAGCCGAAGAAGAGCTGCAGGA
>Ga0207682_10000290_pt1 | contig 22791 bp, 18 predicted proteins | sample KBSM63metaG_FD_184332 | JGI IMG/M metagenome (GOLD analysis project Ga0207682, IMG submission 184332) | Miscanthus rhizosphere microbial communities from Kellogg Biological Station, Michigan, USA - KBS M6-3 metaG (SPAdes) (version 2) | ecosystem: Host-associated > Plants > Roots > Rhizosphere >... | reverse complement strand
CGCGGGGATCCGTACTACAACCCGAACCTCTCGTACCGGCACGACGATTGGCGAATCGCCGTGATTCCGGAGGACTCAGTTCGGGTTCTGTCCTGACGCTGAACCAGGGACGTCGAGCGCGAACGTCAACAGCTTCGGCGAGAATGGCGTCGCATTGTTTCCCGGTCCCGCGTTGCCAAGCGCCACGCTGCCAACTCCACCCATGAGCGCGACGTACTGCTTGCCGTCTAGGCGATAGGTGATTGGCGGTCCCATGCCGCTGCTCAAGCCGGTTTGAATCTCCAACAGCTTCTCGCCCTTGTCTGCGCTGTAGGCGAGCAGACGCCCGTCACTTAGAACCTGGAACACCAGGTTGCCAGCGGTCGTCATCGTGCCGCCGCCGATGCCGCCACCTCCAGGACTGCGCCATCGCATCTGCTGTGCGACGGGATCCCACGCGACGAGCGCGCCGCGGCCGCCGGGTCCTTCGATCGGCGGCGGTCCGATCGCAGGTGGAGGAGGACGCACTGGAGCTGGCGCCGGCCGCACCGTGCCGGTCATGCGTCCGGGCTGCGGGTCGTACCTCGGTTCCGCGGCATACGAGAAGCTGTTGTTCGTTGACGTCGGGATGTAGACGAGACCCGACATCGGATTGAACGACATCGGCGACCAGTTGTGCGCCCCTCCGCCTCCCGGCTGGATCAGGATGGCATCGGTGCCGTAGTAGGCCTCTTCATTCACGATCGGCCGGCCGGTCTTTTGGTCGATGCCTTTCGCCCACGTCACATACGAAAACGGCTGCGCGGAGATGAACTGCACCGTGATCCGATCGATCACATAGAAGAAGGCGTTCTTGTTCGCCTGCATGATCACGTTGCGCGTGCGTCCACCGATCTGCAGGTCCGCCAGAATCAGATGCTGCACGCTGTCGAAATCCCAGTTGTCGCCGGGCACCACCTGGTAGTGCCATTTGAGCTGACCGGTGTCGACATCCACGGCGAGGATTGAGGCCGCGTAGAGATTGTCCTTGTCCTTCGATGAGCGATGCAGGAACGTCCATGGCTGCGCGTTTCCGGTGCCGACATAGACGAGACCTGCTTCAGGATCGAAAGCCATCCCGTCCCACACCGCACCGCCGCCACCATACTTCCACCACTCCTTCTCGACGTCCCACGTGCCGGCTGCTTTCCGCATCGCCTCGTTCTCGAAGCCCTTTGATGGATCGCCGGGGACCGTGTAGAAGCGCCACGCGCGATGTCCCGTCGCGGTGTCGTAGGCGTCGAAGAATCCGCGCGTCGTGCGATCGCCGCCGCTGGCGCCGATGATGACCTTGCCCTTCGCGATACGCGGCGCCATGGTGACCGTGTAGTGATCCTGAGGGTATGCGACGCGCGCTTCCCACACTGGTCTGCCGGTGTTGGCATCGAGTGCCTGGAGTCGGCCGTCGATCACGGGAGCGAACACCATCCCGTTGTAGACGGCGAGCCCGCGGTTCACGACGCCGCAGCAGATTTCCGGCCGCACCGCAGACTGATTGACCTGCGGATCCCAGCGCCACTTCTCTTTGCCCGTTCGCGCATCGACGGCGAACACGATGCTCCAGTTCGTGATGCCGTAGATCATGCCGTTCGCGACGATCGGCGTTGCCTCCTGGCCGCCGCCACCGGATCCCACGTCGTAGGACCAGGCGAGGTTCAGGTTCTTCACGTTCGTCGTATTGATTTCTGTGAGCGGGCTGAAGCGGGTCTCTGCCTGGCTGATTCCATACGTCAGCCAGTCGTCACCGGTCCGTCCCGCTTTTGCCAGCGCCGCATCGTCGATGCGCGCCGGTTGCTGACCAGCGAGGGCGACGACGAACAGAGTGACGAAGATGGGGCACGCCAACCAGTAAGCTCTCATATCGTCCTCACCGAGTTTGTGCCGGGGCCGGAGGTGGAGTGTCGTTGGACGCAACGCGGCGCTTGAATCTCCAGTGGCCGTCTTCGCGCACGAGCGTGTCGTCGTAGCGCCCTGCCTGCGAGATCGCCGCGCCACGCTCGCCAGGGACGACAAACGCCCAGCGCGACCAGGCGGTCGCAGTGTCACCGTTCACGGCGATGACGAAGTTCGAGAGCAGGTGATAGTTCTTCGCCCGGTTCGGCGCCGTGCCCATGCTCTTCTCCATGAATGCCTGGATGCCTGCTGGTCCGCCCGAGGCCGTGCCGAAGCCGCCGACCCATTCGCCGTCCTTCGCGAAGAGTCGCGAGTACGCAGCGAAATCGCGATTGTCGAGATGACGCCCGTAGTCGAGCAGGAGATTCTGGATCTCTTCCTTGTCTTCGAACTTCTGCAGCCGCGCAGCAAGCGATGCGTTCTCAGCCGATCGTGACGCTTGGCCGGCCGCAGGAAGCGCGACCACGAGAAGGAGAAAACCTACCTGTAGCAATCGGACCATACATCCCTCACTCCGAGTACATCCCTCATTCCGGCCCAGAGTCTGGCGAATTGGTAAGTACTGGGCCCGCAGCGGCGGAGTGTATCGCCCCGGTGCCCTAATGCCAAGCCTGGGCGATCGGTCTGTAAATTGCAGTTCCTGGGACGTGCCGACACTCCGCGTCGCACTCAGCCTTGCCTGTGCTACTGCCTTGGTGGCGAGTGCGGAGTTGAACGGCCTACCTCGGCCGGAGGGCGATCCCTTTTCCTTCTTCTCACCAGTCGTCACGATCGATTCGAGCGAGCGTCAGCGCATCGATCGAGGTGAGGTTTTCGTGCGGATCCTTCCGGCGCGTGACGGGGAAGTGGCGGTATTCGCAGCGTCGCGGTTCGACGGCGAACCTGACGCGCTCGTGCGTTGGACGAACGCGATTGAGGCACTGAAGCGCAGTCCCTTCGTTGTCTCGATTCGCCGGTTCTCGCATCCACCAGTACTCGCGGATTTGGATGCGCTCGTCCTCGACGATGTCGACCTCGATGGCATTCGCCGCTGCGAGGCCGGAAACTGCAGCGTGAAGCTTGCGGCTCATGAAATCGATGCGTTGAAATCCGCGGCAGGAACGAACGGTGAGTGGAAATCCGCCGTCCAGCGAGAATTCCGGCGCCTCGTGCTCGCTCGAGTGACGACGTATCAGTCGGAGGGGCTTGCGGGCCTTCCACCGTACGTCGACGGGATCGAGCCGACGCGGCCTCAGGAGGAGTTCGCGGGCATCCTGGCGCGCTCGCCGCATCTTCGCAATTACCTGCCGGCTGTTGCGGACGGCTTGAACAACCATCCGCACGCCGAGCTCCCAAGCGCGGAGTCGTTTCTCTACTGGTCGAAGGAGCAGTACGAGAACGGCAAGCCCGTGATCGCGGTAACGCAGGTGCATATCGTTCGCCCCGTCGGTCCCTCACTCCCTGTCGTTATGGTGCTCGGTCAGGAAGTCTTTGCGTCGCACTATCGCGATGGATCGCTCGGCACGACGTTCGTGCTCGACGGCGGCAAGACGCGGTACCTTGTGTACTTGAACAGGTCGAGATTGGATAGACTCGGCGGGATGTTCAGCAGCGTGAAACGGTCGCTCGTCGAGCGCAGGCTTGCCAGCGAAGTGAAGACCGGGCTCGAGTCGGTTCGCCGGCGAATCGAGTCGGGCGATCCCTCGTAGAGATGTCGACGTTACATTCCGATCGTCAGGGCGTGCTTGCCCGTTGTCCGTCATGCGGCAAGACCAACCGCTTGCGCTATGCGAATCTCGATCGCGCGATCCGATGCGGCAACTGTCATACGACGCTGCCTCCACCGTCCGAGCCGGTCGAAGCGTCTGACGTCGCCGCCTTTGACGCGATCCTTCAGGCCGCGCCGGTTCCAGTGGTCGTCGACTTCTGGGCGCCGTGGTGCGCGCCCTGTCGCATGATGGCGCCGGAGCTCGAGACCGCGGCGCGCAGCATGGCGGGCAAGGCGCTCGTGATCAAAGTGAACACCGACGGTCTCCCTGAGCTCGGCGAACGTTTCCGTATTCTCTCCATCCCGACACTCGCACTCTTTCGTGGAGGCAAGGAGGTCTCGCGGTTCTCCGGCGTGAGACCCGCCGCCGACATCGAAGCGCTCGTTGCGCGAAGCTGAGAAATCAGGCGCCAGACAACGTGCATGTCTTCGCTCTACGCCGATCGACTCGCGCGAGCGAGGTCCGGCGAATAGTCCCTGCCGGGGGCGGAGATATTCTCGACCGGACAGCTGACTTGGCAGCCATCAGTCTCCCCGCGGGAAGAATCCCTCCGCTCGGCGGCGAATTCACAGCGGAATACGACATGGTGTCCGTCTTGCTGAGTGTTCGCCCGAATGTCAACCGGGCTTCCCCCAAAGTTCCGGCTGGGCGTGACAGCATCCCTCATCGTGTTCATCACATGGGGGATTCTGCTCACGCCGTACTTCCGCTGGAGACCGCACCGCCGAGTGCCCAGGTACTAGTCAGGACCCTGGAAAATCCGCTACTGACACGCTTTCGGCAGGCGCCGTTTCACGCTAGACTCTGCCCATGGCTCCCGCGCCAAGTCGCCGGGACGTGCTTCGTACGCTGATCGGAAGTGCCACAGCTCTGTCACTGCCCTTCGGTGCGAGCCCTCGCACGTACGCGCAGAGCCATCATGTGGCGCTCACGTCCACCCGATTGAGTGAGACGCTCACGCTCGTCTCCGGCGCAGGCGGCAATGTGGTTGTTGTCACCGGCGATGACGGTGTCGCGATGGTGAACGGCGGTCTCCGGGAACACGCGACGGAGCTGTCCAGGACTGTTTCCGAAGTCGGCGCCGGCAAGCCGGTCCGCTATCTGTTCAACACCGACTGGCACGCGGAGCACACCGGTTCGAACGAACTGCTCGGACAGGCCGGTGCGCAGATCGTTGCGCACGAGAACACGAAGCAGTACCTCGCCAACGACATCTTCGTCGACTGGCAGCATCGCACCTACAAGGCACTGCCCAAGGCAGCGTGGCCCACGCGCACCTCGTATAACGCTGACACGATGACGTTCGGCCGCGAGCGCATCGAATTCGGTCCGCTTGGGCCGGCGCACACCGACGGCGACATCTACGTCTTCTTTCCCGATGCCAACGTCCTGGTCGCGGGCGATGTGCTCGCGGTTGGAACGTATCCGATCGCGGACTACATCAGCGGTGGATGGTTGGGCGGTCTGATGACAGCCACCAAGACGCTGCTGGATCTGGCCAACGATCAGACGCGTGTGATCCCGGGCACCGGGCCGATCCAGACGCGAGCGGACCTCAAGGTGCAACACGAAATGCTCGTGACGCTGCGCGAGCGACTGCACCAGATGATGCGCAAGGGAATGGGGACCACTGACATGCTCGCGGCGGGTGCGACCAAAGAGTTCGACGGGCGGTGCGGGGATCCCTCCCTCTTTCTGAACGTGACATATCGCGGGATGTGGTTGCATGTCCGAGAACTGGGCGGGATCGTTTAACTCAGAAGTCAAAGGTCAAAAGTCAAAAGTAAGGTCAAACGTGACAGGTACTGGATACAACGTGGCAGGTACAAGGTACAAGGTCGCAAGTACAAGGTGCAAAGCACCAAGTCTGGTCGCCTTCGTCGCGCTGATCGTAGCGGTGTCGACGACCGCTTCCAGTCGCGCGACCGCGGCCGCGGCTCAGGCACCTGCTGCGCAGTCATCTGCACCGATCGCGCCGCGCGCGCTGCTCGATACCTACTGCGTCACCTGTCACAACCAGCGCACGAAGACCGCCGGCCTGATGTTCGATACGATGGACCTGGCCAAACTGCCCGAGCACGGCGACGTCTGGGAGAAGACGGTTCGCAAACTTCGCGGTGGCATGATGCCGCCGCCCGGCGTCCGTCGTCCCGACCAGGCCAGCGTGGATTCAATGGTGTCGTGGCTCGAACGATCGCTGGACGAGGCCGCGGCTGCGCATCCGAATCCGGGGCGCGTCGCGCTGCATCGGCTCAATCGCGCCGAGTACGCCGCGGCCATCGAAGATCTCCTCGGGATCAAGATCGATCCGGCCGCGTTGCTGCCCAAGGATGATGAGGCCGAAGGGTTCGACAACGTGGCCAGCGTGCTCACGGTGTCGCCGTCCTTCCTCGATCAGTACATCTCCGCTGCGCGCGTCGTGAGCGCGCGCGCCGTCGGCAATCCAGCGGCGCGGCCAGGCAGCCAGACCTATCGTCCGACTCGTGGAAGCGATCAGTCTCTGCGCGTCGATGGCCTTCCCCTCGGCACGCGCGGAGGATTGCTGGTCGAGCACCTGTTCCCTGCCGACGGTGACTACAAGTTCAACATCCCGAACATGGCTATCGCCGGTTATGTGCGGGGCATGGAATACAAGCACACGCTCATCGTCACCATCGACGGTGTCAAAGTATTTCAGAACACGATCGGTGGCGAAGACGATATCAAGGCGATCGACCAGCAGCAGGCGCCCGCGGTTGCCGCCATCAACTCGCGCTTCCTCGATATCCCGGTCAAGGTCACTGCCGGCCCGCACAAGGTCGGCGTGACGTTCGTGGCGCGCACGTTCGCTGAGCCCGACGAAGTCCTGCACTCGTTCCGTCCATCGGCAGGCGAAGATCGGATTCCGCGAATCGGGAGCCTGGAGATTCAGGGGCCGTTCAATCCGACGGGAGTGAGCCAGACGCCGAGCCGCGCTCGCGTGTTCGTCTGCCAGCCGAAGAGTGCGAGCGACGAACTGCCGTGCGCGAAGACGATCCTCTCGGCGCTCGCGCGCAAGGCCTACCGGCGCCCGATTACGAATGCCGATCTCGACGCGCCGATCCAGTTCTACAGCGCCGCCCGCGCGCTCGGCGACTTCGACACGGCGATCCGCGATGCGCTGCCGACGATTCTCGCGAGCCCGAAGTTCCTGTATCGCGCGGAGCGATCGCCGGCTGGTCTTGCGCCTGGCAGCATTCACGCGATTGGCGACGTTGAACTGGCGTCGCGTCTCTCGTTCTTCCTGATCGGACGCGCCCCCGACGATGAACTGTTGACGGCGGCCGAGCGCGGTACGCTGACCACGCCGACTGTTCTCGAAGCGCAGGTGCGTCGACTGCTGGCCGATCCGCGATCGGAATCGCTCGTGACCAGTTTCGCCTTTCAGTGGCTGAAGATGCGGGCACTCGAAGAGATCGATCCGGACCCGATCATCTTCCCGAACTTCGACGACAGCCTGCGCGCCGCCTTCCGCCGTGAAATGGAACTGTTCGTGGACAGCATCCTCCGAGAGGATCGCCCGGTTCTCGAGTTGCTCACCGCCAACCACACGTTCGTCAACGAGCGGCTCGCGCTGCACTACGGCATTCCTGATGTCCGGGGCGATCGCTTCCGTCGCGTCACGCTGACGGATGCCAACCGCTGGGGCCTGCTCGGCAAGGGCGCGGTGTTGCTGACGACGTCGTACGCGAACCGCACGGCGCCTGTACTGCGCGGCGCCTGGATTCTCGAAAACCTTCTCGGCACGCCGCCATCGCCGCCGCCGCCGGACGTCGAAGCGTTCCAGGAGAACAAGGACGGCGAGAAGCAGCGTTCGGTGCGCGAGATCATGGAGCAGCATCGCGCCAAGCCGTCATGCAACGCCTGTCATGGCGTGATGGACCCGCTCGGATTCTCGCTCGAGAACTTCGACGCGATTGGTGAATGGCGCGCGGAAGACCGCTATGCCGGCACCGCCATCGACGCGTCGGGCAAACTGGTGGATGGCACCGCCGTCAACAGCCCGGCCGACCTTCGCGTGGCACTGACCAGGCGTCCCGAGCAATTCGTGCAGACGCTGACAGAAAGACTGATGACGTATGCACTCGGACGCACTGTCGACTACTACGACATGCCGGCGGTGCGTAAGATCGTTCGAGAGGCCGCACGCGATCAGTACCGCTTCTCGTCGATCGTGATGGGAATCGTCCGCAGCGACGCTTTCCGCATGCGGATGGTGCCCGAGGCGGAACGGCCGTCGTCATCGACGGCGTCGTTGACGTCGGACCAGGACAGAAGACCGTAGACATGGACCGGGTTTAGAGACCGGGGGCGGATCGCGTAGAGCGGAGGCTTTAGCCTCCGCGGAGACATCAGGCAGACCGGAGACGAGTCATGTTCATCACCAAGAAGCATCTCTCACGGCGTACCTTCCTTCGCGGCGCAGGCGTGGCGGTCGGGTTGCCGTTCCTCGACGCCATGGTTCCCGCGTGGACCGTGCTGGCGCAGACGGCTGCGGCCCCGAAGCCGCGCATGGGCTTCATGTATCTGCCGCACGGCGCGATCATGGAGCATTGGACGCCGGCCGCCGAGGGGACGAACTTCGAGCTGTCGCCGATTCTCCAGCCGTTCACGCCGTTCAAGAAACAGCTGACGATCGTCAGCGGCCTCGAGAACAAGGCCGCGATTGCGCCGCCGGTGCACGCGTTGCAACCCGGCACCTGGCTCAGTTGCGTGTTGCCGGAACCGACTCAGGAGCCGCACGGGGGTATCACGATCGACCAGTTGGCCGCGCAGCACATCGGCCAGGACACGCCGTTGCCCTCGCTCGAGGTCGCGACCGAGGGACGTGGCGGAAACGGCGCGTGCGATCGCACCTACGGGTGCAGCTACGGCTCGACGATTTCCTTCCGATCTCCAACGACGCCGCTGCCGATGGAATCCGATCCGCGCAAGCTGTTCGAGCGGCTCTTCGGGCAGGGTGACACGGCGCAGGAGCGCAAGGCGATCACCAAGCAGTACGCCAGCATTCTCGATCTCGTCACCCAGGAAGCGAACGACCTGCAGCGCACGCTCGACGCGCCCGATCGCGCGAAGCTCACCGACTACCTCGAGAGCGTTCGCGAGATCGAGCGGCGCGTGCAGAAGATGGAGGCGCAGGATCTCTCCAGCCTCGATCTGCCCGACGTGCCGGTGGGGACGAACTTCGATCAGCGGCTCAACCTGATGTTCGACATGATCGCGCTCGCCTATCAGGCCAACCTGACGCGCGTGTTCACTTACATGATGGCGGGCGAGGGCAGTAACGTTACCTACAACCACATCGGCATTTCCGATGCGTTCCACCCGCTGTCACATCATCAGAACGATAAGGCGCGGAAGGACAAGCTGGTCAAGATCCAGACGTATCACAGCCAGGCGTTCGCCAAGTTCCTCACCAAGCTCGCGGCGATGCCGGATGGCGATGGGTCGGTGCTCGATCATTCGATCCTGCTCTACGGCAGCAACATGAGCAACAGCAACCAGCACGACGAGTTCCCGCTCCCCACGATCGTCGTCGGCGGTGGTGCCGGGAAACTCAAGGGCGGCCAGCACCTGAAGTACGAGGACAAGACACAGCTGGCGAACCTGCATCTGACGCTGCTCGATCGCGCAGGCATCCCGGTGGAGAAGTTCGGCAACAGCTCGCGGCTGTTCTCGGAGCTGTAGATACCGTCACCCGTAGGCCGGGTCTTGTTCTCGAGACCCGGCATCTCGAGGCGGGTCCAAAGAACAGGACCCGCCCTGCGTAGAGGGCGTTACGGCGGGTCTCGAGGAACGAACCCGCCCTACGCGAGCGATGAACATGTCGAGAATTTTTGTAATTGCGCTGCTGGTTCTGGGCGCGGCTCAAGCCGCGCCTCTACGCGTAGGCGGGCTTGAAAGCCCGCCTCTATTCGCGGCGGGTTCGCCTCCCGCTGCGTCACCCCCGCTCGTCGACGCCGTCAAGGCCGGCAATCGCGAGGCTGCGCTGGCACTCGTCGCGAAGAAGGCCGATGTCAACGCGGCCGAACCGGATGGGACGACGGCGTTGCACTGGGCTGTGCAGCGCAATGACCTCGATCTCGTGACTCGATTGATCCGCGCCGGAGCAAAGGTCAACGTCAAGAACGACTACGGATCCACTCCCATGTCGGAGGCGGCGGTCGTGGCGAGCGCGCCGCTGCTCGAAGCGCTGCTCGAGGCCGGTGGCGATGTCGAGTCGCCGAATTCCGATGGTCAGACGGCGTTGATGGTCGTCGCCCGCACGAGCCAGGTCGATGCGGCTCGTCTGCTCATCCAGCGCGGTGCCAACGTCAATGCGGTGGAGAAATGGCGGGGGCAGACGGCGCTGATGTGGGCGACGGCGCAGAAGCAGCCAGCGATGGTGCGCGAGTTGATCGCGCGCGGCGCACAGGTCGATGCGCGTTCCATGGTGAACGACTGGCAGCGGCAGGTCACTGCGGAGCCACGCGCCATCTATCGACCCGCCGGCGGGCTGACGCCGCTCCTGTATGCCGCTCGCGAAGGCTGCGCGGAGTGCGCGCGCGCCCTCGTCGAAAAGGGCGCCCAGCTGAATCTCGCCGATCCCGAGGGACTCAGCCCCTTGCTCACGGCCATCATCAACATGCAGTTCGATACTGCCAAGTACTTGATCAGCGCCGGCGCGAATCCGAACCAGTGGGATCTGTGGGGCCGTGCCCCGCTCTACGCTGCTGTCGATGTCAATACGATCCCGCGCGGCGGTCGACCCGATCTGCCGTCGCTCGACGAGACCACTGGCCTCGACGTCATCCGGATGCTGCTCGATGCCGGCGCAAACCCCAACGCGCGGCTGCGGCTTCCGCCGCCCTTCCGTAACGTCGGCAACGATCGGGGACTCGATGGGATGCTGACGACCGGAACGACGCCGCTGCTGCGCGCCGCGAAGGCCCTGGACGCTCCCGCAATCCGGTTGCTGCTGGTGAAGAAGGCCGATCTGACGCTCACCAACAGCCGGGCGATGACGCCGACGATGGCTGCCGCCGGGTTGGGATCAACGGACGCCGACACGCGTGGCTTCTACTTGAGCGAAGACACACAGCAGCGATCGATCGACTCGTTGAAGCTTCTGCTCGACGCCGGCGGCGATATCAACACGAAAGATTCGCGTGGACTGACTGCTCTGCATGAAGCCGCGCGCTGGGGCTGGAACGACGTGGTGACATTCCTCGTTTCGCGTGGCGCGGATCTCAATGCGAAAGACGCGAAAGGAAATACCCCGGTCGATTCCGCGCTCGGCAAAGCCGGCGGCAACAGCCGCGGCGGTGCGCGAATCGACGTCCACGAGGACACCGCGGCGCTGCTGAAGAAATTGGCGGCCGAAGCTGCGCCTCGGGCCGCCAATCAGTAAAGAACTCTGTCAACTCGTTTTGAAAAACCTACGGCGTATCGATCCGGACGATCGTCGGATTCGGCAATCCCGTCGATCCTCCGTATGCCACCGAGCCCAGATGTTTCGTCCCTGGCGCCAGACCGCTGAACGTCAGGTTGATTGTTCCTGTCGTACCCTGCGTCGCCGCTGCCGGTGCGGTGACGGCCATGTTGCCGGCAGCCGTCGAGCCGAGCACCCACGCGTACAACTTGAACGGAGTTGTGCCGTTCACAGCGAACCCGTGGACATACGCGGTGTAGTTGCCCGCAGCGAGATTCACGAAATTCACTTCTTCATCTGACGTTCCTCCACCGCTGACCCCAATCAGCGTGCCGGAGCTGTTGGCCACGTACAAGTCGATGTCGCTGCCCGGCGCAACGTCGGCATTGAACGTCGAGAAACGCGCATACGTGGTGCCCGCGGGGACCGTGATCGGGATTGCGACGACGTCCGGCCCTGTGACTGGCGGCACGGGGAACGTGTCGTCTGAATCGTCAGCCACAGTGCCGCTTGTCACGACGGCAGGTATGAGTCCGCGGGCGGTCGCCGTAAACGCACCCGTGTAGCCGAACGTGACGTTGTAGCTGAGTGGTCCACCCGTTCCGGACACCTGGGTTGGGGCGACCAGCGCGAGCGGCCGGACAACCACTGGCAAACGAACGCGATGCGGTCCGTCGGTCCACGTCAACTGACCGCCCGCATACGCATTGATGGTCGCGGTCGTTCTCGTGAACGTGACAGTGAACGAGCCGCTTTGACCGGGAGCCAGCGTGAGTGTCGACGGCGTGACGACGGTCGTGAAACCGGCGAGGCCGGTTACCGATGCCGCGTAGGTCGCCGGGTTGTCGCCAACGTTGGTCAGCGTTCGCTTGACTGTCTGCGACGAGGCGAGATCACCAATAGCGATCGAAGCGCTGTTCAGGTTGCTCGGATCGAGCGAATAGCCCGCTGACGACAAGGCCGTGCAGGCCGCTGGACTGATTCCACGCGTAGCGCCGCACAGGAACGCGAGCCAGTCGTTGAAGCTCGAGTTGAGGATCAGGCCCGGGTCCGCCGCGGCGTTCGGCGCCGCGTGTCCGCCGCCCTGACGGAAGATGATTGCCTGATCCGTGTTCGGTCCGTCGATCACGTCGGTTGCGCTCGTCATGAGCGCCGACTTGATCATCATTGGCGTCCAGTCCGGATGCAGGTTCTTGAGCAGCGCTGCCAGTCCCGCTACATGTGGACTCGACATCGACGTGCCGGTGTACGAATTGAAGGAGAAGCCGGCATTCGGAGGGGTCGGTGCGACCGCGGCGATGATGTCCTGGCCGGGCGCAATGATGTCCGGCTTGAGCAGGTCGCCGCCCCCCGCTGTCAGCGGACCGCGCGAGGAGAACGCGGCAGTTTGTGGCGCGGGCACGTTGAAGAGGATCGTGGACTGAGCGATCCTCGCCGTCGCGCCCGTCGTCGCCGCGTACGCCTTGAGCGCCGCGCGCGCGGTGTCGGCCACGTGCACGGTGGGCACGAAATGAAAGTCGGCGTTCAGGCTATTTGGCGTGACGTTCACCAGGACCATGCCGACGCCGCCGGCGTCCTTGACTGCCTGGCTCTTCGCCACGCGCGCGTTGACGCCGCGATCGCAGAGCACGATCTTGCCGGCAACTTTGGCCGGATCCAGCACTGGTTTGCCGCCGTTGTCCGCGGCCGTAAAGCACAGGCTGACCGCCGTGGCGTCAGCGCCGGGTAATCCCGCGTTTACTGAGTCGATGAAGGGAGCGGGCCCGACAGCGGTGGCCAGCGATGCACCATTGACGGTCACGCCGTTGCCGAGCGTGACCGAACCAGCGCCGGTGCGATTGTGCGTGCCTGCGGCAACAGTCGTGATCCATGGTGAGGGATGCGCGACGGTACCGGTTGTGGGGCCGTTGTTACCGGCCGACGCGGCGACAAAGACGCCGGCGTCGGCGGCAAAGAGGAACGAGATCTCTACGGGATCAAGGAAGTTGGTCGTCGTGCCGCTGATCGAGTAGTTGATCACGTCAACGCCATCGGCCACGGCCTGATCGATCGCTGCGACGAGATCTGAATTGAACCCCGATGCGGTTGCGCCGTCCTGCGTCGACCAGAGCGCCTTGTACATCGCAATGCGCGCACGCGGGGCCATGCCGCTCGCCTTGCCGAAGATCGCTGCAGGTCCGGTCAGCGTGACGTCGTGATTCCCACCAGCCGTGGACGAGGTGTGCGTGCCGTGCCCGTTGTAATCACGGGGAGAGGTGAACTCCCATGGCCGCTGCGCCGCGATCGCGGCGTCCCCACCCCATGCGGCGTTGTAACGCCGCGCGCCAATGAGCTTCTGATTGCACATCGACGCGTTGAACGCTTCGCCCGGCGTACATTTGCCGTGCCACCCAGGGATGTGGTGATAGCTGAGTTTCCCACCTTTGCTGCCGTTGCCGTTGGTGCCGGTCCGATCGGAGAAGCTCTCGCTCTCGGGCCAGATGCCAGAGTCGATGACGCCGATGATGATGTCTTCGCCGGCACGGTCGACGCCGCCGAGTTGATCCCACAAGCCGCCCGGTGCCGTAAGTCCGAGGAAAGTCGGCGTCGAAGACGTGTTGATCGTCTGCAGTTCGTCTTTCACGACGCTGAGCACACCGGCTTCTCCACGGAGTGCGTCGGCCTGCGCCTCCGTCAATTCCGCAGCGAAGCCGTTGAAGCCGTACTTGTAGTCGTAGACTTTCCTGCCTGCGACCCTTCCGACCGCTTGGTCGTGCCGCGAATCGAGGTAGCCGGCGTAGTTGGAGACGCTCGCGCTGTCTGGATCGAACTTCCGTCCACGACCGGGCCTGGTTGCTGGCAACCCCGCGATGCCGCCGGCATAGGCTGCGATCGGGAGGTCGGCCATTTGCACGATGTAAAGCTTGTTGCTTGCGACATCCTGAGGACGTTGAGCAGACGATTGTTCAGGCGCTTGCGCTGAATCCTGAGCCCGAACGCTGCTCTGAGGGAGATCGACTGTCGCTGTCGCGAGCGCGACAACAGCAAAGACGCGAGTGAGCCGTTTCATGGGATGAGCGCCCCCTTACGCGTGGCGAATCGCCATCGTGAAGGGAGGACGCTATTCCTGCGGCACCCCTGCCGTCAATAAGGATTGCGCGAGATCTAGGCCATTAATTTTGAAATGGGACTCGCTCCGGCAGAGTTGGGAAATACGCGTTCAAGCTGTGCGGTGGTCAGATCGAACGTGCCCGCGAGCGCTGCCTTCAGCGCGGCCCGCGTGTCGAGGGTGGGCTTGAGATCGCGTCCTTCATACAGCGCGCTCTGCCCGAGGCCCGGCCAGTCTGAAACGACACGCGCATGTGAGAGCCGAGGGCCGAGGATGAAGCCAGCCCCGGCGGTCCCATGGTCGGTTCCCCGTGTTCCATTGGGACGGGCGGTGCGCCCGAATTCAGTCATCACGACGATCGTCGTGGTCCGCCATGCAGCGCCCATCTCTGTACGAAACGCGACGAGTCCTTCCGCCAGCTGGCCAAGCAGACGATCCAGCGGACCACCGGCCATACCCTGATTCGCGTGGGTGTCCCACCCGCTGAACTCCATCGCGGCGATATTGGGACCCTGCTCCTGCCGAAGGATGCGGGCCGCTGCCTGCATCAACGGCGTCACGCCACCGCGCCGCGCGTTGCCGCCCGACATCGGCTCCTCGCCGACGAGATTCTGTTGCTGCAGCGCAGCCTCGAATCGTCCCTGCAGCGCCGAGTCCGAGCGATACAACACCGCCAGCCTCTCGAGGAACGCATCGTCGACGACGCCGAGCTTGGTCGGCGACCAGCTTTCCACCTCGAATGGACCTGTCAAAGAAAGCGGCATGCCGGCTGCGATCGCGATTCCCGCACGGCGTCCGGACATGACCTGCAAAAGGCGATTGAGCCACCCGTCGGAGGATCCCACGGGGTGATCGAGCCCGGTTTCGAGGATGGCCTGGCCGTCGAAATGGCTGCGCGTGCGATGCGGAATCGCCATCGCGTGTAACACTGCGAGCTCGTTGGCGTCCCAAAGTACGCGGAGCGGAGACAAGCCCGGGGCCAGACCGAACGTCTCATCGAGCGGAGTCAGCTCGGATTCATTGAACGCGAAGGTGCCGCGCAGCGCGCGATACTCGGGATCTCCGTACGGAACGACCGCAGCGAGACCATCGAAGCCACCGCGCAGCAGTACGAACACGAACCTGCCCGATTGCTGGACCTGCGCGAAGCTGACAGTCGGAAGGGTCCACGTGGCGATTCCGCCATAGCACATGTTGCGAACGAAATCTCGGCGGTTCATCGTCACCTCCACTGAAAGGCGGGACCGGCAATCGCGAGCGCCACCCGCTCGTGCGCCGGGATCGACGTGTCCGCGATCAGTGCATGCAGGGGGTTTCCGGCAGGAACGTCCACCACGTCGAGCAACGACCGGGGATCGACCGCTGCCACCGACGGAAGACGCGAGATCGTTCTCGCCAGCTCACCGCGATTGAGAAGCGAGTCCGGATCCGCCCACTCCTGCATCCCATCGCCGTAGCCCTTCGGAGAAGGCGGTGACCATAGCGGCTGCCGCAATTGTCGCAACAGCGCCGGTGCATTCGGGTTCACCTCGGTCGATCCGAACGCGCGTAGTACGGCGACGAACCAATCCTGCGGCGTCCGGAACTTCCGCGCATCGTCACGCCAGGCATCGGGCTCATCGACAAGAGCAATCGCCACTGATTTCAGATCGCCCTCACTCGAACGGAACGCTCGCGCGAGGCGATCGATAGCGGCGGCTGGAGGATCGTCGCTGATGAAATGTGTGGCAAGTTTCGTCGCGACGAATTTCGCGGTAGACGGATGCCCACACAACGCCCGAATCGCGCGTTCGCCTTCGCCGACGCCATCTTCCTTGTAGCGTTGCTTGAGAATGGTCTTGGGTCCCGGCTCGTGCAGAAATTCCTGGAAGACGAAACCAAGTGGGCCGTTTTGCTGAGTGCCGACGCGTCGAACGCCTCCTCCGCCTCCGGCCCGCCGCGGTTGCATTCGCGCACCGGGGCCAGGGATTCCGGCGATCGTCCAGCCCGTCAGGATCCGCGCGAGCTCCTGCACATCCTCCTGTGTGTAGCCGCCGTTCACGCCGAGCGTGTGCAGTTCGAGCAATTCACGTGCGTAGTTTTCATTCAGACCGCGTTTCGCTCCGTTGCTTCGCTGACTGGCGGCCTTAGCACCTGGCGACGATGGACCGATCGATTGGAAGTTGTCCAGGTACGCCAGCATCGCCGGATGCTTTGCCGATGCCAGCACCATGTCTTCGAATCGTCCGAGCACGTGCGGCCGGATCACGTCTCGCTCGTAGGATCCGGCGAGTGGCGCGACCAGAATCTTGCCACCTGCAGAAACACACAGGTGATTGGACCAGAACGCCACGAGGCGTTCGACGAACGGACGATCGCTGGTCACGCGGGTGCCGAGCGCGGCTCGTGCTTCGCTGGCGGAAAGTTCAACGAGACGACGGCGCGCCTCGCGTCGTTCCTGTTCGTCGCGCTGTCCCTGCATGCGCAGCGCGCGGACGGCGTCGCCGATCGCGGCGGGCGAGGTGCTCTCGGTCGCGCGAGCGATTGGCGCGCCGGCATCGAGTTGTGCCTTCAACCAGCCGCGGGCGTCCGATGTCCGTTGACGCTCTCCCTGGCGGGCGCCGAGGCCGAATCGATTGAGTGCACGAAGCGGGACGTTCATGGAACTGCACCCTCCGCTGACCCCATGCTAACCCTGGCGCTGGCAGACGGGCGCTGGCGTCTGAGTCTAAGACGAAGTCAGCGCCCTGAAGCGTTGCTCCGCAGTTTGGGTTGTCGATGATGGTGCGCACTCGCGCGGTCGAGGTGGAACCGTGGCCGGCGCGTAGCAGTCACGCGTGGAAGCCGCGTCGACGAGAGGGCTCTGCCCTCTCGTTCGCGTCCGTGCTGCTCTAGTCGTCGATGCGCTGAAGGGCGGCTTCCGCCTCTTCATCTCGCTGCCGGACATGCCGGGCGAGCGCCAACGTCGACGTAGAAAACAGCGCAACCCACGCCGCTGTTGGATGTACCCAATATGTGACGAGCAATGCCGCCAGAAGCCCCACACCAACAGAGATACGAAACATGATCCCCCTCCGCTCGACGTGAAATAGAGCAAGTTGTGAACCATGTTCGACCCGACCATCAGAGAACGGGCTAAACGACAGATAATGAAGGTGTTATATAGGATGCGCGATTCAGTGTATCGGCGCTATCGCATCAAACGGCACGCGCCGTTTTGGAACACGGCCAATTGGCGATTGATGACCGAACCCGCTGATTGCATTAGTCTTAGCTTGAAAATTCCAGATACATGTCGCTGATATCAGGATTGAACAGGGCGTCCGGTTTGGTGTCGGGACTTGTCGGCATTTCGTGCATGGTACTGCTCGCGTCCTCAGCCTGCGTGGCTCCGAGGGAGTCCGCCGCGCCGCCGCGTCGCGAGCGAGGCGCCATGCGCGAGCTCGGACTTCGGGACAAAACTGCATGGGACCTCTACCAGGCGCTTCGACAAGAGGCGGGGGGCGGCAAGCGGCTTACGCTGAGCGAGGTTCCGGACTGGGCGGGCCTCTGGGTCTGGAACTCCAACCGCGGCTTCCTGTTCGACCCAGACACGCCGGAGGGAGCCGTCACGACCGCAAAGCTGACGCCTGAATATCAGAGGAAGCTCGACGAAGAACTGGCGCGCATCAACCAGGGCATCGAGTACGACCCGATCAGTTCATGCGCGCCGCCCGGCCATCCACGCTGGTTGGCGATTCCCTTCCTTCGCGAGTTCATCGTCACACCCGATCAGACGTGGTTGGCGAGCGAGACCGTGAACAACGTGCGTCGCATCTACACCGACGGCCGCGATCACATTCCCGAAGCCGATCGCTATCCGCTCTATTACGGCGACTCAATCGGCTTCTGGAACAATCAGACACTCACTATTCATACGAATCAGCTCAGGGCCGGCGTCTACCAACGTAGAAATCCCGAGTACACCGATCAAGTCGAGACCGTCGAAATCTGGGAGAAAGTTGATGAGCGGACCGTCGAAGTCGACGCGTGGGTCTACGATCCTCCGGCGCTCGCCGAGCCGTGGTACGTCAAGCAGCGCTACTCGAAGGTCAGCGACCAGGATAAGCAGTTGCGGATTCGATACTGGGATTGCCTCGAGAATCCGAACAACGCTGTCTACAAGACGCAGGAAGGCAGCACCCAGTTCAAGGACTTCACCTTCACGAAGCCTGATGGTAAGTAGGTCCGCCGTACGTAGTGTCCGGCTTTAGCCGGACCTGTCGCTGCGATCGCCCTCGATTTGCACCTGCCCGCCGCATCGCTATAAGGTGATCGGTTGGGAGATCCTCTGTGACCGCCACCGCCACACTTACCACCTACAAGATGTACATCGACGGCCAATGGGTCGATGCGGCATCCACTGAATACTTTGAAAGCGACGATCCTTTCCGCGCCGAGCCGTGGGCGCGCATCCCGCGAGGAACGGCGGCCGACGTTGATCGTGCCGTGCGCGCCGCGCACAAGGCGTTCACCTCGGGTGAGTGGCCAAGGCTGACGGCGTCGCGTCGCGGCGCGCTGCTTCGGAAGCTTGGCGATCTGATTTCCGAGCGCTCGAAGCAGCTGGCGGAAATAGAGGTGCGCGACAACGGCAAGCTCTACGCCGAGATGAGCATGCAGACCGCGTACATGGCGCAGTGGTATCACTACTACGGCGGTCTTGCTGACAAGATCGAAGGCGCTGTTCTTCCCACCGACAAGCCAGACACCTTCAATTACACACGCTACGAGCCTCTCGGCGTGATCGCCGCAATCGTGCCATGGAACTCGCCGCTGCTCCTCACGACGTGGAAGCTCGCCCCGGCCCTCGCTGCAGGTAACACGGTGGTCATCAAGCCATCGGAGTTCACGTCGGCGTCTGTGCTCGAGCTCATGACGCTGATCGAGGACGCCGGCTTCCCGCCCGGTGTCGTCAACGTGGTTACCGGGTTTGGCGCCGACGTGGGCGCGCCGCTCGTCGAGCATCCACTCGTCGCGAAAGTGGCGTTCACCGGCTCGGACCTCACCGGCCAGCGGATCTACGAAGCTGCTGCTCGTGGTCTCAAGCACGTGACGATGGAGCTGGGCGGCAAGTCACCGAACATCGTTTTCGACGATGCCGAGATCGACAACGCGGTGAAGGGAGCGATCTCAGGGATTTTTGCAGCCACCGGACAGACCTGCATCGCCGGCTCGAGGCTGCTCGTGCAACAGAGCATTCACGACGAGTTCCTCGACAAGCTCGTTGCGTTCGCGAAGACAGCGAAGATGGGCAACCCGATGAGCGCCGACACGCAAATCGGGCCGGTCACGAACAAGCCGCAGTTCGAGAAGATTCTCAAGTACATCGACATCGCCAAGGGCGAAGGCGCACGCGCGGTGCTGGGCGGGGCGCGCGCCGAAAGACCGGAATGCGGCAGCGGCTGGTTCGTCGAGCCGACGATCTTCGAGGGCGTCAACAACCGCATGCGAATCGCGCAGGAGGAAGTCTTTGGTCCCGTCCTCTCAGTGATTCCGTTCAAGGATGAAGAAGAAGCGATCGCGATCGGGAATGACGTGGTGTATGGTCTGGCCGCTGGCGTCTGGACGCAGAACATGCGCCGGGCGCTGACGATGGCCGACAGACTCCAGGCGGGTACGGTGTGGATCAACACGTATCGCGCCGTGAGCTATCTCTCGCCGTTTGGCGGATACAAGCGCTCCGGCATCGGTCGCGAGAGCGGTCAGGACATGATCAAGGAATACCTGCAGGTGAAAAGCGTGTGGATTTCCACCGCGACGACGGTGCCGAATCCGTTCATACAGAGGTAACTGGGTAGCTAGGTAGCTGGGTAGCTGGGTGACGGCGTAGCTGGGCGGAATAGCGAGGACAGATGAGTGAACAGGTGTTGGGGTTCGTGGGTGTTGGGCGCATGGGCGGGCCGATGGCGAATCGGCTGCTCGATGCGGGACATACGCTGTGCGTGTTCGATACGAACGCGGATGTGGTGAAGCCGCTGGCCGCGAGGGGTGCCAAGGTTGCGTCGTCGGCTGAAGAAGTGGCCTCATCATCCGACATGGTGCTGATTAGCCTGCCCACCCCGCCGATTGTGCAGGCCGTGAGTCTGGGGAGCATCCTGAAGGGAAATCGCCTCAAGACGCTTATCGATCTGTCGACGACCGGGCCGACGGTCGCTGGCGTGGTGGCGAAGGCAGCGTCGGAGCGAGGCGTGGCCTGGGTCGACTCCCCCGTCAGCGGCGGCATCGGTGGGGCAACCAAGGGCACGCTTGCTGTCATGGTCTCCTGCCGCAAGGACACGTTTCCCGTCGTCGACCCGGTGCTCAAGACCTTCGGCAAGACGTTCTATGTCGGCGAGAAACCCGGCCTCGCCCAGATTGCGAAGCTCGCCAACAATCTACTGGCGGCCGCCGCGATCGTGCTGTCGTCGGAAGCACTGGCGATGGGCGTAAAGGCGGGGCTCGACGCGAAGACGCTCTGCGACATCATCAACGCGGGCAGCGGGCGCAACAGCGCGACACAGGACAAATTTCCGAAAGCGGTGATCCCGCGCACGTTCGACTTCGGGTTCGCGACTGGCCTGTCGTACAAGGACGTCCGCCTCTGTCTCGATGAAGCGGAAGCGCTGGGAGTACCGATGGTGGCGGGCGCAGCGGTTCGTCAGATGCTGGCGATTACGCAGGCGAAGTTCGGTGCTGACTCTGACTTTACTTCCATCGCGAAAGTGGTAGAGGAGTGGGCTGGGGTGGAAATCAAGTAGGTCAAAGGTCAAAGGTCAAAGGTCAAAAGTAAGGTCAAGGGTACGGTCATTCACTGGAGAAGAAATGGATAAAGCGACGTTCGACAAGGGTCGGGAGATTCGTAGCGCAGTGCTCGGCAAGGAATTTGTCGATGCGGCATTCAAGGCAGCCGACAGCTTCAGCATGCCGATGCAGGAGCTCGTCACCGAGTACTGCTGGGGCGCGGTGTGGGGACGCGACGGTCTCGACCGCAGGACGCGGAGCATGCTCAATCTCGCGATGATCAGCTGCCTGAATCGTCCACATGAATTGCGGTTGCACATCGCCGGCGCATTGAAGAACGGCGTCTCGCGCGACGAGATTCGCGAAATCTTCATGCAGGTCGCGATTTACGCCGGTGTGCCCGCTGGAGTGGATTCCTTCCGGGCGGCGAAGGAAGTGTTCGAGAAACTCGACGCAAAGTAGCGGCGGGCTGATCGGAGCCCAGTCACGGGATCACTCCCGTAGATCTCCAAGGCGCCCTTCAGCGCGTTGCGTCGCTGCGCTTGAAGGGCGCAACGGGGGTCGCCAGGAAATCCGATTGCATCCGGTGATTCGCGACGGTGTGGAAAATTCCGCAGCGTAGTGACAGATCAATGACAGAGGCGTGAACCAGACTTCGAGAAGGCTGATTCGAGAAACCGACAGTCCGATTGTCCGACTGTTGTCCTACGCAGATCCCTTGCCTCGTCGCTCGAGGTGCGGCGGGTAAGCCGCCTTGATTCGACGACGATCCGGTTTCACGCGGAGGTAGTACGTCGGCCCTTCGGTAACTGCCTGGTCGTCGGCGCGCAGCGCGTCGACGGGACCCAAGTCCTGTCCGATCAAACTGGTCAGGTGCACGGCCTTCGCCAACGACGACTCAGGCCTATTTCCAGACGCCATAGAGATTGGAATTGCTGGCACGGAGAAGGGACGACTCTATGCGTTTGTGTGCAAACTGACTATTGGGAACATGCCGCACGCGCTAGGGGAAGGCCCTTAGGGTGATCTACGTATCGCTGAGCCATCCTTGAAGAAGCGCGTACTTCACGATGTCGATGCGCCCTTTGAGACCGAGTTTGCGCGAGGCGTTGGCTTTGTGGACTTCAACGGTTTTTACACTCAATTCCAGTTGCGCCGCAATTTCCTTGTTGCTATAGCCGGCGGCGATGAGCCGCAGCACTTCGGCCTCGCGGTCGCTCAAGCTCACGCCCGTGGCCTGCGCCTTCCGGCCACTTCTGGCAAGGAATCCCGCCGTCACGCGCGCCGTCAACGCCGAATCGAGATATTGATTGCGCGCCGCGGTCGCGCGAATCGCCTGCACCAGTTCCGACGCGGCACTCTGTTTGAGCACATAACCATCGGCCCCGGCTCGTAACAGCTCCTGAAGGTAGGCGTCATCCCCGTGCCGCGTCAGGATCACAATAATGGAATCGGGCTGAAGAGACTTCAGCGTCCGCGTCGCCACCAACCCGTTCATGCCTGGCATCGAGATGTCCATGACGACGACATCGGGCCGGAGGGCGCGGGCCTGCTCGACGGCCGCGGTTCCGTCGCTGGCTTCGGAGACGACCGTCATGTCGCCCTGGCTCTCAATCAGCATCTTGAGGCCCTGGCGCACCGTGATGTGATCGTCCGCCAGCAGGATGCGCAGGTTCCGCGGATCGTCAGTCATGTGAGCCATCCTGTGCGACCGCGTTGACCGGCATTCGCACGATAATCGTAGTCCCTTCACCGGCCGCCGATTCAATCTGCACCGTGGCGCCGACCAGCGCCGCGCGCTCCTGCATCCCGAGCAGCCCGAATCCCTGGTGTGGCGCTCCGCTGTTGACCTGGTCGAACCCCACGCCATCGTCTTC
>Ga0207682_10000289_pt1 | contig 22798 bp, 19 predicted proteins | sample KBSM63metaG_FD_184332 | JGI IMG/M metagenome (GOLD analysis project Ga0207682, IMG submission 184332) | Miscanthus rhizosphere microbial communities from Kellogg Biological Station, Michigan, USA - KBS M6-3 metaG (SPAdes) (version 2) | ecosystem: Host-associated > Plants > Roots > Rhizosphere >... | reverse complement strand
CGCGTGACCTTCGATTCCGACGTGGTCAGCTACGACGATCTGCTCGACATTTTCTTCGCGACGCACGATCCGACCCAACTCAACCGGCAGGGCAATGACGTCGGCACGCAATACCGCTCGGCCATCTTCCCGCAGGACGAGGACCAGGAGGGCAAGGCTCGAGCGGGGATTGAGCGAGCGAACGCCGACCATGGGGGACGCATCGTCACGACGATCGAGCCGAACGGGCCTTGGTACGCGGCCGAGGACTATCACCAGCAATATTGGGAAGGCGAAGGTCAGCGGAACCCCTATTGCCTCGCGGTGATCCCGCCGAAGCTCCAAAAACTGCGCAAGAGCTTCCAGGCGAGAGTGAAAAGCGCGGGCGCGCCAGCCTAGTCGCGACCGTGCCGGCTCGCGAAGAGAGCCGTCACTGAAACCGCTGAGTTCACAAAAGAAAAGCCCCGGACGATTTCTCGTCCGGGGCTCTCCATTCCTAGGCGGTGATTAGCCGCGCTCTGGCGCCGGTGGCGGCGGCGGAGGCGGAGGCGGCGGGACCGGGCAGGCCTCGGTCGCCAGGATCACTGACCCGTCCGGGCACGTCTGCGTCGCCGGAGGCGGCGGAGGCGGCGGGGGCGGAGGCGGCGGAGGCGGCGGCGGAGCCGCAGCAGCACCGAAGTTGTAGATCAGGCTCGCCAGCAGGCTGTGCGACTTCAGCGACGTGCGAGCGTCGAAGGCATGGCCCTTGACGTCGCCCTTCGTGTTGGCCTGGAAGTAGCGATACTTCAGGCCCGCATCGATGTTGTCGGAAATCGGGGTCCGGACGCCGCCGAGGATCTGCCACGCGAGGCTGTCCGTATCCTTGTGCTGGTATGCCGAGTCACCGAGCTGGTCGATTTCCATGTTGACCCGGGCCAGACCGACACCGGCGCCAGCATAGAAGCTGAAGCCGTCATCGGAGCCGAAGTCGGCCAGCGCGTTGACCATACCCGAAAGCACGCTCGACTCACCGTCGGCGTCAATCGTGGCACCGCGGGTGACGCCGGCCGGCAGGAGCCCGCCAGCCTGCGAGTCAACGGTATATTCCTTATGCTTGGCATGCTTGTAGCCGAGCTCGGCTTCAAGCCGGAACATACCGAAGTCGTAGCCGCCGATCAGGTCGAGATCGTAACCCATTTTGTGATCGACCGTCGAAAGCCAGTCACCCCAGATGCCGCCGGTAACTGCACCGCGACGATCCACGTCGGAATCGCGCGGCATGAAAGCGCCGGCTTCAACGCCGACGTAACCGGAACCGTCGCGGGCGGCGGCAGGCGTCGAAACGACCGCAGCAGCAAACGCGAGAAGCAAGTACTTTTTCATACAACCCCCTTTTCTTGTCACAGTAGGTAGGGACTTAAAGGCACGAGAAAGGCCGGTGGACCGACGTAAAAAGCACGTTCCGCTCACCAGTTCCCTTCCCATCAGAACAACATCGATCAACAGTCCGCTGTTGTCCGTCCGCAATGCTTCAAAGGGGAGTTTGTTGCACCGCGGGACGTTCCTATACTGCTAAACTAGGTTCGTTTCGTCTCCGTAAATCGCGCGTTTCCGCCGTTTCGGTGGCTTCTTTGCTGATCCGTGCGGCAATGCAGCAACAGTCGGGCCGTGCAATCCCGTTGTCGAAAAGCGGTAATCCGGCCTCGTGGCCGGACGCATTGAAGACGCTGGCTTGCCTTCGCCGAGAGCTGAAATTAAGCAGTGTTCTCATGCGGTTGGGGCGAGCGAGAATATTGGGGCCGGCGGCCTTGTGCATTTGCGCAATGGCAATCGGCAGTCTCGCTCACGCTGAGCCCGGGATCTCCACGGCAGAAAATAATTCATCGAGCCTTCCCAGCGGCACTTCGGACGCCTTCCGTGGCAGGATGCTGGACTGGAAGGCCCCGCCTGCGCTTATTTCCCATACTCGCGAGGTCTTGCGCGATGTTCCCGGGGGCCGCCTTTTCATTTCCTCGCCCTTTGGCTGGAGGAGCGATCCCATCCAGGGAATCCACCGCCGTCACGCGGGGATCGACCTGCCGGGCCCGCCGCTGACATCGGTTCACTCGACGGGGGCCGGCATCGTGCGCATCGCTGGGCGGGCCGGCGGCTACGGCAATCTCGTCGAGATCGAGCATCCAGGCGGCGTCCGTACGCGCTACGGGCATCTCGCGCGCGTTCTCGTGAGTCCGGGTGAATCCGTCGGTCAGGGGCAGACGATCGGCCGAATGGGCTCGACCGGACGGTCGACGGGTACGCATCTCCACTACGAAGTGCGCGTGAACGGCGTGGCGGTGGATCCTCTCGACTATATCGGGCAGACAATTCCAAGCTATCAGACCGCCTGGGCCGCGGAGACGTCTGTCTCTGCCCGCTGGGCCGGTTGGAGTGACACATCGGCCGGGCACAGCCTTCCAGGGGCGAAAATCCGCTGAGCTTGCGGTTCTCGGCGCCAAAGGAAGCCAATGCAATCCGATACTTGCGGCTGTTCGTGACCGTGGCGCAACGGCTTCTTTCCGATGTGCCCAATCTTCTTTTGAAATCATGGATTTCGGCTCAATCGCGGGTTGACCCGCCAACGTGCAGAGGGCATCAACCGACGCCGCATCGCGCGGTGCCGAGCGCGATCTACAAGTGCGCCTGTCCAGCAGGCGCCTTACGTGCGGGTGGGACGTCGATCATGTAGCTTTTTGAGGCGGGCAGGAGTGGCATAGCCGTGACGGCTGACGGCTGCTTTGCCTGGAACCTCAAGGTCGATGTTCCGGTCGCGCAGGGAAGGGCGGTGTTGCCGTTCTGGCGAAGTAGCGAAGAGGCGCGCGTGACGCGCGGGTAGGAAGTCTAGGATGCTTGAACGGAAGTTGTTCGGTTCTTTTCGTCAGCGCAGCGTGCACTTGCTGCTGGCCACTGCGATGGTCATTCCGGCACCGGCGGCCGCCCAGATTGCGGGATATCCCATAGATCCGTCGGATCAGGGCAGAAGGACGTCCCAGCCGACGAGCGATCCTCGATCCACGACGTCCACGCGAGCGGCCACCAATGCGGCAGACGCTCAGGCCTATGTTCCCGGCACGACCTATGAACCGGACGAAATCAGGGACACCTCCACAAGCGTCGATTCCGCGCGCCGTGTCCTCTCCGAAGAGGAACTGCTCACCGACCGCGATCGGCAGTATGTCACTCGACCGGTCCGCAAGCCGACGCCTCCGAGCGAGTTTGAAGCTTATGTTTCGAAGATGGTCGGCAAGCCGTTGCGCCGTTTCGGCGCCAACCTGTTGAGCCCCGACGCGCGCGACTTCACTGCGCCGCCGACGACGACGGTTCCGCCGGACTATCGCCTGAACCCGGGTGACGAACTGCTCATCGGCCTTACGGGGTCGGTTCAGGCCAGCAATCTACGCCTGACAATCAGCCCCGAAGGCCAGGTCTTCGTTCCGCGCGTGGGCGCGGTGAACGTCGCCGGCATCCGCTACGGCGATGTTCAGGACGTCATCGCCCGCGCCGTTTCGCGCCAGTACCGCAATTTCCGCGTGGCTGTGTCGATCGGGGACCTGCACGGGATCACGGTGTACGTCACGGGCTTTGCGGCCACTCCGGGTTCCTACACCGTGAGCAGCCTGTCGACGCTGGTGAACGCAGTCCTCGCTGCTGGCGGGCCGTCGGCGGGCGGCAGCTTCCGCTCGATCCAGGTTCGCCGGAACGGGCAGCTCATTTCCGACTTCGACTTGTACGACCTGCTTCTCAAGGGTGACAAAAGGGCGGATGTCGTCCTTCAGAACGGCGACGTCATCTACATCGCTCCTGCCGGGGCGCAGACCGCCGTCATCGGCAGCGTGAACGTCGAAGCCATTTACGAAGCACGAGCGAACGAAACTCTCTACGACATGCTGCTCTACGCGGGCGGCGTGAATACCGTGGCGGACGACAAGCGCCTCATGGTCTTCAATGCGGTGAAGCCGAACGGGTGGCAGGAACTCAGCCCGTCCCAAGTCGAGCAGCGGGTGGCGCAGCGCGGCGAGGTCGTCCGCGTGCTTTCCGCGGTCGGTATCGCGCAGCCGCAGTTCAAGCAGCCCGCGCTGGTCACGGTCAGCGGCGAGGTCGCCAATCCGGGCCGCTATTATGTTCAGCCTGGAACTCCGCTCAGCGCCGTCATCCAGCGCGCCGGCGGCCTGACCCAGCAGGCTTTTCCTTATGGCGCCGTCTTCACCCGCGAGACGGTCCGCCAGACTCAGAGCGACAATTACGATCGCGCAATCAAAGACCTTGAGCTGACCTTAAGCACGCAGCCTCTGGTCACGTACAACGACAATCAGCAGATTCAGCCGTCGCGCCTCGATGCGATTCAGTCGGTCGTCGGCCAGCTTGAGGACCGCAAGCCGGACGGCCGCCTCGTCCTAAACGTAGCGCCGGCAGACCGCGCCATCCCGACCGACGTGATCGTTGAGAACAACGATACGATATACGTCCCGCCGCAACCGGTCAGCGTCGGCGTGTTCGGTGCCGTTCCGACGCCAGCATCATTCCAGTATCGTCAAGGCGAAACCATCGGCGATTATCTCAGTCGCGCCGGAGGCGTCCGCAAGTTCGGCGACAAGGGCTCGATCTTCGTGATCCGTGCGAACGGCTCGCTGATCGCTCAGCGCGGCGGGTTCTTCGGCGGCAGCCTACTCGGTCAGAAGGCTTATCCGGGCGATCTGATCTTCGTCCCGGTGGACGCGAACCAAGGCGAGTTCTGGGCTCGCCTGCGCGATATTTCGACGGCGCTGACGCCGGCTATCGTAACGGGAGCGGCGCTGGCAAAATGAACTACGCCGATAGAGTCAGCCGCAGCGGAACAAGCGTCAATCGCGCCCCAGTCGTTGCGTTCGTAGAGAATGCGCGGAATCGGCGGATCGTCTACGCCTTGGCGGCCATCGTCCTGGCGGTCTTCGTGTTTTTCCCGCGGCCTTTTGTGGCCCGCGCGACGCTCGTGCCTCAGGACACAAGCAGCAGCGCCGGCACGAACACGATGCTGACACTGCTCGGCGGGCAGTCGCAGAACTTTGCCAGCCTGCTTGGGGGCGGACGCGTTTCCAATGATCTGTATTTGATCATCGGCCGCAGCGACAGCGTCGCTACCGATGTGATCAACCGTCTCAATCTCGTCGGTCCGTCGCGGCCTTATTCGACGGTCGAACGCGCGAAGGTGAAGCTGGCGAAGAAGGTCGACATCCACCTGCTGCTGGGCGGTGTGATGGAGATCGAAACACGTACTCACGACGCGAAATATTCGAAGGAGCTGACGGCGGCCTATGTCGCGGCGATCAGCAAGCAGCTGGCGTCCTTCGGCCGACAGCTCATCAACAACAAGCAGCTGATCGTCGAGCGCAAGTTCAGGGACGCCTCGGCGCGCGTTGCAGCCGCTGAAGCGGCGCTCAACGAATTCCGTCGCCGCAACAATCTTGCGGAGCCCGACGCGGAACTCGGCCAGGCCCTTGCGCTGCGCACACAGCTCGAGGCGCAGCTTCAGGCCAAGCTCGTCGAACTGCAGATGACGAGCCAGGTCCGCGGGCCGGAAAGCGCGGAACTTCAGGCGCTGCAGTCGGAAGTCGGTACGTTGCGTTCGCAACTTGCGCGAACCGCTCGTCCGGCCATCACCGCTGGGGGTCCGAACGTCGCCAGTCTCGGTGCACTTTCGACGCAGTATCTCAACCTCTATCGTGATTATCGGTTCGCGCAGGCCCTGTACGAAGTTTACTCGCGCTCCACGGAGCAGGTCGCTGTGGAGCAGCTGGCTTCGGAAAGCGCTTCCTACGTCCAGCTGATCGATCCAGCGCACCTTGATGCGGAGCGCAAGCTCAACACTTGGGCAATCGCGGCACTTGCGGCACTGGCGCTCCTGATCCTGTTCACCGAATGGTACGCGCCGACTACCGGTCTTTGGGGCCGTCGTCGGTCCTCCGGGCCGGAGCAGGACGGTGCAGCGTGAGCAAGGCGAACGTAGAGCTGTCGTTCGCCATTCCTTGCTACAACGAGGAAGCGAACGTCGTTGCAATGTACGAGGCGGTGACGGCTGAGGCCGAGAAGCACGTCGCCTCGCACGAGATCATCTTCATCGACAATTGCTCGACAGACCGTACCCGCGAGCTGCTGCGGGAGCTCTGCTCTCGCGATCCGCGCGTCCGCGCCATCTTCAACAACCGCAATTACGGGCAGATGCGCTCACCCACCTACGCCATCTTCCAGGGCGCGGGTGCTGCAGTCATAGGCATGTGCTGCGACTTTCAGGATCCCCCGGCGCTGATCGGCGAGATGGTGCGCCAATGGCGCGCCGGAGCGCAGATCGTGGTGGGGCAGCGCCGCAAGGAAAAGACGTCGCTCGCGCTGGGGATGGTCCGCGGTGCGGGCTATTCCTTCTTCAAGCGCTTCGCCGACTATCCGCTCATTCCGGGCGTCACGGGCTTCGGGCTTTACGACAGGGAAGTCGTCGACATGCTGTCGTCGTGGAACGAGCCCGAACCGTTCCTTCGCGGCATGGTCGTCGAGAGCGGCTATCGCCTCGCCGTGCTGCCTTACGACAGGCCGCCGCGTGCTGGCGGACTGACGAGCAACGGCTTCTGGTCGTTGCTGAATTTCGCTTTGTCCGGTGTCGGCGGATCGGCGAAATCCCTGCTCCGGCTGCAGCTTGTCGTCGCTATCTTCCTCTGCCTGTTCTCTGGCGCGCTCGCCCTTGCGACCACATTGCGCTTCCTGTTCTACGGATACTCGCCCGCGCTGCTGATCCTTACCGTCGTCGTGGGCCTTTTCTCCGTCCTGCTCCTCTGTCTGGGCCTGATCGGCGACCAGATCAGGCTGATTGCCGAGAGGCTCAGGAATGTTCCGCTCGTAATCGAGGAAGAGAGGATCAACTTTCCGCCGGAGCGCGAGCAGCCCGTCGTTCAAGCGGTGCCTTCTGAAGCGAGAAGCCTCCGGGCGTGAAGCCGCGCGCGAAAAGCCTACTGAATTTCCGATCGATCGAGTTCATCCTGATGGCCTTGGTCGTGGCGGGGCTGATCGCGACCATCCAGTTCTGGCGGTATCAGGGCTACCTTCCGGCGCCGTTCGTGTTCGACATCAACGATACGTTCATGGATTGGTACAACACCGCCCAGTACGCCCACAATCGCGGAACCTATGACATCTGGCGGTCCATCTACCCGCCCTTGTCCTTCATATTCCTGCGCCTGACGACAGACCCGCGCTGCTATTATGCTTCACCGTTCGACGCCCGAGATTGCGACGTCGTCAGTGTAGTTTTCATCGTGGGTTTTTACGTCGCATGCGCGATTGTCGCAGCGATCGCCCTCTACAAGAATGACCGCAGCACCGCGCTCATCCGCAGCATTGCGTTCGCGTTTTGCCTGCCGCTTCTTTACGCGCTGGAGCGTGGCAACCTCATCACCGTCACGTTCGTCTGCTTCGTATTCGCCTACACGAACATCGTTCGTTCGAGGGCTGTCAGGGTCATTGCGGCGGGCCTCAGCATCAACTTCAAATACTATTTGCTCTTCCCGTCTTTGGCGCTCCTGCTCAAGCGTGGCTGGCGCGATTTCGAGCTCATCGGACTCTCGGCGCTCGCGATCTATCTCGTGACGCTGGCGCTCTTCGGCACCGGCACGCCGTTCGAGATCACCGGCAACCTGAGCGATTGGATCGTGAACACCGCGATCGGGGTGTGGGACCAGGTCTATTACACCACGACGTACAATAACCTCCTCTGGTTCGACATCAGGCAGTATCCGGTCCGGGACTATGTCGGGTCGAAGGTCGTAGACTTCGCTGCGGCAGCAATTCCAATCGTGGTTTCCGTGAGCCGGGCGATCGGCCTCCTCACGTTGCTGCTGGTCTGGCTCCAGCCGAAGGCACTGTCGGTTCAACGGGTGGCGCTGATCCTCATGCTCACGACCATGATCGCCCAGTCGCCGGGCGGTTACGCGGAGATGTTCATCATCTTCCTCGTCTTCATGGAGAAGGCGGACACGATCGCTCTGAAGTTCTCCACGGTCTGTGCATATCTGATCGCCATTCCCTGGGATCTCACGACGGGGACCTTCAAGGTGAACAATCAGAACGCATGGCTGAGTGGCCGCACGCTCGAGGTCGCGTTCGGGTTCAACTTCGGGTCGGTGCTACGGCCGGGAGTGCTTTTGCTTATCCTCTGGGCGATCTGCATCGACAGCATCATCCGCATTGTTCGTGCCCATCGCGAGAACCGCCCCATGATCGGCCTTGGCGTTTCCAGCCCGATCCTCTCCCGGCAACGGCGGGCGGTGGCATGATGGCGGGGAAGGAGCCCGCGAGCTGGACCTTCCAGGACGATCTCGACGCGATGTTCGCGGCGCTCGAGGGCGACTGGCTCAAGCTCGCTGGCAAGCGCATCTTCATGACCGGCGGCACCGGCTTCATCGGTCGCTGGATGCTGGAGGCCCTGGCGGAGGCGGACCGGCGGCTGGGCCTTGGTGTCACGGTGAAGATCATCACGCGCAATCCATCGTCGTTCGAGGCGAAGGCGCCGCACCTGACCGGCCATCCCGCATTCGAGTTCGTGACGGGGGATGTGCTCGCGCTCGAGCCGGGCGGCGAGACGTATGACTACGTGATCCACGCGGCGACCGATGCGAGCGCGGACCTGAACGAGAACGATCCCAGGCGGATGTTCGACACGATCGTAACCGGCACGCGGCGCGCGTTGGATTTCGCACTAGCCGTGGAGGCGACGCGTTTCTTCTTCCTGTCGTCGGGCGCGGTCTACGGCTCCCAGCCGTGGGAGATCGAGAATGTCCCCGAGGACTACATGGGCGCTCCTGACGTCACGGCCTATCGCAACGCGTACGCTGAGGGGAAACGCGCCGCCGAGATGCTGTGTGCGATTTACACGAAGCAGTTCAACCTCGACGTAGTGAATGCGCGCATCTTCGCATTGCTCGGGCCGCTTCTTTCGCTCGATATCCATTTTGCCGCCGGCAACTTCATCCGCGACGCGATGGAGGGCCGCAAGGTGGTAATCCAGAGCGCCGGAACCGCCGTTCGCTCTTATCTTTACGCGGCCGATCTGACGGTGGGTCTGTGGGCGATTCTGCTTCGCGCCAAGGCGAACTCCGTCTACAACATTGGTTCGGAAGAGGGCATTTCGATCGCCCAGCTCGCGGAGCGCGTCTCGACTTTGCTTGGAGACGGCGGCTTTGAAGTGCTGGGGAAGCCCGATGCCGGCTGGAACCCGGGGCGATACGTCCCATCGACGGCGAAAATTCGAAATGAGCTCGGTCTGAGCCCCACGGTCGGGCTGGACGACGCCATTCGGCGTACTGCGATTTGGAACGGTTGGAACGGATGACGAAGATCAAGCTTGCCAAGTGGGTCACCGAGAAGCTCGTCGAGCATGGGATCACCGACGCTTTCATGCTCACCGGCGGCGGTGCCATGCATCTCAACCATGCGATCGGCACGGATGAGCGAATCAAGACGACCTTCATGCATCACGAGCAGGCGCTCGCGATGGCCGGCGAAGCCTATTACCGGCTGACCAACCGTCTCGCGCTGGTGAACGTCACGTCCGGGCCCGGAGGTACGAACGCCATCACCGGCGTCTACGGCGCCTTCGTGGACTCGATGGGGATGCTCATCATCTCCGGACAGGTGAAGATCGAGACGACGGTCCGCTACACCGGGCTGCCGCTTCGCCAGTATGGCGACCAGGAGCTCGACATCGAGCATATCGTCAAGCCGATCACCAAATATGCGACGATGGTCACCGATCCGCAGTCGATCCGCTATCATCTCGAAAAGGCGATCTATCTAGCGACGAGTGGACGGCCTGGCCCGTGCTGGCTCGACATCCCCCTCGACGTTCAGGCGTCGATGATCGATCCGGACACGTTGAAAGGCTTCGATCCGGCTGAGCTCGAAGAGCCTTGGAAGGCGACCGACGTCGACGAGGCCGCGTGCAATGTCCTTCAGAAGCTCCGTGAAGCCGAGCGTCCGGTTGTTCTCGCCGGTAGCGGAATTCGCCTGAGCGGCCAGCACGAGGCGTTCCTGAAGCTTATCGAGAAGCTCGGCGTGCCGGTCGTGACGAGCTTCAACGGCCGTGACAATGTCTGGGAGGATCATCCGCTCTACGCCGGGCGGCCCGGGACGATCGGCGACCGCGGCGGCAACATGGTCACCCAGAGCTCCGACTTCCTGCTGGTGCTCGGAAGCCGGCTCAACATACGGCAGATCAGTTACAATTGGGCCACCTTCGCCCGTGCTGCCTACAAGGTCTGGGTCGACGTCGATCCGGTTGAGCTGCAGCGGCCGAACGTGAAGCCCGATCTCGGCATCGTGGCGGACCTCAAGGACTTCATCCCGGCGCTGCTCAAGGCAGACTATGAAGGTCCGACCAGGAAGCATCGCGAATGGCTGGAATGGTCGCTGGAGCGGAAGCGGAAATTCCCCACCGTCCTTCCGGAATATGAGACCAATCAGGTCTGCCACCCCTACGTAGCGATGAAGGCGATCTTCGACGCGCTCGACAAGGACGACGTCATCGTCTCGGCCAATGCGACGGCCTGTGTGGTGGCTTTCCAGGCCGGCGCCCTCAAGGAAGGGCAGAGGCACTGGAGCAATTCGGGCTCCGCGACGATGGGTTACGACCTTCCGGCCGCCGTCGGTATCTGCGCCGCGACCGATAATCAGCGCCGCGTCATCGCGCTCGCCGGGGACGGCAGCATCATGATGAACATTCAGGAGCTGCAGACGATCGCCGGCAACCGCCTGCCGGTGAAGGTCTTCCTCCTGAACAACAGCGGCTACGTCTCGATCTTCCAGACGCACCGCAACTTTTTCAACGGCGTCGAAGTCGGCGGCGGGCCCAAAAGCAATGTGACCTTCCCGGACTTCGGCAAGGTCGCCACTGCGTTCGGGTTCGAGCATTTTCGCGCTGCTCGTCACGACCAGCTGGAAAGCACGATCGCCGCGGCGCTTGCTGCGCCCGGTCCCGTCATGTGCGAGATCATCCTCGACGAGGAAGTGCCTTTCGCGCCGAAGCTTGGTGCGAAGCAGCATCCTGATGGACGCATCACGTCGCCGGCGCTTGAAGATCTTTCGCCGTTCCTCCCGCGTGAAGTTCTGCGCGAGAACATGATGATCGACTTGCTCGACGAATGAACCCCGCCAAACATGACGCACAGAGCGCCGAGGGGTGGCTCCGGAGGCGCTTCGGCAAGCTGCACGGGAGACCGATGCGCTTCCTCGTTGCCGGCGGGCTCAATACGGTCGTCGGGACTTCCGCCTATCCGCTGCTGCTGTGGCTGAGCCCATGGTTCCGTGAGCATTACCTGGTCGCGCTCGCGTTGGTGCAGGCGTTCTGCCTCTGCTTTGCCTTCACCACGTACAAGTTCGGCGTGTTCCGCACGCGCGATACCAACGTATTCAACGAATTCTGGAAGTTCTCGTCCTATTACGTGATCAACTATGCGGCGAACTGGATCGTTCTCCCGCTGCTCGTCGAAGTCGGCAAGCTCGATCCGCTATGGGCGCAAATCGGCTTCGGCCTGACCGTGCTGGTCGGCAGCTGGTTCTGGCACAGCCAGATCTCGTTCAGCTCGAAGGCGGCAAAGCCGCGCTGAGCAGGTGGCCGAAACGCCCTGCGCTTACAGCTTGTGAATGACTGCCTGTCCCGTGAGCAGCGCAAGAGGCTTCTCCGGTTTGTCCGCGAAGAACTCCTCAATGGCTCTGCGTGCTCCGGGGCACGAAGCGAAGCCGTAATCGTCGCAAACGATCACGCCGCCTGTCGGCATGCGCGGATAGACGAAGGCCAGAGTGTCCAGCACGCCCTGGTACAGGTCCAGGTCGATGTGGGCGAAGCAGACCTTCTGCTTTTCTAGTCCGGCGAAGGTGTCCGGAATCCAGCCCTTGTGGAAATGGACGAAGTCGCCCGTTCCAACGACCTTTTGCACGCCTTCCAGCGACGTATCCGCGAAGTCCCCCGAGACGTGGCGATCAAGCTCATCGTCGGCGACTTTCATGCCTTCGAATGAGTCGAACAGGTGAAGCTGCTTCTTCTGTTCCTCGGCTACCCGGCGGAGCAGGCGGGCCGTGCCGCCCTGAAAGACGCCGGCCTCGAGCATGATGCCTTCAAGAGAGGATGCATGGAGCGCCATCTGCCAGACCGTCCAGGCGCGCTCGATGGGGACGACGGTGTAGGGGGAAATGCTGTCGTACAGGTCGACGAACCATTTCGCGCGCCAGGGCTGATAGTGCGGCTTGTAACGATCGGCGTCCGGGATGCTCTTCACGACGAGACGGCGGTACAACTCGCTCCAGATGAACGGCGGTGTGACCGCCCTTGCGAGCTCAATGCCTGGTGCTCTGGTCGTCCTGATCGCGAAAAGTCTCACTTGGATGCCCTTGGTATCGTCTGTTGTTCGACGCTCGGCCGGGGGATCATCTCCTCCAGCCGCGCCACTTTTTACAGGATGTACTTGAGCCGCAAGCCCAAAGAAAAAGGGCCCGGAGCGATTCAGCCCCGGGCCCTTAAAGCTTAAGCAGCCGAGGAGGCCAGCCTGACAGGCTTCGGCGTCTCGGTCTCAAGGCCGCGGTCGAGGATCATCTCGACGAGCTCCGCATTCTTGTGAAGCTTTGAGTCGATGCTTTCGACCCCTACGGCCCCGTGAGCCGCGATCGGGCGCGTCACTTTTTCGCCGCCGACGAACTCGCGGGTCGAAATCTGGCCCTTGAGCAGCGGAACCGAGAAGTAGACGTCGTCGTGCGTAAGGACTTCGCCCACTGCAACGTCGCGCTTGGTGTAAACGCCGCGGACCAGCGCATCGAGATAACGCCGCTCGCCTTCCGGGACATTGCGGCGTGCAGCTGCGCCATGGCCGCACATTTCCTGCGCCTTCTTGAAAGCGCGGAACCAGATGTCTGCCTGCTCCGGCTTGGTGCAGTAGGAGCTGACCGGCACGCCCTCATAGTCGATGTCGATGTGACGTTCGAACGTGCGGGCGCCCTTGCCATAGGCGATCAGGATGGAATCGTGCCAGTCACGATATTCGTGCGTGGAGAAGCCGATCGTGATGTGCGGATAACGCGCCTTCAGGAAGTCGATCTGGTCGAGTTCGAGATCGCTGTCTTCCGAGGGGTAAAGCGAGACGCAGTGGTTCAGCGCGAACGGGATGTCGCGCGACGTGAAGAACTCCACGAGTTCGTCGATGTGATCCAGGTTGGCGCCGCCAGAAGAGGCGATCACCGGGAGGCCCGTCGACGCGATCTTCGCGAGCAGAGTCTTATCGCGAATGTCGGAGCTTGCGATTTTCAGGATGTCGACGCCGAATTCGACGCACTTGTCGACCGAAACTTCGTCGAAAGGCGTGACCATCGTCACCATGCCGGCTTCGCGGACGGCTTCGACCATCGCGCGCAAGTTCTCCCACGGCATCTGCGTGTCGAGCGTCTTCTTGATGTAGCGAACGTCGGCGCGGTCGCGGAAATCCTTGTGAACGAAGGAATCAACGTCGCGGAACTGCAATTTGATCGCGGCATGGACGTCGTTGAAGCGTACGACCCGCGCGAAATCACTGATTATCTTGAGGCCGCGCTCGAGCTTGCCCCAATGATTGTTGGCAAGTTCAAGAACGAACAAATTTTCGAAAATCGAAACTGACATAGAATCCCCCAAACCCGCGGATCGCTTAATGGCTTGAATAGTCGGCCCTAGATTACTCGGCGCTGACTGGCCAGCGTTTTTCCCGCACTGCAGCATAACCTGATCGTCAAATTATCGTTAAATTCGATTACGTTAGCAGAAAGTTCTAGAATGGTCTCGACCGTTTAGCCCTAACGCTTGGGACGACCTTGCTGCAAGGCCGCGATTTTCACAGTTCGCGCGATTACGCATACATGTCACTTCTTAACCACAGTTAAATATGGCCTTGTGAATCCCGCCGCGGCAGGCGGTAAGCCGTTGTGATGGCGGTGGTCTTGCCCTAACCGGTGGGGGACCGCTAAGCCGCGCTCGTCACTCCATCAGCCAGAAGCCCGTTCATGAAATCCAGCGAGTTCGTTACCCGCGACTGCCCCCTCTGCGGCTCCGCCAAGCGGACGATGGAAGTGTCGAGCAAGCGCCGTGCAGAGAGCATGAGCCTTCAAGATCTTCATCCGTACTGGGAAACATTTGCATCCGAGAAGGTGTTTTTTTCCTACGCGCGATGCTCGGATTGCGATCTTCTATTCGCTCCGAGTTTCTTCAGTAACGACCAACTCTCCGAGTTGTACGCGGACATGCCTGCAAACATGCGGGTGGTGACTTCGGACGCGATCGACGCGACCCAGCGCAGTTACTTCGATGCGATCGCGGAAACGGCGCCGCTCAGCGGCGGCTACCTCGAGATCGGACCGGACATCGGCCATGTCGCTCAGCATGCTGCGCGCGAAGGGGAATTCGACAAGTTCTGGCTGTTCGAGCCTAACAAGGCCGTGCATCGGCAACTGGCGGAGTCAGCGGGCGGGCGGCCGCATTACATCAGCACCGATATGACCGACCTGTCGGCCGTGCCGGACGGTTCAGTCGGGGTCGCGGTCATGGTTCACGTGCTCGACCATCTGCTCGATCCGGCCGACCTTGTGCAGCAGATCCGCGCGAAGCTTCGCCCCGACGGCGTCCTTGCGATCGTGACCCACAACGAGGCGTCCGTGCTGCGGCGCATCATGGGCAATCGGTGGCCGCCGTTCTGCCTGCAGCATCCTGAACTTTACAGCCCGGAGTCGATTACCCGGCTGCTTCGCGCATCGGGTTACAGCCGGGTCGAGGTTCGCCGTGCGAAAAGCTATTTCCCGATGTCGTTCATGGCCCAGCAGGCTGCAGGCGCGGTCGGGCTGAACCTCAGCCGGGTACCACTGCCGGATGCCGTCGTCGGATTGCGTCTCGGCAATATTCTGACGCTGGCCCGGAATTAATTCCGCGGCACGATTGAGCCGGGCGTTCGGAAGTCAGGCCGGAGGAAGGAGCTCGCGGCCACCGGCGACGAGGGCGCCGCCGGCAAATAGGACTTCGGCGGCCTCATCCCATAGTTTCCGGCTGGTCGCGGCGAGGATCCCGAGACCGCCGTCGTGGAAGCTGTACGGCGTGCCGTCCCAGCGGGCGACATAGCCGCCCGCTTCGGTCAGCAGCAGCGCTCCGGCAGCATGGTCCCAAGGCAGGGTACGCTGGAAGAGAGCAACATGGTTCTCGCTGCGGCAAAGCCGCGGATAATGCTCGGCTGCGCAGCGAGGGATCGGAACAAGCTCGAACGCCTCGGCGCCACGCGCCGTCGTCGCTTCCCGCAGCGCCGGAGTCATGAACTGCGTCGCCAGTCCCGCGATCGGGGTGCCGGACGGGTCGCTGGTCTTGAGCTCCTGCCTTGCGCCTTGGCCGTCCGTGACCACCGCGCCTTCGCCGGGTGCTGCGGTGAACATCAGGTTCTGGACCGGATTGAAGATCCAGCTTCCGATGGTGATGCCGTCGGCGGCGAGCGCCACCATGGTCCCGAAAGGCTCGCGCCCAGCCGCGAAATGTGCGGTGCCATCCAGCGGATCGACGACCCAGACAAGACCCTCGTCGAGGCGATCAAGGACGCCAGGGTCTGCAGCGCACGCTTCCTCTCCGACCACGCGCGATCCCGGCAGGATGACTGAGAGATGCTCCTCCAGCATCGCTTCGGCCTTGTGGTCGGCGATTGTAACCATCTCGCCGGGAGTCTTCTCGGAAACCTCGCCGTCGCGAAGCTGGCGGAAGTGCGGCATGATCGCGCTGTCGGCGACCCGCCGCAGCAGGGTCTCGACGTCGTCTTTTAGCGATGCGACGAGTTCGTTTCCGTTCGTTGGGCGAAGCAGGTTCACGCCCGCACTTCCTCCGCGCCGACGCATCCCAAGCTGCTGTATTCTTCGAGCTGGCGGAAGCTCAGCTCACGCGCGTCCTCGCCGGACGCAACACCCTTGTGCCATTCGACGACTTTCTCGAGCGCCTTTTCGAGGCTGAACCGCGGTCGCCAGCCGAGTGCCGCGCGCGCCTTCGAACAGTCCAGCTTCAGAAGAGTCGCTTCGTGCGGCTGCGTGCCCGTAGGCTGATCCCATCCTTCGGCGCCCCACATGTCCAGCATGCGATCCACGATCCACGCGACCGGCTTCGCATCGTCTTCAGAGGGACCGAAGTTCCACCCGTTTGCGAAATCGTCGCGCCCTTCGAGGAGCTTCTCCGCGATCAGCAGATAGCCCCCGAGGGCCTCCATCACATGCTGCCACGGCCGCACCGAATTCGGATTGCGGATAAGGGGCCGCTGCCCGCTGAGCATTGCTCGGACGATATCCGGAATAAGTCGATCGGTCGCCCAGTCGCCGCCGCCGATGACGTTGCCCGCGCGGACAGACGCGATGCGCGCGCCGTTCTCGAAGAAGGAACGGCGGTATGCCGAGATCACGAGTTCAGCCGCGCCCTTGCTGCTGCTGTACGGGTCATGTCCGCCCATCGGATCGCTTTCCCGATAGGGCCAGATCCACTCACGGTTTTCGTAGCATTTGTCGCTGGTGACGGAGACTACGGCGCGAACACTTTCCGCCCTGCGGCAGGCGTCGAGCAGGTGCACGGTGCCCATGACGTTGGTCGCGTAGGTCTCAATGGGATTGTCGTACGAATAACGGACGAGCGGCTGGGCAGCGAGGTGGAATACGACCTCCGGCTTGGACGCATTCACGGCCGCTTCGACCGCATCCATGTCGCGCACGTCGCCTTCGATGTGGTTCACGAGCTCGGTGAGCCGCGTCTGTTCGAAGAGGCTCGGCTCGGTCGGGGCAGGGAGGGAGAAACCCGTAACTTCCGCGCCGAGCTGATGCAGCCAAAGCGAAAGCCAGCCGCCCTTGAATCCGGTGTGGCCCGTTACGAGAACTCGGCGTCCCTGCCAGGCGGATGTTTTCACCAGCATTTCCAAGGCGCTCCGTCCTGCCACAGCTCTTCGAGGTAAATTCTGTCGCGCAGCGTATCCATCGGCTGCCAGAATCCCTTATGCCGATAGGCAACCAAGTCGCCGTCTTCGGCAAGGCGCTCGAGGGGCTCGCGCTCCCAGACTGTATCCGGTCCATCGATAAGACCGAGCACTGACGGATCGGCGACGAAGAAGCCGCCGTTGATCAGGCCGCCGTCGCCGGCCGGCTTTTCCCTGAAGCTGCGGACGAGATCGCCTTCGAACTCGAGAGCGCCGAATCTGCCCGGTGGCGCGACCGCGGTGATCGTCGCCTTCTTCCCGTGACTTTTGTGAAAATCGATGAGCTCGCCAACGTTGATCGCCGCAACGCCGTCGCCGTAGGTGAGGCAGAAGGGCTCGTCCGGATTGAGATAGCGCTCGACAGCCTTCAGTCGGCCGCCGGTCATCGTGTCTGCCCCCGTGTCCACAAGGGTGATCCGCCACGGCTCGCTACGATTCTGGTGGATCTCGGTCTGGTTCCTGCTGAGGTCGATGGTGACGTCGGCCGTGTGCAGGAAGTAGTTCGCGAAGAACTCCTTGATGATGTATCCCTTGTAGCCAAGGCACACGATAAACTCATTGACGCCATGGGCGGCGTAGATCTTCATGATGTGCCACAGAATCGGCATTCCACCGACTTCGACCATGGGCTTCGGGCGAACCGAGGTTTCCTCGCCGAGCCGGGTGCCCAGACCGCCGGCCAGAATTACCGCCTGCATTGCCATCCCACCCTTGCGTTACCCCTTGTCATGTTCTGCTTCGCAGCGCTTAGCGCACAGATAAACCCCAACGTTATCTTGGGTTTAGCTTCCCTAACGATGTGATCCTAGCCCCGCGACTCGCTTCAATGAATCAATCAGTGTTGCCGCAGCTTCACCACTCTTACGAGCGGCCCTCCGGCCAGGCCGAGCTGTGGCTCGAATAGTGCAACGGTACGGCCGCCCGCAAGCAGCTTCTCGTAGTTCCGGATTTCCTTGGGAAATGCCGCGGCTTCGGCCCGGTAAAGGTCGTAATATGTCAGGATCGCATAATCGGCCCGGCAGCTTTCGAGCCGATCCGGACTGACGTTGCCGAAATCTACGATCGGACTGCCCTGCCGGAGATGTTCGACCTGTTCGTAGTCGACGCCCTGGGTCAGCATCCGCACGGCATCGACGCAACCGGCGCCGCCGATCGGGAACAGGAACGTCCACGGCTGATGACGAAGGCTGAGCTCCAGGTGCTCGATCGCCACCGAGCTTCCAGGCGGGATGTTCGCGACCGCCCAACGCGCCGCTTGCGAGCGCGTGTCGTTCGCGCGCTCCGCCGACTGCGCGAAGGCGCCCGCGACAGTAGGCATGGCAGCGAACGCGGCGAGGGCGGCAATTATCGCTGTTCGGCGCTTGGAATTGACGGCGGATGCGATCTCCTCGCCAAGCACGACAATCGCGACGGCGGCGAATACGCAGAACATCGGCAGCAGCGGCAGAACCCAACGCGACCAGATCAGGTTCTGCGACGCAATGAGCGCCAGGAAGCCAAGCGCAGCCGGAATCAGCGTCCAGCGTGATACTCGCGATCGGACGGCCGAAACTACAAGGCCGGCCAAAATGAGCAACAGGCCCATCACACCTACGGATTCGCGCACGGGATGCCAGAGGTACCACCAGCCGTTTCGAAAGAAGCCAGCCCCGGTGTGGCCGAGGTGACGAGGCCGCGCTTCGTTCGACAGATTCGCCAGGACGGTTTGCCAGTCGAGGAAGATGAAGGGGGAAGCAACGAAGATCCCGACGAAAACCGCCATGCCAGCCACAATTACGCCGAGCAGGTCGCGCCTCAGCTCAGACCGCGATTCTATCCCACGAGACGCCGCCGCACCGAGCACGCAGATGAATATCGTGACGGCGGGCCATTTCGTAGCGACCGCAAAGCCGGTGAACAGGCCCGCGAGTATGTAATCCGCGATCCGGCCGCGCTGTCCGATACGGATTGCGAAGAGCAGCGAGGCGAGCATGAACACGCTCGCATGGATGTCGGTGCGGACGACCTGCGACCAGGCAATATGGACCGAGTTGAAAGCTAGAAATGCGGCGGCGATCAGCGCGACTGCGGTGCCATGCGTGCGCCGCCCGACCAGATACGTCATCCAGACAGCGAGCACGCCCAGCAGGGCCATTGCTGTGCGCGCCGGGATGAAGAGAAGCCCGGGATCGGCAAAGGCCGCCTTCGCAAACTCTTCGACATTTGCGTACGCGCCGAAAGCGATGCCGCTTCCGACGACTGCGGCGTCGATCAGGGCGAGCAGATAAATGGTGGTGGAGCCCGGGTGGCCGAACCATTTTGGGTTGAGCGTCCCGTTCGTAAGCAACTCGAGAGCCTTGATCATGAAGATCGGCTCGTCGGGATCGTACAGGCTGGGCAGGCCGAACCCGATGTTGTGGAGACGCCAGGCGAGCGCAACGAGCAAGATGATTGCGAGGGCGCTATATCTGGCGCCGCGCCCTAACGTCATGATCTTGGCCGTGCTTTCCTGGAAATTTCGAGGCGCGCTATACGGTCGTTCCTGCAGTGGCAAGCGCACATTCAGCGCGGGGCTGCCGCACGGCGAAGACGGTCATTGATGGCCGCGCCAAGTCCATGATCGGGAACTGGAGCGACGGCGATGCGGGACTCGGCGGACTCGTCGGCCGCGTGAAGCAGTTCGAAGAGCCGCGCTGCGGCCTCCACGAGGGTGCCGGATGGACTGAGACTCATCGCTCCGTCTACTTCGCCGAAGCCGATCAGGAACTCGTCCGCCTGTGCTTCGACCGCGTTAAGGCGCAGCGGTTTCGAGGGTGCGTAATGGCTTGCCAATTGACCGGGCGCCTCGATGCTCGTCCCGGCGGCTTCAATGGCGCCTGCGACCTCAATCGGTCCGCGCCGAAGCAGGCGCAGCCGCCCGTCGGTAGCCGCAACAATCGTCGATTCCAGGCCACGTTCGGTTGGCCCAGCATCGATGATTAGCGGGATCCGCCCGCCCAGTGTCTTTGCCACATGCTCGGCCTTCGTCGGGCTGATCGAGCCGCTCGCATTGGCGGACGGAGCGGCCAGCGGCCGGTCAGTCGCCCTTAGGAGCGCCTGCATGGCCGGGTGAGCCGGCACGCGGATCGCGATGGTGGACAGGCCCGCCGTGACCAGCCCTGCGATCCCCGCGTCACCCCGAAGCGGCACCACGAGCGTCAGTGGGCCGGGCCAGTGCACTTGCGCCAGACTCCGCGCTCCGGACCCGAACTCACCGATCCGCTCAGCCGTTTTCAAATCGGGCACGTGAACAATCAGCGGATTGAAGCTCGGACGGCCCTTCGCCTCATAGATCCGGGCAACGGCTTCCGCATTGGTCGCGTCGGCCGCGAGACCGTAAACCGTCTCTGTCCCGACGGCGACGGGATGACCGAACTCGATCAGCCGCACGGCTTCGGCGATCGCCTCTGCATCATACGGTAATATGCGGGTAGTTTCGGCCACGGCGGCGGGGCTATAGCGGCCGCCGGGCTTCAGCAAGGATGAGTGGATGAGCTTCGTCTGTCCTGTGAACGATCAGCGCCTCGTCTTGAACCATGTTGTGCGCATCGCGGAACTGTCCAAGTCGAACCGCTTCGCAGAGGCTACGTCCGACACTGTCGATGCCGTCGTAGAAGCTGCTGCAGAATTCGCGCAGGGCGAGCTTGCACCGCTTAACGACGTAGGCGACCGCCATGCTTCGCGCTGGGACAATGGCGCGGTAACGACGCCGCCGGGCTTCCGGGAAGCCTATGCGAAGTTTGTCGAGGGCGGATGGATGGGACTCTCCGCTTCCGTCGAGGCAGGGGGACAGGGGCTTCCGAACGCTCTGTCGGCCGCGATGATGGAAGACTTCAACGCGGCGAACGTCTCCTTCGCGCTTTGCCCCATGCTTGGGCTCGGCGCAGTCGAGGCCATCGAAGTTCATGGTTCCGACGATCTGAAGCGCGATTATCTGCCGAAAATCGTCAGCGGCGAATGGACGGCGACGATGAACCTGACCGAGCCGCAGGCCGGCAGCGACGTCGGAGCGCTCAAATCCCGCGCGGTGCCGGCGGGCGACGGAAGTTGGCGGATATCCGGAACCAAGATCTTCATTACCTATGGCGAGCACGACCTGACCGACAACATAATTCACATGGTCCTCGCCCGCACGCCCGGAGCGCCGGAAGGCACGAAAGGAATTTCGCTGTTTCTGGTGCCGAAAGTGCTGCCCGACGGCGGTGCGAACGATCTTCATTGCGTTTCCATCGAGCACAAGATGGGTATTCACGCCTCGCCGACTTGCGTGATGGCCTATGGGGAGGATGGAGGCGCTACGGGGTGGCTGGTCGGTCCGGAAAACGGCGGGATGCGCGCCATGTTCACGATGATGAACAACGCACGGCTCAACGTCGGACTTCAGGGCGTCGGACTGGCCGAGCGAGCGACGCAGCGGGCGGTCGCCTATGCGCTCGATCGCAAGCAGGGCCAGCGCAACGGCCTGCCGATGACGATCGCGGAGCATCCCGACGTGCGGCGAATGCTCGTGCGGATGCGGGCGCTGACGATGGCTGCGCGTGCACTTGCCTATTATGCGTTCGGGCAGGCCGATCGCGGGGCCCTGGGCGATCGCGAGGCGGGACTCCGCGCGGACGTCGTCACGCCACTGGTGAAGGCCTGGTGCACCGACGTCGGTTGCGAAGTGACGAACCTCGGCATCCAGGTTCACGGCGGCATGGGCTTCATTGAAGAGACCGGCGCAGCCCAGCACCTGCGCGATGCTCGGATCGCGCCGATTTACGAAGGCACGAACGGCATTCAGGCTGCGGACTTCGTGCAGCGCAAGATCGGCCTCGACGACGGCGCCGCGCTCGACGCCTTGTTCGCCGACATTCGCGCCGAGGCCCAGCACGAGGAACTGATTGCCCTCACGGACGAGGTCGAAGTGCTTGTCGCGACTGCCCGCAACTCGGCGCCCGACGATCGTCTGACCGGCAGCTATCCGCTCATGACGATGATGGCGGTTCTCACAGCCGGCTGGCTGATGGAGCGGCTTGGGCGGGCGATTGATGCAGGCGAGGGTCAAGGCGAGTCAGCGAATGCCGGCCGCCGCGCCGCAATTGAATATTTCCTGTCGGTGGTAGTGCCGGAGGCGCTCGGGCTTGGAGCAGGCGCGGAGGCAAGGGCGGAGTTGCTGTACCGAGCCCCCGCCGAAGAGCTTGCTTAGGTGCGTTCGCGCTCGATCAGCTCCGTCGGGCTGATGCCGAGGCGGTCCATGCGTTCTCGGACCGCAGGCCATTCCTCTTCAATGAAGCGCTTGCGCTCGCCTTCGCGAAGCCGAGTGCGCGCACCCGAGGCGACGAACAGGCCGACTCCGCGGCGTACGGTGACGAGCCCTTCGTCCTGAAAACCCTGATAGGCTTTCGCGACGGTCAGCGGGTTAGCCTGCTGTTCTGCAGCGAGCGCCCGAACCGACGGCAGCGGGTCGCCATCACGGAACTTTCCCGAGAGAATTGCGTCCGCGATCGTCTCCCGAAGGCGAACGTAAACAGGCTTTTCATGGCTCGTGCGAAGCGTCATGCTGTTCTAATACAGCACTGCGCACTGTCGGTCAATCGGAAGGCGGGTCCCAGTTCCGGACGATTTGCTCCGGATCGGGCCGCGGCCGCTCTTCCAGTTCGCGTCCCGGCGAGCCGATGTAGATGAAACCGGCGATGCGCTCGCCTGGCTTGGCAAAAGCCTCGTTCACCTTCGGCGAATAGGCTTCCCAGCCCGTGATCCAGCCGCCGACATAGCCCATCGCGTGGGCCGCG
>Ga0207682_10000284_pt1 | contig 23112 bp, 20 predicted proteins | sample KBSM63metaG_FD_184332 | JGI IMG/M metagenome (GOLD analysis project Ga0207682, IMG submission 184332) | Miscanthus rhizosphere microbial communities from Kellogg Biological Station, Michigan, USA - KBS M6-3 metaG (SPAdes) (version 2) | ecosystem: Host-associated > Plants > Roots > Rhizosphere >... | reverse complement strand
CGGAAACTGCCCGAGAACATAGGCGCGCGCGGACTCGAGCATCTCCGGCGAAAGGTCCCCGTGCTTCAACTTCTCGAGCGTTTCGAGCGTGAGGTCGATCGCCTGAGCCGCGGTGTCAGTCTGCGTATAGGAACGGATCGCAAATTCCCCGGGGACCGAAGCACGCGTGAATCGCGACGACGCGCTGTACGTCAACCCCGACTTGATGCGCAGCTCGGTGTTGAGGATGGAGGTGAAGCGTCCGCCATAGAGCGTGTTCACCAGGTCGAGTGCCGGACGGCCGCTGTACCGCCGATCGACACCCACGTTGCCGAGCCAGAAATAAGTTTGCGACGAGCCGGGAGAGTCCACCAGCAACACGCGTGTACCAGCCACACGGGATGCAGGCCTGACGACCGGAAGCGCTGCCTTGGCTTTTGCCCAACCGCCGAATGCCGTCGTGAGCGCCTGGCGCATCCACTTGGGATCCAGATCGCCGGCGAACACCAGCGTGGCGCGATCCGCGCCGAAATTCGCGGCGTGATAGCTGACCACGTCGCTCTGCGTCAGCGACGCGAGCGAGCGCTCGCTGCCGCCTTGCGAACGGCCGAAGGGATGCTGGCCGAACAGCGCGGCGCGGCCGTAGATGCCAATGAGTTGTGAAGGATCGGAATCCTTGGCGGACTTGATGAATTCGATCTCGCGATCGCGGTAGCTTCCGAACTCGGCCGCGTCGAAATGCGGGCGCATGAGCGCGTCCGCCAGCAGTTCGATCATCAGCGCGCGATCGCGCGCGAGGAACTGGCCGCCCACTGAAATGCTCTCCGCGCCGGCACCGGCGCTGAAGCTGCCGCCCACACCTTCGACGGCATCGGCAAATTCGAAAGCGCTGCGTTTGCCGGCGCCCCGATCGAGCAGGCCCGCCGTCAGCGATGCCACGCCCGCCTTGTTGGACGGGTCGGCGGCGGCACCGCCGCGCACGAATCCGCTGAACGCGATGAGGGGCACATCTTTTTTCGGCACCAACACGATGGTGAGACCGTTCGGCAGTACGAAACGCTGGTTGGCCGGTACCTTCACGCTCGCGGGCTCGGCGCCCGCAGCCGCCAGCGCACTCGCAAATACCAGCGCGGGAATCAGCGCCAACAGTTTCCTTCCGGCACGGCGATTCATGGCTTGGCCTCCAGCACGCCCACCGTGCGGCGATTCTTCTGGAACACCAGTGCCGCGGCCTTCTGTACGTCCGCGCGAGTTACCTTGTCGTAGGCACCCGGCGAGTCGAACAGCTTGCGGTAGTCGCCTTCGAACACCTCGAACTGCCCTAACAGGCTCGCCTTGCCGTTGATGGTGGCGAGCTCCTTCCAGAACGAGGACGCGTAGAGATTTTTCGCGCGCGTCAGTTCCGCATCCGTCACACCCTGCGCCACGACCTGACCCAGTGCAGCATCGAGCATCTTCTCGACTTCGGCGACTTTGGCACCTTGCGGCAGCGTGAGCTGCAGCCAGGTGAGCCCGGGGTCGAACCCTTCGGCGAAGTGGCCGTCCACTTCGATGGCGACCTGCTTCTCCTCCACCAGCAGGCGATGCAGGCGCGAGGAGTTTCCTTCAGTCAATACGGACATGAGGAGATTGATGGCCGGACCCTGCGCATCGTTCGCCGCCGGGGATTTGTAAGCGTAGAAGAGCAACGGTGTCTGTGCGTCCCGTTCGATCAGCACGCGCTTCTCGCCGATCTGCTCGGGCTCGATGGTGCGCACCGGCGGCGGCGGCTCCTGCTTCGGGATGGGCTCCAGGTATTTCTTCGCGAGAGCGAATCCTTCTTCGGCGGAGAGGTCGCCAACCAGGATCAGCGTGCAGTTGTTAGGCGCGTAGTTCGTCTTGAAGAACTTCTGCAGGTCTTCGATCTTCCATCCCTTGATGTCCGCCGGCCAGCCGACGGTTGGAATCTGGTACGGGTGAGCGACGAACGCCGTAGCCTGCACCTGCTCGGCGAGAAAGCCGTCGTTGCTGTCTTCGGTGCGCAGGCGACGCTCGGAATACACGACGCCGCGTTCGCTCTCGATGACCTTGGGATCGAACGAGAGATTTGCCAGGCGATCGGCTTCCAGGTCGAACACCAGGTCGAGCGCCGTGCGCGGAATCCAGTCCTGGTACACCGTGACATCGTCGCTGGTGAATGCGTTGTTGGAGCCGCCTTGCGCTTCCATGATGCGGTCGAACTCGCCGGGTGTGCGCTTCGCCGTGCCGTTGAACATCATGTGTTCGAAGAAATGCGCAAGGCCGGTGATGCCGGGCACTTCGTTGCGGCTGCCCACGCGGACCCAGTTGTAGAGCGCGATGTTTGGAATGTCGCGATCGGTCCAGACGATGACCTTCATGCCGTTGGCCAGCGTCGTCGTGCGCACCTGGTCGAGTCCGGGCACGCGTGCAGGAGGCGTTGGTTTGCTGGGTTTGGTGGCGGCGCCGGTGGCAGCGGTCAACGTCAGCAACAGGGATGCGCACAGCGCGCGAACAGCAGGGGTCTTCGGCATGCAGCACCTCGACAGGATGCGCACTTTATACGGGATACCAAAAAGAAAAGCGCCGCACACGGGGGAAGTCGTTTGCGGCGCCAAGAAGCGAACACCGGGGAAGAGTTGTTCGCGGACCTTTATGAGGTGTGACCTGCTAAGGCGTTACCTCGAAACCTTGACGGCGTGGATCGCGGTGAGCTGGGCCCGTGCAAGTCGCGCATCGATCGGAGCGAACATCACGCTGCCACCGCGGCGACGCTTGACCATCATTCCCGCCAGCGCCGGCCGCATGCTCGCGACGCCCTGCGCGTGGGGAAGAATCAGCGTTACTGTGGATCTCGCCATCACGGTGTAGGACAAAGCAACGCGCGTGCCAGCGCAACGAGCCCTTTTAAATCAATGGCTTGTTCTTTTGCGAGGGAAGGCGCATCCAGGGAAAGTGACGCCACGCGTCACCTTGTGACGCATACCAGGCAGGTGGCGTTACAAGGTGCCGGCCTTCTGTTAAGGCCGCGCGTGCGGGATCACGGGCACACAGGGCTTCTTCGCCACCGTAAGCCCGCCGCAGATGGCGCGCGCCTGTACTTCATCGCGTACTTCGGCCTGCAGTCGGTACAGAGTTTTTCCCTGCGACTCGCCCACGACTACGCGCGGCGAAAGGCCGTCGAGCAATCCCGCTGCTTCGATCTGCAGCTTTTTCCATTCGTCATTGGCGCGCTCCGCCGACGAGAACGCGCCGAGTTGTACGCCATAGCCACTGTCCGCGGGCGGAGACGTTTGCGCCGCATCGGGAAGCACTGCACCTTCTCCTGACGCCGGCGCAGCCGGTGTTGCCGCGGCACCGGGGAGCACGGCGCCGGCGGCGAAATTGTCGATGCGCACCTGCGCCTCTTTGGCCCATTTTCCGGCCGGATGTTGGACGAGGAATTGCTGATAGGCCTCGGATGTGTCGGTTGCCGCCGCGGCGCGCCAATCCTTTTCTTCGCCAAGCTGTTGGAGGCGCTCGTGCGCACTGGCCACCAAAGTGCTGTCCGGGTGCGCTTCGATGAATTGCTCATATGACTCGGGGGAGTCAGCGGCCTGCGCCGATCGCCAGTCGCTCTTCTCACGACTGCAAGCGACGAGCGCGAGCAACGGGATTGCGAACAACGTCACGAGAGCACGAGTGGACATGGTTATGATCCCCTGGAGCGAACGCTTCATTGTAAACGCTGCAGCCGACCGGAGATGTACATGAGCGAAGAACCCAAACGCAGACTGGCCGATCGATTGGGCATGTCCCCCACCGTCATCTCCGAAAGCACCACGGTGGTGGGCGACATCGAGACTCATGGACCGCTCATGGTCTCGGGACACATCCGCGGCGACGGCAAGATCGGCGGCACCTTGAGTGTGGGCAAGAGCGCGCATTGGGAAGGCGACATCATGGCCCGCCAGGCAGTCATCGCCGGTCATGTCGTGGGCAAGATCGTGGTCGAAGACAAGCTCGAGATCAGCGCGAGCGCCGTGATATCAGGAGAGATCGTCGCCAAGATCCTCGCCATCGCCAATGGCGCGCGCATCGAGGGCGAAGTCACCGTGACGAGCGGTAAGCCGATCCTGAAATTCGAGGAGAAGCGCGCGGGCTGAAAATGGGGACATTCCTCATTTAGTTGTCACATTTCTTGCGACCGCGGCGTTGAGATTGCGCGTCGAAATAATGTGACAACTAAATGAGGAATGTCCCCATTTTCAGCCGGGCACCACGCGATGCAGCGTGCCACCGAGGTTAACGATGTAGATCTCGCCGTCAGTGTCCTGGCCGAAAGAAGCAATCTGCAAACTGGTATCGAGTCCCGCGCCCAGGGTCGTCGTGGGCACCGTATCGCGCGCGATGTGCCACAGGGCTCCGCCGAAATCACCGAACACGTAACGCCCGCGCAGCGCGGGAATCGCACTGCCTCGATACACAAAACCACCGGTAGTCGAAAAGCCCTGTGAGCGCCCGTACTGAGCAACGGGTGCGATGGCGTTGTCGCGATTCGGACCGCACGTGGCGTTGAACGAATTGGCGCCTTCGAAACAGCGCCAGCCATAATTGCCGCCGAGAATCACCAGGTCGACTTCCTCCAGCGTGTTCTGACCCACATCGTTGACCCATAGCTGGCCGCTGTCGCGATCGAAGCTCCAACGCCAGGGATTCCGGAAGCCGTAAGCGTAAATCTCGGGACAGTTAGCCGCACCCGTGCCATTGAGATTGCAACGTGGGTTGGCGGCGTAGGGATTCGAGGCCGGGATGGCGTAGGTCTGCGTCGTCGTCGACGCCGACACGTCGATGCGCAGCATCTTGCCTAACAAGGTTGTCAACAGCTGCCCATTGCCGATGCTGCCGTGTCCATCACCGCCGCCGCCACCGTCGCCGATGCCGATGTACAGGAAGCCGTCGGGGCCGAAGGCAAGATTGCCGCCGTTGTGGTTGTTTTCCGGATCATCGACGTTGAACAACACCAGCTCGGTGCCCGGGTCGAGCGTCATTCCGCCGTTCAGCGAACGAAATTCTGAGACGCGATCGACCAGCCCAAGCGTTGGATCGTTTGCCGTAAAGAAGAAGTAGACACGAGGATTGGTGGGGTAATCGGGGTGGAATGCCATCCCGAGCAGGCCACGCTCGTCGTTCGAACTACTTGGATCGGACAACAGCCGCGAGGACAGATTGATGAATTCGCGCGTCGTCGAAACATTGGGGATGTTGTCGAACACCCGTACCGACCCGGTCTTCTGCACCACGTACCAACGAGCGGAATTTCCCGGCTCCTGCAGCATGGCGATCGGCTGCGTGAAGTTGGGAAGACTGGCGAAGGCGCGCTCCACGGCAATCGAGGCTGCCGGCGGAGGGGGCGGAGGCGGTGGAGGTGATGGGGGCGGCGCATTGCCTTCAGAGCCGCCGCCGCATGCAGTGAGAAACAGCGCTGCCAGCGCCCCGGCAGCGAGGCCGGCGGCAAGCCGCGGCGTGTTGGACACCATTCGAGACACCTCTCTCAACTTGTTAGCAGATCAACATACTCGTGAGAGTCTGCCTAGTTGTCAGAGTTCCGCGACAGCAATTTAACGGTCTGGGCGTCGATCCAGTTGCTGTCACCGAGATTCTCGAGAAAACCACAATGCCCGCCGTACGACGTGGTCACGATCGAAAGGCGCGGTGAGCGCGCCACGCGCGCCAGATCCGCGGAATCGATGATGGGATCGTCGAGTGACGTGAGCACAGTAGCGGGTGCCGACAAGGTTGTCAGTCGATCACCGGTGATCGCGTAGCCGGCCAGGTATTCCTCCACGCTTGTATATTCGGTGTGCCGGAGCACGAGCTGCCGGGTCATCTCGCGCAGGCTGCGAATCCGCAACAGCTCTTCGAAGTCGTAGGCGTCCGGCCAGGCTTGCTGCTTCTTTGCGAGTGACCTGCTCCACTTGCGTACGAAATAGGAGTGATACAGGCGAGGACCGTGCTCGAGCGTGTTCATCGTCACCGCTGGATCGAGCACCGGTGAAACCGCGATCACCCGCTCGATCTGCAGGTCACGTGCTTCGCGGTGCGCGGCGACGCGCAACATGAAATTGCCTCCCAGCGAGAATCCCGCCAGCACCATTGGCAGGCCTTCGAACTGTTGCGCGAGCGTGCGCACGGCGCCCACCACCTCGGGCAGCCGGCAGGAATGGAACAACTCACGATTGAGGTGATGAGTGGCGCCATGATCGCGCAAGTTCAGGCGCACAACTTCGAAGCCTTGCGAGAACAAGGTCTGCGACATCGACAATACGTACGTCGAGTCCGCATTGCCTTCCCAGCCATGCAGCAGCACCGCGAGGCGTTTGCCGGGTTCGCGGCCGCGCTTCGCGGGGCTGGCGTGAAAGGCTTGCAGGGTTACGCCGTCGCCGCATTCGATCAGGCGTTCGACACTCGCGGCGCGCACCGGGATCGCGCGCCGCTCCACGCGCGAACGCCGCGGCGGCAGGCTCGAAAGTATGGTTTGAAAATGCGGGCCCCGCAGCCAGCGCCGGGGGCGAAAAGAGTTCTCTGGCGGGTATCCGGTCACTGAGCCTGAGTAGTTTGCGGCTGTAATGCACTCGCCGCGGGTGGCGCAGTGACTTCGCTGGAAGGAACCAGTTCCACGACCCCGGTCGCGGCCGGTACGGCGTCGGCCGCGTCGACAGCGGGCACGACCGCATCCGTATCGAGTGCTGCCGGCTCGAGCGCTGCCGGCGCGGGCACCAGCGGCGGCGCGCTAACTACTTCCGGCCTCGCGCGCAGTGTCTCGAGCTCCGCGTAAGCGGCCGTAAGGTCGGTTCGCAGCGCGGCGACCTCACCACCCTGCTTCCACCACAGCCAGCTCATGAAGGCCGCGCCACCGATCGCGATGAGGGCCACTGACCAACCGGAAATGGCGCCCCAGGGCCGACGATCCGGAATGACGGTGGGCAAGTCGAGATCGGGAGTGCGCGTTGCCGGCAACAGCGTCGCCAGATCGCCCTGCAGGCGCTCTGAATGGGAGTCGAGCGTGGTGCCGATGAAGCTGCGCAGCGCGGCGATCTCCTTCTGCAGGGACATGTCGAGCGCGGCACGAATTTCGAGCGACATTTTCGGCAGCAGCAGCGCGAATTGCTGATCTGCCGCGGCGGAAGCGGCGGCATGGGCGCTGGCATCGCCGGTCACCTGCGGCTGCTCCACGATGATTGCGGACTCGTTGGCGGGCACCAGATCAGGCGCCTGGTTCGGCTCCATGAAAGTATTTTGCTCGCGCGTCCGACGATCCGATACCAGGCGGAGCTGGAAGAGCATCTTGGTGACGTCGGCCTGCTTGATCTGCTTGGGCAACACGCCTTCCGCTCCGAGCGCACGCGCCTGGCCGAGGTATAGGTCGCCTTCCTGCGAGGTGTACATGAGGATGGGAATGGCGGAAGTGCGAGGATTGTTCTTGATCGACTGCACGGCCTGAAAGCCGTCCATGCCCGGCATCATGTGATCCATGAAGATCACGTCGGGGCGATTGCGAGTGAGGTAGTCGATGGCGGCTTCCGCGGATTCGGCGGCGTCCACCGTGATTTCGTGACGTTCGAGAATGCGCGACAGGAACGCGCGTGCGGACTTCGAATCGTCCACGACCAGGGCCCGCTTGGAAGACATCAGCTCTCCTCCCGTTCGAACACATCGACAGATTTGAGGAAAGTCTAGCGTCATCGGACGCGACGTGCGCACGTTCTTGCGGACTCCTCACAAAACCGTAAAGTTTTTCGGCAGCTGCGTCCGCGTGGGTGCATGCGGGAAAGTTCGATGTCTGTGTGATCCAGTGCACAGATGATGGATTTGCTCGCGATGCCACGTGCACGCATTCCGAGGACGCGACGCATACTCGACGCGTCGATGTCGAATGCAGAGGCGTTGGTAAGTGCGCCAGTCAGGTTGATTTCGACAGCCACCCTCCGGGCAACAGGTGGGCAGGCTCAGGGGCCTTGGCGCAAGCCACCCCGACTCGCGGCGCGGTGTGATTCACTGCAAGTCGTCAGGAGCTACGGTTCCCAGGAGCTGCGCTCCACTCGAAACGGGGTCCCGGTGGGACCCCGTTCGAACTTCTGAAGAAATCGCTTTCACCTTCTCGTAGAACGACACAAGCCGACGTGCCATCGCCAGCGACGCCCAGGATTCGGCGTGGGCTCGCAACTTCGCCCGGCGCCGCGCACCTGGCGCGAGTTTCAGCGCCTGCATCACCGCCGCCGCGAACGCTTCCTCCTGCTCGGGCACCACGAATGCGCCGCAATCCGGCGTGAGGATCGAGCGCGTGCCGAGTTCGGCGGTCGAAACGACCGGCGTGCCCTGCGCCATGGCCTCGAGCAACACCAGCCCCTGGGTTTCCGTGCGTGATGCGAATACGAAAGCATCGCCGGCCGCATAGCAGTCGGGAAGTTCGGTGCTTCGATCGAGATAGCCGATGAATCGAACCGCGTCCTGGATCCCAAGCTCGCGCGCCAATCGATTCAGAGACGCCAGAGCCGGACCCTCGCCTGCAATCACAAACAGCGCATCAGGCTGGCGAGTGAGCACCCGCACGAAAGTCCGCAACAGGAAATCGATGTTCTTCTCGAAGGCCACACGACCCACGTACAACAGCAGTGGCCGGTCGGTCGACAGCGCGAACTGCTTGCGGAACCGTGCTCCATCGCCGGGCGCGAAACTCTCGGCGGCGAGACCAGTGGGCAGCACTTCGATGGGCGTGGTGACCCCGTAGGCCGAGAGCGCGTCGCGCATGGGCGCGCTGGGAGAAATCAGCGCGGCGACGTCAGCGCATTGCGAGAGTGTGAACCGCCGTGCAATCCAGCGTCCGATGCCGCGCGGCAGGATCGGCACGTAGTGATGCAGGTAGTCTTCGAAGAAGGTGTGATAAGTCGCGACTACAGGCAGAGCGTGCTCACGGGCAAACCGCACGCCGGCGTAGTGCGCGATGAATGGCGTGTGGATGTGCACCAGGTCGACTCTGGCGGCAAGTTCCGGGTTGAGCGCGAGTCTGAGCGGGCCGCTGAGAAAGCGCCGGTCTTCCGGGTCTCGGGGCACTCCGCCCGAAGGCACACGGATGATGGAGGGATCATCGTCCTGCGCGGCTCCCGGATAGGCAGGTGCGACCAGCATCGTCTCGACGCCGAGGCGCGCGAGGTCGGAACGAAACGTACGGATGGAAGTGGAGACTCCATTGACGCGCGGAAAGTAGACGTCGGAAACGAACAGTACTCGCATGATGCTACGGCTGATGGCTGGACTCAGATCAGCGACGCGCCGATCGCGCCGCTGCCAGCGCCTAACAACGCGCCGACCAGCACGTCGGTGGGGTAGTGCAGGCCGAGGACCACGCGCGAGGCGGCGATGGAAAGCGCCAGCGGCACCAACGCGATCGCGAGTTCGGGAAAAGCCGCACAGGCCTGCCAGGTGAAGGCAACTGCATGCAGCGTGTGGCCCGAGGGAAAGCTATATCGATCGAGCGGAGCGCCAGCGAGCGAAATACCGGAATGCCGGATGAAGGGCCGTTCGCGCACGAATGTGCGCTTGAGGATTTTGTAGACGGCGAGACCAGCGGCACTGGTCGCGAGCATGACCAGCGAAACCTTAAGACCCAGGTCTCCATAGATGAAGGGCAGCGCGAGCATGAGCGCGTACCAGATGACACCGTCGCCGAGCCGGCTCGCAGCCTTGAAGTAGAGGCGAATGCCGGCGTTCTCCACACCGCGGTTGAACCGGCGGCAGAGTCGATATTCGGCCGCGTCGAACCGTGACAGCAGTGACCCATGGGTTGCCATGGGGTGGACAGTGTCGATCGCGCTCAAGGCTCCGGCATGACCAGGAGATGAAGGATTTGTGTCTAAGTACCCGAAATCCCTCAGCCAGGCGCCTGGTTGACGTTTGGTTTTCTCCTGCGAGAAACCCGCCACGCTTCCCGCTGGCGGCCACGGTCGCTTCGATACAATCGCGGTCGCATGAGGCGCAAGAACAACCGACTCGCAAACTTCGCGTCGAACACTTTCTTGTTAGTGTGCCTCGTGCCCGGCGCGCGGGCGGTCGACGCGATCGTGCTGGAAGTTCGTGAACTGTCTGTCGCTGGCGTCCCGATCGAAGGAGCCAGTGCGCGCCTCGATCTGCTCTCGGATCAGAAGACTCGAATGACGCTCACGGCGCGCGGCGCCGCGCTGCCCGACCCCATCGGCAGGATCACCAACATCGAGCTTGCCTGCGACGCCCCCGTGATTGCCGAGCCGCGCTTCGGTTGCGAAAACGGGATGCTCACGGGTTTGGGCGGGCCTGCCGGTCGTATCGACATGCGGGTCGCGGCGGAAATGCGCACCGACACGAGCGTCACCTCGTTCAAAGGCAGCGGACTGAAGGTGGCGGGCACCACCGCGAGTCTCGATGGCCGGCTCGATGACAAAGGTTGGCAGGTGAAAGGCCGGACCGGGACGACCACGGTCGCCGCGCTGCGCAAGTTCGCCGCGCCCTGGTTCCAACTTCCTGCCGATATCACCGGCGACGGCAAAGCGGCGGTCGAAGGTGTCGCCAGCGACACGGGCGCAGGCACCGAACTGGACGCAACGCTGAAACTCGATGGCGTCGACCTCACCAACGAGGCCAGTACCATCGTTACGGACAAGCTCAGCGCGACAGCGAGACTGCGCGCACGATTGGCCGACGCCGACACCGCGCTGCAGATCGATATCACAGGTTTACAAGGCCAGATGCTGGTAAATCCTGTGTTGCTGGATTTCGGAAAGAACCCGCTGGCTCTTGAAATCCGGGGCAATCTGAAAGGCGAGTTGCTCAAGGTCGGTACTCTGCGCCTCACGCAGACCGATCTCATCGATCTCACAGGATCGGGCACCGTGAATCTCGCGGGCGATATCCCCGTGGTGAACGGCGACTTCCGGCTCGCGAAGTTCGAGTTTCCGGCGGCGTACAGCAGCTACATGCAGATCACGCTGGCCACCACCAGCGTGCTCAGCGATCTTCGCACCAGCGGTAGTTTGAGCGGTGAGCTCTCGGTGAAAGCCAACGGCATCACCTCGATGCACGTCGCCCCGAAAGATCTCGAATTGCACGACAACAAGGGGCGCTTGTTCCTCACGCGCGTCAACGGCGATGTCCACTGGGCTCCGGGTGACGGCGCGAAACCAGGCGGGTCGACGATTTCGTGGTCCTCCGGCGGCGCCTATGGCCTGTCCGGGGGCGCAGCGACCCTCGAGTTCCTCCTGCACGGCACGAACTTCGCGCTCACGCGCCCGACCAAACTACCGGTGTTCGACGGCGGACTCGCCATCGACCGGTTCGTGATCGCCAATCCCGGCGCTAGCAACATGGAAGTGGAATTCAAGGGAACGGTCGAGCCGATCAGCATGCAGAAGCTCGCAAAGGCGTTCGGGTGGCCGGAGTTTTCGGGCACGCTTGCCGCGAGCATTCCGGGCGTCACTCTGAAAGACAATCTGCTCGAGTTCCAGGGCAACGTGGAATCTCAGGTGTTTGGCGGGCGCATCGTCGGGAGCAACATCCGTCTCAAGGATCCGCTCGGCCGGTTCCCGGAATTCTTTGCCGACGTCCGCGCACGCGATCTCGATCTCGGACTGCTCACACAGACTTTCGAAGTTGGCAGCATTACCGGCAGGCTCGAAGTCGATGTGCTCGGCCTGGAACTGTTCGGTTGGTCGCCGACGGCTTTCAACGCACGTCTCGCAACACCGAAGGGCGACAAGTCACGGCATCGAATCAGCGCGAAGGCGGTAACCAGCCTCGCCAACGTCGGTGGTGGCGGCGGCGGTGTGGTGCAGGCGCTGCAATCCGGCGTATTGCGATTCTTCGACGATTACAGCTACGAGAAACTGGGCATCACCTGCAAACTGGTGGGCGACATCTGCGAGATGTCGGGCATCGAGCCGGCCGGCGTCGGTTACTACATCGTCAAGGGATCTGGCATACCGCGCATCGATATCGTCGGTAGCGCGGGGCGTGTCAACTGGAACTCGCTGCTGTCCTCGATTTCCACGGCAGAATTTGGCGGCGCAACGGTCAATCCGTGAACTGCGTTGGATGGACTCCGTGCCGTTTCGGGCCAATAATCGCGCGCACATTTGACGTATGACACGTTCAGGGCGCATTCATCGGTTGCGCCCGATCATGTCCGCGTCCAGGCCTGCGCTTGGAATAAGGAGTTATCAATGCGACGCGTATTGCCGCTGAAGATTGCACTGGCGAGTCTGCTGATCGCCGCGTGCGTCACCATCAATGTCTACTTTCCGGCAGCCGCCGCCGACAAGGCCGCCGACCAGGTGATCAACGACATCACCGGGGGGGCCGCGAAAGGGGGCACCACCACACCTCCTCAATCCAACTTCGTGCCGGCGCGCCCGGCTGATGAGCCTAACTTCGTGGTTGCGGCCTTTGGCAACGCGCTGTATGCGCTGGTGCCCACCGCGAATGCACAGGATGCGGATGCCGCGCTCAATGTGAGCTCGCCCGCAGTCACGCGCATCAAGCAGTCCATGGGAGCGCGCTTCGCCGAGATGGAGAAGTTCTTCGCGAGTGGCGCCATCGGCCTCACGAAGGACGGCATGGTCGATGTGCGTGACCTGAACGCCGTGGCGCTGCCGGATCGCGCGACCGTGAAACGACTGGTCTCGGAAGACAACGCGGACCGCTCGCAGCTGTATGCCGAAATTGCCAAAGCCAGCAACCATCCGGAATGGGAAGCCAACATCAAGCAGAGCTTCGCGAAGCGCTGGGTCGCAACCGGCGCGAAGCCCGGTTGGTACTACCAGGGCGAAGACGGCTCCTGGAAGCAGAAGTAAATTTAGTTAGATGAACGATGCGGGGCCCGTTCCGTCGCACGGATCGGGCCCTCGCTTTTTCCGGCTACGGGCATTCATGATTTCCGCCGGCTTCATTCTGTTGATTGCCATCGGCGCAATCTGGGCGGTCATCGCCCTGCAGAAATTCGTCACCTTTCCTCGCGCACACCATTCCCTGCAGCAGCCCGCGGCGCGTATCGCCGCAGCCGGTGAGGCGATCTGGTTCGACATCGACGGCGGGCGTGTCGAGGCGTGGTTTCTGCCGGCGCCCGGTCCCTCGCCTTCTCCGCTCATGATCCACGCGCATGGCAATGGCGAGCTCATCGACATTCAGACGCATTCCGTCTCCGCGTTGCGCGCCGCAGGCATCGGCATCCTGCTGGTGGAGTATCCCGGGTACGGGCGCTCGACCGGCACCCCGTCGGAAAAATCGGTAACGGATACTTTTGTCACCGCGTATGACTGGGCGAGCCACGATTCGCGCGTCGACCCGGCGCGCATCATCGGATATGGACGCTCGCTCGGTGGCGGAGCCGTTGCTCAACTGGCCGCTCGCCGTCCGATCGCGGCATTGGTGCTCGAGTCGACCTTCACCAGCATCGGCGAACTGGTGCGCGCCAATCACATTCCGGGCTGGTTGATCGTCAATGAGTTCGATACCCGGGCCGTCCTTGCAAAGTATTCAGGTCCAGTGCTAATCCTGCATGGCACCCACGACGGCACGTTTCCGGTTGCGCTGGCTCATGCCCTGCACAAGGCTTCACCGCGATCGGAACTGCACGTGCAGGACTGCGGCCACAACGATTGTCCGTCGCAATGGGAGCTGGTACTCGGTTTCCTCGACAAGAACGGCGTATTTAGCAAGTCGATATCCGGAGGATCGCCATGATCAATTCTTCAATGATCGATCTGCGTCTGGCGCTGGCCGTGACCGCAGTGAGCTTGCTGTTCACGGGCTGCGGCCTCGCGGAAACCACCGCGGTCGCTGCGAGCGAAGCCGAAACGGCTGCCGAACAGGTCAAGCAGGGCAAAGAGTTGGAAGCCAAGGTGCAGCGCGACATCGATGCCGCGCAACAAGCGGCGGCCGACGCGCGCGCCAAGGCCGAGGCAGAGAGCCAGTAACTATTCGCGCATGCCGGTTCCGCGGTTCATGAAGACCAGCGCAACCGCGAACAGCACGACGGCCGACGCCAGCATGATGCCGAAAGCGACGTAGACGTTGACGTCACTGACCCCGAGGAAGCCAAAGCGAAACGCGTTCACCATGTGGAGGATGGGGTTCGCGTGGGAAATCGTCTGGGCCCACTCCGGCAGCAGCGAGATGGAATAGAACACCCCGCCGAAATAGGTCAGCGGTGTGAGCACGAAGGTGGGAATCCAGTTCACCTGGTCGAAGTTCTTCGCGAACATCGCGTTGAGGAATCCGCCGAGCGAAAACACCACCGACGTGAGCACCACCGCCGCGAAGATCACGAATGCGTGGTGAACGGCGAGCTGAGTAAAGATGAGCGAGACGATGGTGACCGCGCCACCGACCAGGAATCCTCGCACCAGACCTCCGCCGACATAGCCGAGCACGATGATCCAGTTGGGCAACGGCGCCACCAGCATTTCCTCGACGTGTTTGCCGAATTTCGCCCCGAAGAAAGAGGACACCACGTTGCCGTAGGAGTTGGTGATCACCGCCATCATGATGAGTCCGGGCGCGATGTACTGCATGTACGGCACGCCATCCATGAGACCCACGCGCCGGCCGATCAAACTACCGAAGATCACGAAATACAGCGCCGACGTGACCGCCGAAGGCACGATGGTCTGCGCCCAGATGCGGATGATGCGTCCGTATTCGCGAATGATGATCGTCTTGAAGCCAATCCAGCGCGCCCGTCTCAGCGACCTGGCCGAGTCCGCAGCGGGTGTTTGCGCGGCTACGTCGTTCATGGGGCGCGCACCTCCGCGCCGGGTTTGCGTTCGACCAGCTTCATGAACAACTCTTCCAGACGATTGACCTTGTTGCGCATGGACAGCACGCCGATGCCTTGCGCGGTCAGACTTGCGAATACTTCATTGAGGCTCTGTTCCTTGGAAACCTCGACCTCGAGCGTGTGCTCGTCGATGAGATCGAACTCATAACCGGGTACCTGCGGCACCGCAGTGATCGACTCGCGCAGGTTCAGCACGAAAGTTTCCGCCTGCAGCTTGCGCAGCAGCGTCGACATCCGGTCGCGCTCGGCAATGAGCCCGCCATTGATGATGGCGATGTTGCGGCACAGGGTTTCCGCTTCCTCGAGATAGTGAGTCGTCAGGATGATGGTCGTGCCGCGCGCATTTATGTCGCGCAGGAAGTCCCACATCGAACGGCGGATCTCGATGTCGACGCCCGCGGTGGGCTCGTCGAGTATCAGCAATCGTGGCTCGTGCACGAGAGCACGCGCGATCATCAGTCGCCGCTTCATTCCTCCGGACAGGCCGCGCGCTATCTTGTTGCGCTTGTCCGCGAGCTGCAGCAGCGACAGATATTTCTCGGTGCGCTCGCGCGCGAGCGACCGATCGATGCCGTAGAACCCGGCCTGGTTCACGAGGATGGTCTGCGGAGTTTCGAACTGATTGAAGTTGAGTTCCTGGGGCACGATGCCGATGCAGGCTTTCGCCGCTTCGAGCTCGCGGTCGAGATCGTGGCCGAACACGCTCACGGATCCCGACGATTTGTTGACCAGCGACGTGAGAATCCCGATCAGCGTCGTCTTGCCGGCACCGTTAGGCCCTAGCAAGGCGAAGAAGTCACCCTGCTCGACGTCGAGATCGATGCCCTTGAGTGCCTGCACGCCATTCTTATAGGTCTTGGTGAGGCCGCGGATCGACAGTGCATACATGGTGCCGCCGAGCTTGACGCTTCTGCGCGCGAAATCAATGCGCCATTGGGGAGAGGCGGTCTACTTCGGTACCGCTTCGTCCATGACAGCCTTGAAGCTCCCATCCCAGAATGGAGCCTGTGGATCTTTGCCGCAGCGGTCGGCGGCTTCCTTGAGGGCCTTGGCAGAAGCCTTCCAGACCTTGGCATCCACGTATTCGCCAGCTTCGGTACGCATCGCTGCATACATGGTGACGGCAATGCGCGGCATGAATTCGGTGGCGGCCGCGGCGTCGGCCTCGTGTCTCAACAAGTCCCACTCCCACACGAAGTCCGAACACTTCATCTTGCGGATGCGGGCCTTTTCTTTGTCATTGAGCTGCGGGTCGGCTTTTGCCGGTGTGGGTTTGGGGTTCGCGCCGGTCGACGTGCGCAACTCGACCTTCATCTCGATGCTGCTTTCGATGGGCTTGCCGCTGGCGTCGATGCCTGGACGGAAACGCGCGCTCTGCAGGACCTTGACGAGCTGCGGTTCGAACCCGCTGTCGGCGGTGTTTTCGGTGACCAGAACCTCGCGCACTCGCCCGTCCTCGCCCACGCGCACCGTGGCTACCATCTGCCCGGCGAGCTTGCGTGCGCCAACATTGATCTTGGCGGTACTCGCGGCGGCGATGATTTGCGGCTCGCTGGGCCCGGTCTGCGCAAGAAGTGCGGCGGGAGAAGCAAGCAAGCTGATCGAGAGCACTGCGCGCGCAGTTGAAAGCATGTGAGATCTGACTCCATTTGTCGCAAAACCGCCGGTGCCTGCCGCTTCCGGGCAGACACCGGCGACTTGCTCGTTCAGAAACCCGGGGCTTGTCAGAAACCGCGCGTCGCGCGTAGCGCCCGCCGCGCGTCCACGAATCCGAAGCCGGTATCGAAATCGAAGCCGTTGGCATTATCGACGCGTTGCGGCCCGATGTCGCCCCCGAAGTTGCGAAGTTTCATATCGTCAGCCGTCAAACGCATGGCCCAATAAATCAAATCGGGGGTCAGCTTGCGGGGACCCGCAAAATGCCTATGGGCTGCCACGTCACGCGCCCGCTGATCCAGGATCAGCGCCGCGACTGCCGCAACGTGGGGCGCGGATGCCGATGTACCAAAGAAGTTTGGGATGCCATCGGGCTCGGAAGTTCCCGGAATCTCGAAGCTCAGGTCAAACAGGAAGAAGGAGGTGTTGCCGCCGTCCGGCCCGGTCACGCCCGGCTTCAGGCGCACCACCGGCGTATGCAAACGGTGTCCGTTGGCACCGAAAAACACCGGCGTTCCACCCGCCGACGAGAACGAATTAAGACAAGCGGGCACGCACTGCGGACGCAGCGGGCTGCCCCATTCTTCGGTCTGGTACCAGGCGGCTGCACCAACGGCCTCCGCCCCGGCCGCGTTGGCGTGACCGTACACGGTGCCGCTGGCCGTATCGTATTCGTCGACCGTGAACACGCCGGCGTCGAGGTCGAACCAGACGTATTTCACGTAGTTAGGAGAGGGGCCTTCGAACAACTCGATGCCGAGCTGCACCTCGATATCGGCGTCACTGAAGTTCACCATGATGGGCGTTTCGATCGCATCGCCACCGACGTTGGCATCGAAGCCCGGGATCTGGCAGATCACCTGGGCGGGGTCATCGGTGCAGATCTCGATCGGATCGCCACTCGTGTCGTAGAACAACACATCGACGTCGCTCTTCGCGCCACGGCGACCGTTCGCGGACAAGGATGGCTGGTCCCACTGCACTGACAACAAGGTCACGCTGCCCGCCGACGCGGTGGCCGACTGCAGGCCATCCACCTTGCGGCCATGGGCGAAGTCGTGCCGCGGGCCTTCGATGCCTTCTTCGGTCGACAACCGGAAGCGTGACTCATAGGACTGTCGCGCGTCATTGCCGGCGGAGGAGAAATACGCGACGCCGTCCTTGTACACGTCGTCGACTGCCTGGCCGATGACACCGTCTTCGAACATCGGCTCGGCGAAGTAGATGATGTCATCGACGATGACTTCCGAACCCACGTCGGCGAGCGCACGGATGCCCGCCGCAAAGTCTTCCTGGCTTTCGAAGGCCGTGTAGAAAGCCTGCGGCGATCCGGGCGCGACGTCGTGGATGAGTTGCATCATCGCGCGCCCTTCGTCCGAACAATCGCCGCTCGGCACGTCGGACAGATCCTTGAGGACGATGACGTCCCGCGGCAGATCATCATTGGCGATGTCCTGCGCTGCGCGAGTGAACGGCGCTCCGGGCTCGAACGCGCCTTCGGCGCAGTCGTAGCTGTCAGAAAGCACGCCGACACGGATCCCTCTGCCGGTGGCGCCGCTTTCGCGCCGGGCGAGGTCTGCGCGCAAAGACCTGTCGCCCTGCGAAATGATGGGATGCCGCCGCGCCATCGCCAGCGTGGGCCGCAGGAATTTCAGCCCGACCGTTTCCGCCATGTCGCGCAGCGCTGCCACCGGAGCCTTGCCGGAAACCGCTGTGGCGTGGACGACAGCGTCCTTCAGGCCTTTTGCCTCGAGTTGTGCACGCAGGCCCGCGAGATCATCGCCATACGCGCTGACGGACACATATCCCTGGCTCGCGCGCAACGCGGGTAGTTTGTGCTTCACGTTCCTGGTGACCGCCTGCTGCGAACCGCGGCGGTCGGCTGCCTTCTGCAGCACCGCCAGGCTCGCACCCAGTTTTGCGCCAGGACCGGATTTCGCCGCGTTCCTGGCGGTGACAGCGGCGGCGCGATTCGCGCCAATGGAGGCAGTCGAAAACAGAAAGGCAACGGCCGCCATGGCCGCAATGGCTGGTCTGCAAGTGATCATTTGCTTCCCCGAGTTGTGTTGAGTCGGCGGGCTCCGCCCGCGGTAGTTAGGTGTGCTTTCCTCGTGCGCGAGGGTCTTCGTGAGCAACGCGTACGGAATGTCAGGAATCATGCGCTGCGAGTGTTTCCGCAGCAAGGCGCTGAAGTCCGCCGAGCAGTAGTTCGTGCAAGCGTTGGTCGGCGCCGTCCGACGCCGCGACGAGCAATGCTCGCCAGAAGCCAAACTGGTTCGACCAGCGCGGCCGCAATGCATCCGCGTTGCGGTCCGCGGCAGCTTCGAGCGCCACGAGCGAACAGGCCGCCAGCGATTCCACCGCGGCAATGGTGGAGCCGAACACCAGGCACGCGGCGCGGGGCCGGCTGCGCGCGAGATGCCAGCCGTACACGAGCATGCGCCGCGTGATGGACCGGGCGACGCTTCCCTCGAAGTACGCAGGTTCGCCGCGCTGCGGCAATTCGTGCACACCGCGGGAGCGGAGCTCGAGCCATCGCGGCGCCGACGCGAAGCCGGCGTCGAACAGGCTGAACGGCGCGGCCGACAGCCGCCGCAGCGCGTGCGCCGGCAATGAGGCCCATTGCGACTGCAATGCCACCAGCAACGGCGGCGCGGGCGCGACCAGATCGCCTTCCGCGGCCCGCATGACCAGTTGCGCCAGGCATTCGGCATTGAGCTCGGTCAATGGCGCCGGATCCACACCCTGTGACGGCAACCAGTGGCGGCCACCTTCCCTCGGTGGCTGACCTCCTTGTCTCTTCATGGCATTCCTCCCGATATGCGCGAGATATCTTGCGCGTCACCCCCTTGAAAGTCATTTGCAAATTTGGGAAATTTTTCCCAAATTGCGAGCATCCACAAAACAACAGGGAAGGATGAAAAGATGCGTATCTCCGATGACCGCTATAGCCGCGACCGCCTGCGCCTCGATCTCGCGCTGCGCTTCATCCATCACGAAGCCCGCACGCACACAATTCGTGCATGGACCGGGCTGACCGACGATCGCATCCGCAAGCTGTACCGCACCTACCTATTCGAGGCGGGCGGCGCTTCGGTCGCCAGGCATCGCGGCAAGTCGCCGCGCCAGGCTGCTTTCTTCACCCGGTCGTCACGAATGCGGCGGGACTCGGCGGTATTCGCAAGCGTCAGCAGTTTGTTCGGTCTGATCACCCGGCAGTCGATCGTCGTCGACTGCGCGCCAAAGCACACGCCGACGGTGGCGCGTGGCGCGCTGCTGTGCGAAACCTTCGAGGCTTATTGCGCTCTCATGGGCGATCCACAGATTTCGTTCGAGCACGCGGTGTTCCTGCTCGGCGCGCTGATTTCCGGGGACGAGTTGCGTGTCGTACATTGCCGCGATTGCACCAGCGTGCTGGTGACCGACCGGCTGGCACTCCGCGTCCCCGTCTGCAGCGAGTGTTCCGCCACGCCGCCGCCTTGACGCGGGCGTCCCGCGCGCATGCGGGTAGGGTAAATTGACCGCGTGACCACCCGCCCCACGTTGTTCGCCGGCCCGTTTCTCGAGCGGCGCGCAGAACTGCGCGATGACCCCGCGTGGATCTCCGCCGCGCGTAGCGACCGGGCAACGCGCTACATCCTCACATCCGGCGCCGCGCAGCTGGTGACCGGCGGTCAGCCCGTGGAGATCGCATTTCTGCGCGGCGACCATGCGTTGGTGGCTTCTGCGCGCGACGAGGATCTGACGCTCTTGGGCTGGTACCGTGGCGAACGCTGCGTGCTGGTCGAGGTGAATGATCCGGGGCTCGCCCATGGCGCGCTTCCCGGCTCCGAGCTACGGGAACTGCGACCGCTCGCGCCGTTGCTGCCTCCTGACTCCGCTTCGCTTCTGGCGTACGCCCGGGCACTCGCGTTGTGGAAAGGACGGCATCGGCATTGCGGAGTGTGCGGAGCGGAAAATCGGCCCGCCCGGGCCGGCCATGTCCTGCGCTGCAGCCGCGCCGGGTGCGGTACCGAAGCGTTCCCCCGCCTCGATCCGGCAATCATCGTACTGGTGACAGACGCAGGCGGTGAGCGCGCCTTGTTAGGCCGGCAGGCATCGTGGCCTTTGGACCGCTACTCGACGATCGCCGGCTTCGTCGAGCCCGGCGAAAGCCTGGAAGACGCAGTGGTGCGCGAAGTGGAAGAAGAAACCGGAGTGCAGGTGGGTGACGTTGAATACGTCGCGTCACAGCCGTGGCCATTTCCGTCATCGCTGATGTTGGGTTTCCGCGCCGTTGCGCGCACCGATGCGATCACGCTGCGTGACGGCGAGCTCGAAGACGCACGCTGGTTCACCCGCGCCGACATCGCCGCCGGTCATCCGGCGCTTCCGCCCCCAGGCGCGATTTCGGCGCGGCTCATCGATGCGTGGTTCAGCGGCGCAGTCGAACCGCCCCGCCGCTGGTAGCCATCGATGTGTTTGTTAGTCATGGCCTGGCGCAGCCATCCGCAGTTTCGTCTCGTGGTCGGGGCGAATCGTGACGAATTCCACGCCCGGCCCGCAGCACCGCTCGCGCCCTGGAGCGACATCGACGGCGTCGTGGGCGGGCGGGACCTGCAGGCGAACGGCGCCTGGTTCGCTGTCGATGCGCGCCGGCGCCTCGGCATCGTCACCAACTTTCGCGAGTTCGGCCGGCCCCGCCGCAGCGCCCCTTCACGCGGCGGCCTCATTCCACGCTACCTCTCGGGCGACAGTGCGCCGGGAGAGTATCTGCGCGCGCTCGAGACCGATGCGCCCGGTTATGCGGGCTTCAACCTGCTGCTCGCCGACGGCGATTCGCTGTGGTACGCCTCCAATCGCGCCGACCAGTTTGCTCGCGAACTGCCGCCGGGCATCTACGGTCTTTCCAACGAATTCATCGACACGCCGTGGCCGAAGCTCGTGCGCGTGCGCGCGCGCTTCGAGGCGCTGATGAAATCGACCACCGCGTCGAATCCAAGCGCTCTCGACGCGGCGCTTTTCGGGATGCTCGCGGACCGTGAAACCGCGCCATCCGACGGCTTGCCGCCCGGCGATCTGTCTCCCGAATGGGCTCGCAAGCTCTCCGCGCCGTTCGTGCTGGATCCGGGTTATGGCACACGCTGCTCGACGGTCCTCACAATCTCGAACCAGGGCGCGCTGCGTATCGCCGAGCGCCGCTTCGACGCCAGTGGCGCGGCAACGGGACAGTCTGAACACGTGCTGAACGGCGCCGGCGAAGATTGACGGAGTCGGCTTCGCCGCGCGGAACCCGCGCGCCAGGGCGGGACTCTCATTAGAATCTTGGGCCTTCCCGCCCGAAGCGGTGTCATGCCGACCTTGCAGATCAACCCTCGTCCGCGCCTTAGTCGAGTAACGCTGCTCACGCTCGTCCTGGCGCTGTCTGCATCTTCGGCGAACGCGGGCCTGCAGATCGAGGTGCGCGGCGTCGGCGAGGCCATTCGCACCAACGTGCTCGCCTATCTATCGCTCGAGCGCTACAAGAACTCGGACGACCTGTCACCCGAGTTCGTCGAGCGCCTGCAGGAGCGCAGCGAGCGCGAAGTGCGCGGAGCGCTGCGCCCGTTCGGCTATTACGAGCCCACCGTCACCTCGGAAGTGACAAAGCCCGAAAGCAGCGGCGGCGATCAGAACTACCGCATCGTCATCAGCATCACGCCGGGCAAGCCGGTGGTGGTCGACAAGGTCGACGTCAGGGTCACCGGGCCCGGTGCGAGTGAAAAGATATTCACCGACATCACCAACGATCTGCCGGTCCAGTCGGGCGACACGCTCAATCACTCCAACTACGACTCGCTCAAGGGCTCGCTGCTGCGTGCCGCCGCCACCTATGGCTATCTCGATGCACGCATGGTGCGCAACGAGATGCGGGTCGATCCGCAGGCGTACGTCGCGCAGGTCACCATCGAATTCGAAACAGGCCCGCGTTACAAGTTCGGCAACACCACCATCATCCAGAGCACCATCGACGATGCGCTGGTGCAGCGCTTCCTGCGCTACAAGGCCGGCCAGCCTTTCGACGCCTCGCAACTCCTGCGTACCCAGTTCGCGCTCGATGACAGCCAGTATTTCGCGACGGTGGAGGTGCTGCCCGAGGAGCGGGATCGCGAGAACCTGACTGTGCCGGTGAACATCACCGCCGAACCGAACCGCCGCAATCGTTACTCGTTCGGCGTGGGGTACGGCACCGACACGCAGGTGCGCGGCACGGTTGCCTGGGAAGTCCGGCGCATCAATTCGCGCGGTCATCGATTCCGCACCGAGGCGCGCGGCTCGGCGCTCTCACAATCGCTCGACGCGCGCTACATCATTCCCATCGGCGACCCGGCCACCGAAAAGTTCACGCTGCAGACCACGGCCGAACATGAGCGCCGTGCAGACGTGGACGATCGCACCGTCGATTTCATACCCAGCCTCACGCATCTGCGGCGCTCGTGGTTCGGGGAGCACTACTGGCAGCGCGTCAGCTACGTCGAGTTCCTGCACACCGAATCCGAATTCGTCACCTCCGGTCGCCAGAACACGCAGTCGTTGCTGATTCCCGGCATCAGCTTTGGCCTCGTCCCGAGCAACTACCTCGGCGAGGCGCTCTTCAGCCGCACGCTGTACGCAGA
>Ga0207682_10000280_pt1 | contig 23250 bp, 23 predicted proteins | sample KBSM63metaG_FD_184332 | JGI IMG/M metagenome (GOLD analysis project Ga0207682, IMG submission 184332) | Miscanthus rhizosphere microbial communities from Kellogg Biological Station, Michigan, USA - KBS M6-3 metaG (SPAdes) (version 2) | ecosystem: Host-associated > Plants > Roots > Rhizosphere >... | reverse complement strand
GAGCAATCGGGCGCAGGCCAGCGCGCCGCTCCGGCTGCGCCGGCCGCAACAAAGGAATAAGCCGAATGAAGCGTCTCGTTTTCGCCCTCGCCGCGATGAGTCTTCTAGGAGGCTGCGGCATTTTCAACCGGGAGCGCCCGACCACAGCGACCGTCGGTCAGCGCGTGCCCGTGCTGAGCAGGGACAGCCAGGTGGAGGTGGATCCGTTGCTCGCCGACATGCCGGTCACCGTGCCCGGGCCGGTGCTCAACCCCGATTGGGCCCAGCCCGGCGGCAACCTTTCCAAGACGATGGTCCACGTCGCGCTCGGCGACAATGTCAGCCGGGCGTGGAGCGTCTCGATCGGCAACGGCAACAGCTTCCGCACCCGCCTGGTCTCCGAGCCGATGGTCGCCGACGGCCGGGTCTACACGATCGACACCCTCGCCCGGGTGCGGGCGTTCAGCGCCGACAGCGGCGCCCAGATCTGGGAGCGGCAGCTCCGTGGCGAGAACAGCCCGACCGAAGCCCTGTTCGGCGGCGGTGTCTCGTTCGACGGCGGCCGGGTCTACGCGACCAACGGCGCCGGCGACGTCGCGGCGATCGACGCCACCAACGGCAATGTCCTCTGGCAGGTGAAGCCGGGCGGTCCGCTGCGCGGCGCGCCGACCATCGCCGCCGACACCGTCTACGTGCTCTCGCAGGACAGCCAGCTCTACGCGCTCAACGCGCAGAACGGCGAGGTCCGCTGGACCGGCTCGGGCACGTTCGAGCTGGCCGGCGTGTTCGGCAGCGCCGCCCCCGCCTTCGCGCAGAGCACGGTGGTCGCCGGCTACGCCTCGGGCGAGCTCACCGCCTATCGCTACGAGAACGGCCAGGTGGTCTGGCAGGACGCGCTGGCGCGGACCGGCATCTCGACCGTGGTCGGAACGCTTTCCGACATCGACGCCGATCCGGTGATCGACAATGGCCGCGTCTTCGCGATCGGCCAGGGCGGCCGCATGGTCGCGATCGAGCTGATCACCGGCCAGCGTGCCTGGGAGCTCAACGTCTCCGGCCTGTCGACGCCCTGGGTGGCCGGCGAATGGGTGTTCGTGGTGACCGATCGGGCCCAGGTGCTTTGCGTCGCCCGCGCGTCGGGCCGGATCCGCTGGATCGCGCAGCTGCCGGCATTCCGGCGGCCGGAACGGCGGAGCGAGCCCGACCGCAGGACCGGCCAGGTCCGGGTGCGCCAGGGCGAGGATCCGATTTTCTGGCGCGGACCGGTATTGGCCGGCAACCGGCTGGTGCTGACCAGCTCGCGGGGCCAGATCGCCTACATTTCGCCCGCCGACGGGAGCATCCTCTCGACGGTCGAGCAGGGCGGCTCCTTCTCGCTGCCGCCGGTGGTCGCCAACAACAGTGTCTACGTGCTCGACGACGACGGCCGGTTGACCGCCTTCCGCTAAAGCGGCAGGGCGGCTGGCCTCATGCCCAGCCTGCCCACCGTCGCGATCGTCGGCCGCCCGAACGTCGGCAAGTCCACCTTGTTCAACCGGCTGGTCGGCAAGAAGCTGGCGCTCGTCGACGACCGGCCGGGCGTCACCCGCGACCGGCGCGAGGGCGAGGCGAGCCTGCTCGGGCTCGAATTCCGGGTGATCGACACCGCCGGCTATGAGGACGAGGACCCGGAGACCCTGCCCGGGCGGATGCGCGCGCAGACCAGCGCGGCCGTGCAGGCGGCCGACGTCGCTTTGTTCTTGATCGACGCCCGCGCCGGCGTGACCCCCCTCGACGAGGAGATCGGCCGCTGGCTGCGCTCCGAGAAGACGCCGGTGATCCTCGCCGCCAACAAGGCGGAAGGACGCGCGGGGGAGGCGGGTATAATCGAAGCCTGGGCGCTCGGCCTCGGCGAGCCGATTCCGCTCAGCGCCGAGCATGGCGAGGGCGTCGTCGACCTGTTCGAGCATCTGCGGCCCCACGTCGAGCGCGAGGAGGGGATCGAGGATGAGGAGGATGAGGGCGATCCAACGCTCAAGCTCGCCATCGTCGGCCGGCCCAATGCCGGCAAGTCGACCTTGATCAACAGGATCATCGAGCAGGAGCGGCTGATCACCGGCCCGGAGGCGGGGATCACCCGCGATTCGATCGCCATCGACTGGGAATGGCGGGCCCCGGACGGCGAGCGGCGCCCGGTGCGGCTGATCGACACCGCGGGCATGCGCAAGAAGGCGAAGGTCGAGGACAAGCTCGAGAAATTGTCGGTCGCCGACGCCCGCCGCGCGGTCGACTTCGCCGAGGTCGTCGTGCTGCTGCTCGACGGCACCCGGGGGCTGGAGGCGCAGGACCTCAGGATCGCCGACAATGTGCTGCAGGAGGGCCGGGCGCTGCTCGTCGCGATCAACAAATGGGACGTGGCGGAGCATGCCTCGTCCCTGTTCAACGGCATCAAGGCGGCGCTCGACGAAGGCCTGAGCCAGGCGCGGGGCGTGCCCTTGCTCACCGTCTCGGGCAAGACCGGCAAGGGCATCGACCAGCTGCTCGGCGCCGCCTTCGAGGTGCGCGAGATCTGGTCGAAGCGGGTCTCGACCGGCCAGCTCAACCGCTGGTTCGAGGACGCGGTCGAGAAGAACCCGCCGCCGGCGCCCGGCGGCAAAAGGATCAAGCTGCGCTACATCACCCAGGTCAACACCAGGCCGCCGAGCTTCGTGCTGTTCGGCACGCGCGTCGACCAGCTGCCGGACACCTATCTGCGCTACCTGATCAACGGCATCAGACGCGAGCTCGGCTTCGGCGCGGTGCCGGTCCGCCTCGCCGCGCGCGCCTCGCGCAACCCGTTCGGAACCAAAGGCTAGCCGACTTACCGTGATCAGCGTCAACGCCCTGTTTACTCGGCGGGGCGTAGAAGGAGCGCGACCGGGAAAGGAACGATGTTGGACGAGGCGGACGACACGATCGTCGATTGGGAGAAATTCCAGCAGATGCGGACCGAGCTCGGCGCGAGCTTCGTGCGCATTCTCGGCTATTTCCGCGAGGACGGCGAGAAAGCCGTCGCCAAGATCGAGCAGGCGATGCACACGCGCGACGCGGCCGCTTTGGTCCTGCCCGCGCACACGCTGAAGGCCGAGGCGCGCCAGTTCGGCGCCGAGCCGGTCGCCGAGCTCGCCGAGGAGATCGAGCAGGCCGGCCGCCGGGCGGTCGAATCGCGGCTGTTCCCCGACAACATCCTGCCGCAGGTCGCGCAGTTGCGGCCGCTCTACGCCCGCACCATCGGCCTGCTGGACGAGGAGACCAACCCGCTCGTCGCCCGCCGCGCCGCCGGCGCCCGCGGCCCGAGCAACCAGGAGTTCGGCCGGCTCTAGCCGCCTGATTCCATTTGCGTCTCCGTGCCGGCGCCGCCTAGGCTCGCCCGACGGAGGGTGACGATGCGTAACATTATCATGACGATCGCGGCGGCCTTGCTGCTTGCGCCGCTTGCGACCCTGAGCGCCCAGGAGACGCAGGGCGAATGGGACATGGACGTCGCTCAGCTGCGGACGGTGGTCGAGCGGATGCGCAGCGAGATGTACCGGCCCGGCGATCCGGTCGCGGGCTGGAACCGCGGCGGGGCCAATCCCGACGCGGACCTTCGCGCCGCCGGCGCGGAGACCCATTATTACCGGATCCGTCGCTCCGGCGGCGACAGCGTGGTCATCCTCACCGCCCGTCCGCTCGCCAGCTTCGTCCCCGTCGGCTGGCGGGTCGTCGACACCTATGGCACGGCCGCGACCAGGGCCGAGAATCCCTTCGTCCAGTTCGAGGCTTTGTCGCCCCGCTACGTGATCGGGCTTCGGGCCGGCAGCGCGCGGCGCGGGGATACGGACTGCATCGACGGAGTCACCAACGCCGCGCTCTACGAGCGCAGCGACGTGCCGGCGACCTCGGCCGATGCCCAGATCCCGCTCATGTTCCGGCTGCTGCTGCTCGCCTCTGAGGGGCAGACGGTTTGCACCCGCTACGAAGGCAATCGGCGCGACGGCTGGCGCGGCATCGCCTTCCTGCCGGACGGCCGCGCGCTGCCCGCGCTCAACGAGGGCGACGACCATATCGAGATCATCCCCGCCGCGCCGATCGAGCGGCTGGTGACGCATAGCGGCACCGCGGGTGGAGCGTCCTAGCTCCCCGCGGCGCCACGGCGCTTGCGCATCGGCTCCAGCCGCATCCGGGCGAGGCTTCGCCAGAGCCATTCGAACGGCCCGTAGCGGAAGCGGTCGAGCCAGGGCTTCGACCAGAGCAGCATCAGCGCCCACATCGCCACCACCGGCAGCCACAGCTCGATCCGGCTGAGCGAACCGTAGATGCCCACTCCGTAGCCGTAGAACAGAGTGGTCATCAGGATCGAGGTGCCGAGATAATTGGTGAAGGCGGCGCGGCCGGCGGCGGCGATCCGATCGACCAGCCAGCCGCCATTTCGGGTCAGGACGATGATCAGCGCCGCGATGCCGACCACCATCACCGGGCGGAAGGCGGTGGTGCCGGCGACCGCGTAGAGGAAGATGTTCTCGGTCGCGAAGCCCTGCCGGACGAGCAGGAAGGCGAGGGCGGCGTAGACCGGGATGCCGATGCCGAGGCAGACCGCGGCCCATTTGCGGTAGCGCGCCAGCGGCCATTCGCCGCGGAAGAAGCCCGATTTGAGCGCGGCCATGCCCAACACCATGTAGCCCAAAGTCTCGGCCAGGAAGAGCGGCGTGCCCGTGAACGGCTTGCCGAGGTGCTCGACCAGCCGCTCGTGCACCAGCCCCACATAGGCGCCTTGGTACAAAGCCAGCTCCTGCCTCAGGGCCGGGCCGGTCAGCGGCACGAACCCTTCCTGCATCGAACGCCAGGTCTCGGCTTCGTCCGGCGTGAGGTTCGCGGATCCGGCGAGGTAGAGCGCCCAGGCGGCGACGGCGACGAACAGCAGGGTCTGCACCAGCACCAGGGCGACGCCCCAGCGGACCAAAGCCCGGACCGAGAGGTTGCGGAAGAAGAACAGGATCAGCCCGGTCTGCGCATAGAGGGCGAGGATGTCGCCGAACCAGACGAAATAGAAATGGAGCAGGCCGAAGACGAGCAGCCAGAGCATCCGCATGTAGTGGATCCTAGCCGGGCTCTCGCCGGCCGCCTCGGCCCGCTCGATCACCAGCAGGGTGCTCGCCCCGAACAGGAACGAGAAGAGGCCGCGCATCTTGCCGTCGACCAGCACGAAGCTGAACGCCCAGGAGGCGAGGTCGGCCGGGCTTTCGAGACCGTAGGCCTCCGGGTTCATATAGGCCTGGAAGGGCATGGCGAAGGCGACGATGTTCATCGCCAAAATGCCCATCACGGCGACGCCGCGGACGATGTCGAGCGTGGCGATCCGCGCCGGCATGGGTGAAGCAGGCTCGACGGCGGGCAGGCCGGCGGCGGCGATGTCGGTCATCCGATTATCCCCTCTCGGAATCCGGTGATACGCGATCCGGCCCGGGGCGCAATCCGCCTTTCGCCGGCCGGAAGTTCGGGAAGTTCAGCGAAAATAAAAATCCCTCTCTGTCAAACTTCACTTCTTCAGGCGGACGCGCCGGTCGACCGCGCGGCCGCGCGGCGAAAAGCCGAAGAAGAGGTCGCGCGCGACCTTCCCGGCCGCAACCCGATCCGCCTGCTGCGCCGCCAGCGCCGCTTCCTCGGCCTCGCTAAGCGGGCGCTCGAAATCGGGGTCGGAGGGCTCCCCCTCATAAGTGTCCCGCTCCAGGCCCGGCGGTGGCGGATAATTGGTCATCCAATTGCCCCAGCGATCACGCCAGACGCGGAAGCCTCCGCCCAGCGCGCCCTGCTCGAGCCGGTCCATCGCCCCGTCCCAATCCCCAGCGATCGCTTGGACCTGCCCGGCGCCGGCCCCCTGGAACAATTCGTCGCTCCGCTGGATGAGGGCGAGCAGCAGCCGCTCGGAATAGACGCGCTCCTGGCCGATCAGCTTGCCGTGATAGAAGCGCTGGACGAGGCGGCCGTTCACGACCTGCCCGATGAGGCGAGACCGGCCCTGCTCGCCGATGCCGCGCAGCAGCGCCGCGTCCCAAGCGGCGGCGAAGCCCTCGGCGCCGGCACGGCGGCGCAGCGCATAGGCACTGCGCGCGCTCATCCCGACCGCGGTCGCCGCGGTTTCCACGCAGAGCGTGTCCGCGAGATGCTCGATGAAGGTCCGCTGCCGCGACGGCGTCCAGCCGTCGTGGCGGGCGCGCAACTGAACCGGATCGAACGAGCCGGCGAGGAGGTGCGCGTCGGTGGAAGGGGACGTCGGGGTCAGCGCGGAGGAGGGCGGGACTCCCGCCTGCGCCTCCTCGCTCACTGCCGGATCGGCCACTTGCGACTCGGGAGCGTTCGTGTTCTGTTCCACTTTCGAGGGTAAATCAAAAGATTTCCCACATTGCAAGAACAAAATGAGCCTGAACGAAGGCGCGAAACCGCAACGCAAGGGGCGCCGGACGATTCCGGTGAAAAGGGATCGTGGCCGCGCTGCCTTCGAGGGGCTAGGACCGAGGAAATTCTATCTGCAAGGAATCATGGCGGGATCGATCAAGGCATGGGCGGGAAGGCTGAAGCGGGACGTGGCTGCGCTCTGGCTGGCCGCGCGCGATCCCCGAACGCCTTGGGCGGCTAAAGCGGTGGCGGGGGCGGTCGCCGCTTATGCGCTGAGCCCGATCGACCTCATCCCGGACTTCATCCCGGTGCTCGGCCTGCTCGACGACGCGCTGCTGGTGCCGCTCGGCATCATGCTGGCGGTGCGGCTGATCCCGGCGCCGCTGCTGGCGGAATTCCGGGCCGAGGCGGAGCGGCTGGCGTCGCGGCCGCGCAGCTGGGCCGGGGCGGCGGCGGTGGTCTTCCTGTGGGCGACGGCGATCGCGCTCGCCGCCTGGCTCTGGGTGGGCTAACGAACACGCCATGCCCACCAAGCTGCCGCACGAGGCCGTCTACGTTCGCCTCGGCCCTTCGGGGATCCACGGCATCGGCGTGTTCGCGATCCGGCCGATTCCGGCCGGAACCAGCCTGTTCGCCGACGATGCGGTGCCCCTGGTCTGGGTGAGCAAGGCCGAGCTGGCGCAAGCGGGGCTGAGCCCGGCGCAGCGGCGCCTCTACCACGATTTCGGGATCAACCGGGAGGCGGCGATCGGCTGCCCGGCCAGCTTCAACAATCTCGGCCCGAGCTGGTACCTGAACGAGCCGCCGCCGGGCGGCAGCGCCAACGTCCGCTCCGACGCCCAATTCAACTTCACCGCCGCCCGCGACATCGCGGAAGGCGAGGAGCTGACGATCGATTATGCGGGGTTCAGCGAGCCTCTCGGCGCGTAAGCAGGCGGGCGCGACAGTCCCCGGGTGGAGCGAAGCCAGGCGCACGGCAAGGGAAGGGGGATTCCAGCTTTCGCTGGAATGACGGGGGAGGGGTCAAAGGGAGATTCCGGCTTTCGCCGGAATGACGGGGAGGGGGTCGAAGGAATGACGGGGAGGGGGTCGAAGGAATGACGGGGAGGGGGTCGAACGTCATTCCAGCGCAAGCTGGAATCTCACTGCCTTCCTCTGCCGCTCAGTCCTCCGCGGGCTTCGACTGCAGCTGGATGTAGTTCTGCAGGCCCATCCGCTCGATCATCTCGAACTGGGTTTCGAGGAAGTCGATATGGTCCTCCTCGCCCGCCAGGATGGATTCGAACAGGTCGCGGCTGACGAAGTCGCGGACGCTCTCGCAATGGACGATCGCGCCCTTCAGCTGGGCGACCGCCTCGCGCTCCAGCTCGAGGTCGGCGCGCAAGATCTCCTCGACCGTCTCGCCGACGCGCAAGCGCCCGAGCATCTGGAAATTGGGCAGGCCCTCGAGGAACAGGATGCGGTCGCTGAGCCGGTCCGCATGCTTCATCTCGTCGATCGATTCGTGCCGCTCGTACTCCGCGAGCCGCTTCACGCCCCAATTGTCGAGCATCCGATAGTGCAGCCAATATTGGTTGATCGCGGTCAGCTCGTTCTTCAGCGTCTCGTTGAGCAGCTGGATGACCTGTTCGTCGCCCTTCATCGCGGGTCTCCTTTTCGGGCGCTTGTATCGCGACGGGGGCGGGAAAGCACTCGAAAAATGGCGGAAAACTGCGGAAAATCGCATGCGGATGCTAGGCATTCGCAAATCGGTTCAGACGCGAATGCGACTCAGTGGCAGCAAAGCAAGGATGGATCCCGGATCGGGCCCCGGGATGACGCCGTGGCCGCTCAGGCGGCGGAACGTTCGGCGGCGATGATCTCGCGGGCGAAGGTGAAGCACTGGCCGCAGCGGGGCTTGCAGCCGCGGCTGCGATAGGCCGCGGTCGGGCAGGATGCGCCGGCGCGCGCCGCCTGGCGCACGTCGCTCTCCCGAATCGCATTACAGACGCAAACGATCATGAGGATCGGATATATCGATAATGCGATTGGTTCGCAATAGCGTTTCATCTGCATGAGTCATCCCGGCGGAAGCCGGGACCCATGAACCGAAGCTTCAACGGAGTGGGTGAGACCGTCGCCGCTTCGCCTCTTTGGGCGGTGTTCATGGGTCCCGGCTTTCGCCGGGATGACTCCGAAGAATGCGCCGGGCTAACGCCGGTCCTTGCGGATCATCAGCTTGAGGCCGGACCAGATCGCGTCAATGGCGCAGACCTTGACGTCGACCAGATCGGTGTCGGGCAAAATCACTTCGCGAATGCCGTCCTCGGTGATGTCGGTCGGGACTTTCGAGGCCTTTTTCGGCCAGCTCACCCAGATGAAGCCGGCCGGGGCGAGCAACGGGCGGAGGCGTTCGAGCCGCGCCGCCATGTCGGCGCGGACCGTAACGAAGATATGGGCCGCCTCGATCGGCGCTTCGGGGGAGGGCAGGTGATGGAGCGCCAGGCCTTCGCGCTCGATCTCGTCGCGGACCGAGTCGGGCATGTCCTCCCACCAGGTGCGCAGGCCCGGCTTCAGGGAGAGCTTCCTGGCGAGGGGGGTGCCCGAATAACCGTCCGTCATCTTCTCCCCTTCCGCCATTCCAGCGAAAGCTGGAAGCTCTTTTCATTCTCCACTGCCTCCGCGATCTCCGCGCCTCCGCGCGAATCCACATTCCTGCTTATTGCACGCGGAGGCGCGGAGGCGCGGAGGCGCGGAGCAGAAGTGAGATTCCAGCTTGCGCTGGAATGACGGACACGCATGCGATCAGGCGAAGGCGCTTCTTTGCCGGAAATGCCGCGCCGCGATCATCGCGATCGGGAGTCCGACCAGGACGATGTGGCAGAAGAGCTGGGTGGCGATCGCGCGCGTGCTCGGCGGCAGCGGCGCGGCGAAGCGCAGGGGGACGACGACCAGGTTCATCACGGCATAGGTGGTGAGGCCGTAAATGACGCCCCAGAGGAGGGGGCGGCGGCGAAGCGAGGGCAGGCGCTCGGCCGCGGCGAGGTAGATCGCGGCCATGACCGCCATGATCGCGAAATGGACGGCAAGGCCGAGGGCGGCGCCGGCCGCGCCCCATTCCGTGGCCGGCGGGAACGGGCCGGAGGCGACGTAGCGCAGCATGTTCGCGGGCTCGCGGCCGTAGAACAGGGTGAGGCCGACCGCGGCGAGGATGTCGAGCGTTCCGGCGACGAGGGTGGCGAAAAGGATCGGGCGGAGGATCGAACGGGGCATGGCGGTCTTCTCCCAAGGAAGATGGCCCGAGCCCTGGGCTATGCGAACAAGGGAGGTTACCACCCGTGAGCGGCGGATAGAAGCCCGCCCAATTCCGTCATCCCAGCGGAAGCTGGGATCTCGCTTCTTTGACGCCCTAAGAACAAGGCAAAGAGATTCCAGCTTTCGCTGGAATGACGGTCAAGCTGGAATGACGATCAGTGCTCGCCCATCAAAGCGGGGAAGAAGCCCTCATGCGCGGCGCGGAGCTCGGCGAGGGCGACGGCGTGGTCGCCGTCGGGCAGCTCGAAGATCAATCGCGAGCCGGCGGTGCGGCCGATCGCCTCGACCTCGACCCCGGCGGCGTGGGCGCGGGCGAGGAAGGTGAGCAGGCAATTGTCGCAGATCGTGGCGAGGTAGACGCCCTGATCCTCGGCGAAATAGCCGGCCGCCCCGCCCGGCATCGGCCGGTTGATCAGCGCGCCGACATTGCCGGCCAGGGCCATTTCGGCGAGCGCGACGGCGATGCCGCCCTCCGAGACGTCGTGGCAGGCGGTGATCGCGCCGCCCGCGATGGCGGCGCGGACGAACTCGCCGGCCTCATGCTCGGCATGGAGATCGACCGACGGCGGCGGCCCGGCGTCGCGGTCCTCGCGGCCGTGGACCTCGCGCAGCCAGAGCGACTGGCCGAGATAGCCGCGGCGGTCGCCGATCGCGACGATGACGTCGCCGGGCCCCTTGAAGGCGAGGCCGACGGCCTTGGTCCAGTCCTCGATCAGGCCGACGCCGCCGATCGCGGGGGTGGGGAGGATGGCGGTGGAGGCGCCGTCGTCGGATTTGGTTTCGTTGTAGAGCGAGACGTTGCCCGAGACGATCGGGAAGTCGAGCGCGGCGCAGGCGTCGGCCATGCCCTCGATGCAGCCGACGAATTGCCCCATGATCTCGGGCCGCTGCGGATTGCCGAAATTCATGCAGTCGGTGGCGGCGAGCGGGCGGGCGCCGACCGCGCAGAGGTTGCGCCAGGCCTCGGCGATCGCCTGGCGGCCGCCGGCGACCGGATCGGCCTTGCAATAGCGCGGCGTGCAGTCGGTGGTGATGGCGAGCGCCTTCGCCGTGCCGTGGACGCGGACGAGCGCGGCATCGCCGCCGGGAGGCTGGAGCGTGTCGGCGCCGACCTTCTGGTCGTATTGCTCCCAGATCCAGCGGCGCGAGGCGAGGTCGGGCGAGGCCATCAGCGTCAGCAGGTCGGCGCCGATGTCGGCGCAGACCGGCACATCGGTAAGGGCCGCCGGCGGCTCGGTCGGAACCCAGGGCCGATCGTAGCAGGGCGCGTCGTCGGCGAGCGGGGCGAGCGGGATGTCGGCGGCCACCTCGCCGTTCCACTTGAGCACCATGTGGCCCCCATCCGGACCAGCTTCGGTGACCCGGCCGATCACCGCGAAATCGAGCTCCCACTTGCGGAAGATCGCTTCGGCCTCGGCCTCGCGGCCGGGCTTCAGCACCATCAGCATCCGCTCCTGCGATTCCGACAGCATCATCTCATAAGGCGTCATCCCCTGTTCCCGGCACGGGACGGCGTTCATGTCGAGCTCGATGCCGACGCCGCCCTTCGACGCCATCTCGACGCTGGAGGAGGTGAGGCCGGCGGCGCCCATGTCCTGGATGGCGACGATCGCGTCCGAGGCCATCAGCTCGAGGCAGGCCTCGATCAGGAGCTTCTCGGTGAAGGGGTCGCCGACCTGGACGGTGGGGCGCTTCTCCTCGCTGTCCTCGGAGAAATCGGCGCTGGCCATGGTCGCGCCGTGGATGCCGTCGCGGCCGGTCTTCGAGCCGACATAGACGATCGGATTGCCGACGCCCGACGCCGCCGAATAGAAGATCCTGTCCGCCTCGGCGACGCCGACGGTCATCGCGTTGACCAGGATGTTGCCGTCATAAGCGGGGTGGAAATTCACCTCGCCGCCGACGGTGGGCACGCCGACGCAATTGCCGTAGCCGCCGATCCCGGCGACGACCCCGGCGATCAGGTGGCGCATCTTCGGGTGCTCGGGGCCGCCGAAGCGCAGCGCGTTGAGGTTCGCGACCGGTCGCGCGCCCATGGTGAAGACGTCGCGCAAGATGCCGCCGACCCCGGTCGCCGCGCCCTGATAGGGCTCGATATAGGAAGGATGGTTGTGGCTCTCCATCTTGAAGATCGCCGCTTGTCCGTCGCCGATGTCGATCACGCCGGCATTCTCGCCCGGGCCGCAAATCACCCAGGGCGCCTTGGTCGGCAGCTTCTTCAGGTGGAGTCGCGACGATTTGTAGGAGCAATGCTCCGACCACATGACCGAGAAGATGCCGAGCTCGGTGAGATTGGGCGCGCGCCCCATCGCGTGCAGGACGCGCTCATATTCCTCGGGGCTGAGGCCGTGCTCGGCGACGATTTCGGGCGTGATCGCGGATTCGGTCATGGCGCGCTCCCTAGCGGGCGGTCATGCAGCCGCCTAGGCTTCGGGACCCAATTAGCGAAGCGCTTGCCCGGGAATAACCAAAGGAATCACCCCGGCGGAAGCCGGAGCCCATGAACCGAAGCGGTCGAGGCCGGGCGACCACGACTTCTCCTCACCCTCAATGACCAGAGTTCATGGGTCCCGGCTTTCGCCGGGATGACTCTGAAAAAAGCTAAGGCCGGCCCGGACGATCCGGACCGGCCTCATGGTTGCCAAGGTTCGTGCCCGTCAGACGTGGCAGCTGAGGTTGTTCTTGCCCGGCGCGGTGATTCGGACGTTGTCGCCGTTGCCGCTGAGCGAATAGCCTTCGGCGGTGAACGGCGGGTTGCCGTCGGTCGCGTTGAGGATGGTCGCCGCGGCGTCGCGGCTGCCGCGGCGCAGGGTCGCCGTGTTGTTGTTGTAGAATTCGGCGTAGAACAGGCTGTTGTCGCTGCAGCGATAGGCCTTGGTCGCGGTGATCGACGGCGGCAGCTGCTTGGGCGTCGCCTTGGCGAGCGCTTCCGCCTGGGCGTCGTAGGTGTTCACGGTTTCGGGCTCGTTATTGCAAGCCTGGAGCGAGAAGATGGCCGCGCTGGCCGCTGCGGCGAGGAGGAGAGGGTGTTTGTGCATGTCTTTCCTTCGCGAGCGCAGCAAATGACGTCAAGGCGGAATTTGTGGCAACATGTCCCGCCGGCGCCCCGGTTTCGACGAGGCGCGCGCAAGCTTCGACGAACGTCGCGTTCGACAAAGCGGCAAGGCTCGATTAGATTCGAAGCACTTGAACGGGGAGGATGAGAAAGCGGATGCAGCGGGTGCGGATCGGATTGACCGGCCTGGCCTTCGTTTTCCTGGCCGTGTTGCTGGCCGCGATCTTTACCGGCCGGACCGCCGACGAGCCGCCGATTACCGCCAATTCGGTCGCGCAGGAGCAGGCCGGCGCCGCGCCCTCCGCGCCCAATGCCGCCCAGGCGCAGCCGACCGAACCGCTGGCCGAGCTCGGAGTCGCGCCGGGCAACGCCGACGCCAACGCCGCGACTCCGGATCCCGCCCCGCCGGCCGGAACGGCGCGGTAACCGCTCTTCCACTCACTTATCCACAGGCAAGACGAGCAGAAAAGAAACGGGATTGAATAGAGAACAAAATATGAAAACCGATTGAGATTTGCCTCTTTGGGGCATGAATTCCCCAAATGAGGCATGAAATCCCTTTTCAACCCGAGGCTTCGCTGCTATTCCACAACCCCTAAGAAGGGGCATTTCCTATTGTGCCGGCAAAGGACGCGGGCGCGCGGCGGCGCGCACCCGCGAATGGGGAAGGCCTGTCTTGTGGAGATAGGTCGCAAGTGGCGGGGCAAGCGTTCAGATGGCACGGATTGAGCAGCGTCGACCTCAAGGGTCGGCTCTCGGTCCCGGCCGCCTACCGCCAGACCATCGAGGCGCGCGGCGGCGGCAAGGAAATCCTGCTCTCCAAGCATCCCGACGCGCTTTGCATCGTCTGCTACGACATCGGCTTCGAGGCCGAGCTCGACCGCGACCTCAAGGAGCAGCGCAAGATCGAGCTGGAACGCGGCGATTCCACCAGCTTCTTCAAGCGCAACCGCGGCATCTATTCGACCACCTCGACCGTCTCCTGGGATTCGAGCGGCCGGATCATCCTGCCCGATTTCCTGAAGGACCGCGCCCGGATCGACAAGACCGCCTTGTTCGTCGCCTTCGGCGCCGGCTTCGAGATCTGGGACCCGCAGACCGCGCTCGACCAGGACGACGATGCCGAGCTTCGCGAGCTCGCCGCCTACCACCTCCGCCAGAAGGGCGGTCAGCCATGACCCCGGCCGCCGCCCATATCCCCGTCCTCCTCGACGAGGTCGTCCATGCGCTCGCCGTCGCCCCCGGCGAGACCCATGTCGATGGCACCTTCGGCGCGGGCGGCTACACCAAGGCCATCCTGGATAAAGGGGCGGCCCGCGTCTTCGCTTTCGATCGCGATCCCGAGGCGATCCAGTATGGCGAAGCGCTGGCCGCGAGTGGGGAGCGCCTGACGCTTGTGCCGGAGCGATTTTCCCGGATGCGTCAGGCGCTTGCCGCACGCGACGTCGATCAGGTCGACGGCGTCACCCTCGACATCGGCGTCTCCTCGATGCAGCTCGACCGGGCCGAGCGCGGCTTCTCCTTCCAAGCCGACGGGCCGCTCGACATGCGCATGGGCCGCGAAGGGCAGAGCGCCGCCGAGTTCGTCAACGAGGCCGACGAGGCCGAGATCGCGGACGTCCTCTACCATTATGGCGAGGAGCCGAAGGCGCGGCGGGTGGCTAGGGCGATCGTCGCGGCGCGGCCGATCGAGCGGACCGGCCAGCTCGCCGAAATCGTCCGCAAGGCGCTCGGCCACCACAAGGGCATGAAGAAGGACCCGGCGACCCGGACCTTCCAGGCGATCCGGATCCACGTGAACGAAGAGCTTGCCGAGCTCGAGGGCGGGCTGGCGGCCGCCGAACGCGTGCTTGCGCCCGGCGGCCGCCTTGCCGTCGTCACCTTCCACAGCCTCGAGGACCGGATCGTGAAGCGTTTCCTCAAGGCGCGCAGCGGCGATCTCCCGGCCGGCTCGCGTCACCTGCCGGCCCGCGCGCAAGCCGGGCCGGCCCCTACGTTCGAGGCGGTCGCCAAGCCGGTCCGCCCCGGCGAGGCCGAGCTCGCCAGCAATCCCCGCGCGCGCTCGGCGACGCTTCGCGCCGCGCGCCGCACGTCAGCCCCTGCCTGGAATGAAGGAGCCGCCCAATGATCGCTCGAGGGTTCAAGCCCGTCGCCTGGGTCGCCGCCGTCGGCACCGCCGCGCTCGGCTGCTACATGCTCTCGCTCCAGGTCGCCGCCGAGCGCGCCGAGCTGACCAGCCTCGAACGCAAGATCGTCTCGACCCAGCGCTCGATCCGCTCGCTGCAGACCGAGCTCGGCACGCGGGCGCGGGTGACCCAGTTGCAGCAATGGAATGACGAGATCCTGGCGCTTGCTCCGCCCGAGGCCGGCCAGTTCCTGGAAAGCCAGATCACGCTGGCGCGGTTCGATCTGCGCCAGCCCGCGCTCACCGACCAGGCCGAGGTCCGGATGGCGTCCGCCGAGGTCCCGGCGGCGACGCCCGCGCCGGCCGCGGCGCTGCCGCCGCAGCGCGCCGTGGCCGGCGCCCGCCCGGCCCAGCCCGCGCTCGGCCAGCCGGCGACGGTGCAGCGCGCCAGCCTGACCCTGCCGGCCGCCCCGCCGGCTCGGCCGACGGCCATCCCGATCCGCTCCGAAACGCAGCGCCCAGCCACAGCGACGGCTCGGGCTGCAACGGCGCCGGCGCCGACGCGGTCCACCGGCAAGCAGACGCCGCCGCGGACCCGCACGGCTTCGGCCGAGCCGGACCGCCGTCCGAGCGCTGCTCCATCCCGTCCGCGCACCCTGCTCGATGAGCGCACCGTCCGCGATCTCGGCGCCGCCGCCCGCGCCGAGCGCAGGGGAGGGACGCGCGACTGATGGCGACGATCGCCGCCGATCGCTTCCAGAGGCCCGCTCCCCCCGTCCAGCACCAGCAGCAGGACGGGCTGGCGCTCACTTATCATCGGCTGATGCTGATGATGCTGCTGTTCGTCGGCGTGACCCTCGTGATCGTGCTGCGGCTGACCCAGCTGCAATTGTTCACCGACCGCTCGGTCGCCGCGCAGCTCGCCAATCCGCTATTGCCGCCGCGCGGCGACATCGTCGACCGCAACGGCGTGCCGCTGGCGCGCACCTTCGACGGCTGGACGATCGGCATCCAGCCGCAGTCGGTGATCGGCGACAAGCGCGACCTGGCGCGGCGGCTGCACGAGCTGATGCCGCAGCAGAGCGCGCGGCATTATTACGGCCTGCTCACCGACCGCCGCCGCTTCGTCTACCTGGCGCGAAGCGCGGTGCCGGAGATGGTCCAGGCGGTGAACGCGCTGGGCGAGCCGGGCATCGTCTTCAACCGCGAACCGACCCGGCTCTACCCGCAGACCGCCCTCGCCGGCCACGTCATCGGCTGGGTCGGCCGCGACGGCCGCGGCGCCTCCGGCATGGAGCAGGCGCTCGAAGCGAGGCTCAGCGATCCGGCCCTGCGCGGCCAGCCGGTGGCGCTCTCCATCGACGGCCGCGCGCAGGCGGTACTGGAGACCGAGCTGGCCAATGCCGTGACCGCGATGAACGCCGACGGCGGCACCGGCATCGTGCTCGACGTGCGCACCGGCGAGGTCATCGCCATGGCTTCGGCGCCGACCTTCAACCCGAATGCGGCCGGCCAGTCCGACGCCAATTCTCTCTACAACCGGGCGACGATGGGGGTTTACGAGCTGGGCTCGACGTTCAAGCCGATCACCGTCGCGGCGGCGATGGAGGCGCGGGTCGTGACCTCGATGCAGCAGCGCTGGGACGCGTCGGCCCCGATCCCGATCGGCCGCTTCCGGATCAGCGACGATCCGGGCCACGCGCTGAGCCGCCAGATCACCATTCCCGAGCTCATCGTCCATTCCTCCAACATCGGCACGGCACGGATCGCCGACGCCATGGGCCCCGAACGGATGCAGGCCGCGTTCCGCGCGCTCGGCTTCGATCAACCGCCGGTGATCGAGCTGCGCGAACGGACGCAGCCGCTCTGGCCGCGCGACTGGGGCCGGGCGACGGTGATGACCTCCGGTTTCGGCCACGGTCTCGCGATCACCCCGCTTCATCTCGCCTCCGCCTATGCCGCCTTGGTCAATGGCGGCGTCTTCCGGCCGGCGACCCTGCTGAAGGTCGAGAATGGCCGCGCCGTGCCCGGCCGGCGGATCTATTCCGAACAGACCAGCTACAGGATCCGCCAATTGCTCCGCCTGAACGTTCAGCAGGGGACGGGCCGGCGCGCCGAGGCGGTCGGCTTCCGGGTCGGCGGCAAGACCGGCACCGGCGAGAAGGCGATGGCGGGCGGATATAATCGCCATCTGAACGTTTCCACCTTCGCGGCGGCTTTCCCGATGGACGCGCCGCGCTATGTGGTGGTCGTGATGATGGATGCACCGAGGCCCACCGAGGCGAACAGCTTCGTCACCACCGCGGCCTTTACCGCCGCGCCGATCGTGTCGCAGTTCATCGCGCGCGTCGGGCCGTTGCTCAACGTCATCCCGAGCGAGAGCCGCGACATCGACACTGCGGAGCTGATGCCGCCGCCCGCCACATCGGAACACTGATGAACCTCGGCGCGCTGACCGGCAGCGGCGAAACGGCCCCGGTCACCGGCTTCGCGATCGACCATCGCAAAGTGGCGCCGGGCACGGTGTTCGGCGCGTTTCGGGGCGCGCGCTTCAACGGCGAGGATTTCATTCCCGCGGCGGTCGCGTCCGGCGCGGTCGCGGTGGTGTCGCGGCCCGAAGCGAGGCCCGACGGCGCGGTCCATATCGCCGCCGATGAGCCGCGGCGCGAATTCGCCCGGCTGGCGGCGAAATTCTTCCGGCCGCTGCCCGCGACGGTGGTCGCGGTGACCGGGACCAACGGCAAGACCTCGAACGTCGAGCTGGTCCGCCAGCTCTGGCGGATGGCCGGGCATCGGTCGGCGAGCATCGGCACGCTGGGCGTGACCACGGCCGACGAGCAGGTGACGACCGGGCTCACCACGCCCGACATCGTCACCTTCCTGTCGAACATGGCCGGCCTCAAGCGGATGGGCATCGACCATGCCGCGTTCGAAGCGTCGAGCCACGGTCTGTCGCAATACCGGACCGAGGGGCTGCCGGTGCGGGCCGCCGCCTTCACCAATTTCAGCCGCGACCATCTCGACTATCACGAGACGATGGCGGCTTATTTCGAGGCCAAGATGCGGCTGTTCGAGGAGGTCGTGGAGCCGGACGGCACGGCGGTGGTCTGGGCCGACGATCCGAAATCGGACGAGGTGATCGCCCGTTGCAAGGCGCGGGGGCTGACGGTGCTGACGGTTGGCGGCAAGGGCGAGGCGCTGCGGCTCGCGAAGCGCGAGACCACCCAGCTCGGCCAGAAGCTGACTGTCGAGGCGGACGGCAAGACCTATATCGTTCCGCTCGCTTTGATCGGCGCCTATCAGGCGGCGAACGCGCTGACCGCGGCGGGGCTCGCGATCGCGACCGGCGGCGAAGTCGCGCCGACGCTTGCCAATCTGGGCCGCGTGCAGCCGGTGCGGGGCCGGTTGGAGCGGGCCGTGATCAGCCGGGCGGGAACGCCGGTCTATGTCGATTACGCGCACACGCCGGACGCGATCGAATCGGCGATCGAGGCGCTTCGGCCGCATACGAGAGGGCGGCTGATCATCGTGTTCGGCGCCGGCGGCGACCGCGACACCGGCAAGCGCGCGGAGATGGGCAAGGTCGCGGCACGGCTCGCCGACAAGGCCATCGTCACCGACGACAACCCCCGGAGCGAAGACCCGGCCGCGATCCGACGCGATATCCTGGCCGGCGCGCCGGGCGCGACCGAGGTTGCCGGGCGCCGGGAGGCGATCCGGGCGGCGATCGCCGAGGCGGGCGAGGACGACATCGTCCTGCTCGCCGGCAAGGGCCACGAGCAGGGCCAGATCGTCGGCGACCGCGTCCTGCCGTTCGACGACGTCGCCGTGGCGCGGGAGGAAGCGGCATGAATTTCTTCCGTTTCCGCACAAGCCTCCGTTCGTCCCGAGCAAAGTCGAGGGGCGCTGGCACCGACTCATCACATGCGCCCCTCGACTACGCTCGGGACGAACGAATTGGGGGTGCGGCATGAGCCCGCTCTGGACCGCGCGGGAGATCGCCGAGGCGGTGGGCGGCCGCGTCCATGGCGATTTCGAAGCGGCGGGTGTCGCCTTCGATTCGCGCGAGATCGGGCCGGGCGACCTGTTCGTCGCGATGCAGGGCGAGGCGACCGACGGCCACCGCTTCGTGGAACAGGCCTATGCGGCAGGGGCGGCGGGGGCGATCGTCAGCGCGCCGGCGGCGGGGCCGCACGTCCTCGTGGCGGACACGACCCGAGCGCTGAACGATTTGGGACGCGCGTCGCGCACGCGGTGCCAAGGCAAGGTCGTCGGGGTCACCGGCTCGGTCGGCAAGACCGGCACCAAGGAGGCGCTGTTCGCGGCGCTGGAGCGCTGTGCGCCCGGCCGGGCGCACCGCTCGGTGAAGAGCTACAACAACCATACCGGCGTGCCGCTGAGCCTGGCGCGGATGCCGCGGGAGGCGCGATTCGGCGTGTTCGAGATGGGGATGAACCATGCGGGCGAGCTGGCGGCGCTGACCCGGCTGGTGCGCCCGCACGTCGCCATCGTCACCACGATCGCGCCGGCGCATCGCGAGTTCTTCGCCAGCGACGCCGAGATCGCGGACGCGAAGGGCGAGATCTTCCAGGGGCTCGAGCCGGGGGGCACCGCGATCATCCCCTATGACAGCCCGCACCTCAACCGGCTGGCGGCGGCGGCGCGGCCTCATGCCGGGCGGATCGTCACCTTCGGCATGGCGGAGGGCGCCGACGTCCGCGCCGCCTACGTCATGCGCGGCCCGAAAGGCGGCTCGCTGGTGACCGCGCAGCTGCCGGAGGGGCAACTCAGCTTCACTCTGTCGCAGCCCGGCGAGCATTGGGTGGCGAACGCGCTGGCGGTGCTCGCCGCGGTCGAGGCGGTCGGCGGCGACCTCGCGCTGGCGGGCCTTGCGCTCGGCGAGCTCGGCGGCCTCAAGGGCCGCGGCGAGCGGCACCGGATCGGGCTCGACGGCGGCGAGGCGCTGCTGATCGACGAGAGCTACAACGCCAACCCGGCCTCGATGGCGGCGACGCTGAAGGTGCTGGGCGAGGAGAAGGTCGCCGGCCGCCGCATCGCCGTGCTCGGCGCGATGCGCGAGCTCGGCGAGGACAGCGCCGATTTCCACGCGGCGCTCGCCGACCCGCTCGAGCTCGCCCGGGTCGATTATGCGATCCTGGTCGGCGCGGAGATGGCGGCGCTCGCAAAAGCGCTTGGCGGGCAAGTCAAAATGGCGCATGTGCCCGACGCGACGGCGGCCATTCCGCTCGCCCGCGCGGCGATCGGGCCGGGCGACGCCATGCTCGTCAAGGGATCGAACTCCATCGGCCTGGCCGCCCTCGTCGAGGCGCTGGCGGGCGAGGAAAGCTGATGTTTCTCTGGATTGCAGAACAGCTTGGCTATCCGGGGGTGTTCAACCTCTTCCGTTACCTCAGCTTCCGCGCCGGCGCCGCGACCGCGACCGCCCTCTTCCTCGGCCTGCTGATCGGCCCGAAGTTCATCGGCTGGCTCCGGGTCCGCCAGGGCAAGGGCCAGCCGATCCGCGACGACGGCCCGCTCTCCCACCTCGCCAAGCGGGGCACGCCCACGATGGGCGGGCTGATGATCCTGACCTCGGTGTCGGTGGCGATGCTGCTGTGGATGGATTTCTCCAACCGGTACCTGTGGGCCTGTTTCTTCATCACCGTCGGCTTCGGCGCGATCGGCTTCCTCGACGATTACGACAAGGTGAAGAAGAGCAGCCACAAGGGCGTGTCCGGGCGGATGCGGCTGGTCGCCGAGTTCGTCATCGCCGGCCTCGGCTGCTGGCTGATCGTCGACGGGGTCGGCACCGAGCTCTACATCCCGTTCTACAACGGGCCGGTGATCGACCTCGGCTGGTTCTACGTGCCGTTCGCGGCGTTCGTGGTGGTCGCGTTCGGCAATGCGGTGAACCTCACCGACGGCCTCGACGGCCTCGCCACCATGCCGGTGATCATCGCCAGCCTGGCCTTCATCCTGATCGCCTATCTGGTCGGCAACGCGGTCTACGCGCCCTATCTCGGCATTCCCTGGGTGCCGGGCGCGGGCGACCTCACCGTCCTGTGCTCGGCGATGGTCGGCGCCGGCCTCGCCTTCCTTTGGTTCAACGCGCCGCCGGCCGCGGTGTTCATGGGCGACACCGGCAGCCTCGCGCTCGGCGGCGCGCTCGGCGCGATCGCGGTCTCGACCCAGCACGAGATCGTGCTCGGCATCATCGGCGGGCTGTTCGTGGTGGAGGCGATGAGCGTGATCATCCAGGTGATGGTCTACAAGCGCACCGGCCGTCGGGTCTTTAGGATGGCGCCGATCCACCATCATTTCGAGCAGCTCGGCTGGTCCGAGCCGACCGTCGTGATCCGCTTCTGGATCATCGCCTTCGTGCTGGCGCTGGCCGGCCTGTCGACGCTGAAGCTGCGGTGATCACGAGCCCCGCCTTTGCCGGCAGACGCTATGCTGTGCTTGGCCTCGCCCGGTCCGGGCTGGCGACGGTCGAGGCGCTCACCGCGAGCGGGGCGGAGGTCGTGGCCTGGGATTCGCGCGAGGAAGCGCGGGCGAAAGTTTCGGTACCGCTCGCCGATCCGCTCGCGATCGAGCTTTCCGGCTATTACGGCGTCGTGGCCTCGCCCGGCGTGCCGCTCAACACCCACCCGATCGCCGCCAGGGCGAAGGCGGCGGGCGTGCCGGTGATCGGCGACATCGAATTGTTCGCGCAGGCGCGGGCCGATCTGCCGCCGCACAAGGTGGTCGGGATCACCGGCACCAACGGCAAGTCGACCACCACCGCGCTCGTCCACCATATCCTGAAGACCGCCGGCGTGCCGACGACGATGGGCGGCAATATCGGCCTGCCGATCCTCGCCCAGGACCCGCTGCCCGAAGGCGGCGTCTATGTGCTGGAGCTGTCGAGCTACCAGATCGACCTCACCTCCAGCTTCGACTGCGAGGTGGCGGTGCTGCTCAACGTCACGCCGGATCATCTCGATCGCTACGATGACTTCGAGGCCTATCGTGCTTCGAAGATTCGGCTGTTTGAGATGCAATCACGCAAACATAGGGCGATCTACCATTTCGATGCGGACGAAGCCGAGTTCGTCCTTGGAGCGCGGGGCGGCGACGCAGGCGGTTATTGGTTCACCGCCGATCGAGTCGGTCATTTACTCCATCAGGCCAATTGGCCGGCATTGCAGGGTCCGCATAACGCGCTGAACGCGGCGGCTGCGATCATGGCTTGCCATGCGTTGGGTGTTCCTGACGTCGCGATCGCTGAGGGCCTCCGCACCTATCCCGGCCTGCCGCACCGGATGGAGCGGATCGGGGAAAAGCGCGGCATCCTCTTCGTCAACGACAGCAAGGCGACCAATCCGGATTCGACGGCGCCGGCGCTGGCCGCTTACCCGCGCGTCCACTGGATCGTCGGCGGGCGGGCGAAGAGCGAGGCGCTGGGGCCGTGTGCGGACCAGCTCGATCATGTCCGCGCCGCCTATACGATCGGCGAGGCCGGGCCGATGTTCGCCCGGCTGCTCGAGGATCGGGTGCCGGTGCGGCAGTCGGGAATGCTGGAGCGCGCGGTGAGGGACGCCGCGGCGGCCGCGGTGGCGGGGGAGGTGGTGCTGCTGTCGCCGGCCTGCGCGTCGTTCGACCAGTTTACGGATTATGAGGCGCGCGGACAGGCGTTCCGCGACGCGGTGGGGGCGTTGGCATGAGTGCGTCGGCGATGAAGCGAAACAAGGGCGGCCTGGTCGGCCGGTCCAACACCGGGCCGGTGGCGCGCTGGTTCTGGGACATCGACAAGGTGCTGCTGGTCCTGGTCGCGGTGCTGATCTCGATCGGGCTGATCGCGGTCGCCGCCGCCTCGCCGGCCGCCGCCACCCGCTATTCGGGCGGCGGGCACAGCGTCGCGCCGCTTTATTATTTCTACCGGCAGCTGCTCTGGATCGCGCTCGCGGTGCCGGTGATGATCGGCGTGTCGATGCTGGCGCAGCCGACGGCGCGGCGGCTGTCGATCGTCGGCGCGGCGGTCTTTACCGTCCTGCTGTTCCTGGTGCCGATCGTCGGCGTCGAGGTGAACGGCGCGGTGCGCTGGCTCGACGCCGGCGTGACCCTGTTCCAGCCGTCCGAGTTCCTGAAGCCCTTGTTCATCGTCACCATCGCCTGGCTGCTGGCGATGAAGGACAAGGATCCGTCGCTGCCGGTGGTGCCGCTGACCGCCGTGCTGACCGGGGTGGTGGCGCTGCTGCTGATGCGCCAGCCGAACCTCGGCGAGACGGTGATCTTCGTCGCCGCCTGGGTACTGCTGGTGGCGCTGTCGGGCGCGTCGATGCGCATCCTCTACGGCCTCGCCGGGGCGGCGGTCGCTTTGGTCGTGCTCGCTTACCTGTTCTACGACGTCGCCACCCAGCGGATC
>Ga0207682_10000279_pt1 | contig 23261 bp, 20 predicted proteins | sample KBSM63metaG_FD_184332 | JGI IMG/M metagenome (GOLD analysis project Ga0207682, IMG submission 184332) | Miscanthus rhizosphere microbial communities from Kellogg Biological Station, Michigan, USA - KBS M6-3 metaG (SPAdes) (version 2) | ecosystem: Host-associated > Plants > Roots > Rhizosphere >... | reverse complement strand
AGACAAAGGACGAGGCTCGTCGAAACCGAGACCCGCGCCAGGTACAACTCGGCCGGCGCCGGCCACGAGAGCGCCAGCACCACGATGGCGAGAATGATCCCGGCGGAACTGGCCGCGAGCACGAGTACTCGACCGAACGCTAATCGTGGCGATGCCATGTCCTGCCCTGGTTGGAAGTGCGGCCCATTATTCGCGGTGTTGCCTGTGCCTGTCACCAGCGCCATATGACGTTACCTATCTAATCGGAATAGGCCGTGGCGCGCCCTGGTTCGTCCGGCAAGATGCCCTAAGTACCCATAGCAAAAGCCAATTCGAGGGTGGAACCTCCGCAAGGGTCGAAGGGGATTTCGCATGTCCAGGTTTCCACGCTTTGCATCCATGCTTCTCGGATTGATCCTCACCCTCGCCGGGACGGACGCGGCGGCAGCGCCTATCGAAGCAGACCAATTGCGCGAGGAACTGCGGGCCCTGAAGGCAGAGAACGCCAGGCAGGCCGAGCTCATGCGTGCTCTCGAGGAGCGCATTCGTGCTCTGGAAAAGGCTTCAACTTCATCTTCGGTCCTGGCTCCGCCTGCGACCCCCGCCGCCGAAGCGCTGGTTGCCGTGAACCAGGCGCGAGTCCTGGTGGATAGGGAATATCAGCGCGACACAGAATCTCGCGACCAGAGCCTGCTGACGGCAGAGCATCCCTATGCCGGTCGCGTCCAGGAGGTTTTGCAGGGCTACATGGACATCCATGGATATTTTCGCGCCGGCTATGGCAGGAACAGCAATGGCGGCTCGATGGTTGGCTTCCAGGCGCCAGGCGCGAGTGCCAAATATCGCTTGGGCAATGAAGCGGATACCTATGGGGAAATCACCTTCGGCAAGAATTTCTACGGCGAAGGTGCCTTCAAGGTTGACGACCCTGCGGGTGAGATCACGGCCGGCAGCGGACCGATCGGGCGGTTTCAGACCACCCTTGCTGCCTATACGCCGATTCAGGACGCGATCAGTTCGGGAACCGCCAGTTTCACCTTCGCCGAGATCTGGGGTTCGGTAGGCAACGTCTTTCCCTCTCAACCATCCCTGAAGTTCTGGGCGGGCAATCGGTACTACCGGCGCCACGATATCCATCTCAACGATTTCTTCTTCTCGAACATGAGCGGCACGGGCGGTGGGTTCGAAGATCTGAAGCTTTCGAATGGCAAGCTCGCGCTGGCATGGATTGGCACTCCGGGAAGCAGCGGCGTCAGTAGCGCACCTGTGCCCGACGCCACCAACAAGGCCGGCTTCAGCAAAACCAGCTTCGACCTCCGGTGGTATGACATGCAGGTCCCCGGGGGAATCGGCGAAGCCGGGTTGGTCTTCTCGCGCACCACGAGCGGGCTCGATTCCAACGGCATCCAGGCACCCGAGACCACGGGGTTTTCGGGAATGTTCATTCACACCAGGCAGGGTGTGTTCAGCAAGGACGGGGTGAACAAGGCTTCGATCCAGTACGGCACCGGCGCGGCCAAGACGCTCAACTCAGGCTTTGAAAATCTCACGCTGAACAACCAGACGTTTATCCGCGCGGATCATCCCGATTCCTGGCGGTTGCGCGTGACGGAAAACTTCACGGCCAACCTCAGCGACTCGTTCTCTTTGGGCCCGGTATTCATCTACCAGGTTACCGACTACGCAGGCGACGAGGGCAAGGTGCAATGGTTGTCAGCCGGCGTGCGGCCGGTCTGGCATTTCAACCAGCGCATCAGCGTCGCGTTGGATGCGGGCGCCGACTGGGTCCAGGACGACATGGCGGAGACGGAGGGTGTGCTCTACAAAGTGACGCTCGCTCCGCAGGTGTCGCTGGGCGGCCGTTTCATGAGCCGGCCGGTTGTTCGCGCGTTCGTCACTTACGCAAGTTGGAGTGATGATTTCGTCGGCTTGGTTGGAGGAACGGATTTCGCGAACGAGATGGACGGCCTCACCGCCGGGATGCACATGGAAGTGTGGTGGTGATCGCTATGGGCCGTTTGCCGTCGCGGCAGGAAGGTCGAACTGGCCTTTGGTTGCAAACCGCATCGTGCTCATTCCGCTGCCGCTCACTTTACCTTTCATTTCGTACTCGATCTTTTCGATACCCTCGCCGTTCATCATCCCCAAGGCCTGGCGCGCCATGCGAAACGCAGAGATCGTCACCGGGACAGCGATGACGGCCTCACCAAACCCCGGCACTGTGCCAGCTTCGTTGGTGACGCCGGTCGCGAGCGTCTTACCCTGTACATTCATCTCGACGGCGACACCTCTGTAATCCAATGGCGCGTCATTCGGGTTCTGCACCCGAAGCTTGACGGACATGCGCAACTCGAGCCCCTCGCCCTGCAGGGGCTCAATTCCGGCCACCGTCACGTGGAGCGGATCGCGCGGCTGGAGTAATGCGCAGCCCGAAACCAGCAGGCTGGCGACGAGGGATACGAAGACATAGTGCAGACGAGCAGACATGGCGCGCATTGTGCTGCTCCGCGGGGCCTGGACGAGTAGGACATGTGCACAGAGTTTCGTGAGCCGGTTTGCTTAGGTTTGCCGCGTTACTCCCGTGGGTAACAACGCGGAGAATAATCATGAACAAACTGCCATTGCGAATGACCGCGCTAGTCGCGTGCCTGTTCAGCGGGCTGGCCGCACATGCCGTGCCATTGACTTACGACTTTGCCGGTACCGGCTCGGTTTGCACGTTTGCGAGCGATGCGAGCTGCGCCTCGACCTACGAGGGAGCGTTCAGCGGTAGCGTCACCATCGATGTCCTCGCGAACGGTCCGAGCGGTCCGGATTCGTTCACCAACGGCAGCACGCTCGCATACGACTACGACGGTTGGCTGCAATCGGATTTTCTCATCCAGTGGGACGGCAACAGTTTCAATCCCGGGCCCGTGGACTCGCAGACCGCCAGCGATAACTACGTTCAGCTTGTCAACGGCTACATTGGTGCCGAGCAACTCTTCAATCGAGAAGCCTACCGGGGGTTCGACGGCTCGACCAATTTTTACGCAAGCGCAGGACTCACCCGCCAGAGTTCCGATCCCTCCTGGTTGACCGATCTGACTTTTCCGGAAGGATTGGGGCTTGCTCCGGGCCCGGGCGCATTCAATCAACTCAACTTCGGCGAGTACACGCAGACGGAAACCGGCGTATATGCGGGCTTCAGCGGAACGGCCAATCTCTCCTCTTTCACGGTTCGCGCGACCTCAGTTCCAGAACCCGGCACGCTCGTGCTGTTCGGGCTCGGCCTGATTGGACTTGGACTGGGTCGCCGCAATCGAGATCGTTTCCGAAAACGGCTGGCACCAGAAGCCTGAAGGCCCGGGTTTCGTGGTCCAGCGCACCTAACAACACGCCGGGCTCGGTACGAAGGGGGCGCGCCGCCGTGCGGCGCGCCCTTGTTCTATAGACCGGAGAGGTTACGGCTCAATTTCGTTTTTTAACGGGCTTGAAATTGTGGTCGAAGATCCAGTCACCCACTTTCTTGCCCATGATTGCGCCGTGCGCCACCGAAGTCGGGAAATGCATCCCGCCGAACACACGCGCGCGCAACACTTCTTCTACCAGTTCATCAGTGCTGTAGTAGGTGTGCGGAATCGTCCCGCTCACGGTGCTGGTGAAGGTAAACGTGATGTGCCGCGTGCCTGCGTTGCGACGCAGGATTTCGGCAATCGCTCCGCTCGCGCAGCCGTGGGCGGCCGGATACTCTGGATGGGGCGGTGTATTCGCCAGCGGTGTCCAGGCGCTATCCGCCTGCGTCTCGGGGTTGCCATCTGTTTCGGCCGCAGGAATCGCGGTCACCGGGCGCCAGCGGTTGTAGTAATACTTGGAATCGAAGCAGGCGATACCTCCGTCAGCGAAGCCAAAAAACAGCATGGCGTACAGGCGCGCACTGCGCACAGTGTCGAGTCCCTGCGCACTGACGTAGTTGCGCAGATTGCGCGTCCAGAACGTAGTCGGATTTTCGGTATGAAACCACGCCACCTCGGTCTCTTCGGGCAGCCGCTGCGTGCTCGTCGCGGATCCGAGTTCCTTGACGGACTCGAAGTCCCTGGCGTACCGCTCGCTGGTCAGGTCGGGTGGGCCATACGCGCGGAACTGCCAGGGCGACTGCAACGCGAACGGCTTCATTTTCGCCTGCCACGGTGCAATCGGGTTGCCGAAAGCCGGGGGCGTGCGCTGATAAACACCCGCTCCACTTCCAAAGGTGTACGGAACGATCGCTTCGCGCCCATCGTTGGCCCGCAGCGCGAGGATTGCGGCCGCAACTTCCTGGCCGATGGCGACACCCTTCGTCTCGCACGGCCCATCGGGCACCTTCGCAAGTGATGCTGCCAGTGCTGCATCGAGCGTCGGCTTCTGGTCCGGAAACTGGGTCAGCAGGAGAAAGTACGCGGCGGCGGCCGCGGCCGCGTCTTCGGATGCTCCACGGGTCGGGGACGTGGGTATTACGGCGTAAGGCTTGAATCGTCCGCTAATGGAATTGCTTGCGTCATACATCGCGGCGTGGACGTAGGCGAGATACGCGCCCGAGGGCGCTCCTTTGGCGAGAACTACATTGGTGGTGGTCAGGTTCCAGTCGTCGATGACGCCGGCACGTGCTGTAACTGCGGCGCTGGCTGCGCACAACAGCAGCGCTGCCTGGAGGGGCATTCTCTTTGCCCAGCGAAAATTCGCATGCTTCATGGGGATCTCCCGGTGATTGTTTGATTTCGATTCGTTGCTGCAGAAGCAGCGAGCGAAACCGTAGCGAGGAAGATCCCGGGCAACCTGAAGGTTGCCGGAAGATTCCCGGAAGAGATCTGGAAGCCCGCTTGGGCGAGGTCAGTCGAAGGTGGGAGAGAACGAGACGCCGAAAGTAATGTTCCGGCCGAGCTTGTGGCCGTTGGTACCCTTGATGGACGTCACGTAGAGCGCAAACAGACTCAGTTCCGGCGAGAGTTCGTACGATGCGCCGGTACCGACATTGAGAAAACTCTCGGCAGCGAGCTGGTCATGGTACGGAAACAGCGGGTTGCTCTGCGGGATGGGCACGTCTATACCGCCATGCGTCTCCTGCCCGAAAAGCAACGCGCGCAGGCTCACGCGCGGATTGACGAAGTAGCCGATCTCGAGATCGTAGTTGCTGCGGTCATGGCCGACGTCCGCGACTTTCTCGACGAACGCGAAGTTGTAGCGCGCCTGGACATAGGTGCGCGGAATCCAAAGGTCGAGGTTCTTGCCGACGAAGAAGCCGATCCATCGTTCCTGGAGATTTCGGCCAGGCGCGGCATGACCCAGCGATGGGTAGTCGTGAGTCGGCTGCACCAGCGCGACGTATGGAGCGAAGGCCAAAGGTTCCAATGAGACCTGATAATGGAATTCAACGCGCAGGTCCGTGAACGTGCTGTGATAGTCGCCGTTGTCCACCTCGCCGGGATGTGGACGTTCGCCGTGATATGCGCCGCTGACGTAAGGCAAACCGGCCACGATCATCATGCGGTCCGAGGGCGAATATGCCGCCGCAAGGCCAATGCTCCTGGAACTCATGTGGCCGACGTCGATCTCATCGCCGTCCGGCAGATAGTGCTTGGTGTCGTAGACGTCGGAATAGAGGACGGCGGCGCTGAAATCACCCTTGTCCGGCAACCAGGCCTGCGCGTGCGCCGCGATGGGAAATGCTGAGATAAAACAGAGCAGCCAGCAGGAACGTCGCAACATATTGAGCGGCGAACTCAACCTGCGGCGGCGTCCGATCCAGCACAGGCGGCCGGCAGCCCCTTGCTATGTGTGGTCAATACCTGCTCGACCGCGCGGACGACCAACCGTCCACGGTACTTCACCGCATCGACCATGCAGCCGGCACGCGTGCTGCCCGCGGCCTCGCCCCCGGTCAACACCGGCAGGACAGCAACACGTCCACCGAGGTCGGCGTTCACTGCGCGCGCGTCGACCCAATCGGTGACCACCAGGTCCGCCGCCGCATCGCGCAATGCATCGTCGAGTTCGCCACGGGTGCTCACGCTGCGCACGGAATGGCCGGCGCGCGTCAGTGATGCATCGATCTGCATTTCCTTGTTTGCAGCGCGCAGGGCGGACTCCGCAGGCATGTAGAGAATGAGTTTGCCGGGGTGGCGGCTGCTGAAGACTCGCTGGAACGACATGCCGCCACCGAGAGCGACGAGTTTGTCGCCGCACGCGTTCACGGTTGGGCCGGCGCAGCCGAGCGCGATCCCCAACAACACCGCTCGCAAATGAAGCTTCACCGATCGCCTCCCATGTGCGGCAAGCCTACTCCTGCTGTTGACCCGCTGCCACCGTCGCTCCAGTAGACTGCGCGCAAACACCGGGGACCGCAGTTTGTTGGCTCAGCCGACGCAAACCATTCATTACCTATTAGGTGACCTGCGCGTCGACCCCGGCCAGGCCCGTGTGCTGCGGGGCGACATCGACGTCGCGCTTCCCAAACTCTCGTTCGATCTGCTCATGGCGCTTATCGAGGCAGCGCCACGCATCGTCACTACCGATGAACTCATGGATCGCGTCTGGACCGGGCTGGTTGTAAGTCCGGAGACCGTGAGCCAGCGCGTCAGCCTGCTGCGCGCGGCGCTGGGTGATAACCCAAAGGACCCCCGTTACGTGGCAGTGGTGCGTGGCCGCGGATACCGGATCGTCGCGGAAATCTCCAGGGTGGAAATGCCCTTGCAGCCTGCCACGGTAATTGGACACGCGGTGCCGGAGACGTCAGGCGGGACTACGCCCGCCAGCGAACCCGTGAAGATCAATCGCCATTCGGCAATTGCAGCTGTCGCCGCGATTCTCGGTGTTCTTTTGATTGGCGCGATCGCGATCTATTTGTTTGCGACTGCGCAACAGCGCACCACCAGTGTGCCCCAGGCTGCCGCGACGGCTCTTCCGGAGAATTCCATCGCGGTGCTGCCATTCGAGAATCTCGGTACGACCAGCGATGCGGCCACACTAGCGCCGGGGATAGCCGAGGCAGTGTTGCATCAGCTCGCAACTGTCAGCGAGCTCACCGTCGTGGCGCGCACATCGTCGTTCAGCGTTCCAGCCAACGATGATGTGAGGCAAATCGGCAAGACATTGAACGTGCGGTACATCCTCGCGGGCAGCGTGCAGACCAACAGCAAGCAGTTGCGAGTGACGGCCAATCTCATCGATTGCAGCAGCGGAGCGCAGATATGGTCGGTGCGTTTGGATGACACGCTGAGCGACATCTTCGCGGTACAGGACGAAATTGCGCTCAAGGTGGCTCACGCGCTGAAGCTGAGTCTGCATTCGGGCATGGCCGAGAGACTCACGGGGCAGGGAACCACAAACTTCGATGCCTACCTCGCCTATCTACAAGGGCGCGCGCACGTTGCGACCTTGCGGATCGCCGACCTGAAGCAGGCAGTAGTGAATCTGCGCCGCGCGATTCAACTGGATACTGCCTTTGCTTCCGCATATGTCGAGCTTGCGGACGCGGAATTGCTCACCGCGGAGTACGACTTCAGCGAAGACCGGGCGACCGCGTTCGCGGCGGCTCTCGAGAGCGGCCGGGAGCTGGTCGATCAAGCGCTTGAACTCGATCCTGCCAACGGCCATGCCTACGTGACGAGCGGTTACCTGCGCGCCTTCAGCGATCTGCCGGGCGCTGAGGCCGATTATCGGCGTGGCATTGAATTGAGTCCTAATCATGCCAAGGGCTATGCGGGCCTGGCTGCGGTGCTATATGAGGACCCATTGCGCTCGGAGGAAGCGCTCGAGGCGCTGGACCGTGCACGCAGGCTCGATCCGCTCGAGCCCGAATACGACGTGACCAAGGCGGTGTTTCTTTTTTACCGTCGCAGTGATTTGAAGGGAGCCAGTGCGCTGCTGGTAGACGTGCTGCAGCGAGACCCCCTTTATCAGCCGGCACTGATGCGGCTCGGCGAGGTCCGGTGGCAGTCGCACCATCACCTCGCCGAGGCCATCAAGTACAGCGAGCAGGCCCTGGCGCTCGATCCTCAATCGGAATGGACGCGGAAATGTCTGGTCCTCGAGTATCTGGAAATCGGCGATCCCGCGGCCGCTGTGCATGCAATTCGCAGCGCACCGCAAGAGCTGGCGGTGCGCGCATTGCCGATGCGTGCCTACCATCGTGAGTGGGGCGAAGCTGCGCGAATCGCCTACCAGGCTGACGCAGATCGTACGCTCAGTCCGCTCGACGAAACACTTGCGGCAGCGGCGGTGCGAATGGACGCCAGAAAAATGGGAGAGTATCGCCGCGCGATCGAGCTGTTCGAGCGGTTGGCGGGCGTCACCTGGGATGAGCACGGCGAGCCGCATCTGCCTACCCGACTCGCGACGATGGTTAGCGTCGTGGCGCTGGCGGACATGCTGCAGCAGCAAGGTGATACGAAACGCGCGCGCCGGTTGGCACAGGCCTCGCTGACCGAAGCGACGCACGCGGTACGCGATCTGCAGCGCGGCGATTTCTGGTATCTGAAGTTTCGTGCGCAGACGATGATGTTGCTTGGCGACCACCAAGGCGCACTGCAGGCGCTGGAAGATGCGGCTGGCCAAGGTCCGGGGATGGACAATTGGTGGTTCGTGTTGGAAATCGAGCCGCTGCTGGTGCCGCTGCACGATGAGCCGCGATTCAAACGCTTGCTCACCGCGATACGCGATCGAGTAGCCGTCGAACGCGAGTCGCTGGAAGCATTGCGGCGCGCCGGCACGGTGCCGATTCGCAAGTCCGAGTAGCGAGTTAATGCGACCGAACCTCCATGAAAGCTTCCCCCAGGAGTCGCCCACAAACGCGCAGCTGTGCCGCCGATAAACTCGCGACGCCCAGGAGCAAACCCGGCGTCGCGGGCCTATTCGCGTAATACGCATGAATGGGGCGCACGCCGAGACTGCGCCGTCCAGTTGCAAGAAGCAGCGCATCGAGTTGCCGATACGTAAATTGCGGCAGCCACGCGACCATGTGCATCCCTGAGCGCGAGTCATTGACCTGCGCTTCGGGACAGTACCGTCGCAGTGCTCCGATCAGCGCAGCGCGACGCGTGCGCAACTCCAGCATGACCTTGCGGAGGTGGCGTTCGAATGCTCCGGAATGCATGAATGTCGCGAGCGCGTGCTGCTCGATGCTTCCACATCCGAGATCGTCATAACGCTTTGCACGACGAAGATCTTCGAGCAGGCCGGTGGGACAGACTAGATAGCCGAGTCGCATGCCGGGAAAGAGAGTCTTCGAGAAGCTGCCGACGTAGAACACTCTCTCGTCCGCGTCGAGCGATCGCAACGCGGGAATCTGTGTAGTGTCGTATCGAAACTCTCCATCGTAGTCATCTTCGATGATCCAGCTCGAATGCTTCGCTGCGTAGCGAAGCAATTCTTCGCGCCGCGATTGCGACATGATCGCTCCCGACGGAAATTGATGCGACGGACTGACCCAGATCATCGATGGTCGGATCGCAGGCAGCGCACTGCATACCAGGCCTTGATCATCGACGGGGGTGGGGAAGACACGAGCACCGTGAGTATGGATCGCATCCGACACGAGCTTGTAACACGGATCTTCGATGACGACCGGATCGCCTTCGTCAACCAGCACGCGCAGCGCGAGCGCGAGCGCCTGCTGGGTGCCGCTAACAATGATCACGTTCTTGGGTGAACAGACGAACCCGCGGCGGCGTGCAAGGTAGCGGCAGATTTCCTCGCGCAATTCCAACAAGCCCTGCACCATCGGATAGCCCAGTGTCGATTCACGTACCGCGCCGAGCAGGTGCGAGCGCCACATTTTAGAGAGGGCTGTATTGACCCTGGGGTCGCCGTATTGGAGGTCGTAGCGAAGCTGCGGCATCCGCGCCCCGGGGCCGCGGTGAGGTGTATTGCGCAGACGTGCCGAATATCGGGACGACGGCGGAGTGTTGTCTCGATTCCGCGCGCGGACCGTCTCCCCTGGAGCTCGCAGTACAAAAGTGCCTGAACCATGGCGAGACCGGACCCACTGTTGGGACGAGAGCAGTTCGTAGGCACTGACTATGGTGTTGCGGGACACCCTCAACTGTGATGCGAGCTCGCGCGAGGGTGGCAGCTTGTCACCTGTAGCAATGCGTCCCTTGCGAATAGCCGCCTGGATTGCTCGTGCGAGCTGCTCGTAGGTTGCGCCTTTGCGATCAAGCTGAAGATACATGAGTCGAATTGGTCCTAAGCGGGGCGGCAAAAGTGGTACCGCATACAGACGTGCGTCCTTCTAGAGTCGGCCTACCTACTCGTGACAACGCGAGTGTTCGCCGGTTCCACTCATTGGAGGATCCTTGCCATGGCTATCCGTTTGTCCACTGCGATCACCAGCATGTTTGGTTTGTTGCTGTGCGCCGCGTCCGCGAGCGCAGGCGAGGAGGCGAGTCGCTGCAAGGACGTCCATGCGGACGTGCAAGAAGTAGTGTCGAGCGAGAATTGCACGAGCCCGCTGAACTTCTGCACCAAGGGAACCATCGACGGCAATCATGGCCTCGAGGGGACGACGTTTTTCAGCGTGGAAGGCGGTGCTGCGACACCCCCGACGTCTCCCGGCATACGCTCCTACAGTGGTGTTTTCACGATAACGACAGAACTGGGCGAGCTGGTGCTTCGCGAGACCGGCGTCACGTATCCGCGACCCGGTAATCCCGAGGGCGGCGTCCTCAGCAGCATCATCGAAGTCAAAAGTGGGACAGGCAGGTACGAAGGCGCCACCGGCATCATGTTTTTCCACGGACGATCGTTGAACGGCACCTTCGATGTGAAGCTGACTGGCACCTTGTGCACGGTAGGGCGTTGGCACGAATTTCAATAGCGCCTGGTCGCAGCCCCAACACGGGCCACCGCATCCCTGAAGACTTGCAATCGAAATCGCAGGCGCCGACGGCATTCATGCCGTCGGCGCGCTGCGTTTTAATGACAAACTACCCGCGGCAGCAGCATGTAACATTCGCAGACCCACATGCGAACCACCACGCTGCTTTACGTCGCGCTGCTCGGCGGCTGTAGTTTGACCGGCACACCTGACCGTCTGCGGGACTGCGCAGATTGTCCCGAAATGGTGACAGTGACTTCCGGCGTCGCGATTCTCGGCGCCACAACCGCGGATCGCCATCGCCGGCCCGATGAGCTTCCCGAACGCACATTCACCATTCGTGAACCTTTCGCGGTGAGCCGACGCGAAATCACGCGCGATCAATATGAAGCGTTCGTGCGCGCGACCGGCCGGCGCGTAGAAGGCGACTGTCTCAGCGATCGCCGGCAGCGTGGCAACTGGGTCTATGACGCCGAGACCACGTTTCGCGACCCGGGCTTTTCACAGACTGGCAATCATCCTGTCGCCTGCGTGAATTGGGATGAAGCCCAGGCCTATGTCGATTGGCTGAACACGCAGACTCGCGGCGGCTACCGCCTGCTCACGGAAGTCGAATGGGAGTACGTGGCGCGCGGCGGCGAGGCGAACGCCGCGTATCCGTGGGGCGATGACCCTGCGAAGGGCTGTCCATTCGCGAACGGTTTTGATCAGACGGCGGTGGCGACGTACAAAGGCATGGACACGTCGGAATACAAAGGTTACGACCCGCTCACCTGCACGGACGGATGGCTCAACACGACGCCCGTGGGCTCACTCAAGCCGAACGCGTTCGGTGTTTACGACATGATTGGCAACGTGTCCGAGTGGATCGAAGACTGTCACGCGCCGTCGCACGACGCCGTCTCCGAGGCAGGAGCGCCGCCGGTTGTCGATGGCACATGTGAGAAGCGCATCGCCAAGGGCGGATCGTGGGGCACGCTTGGGCACAATCTCCGGACGGCGGAGCGATTTCCGTATTCGCCGGTGCATCGTGACGATTCGATCGGAATTCGGGTGGCGAAGACGCTTCGCTAAGGAATCAAAAGCGCTTGCCGCTTCATCACGACCCGGTCCCGGGACATTTGTTGTTCGCACTTCAACAACGTCAAAATCTCCGCGCAGAAAATGGTACACACCATTCATCTGCAATTGTCAGGAGAGATCAATGTGCGTTGTCTGGAAGATTGCCGCGCGACTGGGATGCGCCGCATTGCTCGCGGCGCTGACAGGGTGCGCGAGCCTGGCGCGGGAAACCTCCGCGAAGGCCGTGATTGAAGCGAAGTTCGTCGCGGTCAATCGCCATTCGGTGGACGACATTGAAAAGCTGTACGCGCCCGGCGTGTCGATAACCGCCTCTAACTTCTGCGCGCCGCGACATGGCCGCGCGGACGTGCGCAGAATCTACCAGGATCTATTCGCCTCATTCCCGGACATTCGGGCGGAGATTCAAGAATACGTGGTGCAAGGCGATCGCGTGGCGGTCAGGTATCTCGTGAGAATCGGTGCCGCTGGAAAGGACTTTGCCGTGCCCATCATCAATCTATTTACCGTTCGCGACGGTCTGATCACCGCCGATGATGGAGTGTTCGACAACGGGGGCCGAAAGTGCGCGCCGTGAGAGTGGGAATGGCCAGCAAGAGTTATCGCGCGCGTCGCATCCTGGCTACGTGCTCGTGGGTTCTCGGGATCGTGAGCCTCGCAGCAGTGTCCGCTCTTGCGGATCCTGCTCTCGGCGTGGACCGTGAGCTGATTCCGGATATGTCCCTCCCCATTCCTCAGTTGCACTTCGACAGCGCCGGCGCATTGGCTATTCAGGCGTCGGCGACATCATCAGAACACGACTTCGATTTTCTCGTCGGCGACTGGAAATTGCGAAATCGCAAACTGAAGTCCCGCCTTACCCACTCGGACGAATGGACGGAGTTCGAATCGGCGGTTGAGATGCGCCAGATCCTCGGTGGCATGGGCAACATCGACAAGTACACCGAGTTGGTGAGCGGCAAGCCTTACGAGGGTGTAGCGCTGCGATTGTTCAATGCCAAGACAAAGCTTTGGAGCATCTACTGGGCCGACAGCAATTCGGGTGCGCTTGATCCACCGGTCGTGGGGTCATTCGCGAACAAAGTAGGCCACTTTTTTGCCCGCGACACGTACAAAGGACAGAGCATCATCGTGGTCTTCCGATGGGACGTGCGCAATCCTCAGCGACCGATCTGGAGTCAGGCCTTCTCAGCGGATGAGGGCAAAACCTGGGAATGGAATTCGATCAACGTGTCGGAACGCGTAAGGTAGAGAGAGAGTGCATCCAATTGGGGCGTCCCAGGACCTAGCCACCCCGGAATCGATCCGATACCGCATTCAGACTCCTCTTACAGGAAAGCGGGACTTGGGCAGGCACACTGCGTGGCGTTGAAACCAAGTCTCCTGGGCCCTCCATGGCTTCGCACTTTTTGATCACGATCGATGTTGAAGGCGATAACGTTTGGACCAAGCCCAAACAGGTCGAGACGGAAAACGCCGCCTATATGCCGCGGTTTCAAGCGCTCTGCGAGAAGTATGGGTTGAGACCGACCTATCTCACCAACCACGAGATGGCGATGTCGCCGGTTTATCGGGAGTTCGCACAGGATGTGGCGGCACGTAATGTCGGCGAAATCGGCATGCATCTTCACGCCTGGGATTCACCGCCTTTCGAGCCACTGAGTGCCGATGACAGTCAGCATCAGCCGTATCTGATCGACTATCCGGAATCGACGATCCGCAAGAAAGTCCGGGTCATGACAGACATTCTCGAGTCTATGGTTGGCAGGAAGATGCTGAGCCATCGAGCCGGGCGGTGGGCATTCAACGCGCCATACGCCCGCGCGCTTGTCGATTGCGGCTATGTCGCCGACTGTTCGGTGACACCACATATATCCTGGCGCGGCACGCCTGGTGCGCCGAGCGGATCTGGCGGGTCCGACTACAGTCGCGCCCCCGAGAGTCCCTATTTCATCGATCTTGCTGACGTGGCCCGTGCGGGCAATTCCACACTGCTCGAAGTGCCCATGACGATCGTCGCCGGCAAGTCTCCGATCGTGAAACTCGCTCGTTCGATGTCCAAAGGATTGGGTAAGCGTGCTCGAACGGCGGTCAATCGCCTGCTGCCGCCAATTCAATGGCTTCGTCCGAACGGCAAGAATCTCGACTCGATGCTGGAGATCATCCGCGCCAAGAGGGCTGCCGGGGCGACTCATATCGAATTCATGTTGCATTCGTCCGAGCTGATGCCGGGTGGAAGTCCAACATTCAAAACCACGGACGCCATCGAGCGTCTGTACTCGGACATGGAGCAGGTTTTCGCCGCGACTTCCGGACTCATTCCATCCACTGTTTCGGAGTTCAGAGCGGCGTTTGTTTCGGGCAGCGTCCACTGAAACTTCTCGACGCCATTCAGCTCGCCAAAGCTGGCGGGACCGGTAACGGCCAGCCGCTTCGGCTGCTGCTGTGTTGCGGCTTCTCGCCGCTCCATCTGCAGACATACCTCGCGGCACACCTGCGTGCGCCAGCCGGCGATCGGCCGATCCAGATCGATACGGGCGATTTTGGCGATCTGCTGGGAACGCTGCGGCGTTCGGAGGTCGGCAAGTTCGATACGGTCTGCGTCGTTCTGGAATGGAGCGACCTCGATACGAGGCTTGGATATCGCCAGCTCGGAGGTTGGGGTCGAACGGTCCACGACGATGTGGTGTCGTTCGTGACTTCCCGACTGAACCAGATTCGGCAAGGGATCGAGCTTGCAGCGAAATCGCAGACGGTGATTGTCAGCGCGCCTACGTTGCCACTCCCCCCGCTGTCGTTCACCAAGCGGGAGCAGGCGTCTCGCGTCGAGCTGCAGCTTCGGCGCCTCGTCATCGAGTTTCTCTCGTCTCTCGAGCCGGTGTCCGGTGTGCGAATCCTGAGTAGTGAGCACATTGATCGAGGCTCGCCGATCGCCTCGCGGTTCGACATCAAGTCGGAGCTCGTTGCAGGCTTTCCCTATGCCACGGCGCACGCTGACGTTCTGGGCGAAGCGCTGGCGAATCTCGTGTTACCGCGGCCGCGAAAGAAAGGCTTGATCACCGATCTGGACGATACCTTCTGGGCGGGCATCGTGGGTGAGGTCGGTCCGGCCGCGGTGCAGTTCGACCTCGAGAGCGGAACGCAGATCCACGCGGTCTACCAACAGTTTCTCGCGGCACTGGCGGATGCAGGCGTGCTGATTGGCGTTGCGAGCCGCAACGACGCGAGAGTGGTTCAAGAAGCTCTGTCCAGCAGGGATCTCCACATCGATGCCGCCAGGCTATTCCCCATCGAGGCCCATTGGGGAGAGAAGTCGGAGTCGGTCCGCCGCATTCTGCAGGCCTGGAACATTGCTCCCGATGCCGTTGTATTCGTGGATGACAGCCCGCGCGAGCTCGCCGAGATCGCGGCCGTGTTTCCCGGCATCGAATGTCGACTATTCACCGGCGCAAAAGACCCTGGAAAGGTGATGAGTCTGATCTCGGAACTTCGGGATCTGTTTGGGCAACATGCCATTTCCGAGGAGGACCTGCTTCGGTCGGCCTCGCTCGCGACTCCCGGAATTGCGGCGCCGATCAACGGTACGGCTACAAACGAGGATTTGCTCGCGACGGCACAGGCGGAGATGACCGTCGATCTGTCCATGAACGATCTTGACGGCCGCGTCCTCGAGCTGGTCAACAAGACGAATCAGTTCAATCTCAACGGGCGGCGGTACACCCGCACCGAGTGGCTAGACGCCGCGCATGCCGAAGGCGCTTTTGTCAGCACGGTTGGATATCGCGACCGGTTCGGTCCATTGGGCCGCATTGCCGTTCTGGCGGGCCGGCGCAGTGAAGACACGCTGCATGTCGATACCTGGGTGATGAGCTGTCGCGCATTCGCTCGTCGCATCGAGCATCGCAGTCTGCAGTTCCTCTTCGAGAAGTTCTCGGTGAACAGCATCAGGTTTGATCTGGTTTCGACGCCGAGGAACGAGCCGATTCGCGCGCTGTTCCGCGAGGTGACCGGTGACGACAAGTCGGAACCCTTCGTGCTGACCCGGGAACAATTCGATGCCGGTCATCCTCAGCTCCATCATTCGGTACAAGTCCATGAATAACGTTTCGGAACGCCTGGTCAAAGTCTTCGCCGCAATCTTCCCGGAGCTGACGCCGGAGGAGATCCGCATCGCTTCACCGGCATCCGTGGCGGGGTGGAGTTCGCTCGCGACCATCAATATCGTGAGCCTGATCGAGGAAGAGTTCGAAATCGACGTCCCTCCCGACCGCTTCGAGGACATGGGATCGTTCGAGCTCATTCTTGATTACCTGAATCAGACAGTTCCAGCGTGAGTGAAGCGGCTGACATCGGTCCGGACGAACTGCGCGTTGGAATGTCAGCGGAGTTCAGTCGCGAAATCACACAGCTCGATGTGGACGGCTTCGCCAGCAACTCGGGCGACAGGAACCCGCTGCACGTCGATGCCGTCTACGCGGCGACCACGAAATTCAACCGACCGATCGTCCACGGGGCGTTTCAGATCGGTCTCGCATCGGCGATCGCCGGCATGTACTTGCCTGGCCGTCGATGCCTGCTAACTACCGTTCAGGCCAGATTCCCGGCGCCGCTTCAGGTTCCGACGAGAGTCGTCGTGCGCGGTGAGATCACGGCCTGGAATCGGTTCGCAGGCTCGGGTCAGTTGCGTGTCGTCGTCATGGATGAGCGTGCGGCGCTGACCACGGCCGAGATCACAGCCGGGTTCTCGCTTCACGAGGAGCGGCTTCGCACGGAAGCCGCAGTTCCGGTGGCCTCTGTTCCTTCTGGGGGCGGCCGGCCTGTCGTGGTCGTGACGGGCGGCAGCGGTGGGTTGGGGCGAGCTATTGTTGAGTCGCTCGTGACGACTTTCGATGTCATCGCGGTGACCAATCGCACGCCAATGCCTGCGTCTCTTGCCGCGGATGCGCGCATCGAGGCGCTGGCTCTGGATTTCGGTAGTCCTGTGTGGGCTGGTGCCCTCGAGGATGCAATCGGGGCTCGGCCACTGTACGGAATCGTTCACGCTGCCTGGCCGGGAATGCCGCAAGGAGGGCTTCTCAGCGCGCCTGCTGAAACCCTCCAACGGCAAATGGATTTCGCCACGACACATACCATCGCGCTCGCGCGAGTGCTTCAAGGAAAAGTCGAGGAGGAGGGCGGTCGTTTCGTCGCGCTGGGGTCCATCGCAGGTCAGCGAAAGCCCTCGCTATCCGTTTCGACTTACTCGCTTTCGAAAGCCGTACTCGAACAGACGGTGAAATTGCTGGCACCTGAGCTCGCGCGAAAGAAGATCACCATCAATGCGATCTGCCCTTCGTTCATCCCCACCGGGATGAACGAGCAATCGGATGCCAGGGCGCGAAAGATCGAGGCTGCTCGCGTCCCGCTCGGCCGGCTGTGTTCGCCCGAAGACGTGGTTGCAACGGTCAGGTTCCTGTTCTCGCGGGAAGCTTCGTTCCTCTCCGGCGAAAGCATCGTGCTGTCAGGCGGTCAGCCATAACGCGATGCGCCTGGTCCGTTACACCCCGGAGATGTTCCCGTCACTGCAGCGCTTCACGACACCGCAGTCGGGACTGTCGGATCGATCCTTCGTAGACCATTACTACGCCACGAGAGAACAGTGCCAGCTGCATCTGGCACTGGATCAAGAGGGATCCGTGATTGGATCAATCGGCATCGAGCAGATGCCGTTCGAATATCGCGGCCAACGACAAACCATCGCGTTCGGCTCCAACTTCAATGCCTCTCACTCTGGCGTCGGGGGCTTCCTGTACCTGAAGTGGATGAAGAGCGCGCCTATCGCCATGGTGTTCGGGGGCAGCCCGGATACGCACAACATCCTGCGCGCGCAAAACTGGACTTACTACCCGGACGTGCTCGTGTATGACGGGAACCGTCGATACGCGACTCATGCGGGAGATAGCATGGCGCGACGCTTTGCCAAGCGGATCTTGCGTAGTGGATGGTTCAGCGCGGATGTCGGCAAGCGAGTTGCAGCGCTGAAGATTCCGCCGATCGAGATACGTGAGCAGCGGGAGTACCGAGAACAGTTAGCAACGCTCCCGTCTCCGTTCTTGCTGCGACTCGCACCCGATCTCGAGTATTTGCGCTGGCGATATTCCCTGGATTTGCCGTTTGCCCGGTACCGGCTCTTCGAGATCGCTGCGGCTGACGAGGTAATCGGGTACGTAATTCTTCACGAACGCGCAAATCAGGTTGTCGTATCGCAAGCCGACGGCAGCGATGCGCGCTTGCTGGCTGCCGGCATCATGAAAGCCGTGGCGTTTGTCATCGCGGGCGATCTCAAGCCCCGCAAAGTATTGCTGACCTCGACTCATCCCGAGATGCAAGCCGTGTTCGAGGCCTCGGGAATGCGCGCGGCGGGGCAGGGTCGGCCGTTCGCACTGAAAGGTCAGCGCGGTACGGCTTTGTTTCCCCAGGACACCATGAGTTGGTTGATCAACTTCGACTGGGGCGACAACTCCCTGAGACCACCGTTCGGACGGGAGTGAGTCCGGAAGCTGGCGCTGGCTCTGTGGAATCACGTTCGCGTGGTGCAGAATCTCGGGTCCTTTCGACGGAGAGAGCTCACATGTCGCACAGCGAAATCAACCGCCGCATAGTCCTTACCTCGCGTCCCAAAGGGACGCCGGTGCCAGGTGATTTCCTGTTCGAGGAGGCACCGGTGCCCGCACCTGGCCAAGGTGGCGTGTTGCTGCGGACACTCTATCTATCGCTCGATCCTTACATGCGCGGCATGATGAACGAGCGCGCGCCCGCGTATACCCGCTCTATTGCGATCGGGGAAGTCATGCCTGGCGGTACAGTCAGCCGCGTCATCACTTCCGACAATCCACGCTTCAAAGCCGGCGATCTCGTGCTCGGCGGCGCCGGCTGGCAGGAATACGCCGTCAGTGATGGAAAAGATCTCCTTTCGCTCGGCGCTCTCGAACAACCTTCGCGCGCACTGGGCGTGCTCGGAATGCCATCGTTTACCGCGTACGTGGGCTTGCTGGACATCGGACAGCCGAAGCCCGGAGAGACCGTAGTCGTCGCCGCGGCCACGGGCGCGGTGGGCGCCGTTGTCGGGCAGGTTGCGAAGATCCAAGGTGCGCGCGCTGTCGGCATCGCCGGCGGGCCTGAGAAGTGCAAATACGCAGTCGAGCAGCTCGGCTTCGATCTGTGCCTGGATCATCGGGAGCCTGATCTCGGCAAACGTCTCGCGGCCGCCTGTCCCACGGGAATCGACGTCTATTTCGAGAACGTCGGTGGCGCCGTGTTCGATGCGGTATTGCCCCGTCTCAATGTCGGCGCGCGTATTCCGCTATGCGGTTTCGTCGCCAGCTACAACGACGAGAATTTGCCGCCGGGTCCGAATCGTGTGCCGCTCTTGCAAAGGACGCTGCTGGAAAAGCGAGTTCGCCTCCAGGGTTTCATCATCCTCGATCACTACGCCACGCGGTTCGAATCATTTCGCCGTGACATGACTGAATGGACAACAAAGGGCCAGGTGAAGCTGCGAGAGGACGTGGTCGACGGACTTGAGAATGCGCCGGGCGCGTTCATCGGAATGCTAGCAGGCAGGAATTTCGGGAAGCTGGTTGTCAGGCTGGCCGAAGGGGCGCCTCACCTGTCTAAGGCTTAGTTAGTGCAGGCCTGTGCACCTGAACGATCTCGCCGACGGTGATTGACATCAGGTCCTCGCCAAGTTGCAACGGCCCAGCATAGGTCTTGCGGGTCGCCGGCAGCAGATCCTGTTCGGTGGCGGACGGCATGCAGATGTGCGAATACACCGCCAGTTTCGGCTTCACCTGCGTAAACACTTGTCCCGCCTGTTCAGGCGTCGTGTGAAAGGCAAGGATGTTCTTCGCCCGGTCCGGCGGGACGCCTGCTCGTTCGAGCGTTGCTGGCGCGAAGACTTCGTGGACCAATACATCCACGCCTTGAGCATGCCGGATGAGATTTTCGGAGACGCGGGTGTCGCCCGACAGAACGACCGAGCGCCCGGCATAGTCGATTCGGTAACCGAACGCTGGCCTTACCGGCGCGTGATCTACCTCGAACGCCGTTACCTTTACGCCCCGCTGCTCGTATACCACGCCTGGATTGATGTCCTCCGCGAGGAGCGCAACGCCCTCGGGCGAGGCCCCGTCGTTTTGAATGCGAACATTGATGTCGAACTCAAATGCCTGTTTGAGGTGAGACATCATGGCGGTGGTACCACGTGGGCCCCACACGTGAAGTGGCGCATTGCGGCCTGGCACAATAAGCCAGCCTGTTAGCCATAGGTCGGGAAAGCCAACCACGTGATCCGAATGCAAGTGGGTCAGAAACACCCCTTGAATACCTTGCCACGGCACTGCGAGTTCTCTCAGACGCTGCAGCGCGCCTCGTCCCGCATCGAATATGAATTTCTGCTCCCCGGCTTCCACCAACGTGCTTGGCCCGAACCGGTTCATGACCGGAGGCGGACAGCCGGTGCCTAGAAGTGTCACCCTGATCTGCTGTCCCTGCGCGACGACAGGCGCAATCGCCGCAACAAGTAGTAACAAACCCGCTTTGCGGAAACGGCTGTCCATCACTCTTTCCCCTGGTCTGTTTGCCCAACCTCGGAGTCGGACGACTCCAAAATAACTCGATTCGCTGAATCGAAGAACACCAACATCGCTTGTTGCGCCGCATGCTCTCCCATTCAAGACGATGTCGTTTCATCGCTGCGTGGTTTTATTCCAGGGTAGCCACGCAGGCGTACCTTCTTCCCACTGGTTGTCGGTCAACTGCTGCACGTGGGTACCGTCGTAACGCATCAGGAAAATTTCGCCATAGGGCTGTGGGCTGTCCGTGTTCAGTGCTTCATCTTTGAAGCCCATCCGGGCTGATGCAAAGGCGATCCATTCGCCGTCTGGCGACCACGTTCCGTGTGCATCGTCGCTACCGTCGTTTGTCAGTCGCTTCAGACGTTTTCCATCCGGCGTGATCGTGAAGATCGCGAAACTTCCCTCCAGACGGCGGACGAACATGATCAAGTCGCGGCGAGGGGACCACCTTGGAAAATTATCGTAGTCCTCCGTCAGCTTGGTCACACGCCCGTCATCCAGGTTCATCACGCGCAGCCCCTGACCTTCGGGACCGAAGGTTCGGTAGACGAATCTCTTTCCGTCCGGCGCGTAGGATGGATAACCATTGTTGTTCGCGCCCGACGTGATTTCGCGAAGGCCCGAACCGTCCGGTTTGATCATCGCGACCTGGGCACCCTGCGCGCGATTCCTGAAATATTGGCCCAGTCCAAACAAGATCGCGTCACCTTGCGGGGACCAGTCGGCCGATAGTGCGAGCTTCCCTTCCTGCCGGAAGACCGTTTGCTCGGCGTTCCGCCCCGGCTCGATTTGAACCAGTGCCGTATTGTCGACGGTGACAATCAGGCGCTTGCCCGACGGATCGAAAGCAGGCAGAAATTTTGTGTTGACGAGCTCATATCTGGAATTCCGGCTCCATGCTTCCTGCCAAGACGCGGATTTCAGGCTGAGAAACCGGTGATACACGACAAGCTTTCCGTCCGGGGACCAGGACGGCGACCGCACCAGGCCAGCAGGACCCTTCTTTCCAGTGGAGTTGTAGAAGAGCCCGCGGTCATCGCTGTCTTTCCTGATGTAAGCGATCTCGCCGTCGTTCAGTACCGCTGGAAGTGATTTGATTCCAGGCGGCGCTGTGATCGTCGTCTGCTCGAGTGTCGTGACGTCGAGCGATACAAGGGTCGTGTTTCCCTTCAACGGCGCGCGGCCCATCTTCCGAAGTGCCTCATCCGTCGCATCCGACGACGAGCGATACGCGAATGTTTCCTCGCTCGACAGGCAGTAGCCGATGACGTGACTACTATCTCGAGTCCATCGCGGCCCTCCGCAGAAATTGCCGCTGTTCGTCACCCGCTTCAACCCGGAGCCGTCCGGGTGAATGATGTAGATATCCGCGAGTTGCAGGCGCACCCACCACTGTCCGCCGCCATCCCGCTCGAGCTTCGTTCCGCGGTCGGAGGAAAACGCGATCCATTTGCCGTCGGGCGACCAGGCGGGGCGGAAGTCGCCGCCTGGTCCCGTTGTGAGCGGCGACTCATGACGGGTGCGCAAGTCGCGAATCCACAAATCCGCGGTGCCATCGGCGCGCGTGCTGACAAAGACCAAATGCTGTCCGTCCGGGGAAAAATCCGCCTGGTCATCATAGTTAGGGCTGTCGGTGAGTCGCTCGAGTCCAGTTCCGTCCGGCTTGACCCGATACAGGTCGGCCGAACCGTTCCGCTCGGACGTGAAGGCGATCCACTGTCCATCCGGTGCCCACACGGGGTTGTAGTCCCGGCTATCTGAATTGAGCAAGGGTCGCTCGGCGGATCCGTCAGCGTCAGAAACGAATAGTTGGATGCTGGATGGCCCAATGCGGGTTAACGCAATCGATGGCTTGGTCGGCTTCTCGTGCCCAACGGCAGAAATCTTCAGCGCAGGGAGCAATGCGCCCAAGAGTCCGATGACGAAGAATCTGGTTCTCTGCTTCAAGACACACCTCGCCGATCTGAAATCCCGTCTTTGTCGCGATCGCAGTTAGAGTCTGCCTGAACTGTGGCGGATATTGGTTCGGCTACTAAAGTCTTGATTCCCACAGCAAGTGGGTACGTTTGGCCTAGCGACACGGTGCGGATCTCAGTTGATGATTGTCCGATGGGCACCGGCGCACGTTTTCGTTTCGAAGCCACGCTTCCGCGGGATCGTGGGAATGCATAACTCATTGCGACGGACGATATTCACGTTCCTCCTGGCGGGCGTCGCCGCGGGCTGTGCCAATACAGAAAAGGCATCCAAGCAGCCGGGCGCCAAAGCCGAGGCGGACCGTGCGAAAGCGCCTGACTTGAGCAAGCATCGGCTGGCCCTGAGCGAGGGCTACAGCATGCTGTACAAGGATGCCAGCAATCTCGATCTCGCTGAATTGATCCTCTATGTGAAAGTCGAATCGGACGCCGTGGACAAGATCGTTACCGCCGTTGCCGAGGTTGGCGGTCAACTCAAGAAAGACCTGGAGCGCATCGCCAGGAATTATCCCGGAGTGAGGATCGACCTCGACCCGTTGCCGGAAATGGAGAAACGCAAGCGCGCCGCGATCGGCAAGGACCGCGCGCGGTACTTCGCGCCGGTCATCGGCCATGGCGGTCGTGAATACGAACGCACTATGCTCATCGCGTACGCCAATGGCATGAACCACGAGCGCCACTTGTGCCAAGTGATGGCCGAAGCCGAGCCAGACGCCAGCCTGAAAAAGTTTCTGCTCGATGCCGAGAAGCGCTATGACGGTCTATACGACCGCGTCACTG
>Ga0207682_10000272_pt1 | contig 23434 bp, 14 predicted proteins | sample KBSM63metaG_FD_184332 | JGI IMG/M metagenome (GOLD analysis project Ga0207682, IMG submission 184332) | Miscanthus rhizosphere microbial communities from Kellogg Biological Station, Michigan, USA - KBS M6-3 metaG (SPAdes) (version 2) | ecosystem: Host-associated > Plants > Roots > Rhizosphere >... | reverse complement strand
GAGGCCCGCGAGGCCATGAAGGACGAGCCCTACAAGCTCGAACTGCTGGGCAAGAAGAACGAGGCCGCCGACGCCGGTGAGGGCGTCAACGTCGAGGTCGGCGCCGGCGACATCACCATCTACGACAACGTGGACCGCAAGAGCGGGGACAGCGTCTGGTGCGACCTGTGCCGCGGCCCCCACCTGCCCAACACCAAGCTCATCTCCAACGCCTTCGCCCTGACCCGGTCCTCGGCCGCCTACTGGCTGGGCAACCAGAACAACCAGCAGCTGCAGCGCATCTACGGCACCGCCTGGCCGACCAAGGACGCCCTCAAGGCCTACCAGGAGCGCATCGCCGAGGCCGAACGCCGCGACCACCGCAAACTCGGCGCGGAGCTGGACCTGTTCTCCTTCCCGGACGAGCTGGGCTCCGGCCTGCCCGTGTTCCACCCCAAGGGCGGCATCATCCGCAAGGCCATGGAGGACTACTCCCGCCAGCGCCACGTCGATGCCGGCTACGACTTCGTCTACACCCCGCACATCACCAAGGGCCACCTCTACGAGGTCTCCGGCCACCTGGACTGGTACCGCGAGGGCATGTTCCCGGCGATGCACATCGACGCGGAACTGAACGAGGACGGCACCGTGCGCAAGCCCGGCCAGGACTACTACCTCAAGCCGATGAACTGCCCCATGCACAACCTGATCTTCCGGTCCCGCGGCCGCTCCTACCGCGAACTGCCGTTGCGGCTCTTCGAGTTCGGCTCGGTCTACCGCTACGAGAAGTCCGGCGTGGTGCACGGCCTGACCCGCGTCCGGGGCATGACCCAGGACGACGCCCACATCTACTGCACCCGCGAGCAGATGAAGGATGAGCTCACCAGCACGCTGAACTTCGTCCTGGGCCTGCTCAAGGACTATGGCCTGGACGACTTCTACCTCGAGCTTTCCACCAAGAACGAGGACAAGTTTGTCGGCGACGACGCCACCTGGGACGAAGCCACCCGCACCCTCGCCGAGGTGGCCGAAGCCTCCGGGCTCGAGCTCATCCCGGATCCGGGCGGAGCCGCATTCTACGGCCCCAAGATTTCCGTCCAGGCCAAGGATGCGCTCGGCCGGACCTGGCAGATGTCCACCATCCAGCTGGACTTCAACCTGCCCGAGCGGTTCGAACTCGAGTTCCAGGCCGCCGACGGCACCCGGCAGCGGCCCGTGATGATCCACCGCGCCCTGTTCGGCTCGGTGGAGCGCTTCATGGGCGTGCTCACCGAGCACTACGCCGGTGCCTTCCCCGCCTGGCTGGCACCGGTCCAGGTGGTGGGCATCCCGGTGGCGGAGGCATTCAACGACTACATGTTCGACGTCGTGGACCAGCTCAAGGCGGCCGGTATCCGCGCCGAGGTGGACATCTCCTCGGACCGTTTCCCGAAGAAGATCCGCACGGCCAGCAAGGACAAGATCCCGTTCGTGCTGATCGCCGGCGGGGACGACGCCGAGGCCGGTGCCGTGTCCTTCCGCTTCCGCGACGGCAGCCAGGACAACGGCGTGCCCGTGTCCGAGGCCGTGCAGCGGATCGTCGACGCTGTCCGAAACCGGACCAGCTAGGAAGACGGAAGGGCAGCGCGTGCAGGAAACCACAGGGGCCGGGCCGGAGTATCCGGGCGACCACGCCGTGACGGACGACTTCAGCCTGGCCGGGGTCCCGGACGCTTTCCAGCGCCTGTGGACCCCGCACCGGATGGCGTACATCAAGGGCGGCCAGCACCAGTTCAAGAACCCGGACGACTGCCCGTTCTGCGCCGCGCCCGAGCGGGGCGATGAGGACTCCCTGATCGTCTACCGGGGAAGGACGAGCTACGTGGTGCTGAACCTCTTTCCGTACAACCCGGGCCACCTGCTGGTCTGCCCCTACCGGCACATCCCGGACTACACGGACCTCACGGTCGAGGAAACGGCGGAATTTTCCGAACTGACCCAGACGGCCATGCGGGTGCTGCGCAAAGTCGCCAACCCTTCCGGTTTCAACCTGGGCATGAACCAGGGCGTCACCGGCGGGGCGGGCATCGCCGGCCACCTGCACCAGCACGTGGTGCCGCGCTGGGGCGGCGACACCAACTTCATGCCGGTGATCGCCGACACCAAGGTGATGCCGCAGACCCTCGAGCAGAGCTACGAAGCGTTGAAGGGGGCGTTTTGAGCGCCGCAATCGGCACGGTGATCGCCGGTCATTCGAGTCCGTGTCGATTGCGGCGCGAAAGAAAGGTGGTTCAGTGAGCGAGCAACCGGTTCTGGCGCCGCCTGGCATCTTCAAGGCCTACGACATCCGCGGCCTCTACGGCTCCGAAATGGACGAGACGACCGCGCACGCGATCGGCCGCGCCTTCGCCCGCGTGCTGGGCAAGCTGCGCGGCAAGCCGACCAGCGAGCTGCGGGTCGGGCTCGGGCGCGACATGCGGCTCACCGCGCCGGCGATGGCGGCAGAGCTGCGCGACGGGCTGATCTTCGAGGGCGCCACCGTGATCGACGCCGGCATGGTCGCCACCGAGATGCTCTACCACCTGGTCGGCTCGCGCGAGCTCGACGGCGGCGCAATGGTGACCGCCTCGCACAACCCCAAGGCCTACACCGGCGTCAAGCTTGTCCGCGAGGGTGCGCTGCCGCTCTCCGGCGATGCCGGGATCGGCGACGTCAAGGCGGAGATCGAGGCCGGGCTCGGGCACGCACCGGGCGGCGGCTCGCTGGAGGAGGTCGACATCTGGGACGAATTCCGCGCCCACGCCCTGTCGTTCATCGACCCGGCAAAGGTGAAGCCGATGAAGGTGGTCGTCGACGGTGGCAACGGCATGGCGGGGCCGATGGTCGGTCCGACCCTGCACGGCCTCGGCCTCGACTTGGAGGAGATGTACTTCGAGCCGAACGGCGAGTTCCCCGACCACGAGCCCAACCCGCTGTTGGAGGAGAACCGGCTGATGATCATCGACCGGGTACGTACCTCCGGCGCCGACCTCGGCATCGCCTGGGACGGCGACGCCGACCGCTGCTTCTTCATCGACGGCAACGGCGAGTTCTGCGACGGCGACTTCATCTGCGCCCTGCTCGCCCGGGCGGCGCTGGCCAAGAACCCAGGCGCGACGATCCTCTACGACCCGCGCTCCAGCCGGGCCGTGCCCGACCTGGTCGCCGCCGAGGGCGGTCGCTCGGACCTCTCGCGCGTCGGCCACGCCTTCTTCAAGGCGCGGATGCGCGAGGAGGGTGCCGCCTTCGGCGGCGAGGTCTCCGGCCACTACTACTTCCGCGACTTCTGGAACGCCGACTCCGGGACGATCCCGGCGCTGCTGGTGCTGGAGCTGCTCTCGGTCGACGGCCGCTCGCTGGCCGAGCTGATGGCCGAGTTCCGCTCGCGCTACTTCATCTCCGGCGAGATCAACTCCGAGGTCGCCGACCCGGCGGCCAAGATCGCCGAGATAACCGAGCGCTACGGCGACGGGAAACAGGCCACCCTCGACGGGATCTCGATCGACTACCCGGAGTGGCACTTCAACGTGCGGCCCTCGAACACCGAGCCGCTGCTGCGCCTCAACCTCGAGTCGCTGGTCTCGCGCGAGGACATGGAGGCCAAGCGCGACGAGGTGCTCGGGCTGATCCGCGCGTGAGCCTGACGCCCGAGCAGGCGCTGGAGCAGGCGGCGCTGGCGGGAATCCACTGCCTGCGCATCCCCACCCCCTTCGCGGTCGGGCGGGTCAACTGCTACCTGCTCGAGGACGAGCCGCTGACCCTGATCGACACCGGCCCCAACTCGGGCAAGGCGCTCGACGAGCTGCAGTCGCAGCTGGCCGAGCACGGGCACGCGATCGAGGATCTCGAGCTGCTCGTGATCACCCACCAGCACATCGACCATCTGGGTTTGGCCGAGATCGTCGTCCAGCGCTCGGGAGCCAAAGTCGCCGCGTTGGGCGCCGCCACCGAGCGGCTGGCCAACTTCGACGAGGACGCCGAGGCCGAGGACCGCTTCGCGGTCGATTTGATGCTGCGCAACGGCATCCCCGAGGAGGTGACGGTGGCGCTGCGCAGCGTCTCGCGCAGCTTCCGCGGCTGGGGCTCCCACGTCCAGGTCACCCACCCGCTCGCCGACGGCCAGGCCCTCCCCTTCCGCGACCGCACCCTGCAGGCGATCCACCGCCCCGGCCACAGCCCCTCCGACACGGTCTTCTGGGACGAGCAGCGTGAGATCCTGATCGCCGCCGATCACCTGATCGCCCACATCTCCTCCAACCCGCTGATCAGCCGCCCACTCGACGGCTCCAGCGAGCGCCCGCAGGCGCTCGTCACCTACATCGAGTCGATGCGCAAGACCCGCGAGATGCCGGCCGAAATCGTCCTCTCCGGCCACGGCGAGCCGATCACCGACCACGTCGTCCTGATCGACGACCGCATCGCCAAGCACGAGCGCCGCAAGGAGAAGATCTACAAGCTGATCGCCGAGCAGCCGCGCAGCGGCTTCGAGATCGCCCAGGCGATCTGGGGCAACGTCGCCGTCACCCAGGCCTTCCTCACCCTCTCCGAGGTGATCGGCCACGCCGACCTGCTGGTCAACGAGGGCCGCGTACGCGAAGTCCCCGACGGGGAGGTGACCCGCTATGAGGCGACCGGGTAGTCGCCGCTCCGCCAAGAAGCGGATGCTGATCATCGTCAACCCGTACGCGACGACGGTCTCGGATCGGTTGAAGAACCTCGTGGTCTATGCGCTGCAGGGGCGATTCGAGGTGGAAACGATCGAGACCGAGGCGCAGAACCATGCGACCGAGATCGGGCGGGAGGTGCGAGACCATGGCTATGACGTGGTGGTGGCGTTCGGCGGCGACGGGACGCTGAACGAGGTGGCGAACGGGCTGGCGGGGACCGATGTGCCGGTCTCGGTGCTGCCCGGGGGGTCGACCAACGTGGTCGCGCGGACGTTGGGCATTCCCAACGACGTGGTCGACGCGACCGAGCATCTGCTGGCGATGGTCGACGAGTGGCAGCCGCGCAAGATCGACCTCGGCAAGGCCGATCACCGGCACTTCGTCTTCTCGTGTGGAGCCGGGATCGATGCCACCGTGGTCAAGCGGGTCGACGCGCATCCACGGCTGAAGTCCGCCGCCGGGCCCTACTACTTCACCTGGTCCGCCGTCTCCGCCTTCTATCGCTCCTACCTGGTCAACCCGGTAAGGCTGCGGGCGCAGATCGGCGACACGACGGTCGAGGGCGTCACCGCCCTCGCGCAGAACTCCGACCCCTTCACCTACTTCGCCAGCCGCCCTGTGCGGGTCTGCGAGGACGTCAGCTTCGATGACGGCACCCTGGCGCTCGGCGTGCTCAAGCGCGCCACCCAGCGCGACATGCCGACGTTGATCACACGCATCTTCAGCGAGAAACGGCCCGCCGCCCGCCACCGTCAGATCGAGCACTTCGCCCATATCCACGGGGCGACGGTCGTCTCGACCTCGGAGACCAAGGACGGCGTCACTCGCCCCTTTCCCGTCCAGGTCGACGGCGACTACATCGGCGAGCGGACCGAGCTCGAGCTCGCCGTCGACCCGGGCGCACTGACGATCGTCGCTTGATACACATTGGCCGGTGAGCGGAGCCGCCCTGCAGCCCTCTGAGCTGGCACCTGGACTGTTGCTCGGCGCCGGCGTCGAGATCGGCGAGGACGTCCTGATCGGTGGCCATGTGGTGATCCACGCCGGCGTCACGATCGGCGACGGCGCCCGGATCGGCGATCACGCTCAAGTTCGTGACGGCGCCCAGATCGGTGCCGGAGCCACGATCGGCAGCCTCAGCTCGGTCGACCCCGAGGTCGTCGTCGGCGCTCGGGCCAGTGTCCAAGCCCGCTGTTACCTCTCGGCCGGCACCGTGATCGAGGAAGACGCCTTCATCGGTCCCGGCGTCACCCTCGCCAACGACAACACGATGGATCGGCACCCCGACTCGATGCGCCTCGAAGGCCCGCTGCTGCGCCGCGCCTGCCGGGTCGGCGCCGGCGTCGTCGTCTGTCCGGCGATAGAGATCGGCGAGGAGTCCTTCGTCGCCGCAGGCGCGGTGGTCGCCACCGACGTCGCCCCGCGCGCCGTCGTCATGGGAGTGCCGGCGCGCCCGGTGCGCGAGGTGCCCGACGAGGACCTGCTCGAGCGCTGGCGCTGAGTCGACGCCCGGGCCTCTTTCCGCCGCGACGCAAGCTTTTGCCCGCTCGTGCCGTTGGATTTGCATGGCTGTCCTCAGCGAGCCCTCGAACGGTGCCCGACCCCGAAGCGGGAATCCGACAGTAATTGTCTGCGCCGATTCGGCCGCGATGCGGCGCCGTATCTCCTACGCGCTCTCCGAGCATGAACTCGCCGCCGACCTCAGCGAGCTCGACGATCCCGAGCTGCTCGGCAAGCTCGACCTCGACAAAGAGAGCATCGTCGTGCTCGCCTGTGACGTCGACCAACCGCGCGAGATGGCGGCGCTGCGCCGCCTGCGTCGCGAGCTGCGCGAGCCCGCGATCGTGGCGATCTCGCCGCGCTCGACCGGGACCGGGGTGCGCCGCGCGCTCGATGCCGGCGCCGACGGCGTCGTCTTCGACTCTGAGCTGGAGTCGACGCTTGCGGTCGCCGTACGGGCGGTTGCCAGCGGCCAGTCGGTTGTGCCCCGCAAGCTCCGCGCCAGCGTCGAGCGGCCCGCCTTCTCCCACCGTGAGCGCCAGGTCCTCTCCTTCGTCTCACGCGGCTTCACCAACGCGCAGATCGCCGAGCAGCTCTTCCTCTCGGAGAGCACGATCAAGAGCCACCTCTCCTCGGCCTTCGCGAAGTTCGGCGTGCGGTCCCGCAAGGAGGCCGCCGCCCTCTTCCTCGAGCTTGAACAGACCCCCGGCGCGCTGAACAGCAGCCCGGAAACGGCCTTTGCCACACATGCCATGAAAGGGGCGACGACGTGAGCACCGCAACCCAGTCCAGTCCGGCACTCTCGCTGACGGCGACCGAGGGCCGCCGCGTCCCCTTCATCAAACTCGACGCCGCGCATCCCGAGCTGATGCGCGAGCTGCTCGAGGTGGTCGGCAGGGTCGCCCACGATGCGGCCTTTACGCTCGGCCCCGAGGTAGAGGACTTCGAGAACAACTTCGCCGCCTACTGCGAAACCGACGAGGCGATCGGCGTCTCCTCGGGAACGATGGCGCTGGAGCTCGCCCTGCGCGGGCTCGGCATCGGCCCCGGCGACGAGGTGATCGTTCCCACCTACACCTTCATCGCCACCGCCGAGGCGGTCAGCACCGTGGGTGCGACCCCGGTCATCGTCGACATCGATCCGCAGAGCGCCACGATCACGGCGGAGATCGTCGAGCGGGCCCTGACCGAGCGCACTCGTTGCGTCATCCCCGTCCACCTCTTCGGCCGCACCGTCGACATGGACCCGATCCTCGACCTCTGCCGTCCGCGCGGCATCGCCGTCGTCGAGGACGCCTGCCAGGCTCACGGCGCCCGCTACAAGGGCAAGCGCGTCGGCTCGCTCGCCGACGCCGGCTGCTTCAGCTTCTACCCGACCAAGAACCTCGGCGGCTGGGGCGACGGCGGCGCCCTCGTCACCAACAACGCCGAGCTGGCCGCGAAGGTGACGCTGCTGCGCTCGCACGGCGAGTCGCCCCGCCACAACCACCAGCTGGTCACCGGTACCCACCGCCTCGACGCGCTGCAGGCGGCGATTCTCGACGTCAAGCTGCGCCATCTCGACGACTGGAACGCGAGCCGGCAGCTAGCCGCCGCGACGCTGGCCGAAGCGCTGGCCGACGCCGACGTCGAGTTGCCGGCGGCCGCCGACGATGACTGCGACCACGTCTACCACCTCTTCGTCGTCCGCACGCCGGAGCGCGATGCGCTGCGCGATCACCTTGACGCGCAGGGCGTCGCCAGCGCCATCCACTACCCCACCCCGGTCCACCTGCAGCCCGCCTACGCCGAGCTCGGACTCGGCCCCGGCTCGCTGCCCGTCGCCGAGCGGCTGGCGGGCGAATCCTGCTCGCTGCCGATCTTCCCGGCGATCGAGGAATGGCACCTGACCGAGACCGCCGCGGCCGTGCAGAGCTTTGGCGCAACCGGCAACAGCTGAGCAGCAAGCGGCAAGCGGGCGCCGCGCGCTGCGCGTCTGCATGGTCCATTACTCGGACTTCGTCGTCGACTCACGCATCCAGCGCCAGGCGCGCGCCCTGGCCGAGCGCGGCGACCGCGTCGACTGCGTCTGCCTCAACGACGACGCCGAATTCGACGTCGGCGAGGGCAAGATCGCCCTTCACCGCGGTTCCGCCGGCAAGCCGCGCGGCGGCGCCCGCGCCTACCTCGAGGGCAATGCTCGCTTTCTCGCGGGTGCCGCGCGCAAGGTCAGCGCCCTCGATCGCAGCGGTCGCTTCGACCTGATCGAGATCCACAACATGCCCGACGCGCTCGTCTTCTCGGCTTTGCGGCCGAAGCTGCGCGGCACGCCGATGATCCTCAACTTCCACGACACCTTCCCCGAGCTCTTCGCCACCCTCTTCGACCGGCCGGCCGGCCATCCGCTCGTACGCCTGATCCGGGTCGAGGAGCGGGTCAGCGCCGCCCTCGCCGACGGTCACATCTTCGTCACCGACGAGGCGCGCGAGCTGCTCAAGCAGCGCGGAATCGAGGCCGAGCACACGCAGGTGGTGATGAACACGCCCGACGAGCGCGTCTTCGGCGAGCGTCGCCAGGCCAAGGCCCCACCCAGCGAGGGAACCCTTCGCGTCGTCTACCACGGCGGTCTCGCCGATCGCTTCGGCGTCGAGACGCTGGTGCGGGCGGTGGCCATGTTGCGAAGTCGCAGCGAGGAGATCGAGCTCGACGTCTACGGCGCCGACGCGGAGGCCGCCGCTCGCCTTGCCGGCGTGGCCTCCGAGGTCGCGCCCGAGGGGGTGCGGATCGCTCCCCAGCCGACGCCGGTCGAGGAGATCCCCGCCCGTCTTGCCGCGGCCGACCTGGGCGTGGTCCCGACCCTGCGCGACGACTTCACCGAGCTGCTGCTGCCGGTCAAGCTGCTCGAGTACGTCCACATGGGCCTGCCGGTCGTCGCCTCGCGGCTGCCGGTGATCGAGCGCTACTTCGGCGACGACGTACTGCTCGCCGAGCCCGGCGACGCCGCGTCGATCGCCGCCGCGATCGAAGGCGTACGGGCCGATCCCGTGGCGGCGCAGGCACGCGCCGAGCGCGCCTCGAAGCGGCTGGCGAAGATCGAGTGGCGCCGGCAGCGCGAGGGATACCTGCAGCTGGTCGACGGCCTGGTCAGCCGAGTATGGAGCTGAGATGGCCGAGCTGCTGCTGATCACCCCGGCCCGCGACGAGGCGGCCCACCTCGAACGCACGATCCGCGCCGTGGCGGCGCAGACGCAACGGCCCGACCTCTGGCTGATCGTCGACGACGGTTCGACCGACGCGACACCGGAGATCCTCGACCGAGCAGCCGACGAGCTTCCCTTCGTGCGGGTGCTGCGCGCGCCCGCGCACGAGGAAGGTGCCGCCGATCGTCTCGCGGTCGCCGCCGAGGCGCGCGCCTTCAACTGGGCCCTCGGCACGATCGACCTCGATGACTACACCCACGTCGGCAAGCTCGACGCCGACATCGAGCTGCCGGCCGGGTACTTCGAGCGCCTGCTCGAGCGCTTCGAGCGCGAACCGCAGCTCGGCATCGCCGGTGGGGGCCTGCTCGAGCGTGGCGCCGGCGGCTGGCATCTGACCAAGGTGCCCGCCTACCACGTGCGCGGCGCGCTCAAGCTCTACAGCCGCGAGTGCTTCGAGGCGATCGGCGGCATCGAGGAGCGGCTCGGCTGGGACACGATCGACGAGACCTATGCCCGCATGAACGGCTTCACGACCCGCTCGCTGCAGGGGACGAACGCCCGCCACCATCGGCCGGTGGCCACTCGCAACGGCACCTTGCGCGGCCGGGCAAGGCACGGCCAGTGCGCCTACATCCTGCGCTACGGCGCCTGGTGGGTGGCGCTGCGCTCGCTCAAGGTCGCCTGCTCGCGACCCTTCGGCGTCTCCGGGCTGGCCTTCTTCTACGGCTACGTCCGTGCTGCCGCGCGCCGCGAAGAGCGAGTCGAGGACGAGAAATTTCGCCGCTTCGTCGCCCAGGAGCTGCGCTCTCGGGTCCGGCCCGGGCGCAGTGGGCATAAGGAAAACCTAAATCCCGACGAGACCGCACAAGTTCCTACGTTTTTCGTGCGTTCATAGTCCGATGGAGCCTGTACAGGTCATAAGACAGCTCTGGAGTCGCAAGCTGCTGGTCGGGCTCGTGGTCGCGATCGCCGCCCTGGCGGCGATCTTCAGCGCCTACCGCCTCAGCTTCAGCCCCCCGGGCCTGCAAAGCCGCGCGCTCACCGTCGGCGCCGCGTCGAGCCAGATCCTCGTCGACTCGCCCAAATCCGCGCTTGTCGACGGTGCCTCGCTGGGAACCTTCGAAGCGCTCTCGACCCGGGCCAAAATCTACGGCGAGTACCTCAGCAGCCTCGCGGCGAGGAAGCAGATCGCCGAGATAGCCGGCGTTCCCGCCGCCTCGATCTCGAGCAGCGGACCGTTCAGCTCCGCGACCGGGCAGAACAACTACGAATCCCAGTCCTCCGAGGACCGCGCCAACGAAATCCTTCAGGAAGGGGCCCAGAGCCGACTCGTCTTCACCGGCCAGGAAGGGGTTCCGATCCTCACCGTCGACGCCCAGGCGGCCACCGCGGCGCGCGCGGTCGACCTCGCCAACGCATCGTTCGCCACCTTGAAGCGGTACGTCAACAACCTCAGCGTCGACGGCGAAGACGTCAAGCGCGGCGTCACCGTGCGCGAGCTCGGCGCGCCCGAGGGCGGCACGATCGGCACCGGCAACGACGTCGTCCTGATGGCGCTCGCCTTCCTTGCCGTCCTCGTCCTCGGCTGCGCCGCGATCCTCGTCGTGCCCCGCTTCACCCAGCGCTGGCGGGCACTGAACCAGGTCGAATACGACGAGCTCCGCGACAAAGCCCGCCTGCTCGGCGTCGACGACCCCCAGGGGAACGACCCCGCTGCTCCACCGCCGCATCGCCCCAAGGGCGGCGGGTTTGACCCGACGCCGCTGGTCAACGGCGAGCACCATCAGGAGCCGGCAGCCCCACACGCGGCCCACCTGCGCTAATGGAAACGGCGACGGGGGTCGGCCCCTTCGTCGGGCCGAGCGACCCCCCCGCGATCAACGCGAGGACGAATCGCTCGCGAGAGCTGGACGCCAGACAGGCCGCTGACTGGCCCGACACCACGCGGCTCTTGCCCTGGGCCCTCTTCGGCTTCATGGCGATGCTCTGGGTAATCCCCTTCGACAGCATCGTGCTCCCGGTCGGCGGCCCGGTCGACGTCACCCTCGACCGGCCCTTCCTGGTGCTGCTGCTCGGGCTCTGGATGCTCGGGGCCAACGCGATCCGCGAGAAACGGCCGATGCGGACCAGCGCGGTGCACTGGGCATTCGGCATCTTCACGCTGATCGCCGTGCTCAGCGTCCTCGCCAACTCCGAGACGATGGTCCGTCTCGGCGAGTTCGACCTCGCGATCAAGCACCTTGCGCTGCTCGCCTCCTACGTCGTCTTCTTCGCCCTCGCCGCCTCGATCATCCGGCCCTCCGAGGTGCCGAAGCTGAGCAAAGCGATGCTCGGCCTCGCCTGCCTGACCGCGATCGGCACGATCGTCGAGTACCGCTTCGGCACAAACGTCTTCCACGAAACGATCGGGCCACTGTTCCCGGGCTACATCCGCCCGGCGGGAATCGGTGCGATCGACTCGATCGGGCGTAAAGAAATCCTCGGCCCGAGCATCCAGCCGCTGGCGATCGCGGTGATGATGACGCTGGCGCTGCCCTTTGCCTTCGCCTGGCTGCTGGAGGCAAAAGAGCGTCGCCGGCGCCTGCTCTACATGCTGGTCGTGGTGCTCTTGATCGGCGGCGCCGTGGCAACCCAGAAGAAGACGAGCATGGTCGGACCGGCCGTCTGCATCCTGGTCCTGATCGCCTACCGGCCCCGGGCGATGGTGAGGCTGGCGCCGCTGGGGATCGTGCTCCTGGGCGTCGTCCACTTTCTCGCCCCCGGTGCGCTCGGCGGCGTCTTCGACCAGCTCCTGCCCAGCCAGGTCGACAAGGTCAACACGACAAAGGACCGGGTCAGCGACTATCAGGCGATCAGGCCCGACCTGGTCGCCCATCCGCTGCTCGGCCGCGGCTATGAAAGCTACGACCAGAAGAAACACCGGATCCTCGACAACCAGTACTTGACCCTGGCGATCGGGGTCGGCCTGCTCGGGCTGCTCAGCTACGTCGCGATCTTCTTCACCGCCTTCCTCAGCGCCCACCGCGTGGCCCGGTCAGGGGATCCCGATCGCGCTCCTCCCGCGCTGGGCGCGGCGGCGGCGATCGTGGCGGCCTTTGTCGCCAGTGCGCTGCTCGACTTCCTTGCCCTGCCGCAGATCCCCTACCTCTTCTGCTTGATCGCCGCGATGGCCGTCGTCTTGGCCAAGGACATGGCGCCCGAGCGGGCCGCCGAAGCCGCTGCCCCGGCGGAGATCGCGGTCGGGGGCGCCCGGTGAGCGCGGTGGCAACCGAGGGTCCCAACGCCACGGTCAGCTGTCCGGGCTGCGCGACGACCCAGGAGGACGCCGCGGTGCTGCTCCGCGGCCGCGACCGGCTGACCGGAGCGCCGGGGGACTTCGAGGTCGTTGCCTGCGCCGAGTGCGGCCTCGCCTTCACCGAGCCCCGACTCGGCCCCGACGACTTCGCCCTCTACTACCCCGAGAGCTACAGCGCCTACGTGCCCCGCGCCCGCATGCGCGGACTCTCGCTGGGGGAGCGCCTCGATGCCCTGCGGCTCGAGGCGATCGTCCGCTACGGCCCCTATCGCAAGGTCCTGCAGCGCCCACCCGGCCGCCTGCTCGACGTCGGCTGCGGCACCGGCGACCTCGCCGCTGTCTTCATGCGTCACGGCTGGCACGTCTCCGGGATCGAGCCCTCCGAACAGGCGGCGAAATTCGCCCGCGAAGCCGGGGTCGACGCCGTCGACGGGACCCTCGCCGACGCCCCCTGGGAAGACGGCTACTTCGACGCGATCGTCTTCAACCACTCGCTCGAGCACATCGACAAACCGGCCGAGGCGCTGGCCGACGCCGCGCGCCTGCTGCGCCCCGGCGGACTGCTGGCGGTTGCCGTGCCCAACTTCGGCAGCTGGCACCGCCGCCTCTTCGGCTCGGCCTGGTTCCAGCTCGACCTGCCGCGACACCTCCAGCACTTCGATCGCGATTCACTGGGCGGGCTGGTCGAGCGCAGCGGCATGCGCCCGCTCACCTTCGAGGCGATCTCGATGAGGCCGAGCCCGCTGGGCAGCCTTCAGTACGCGATCTTCGGCGAGATGCGCTCAGAAGGGCGTGCCTTCCGCATCCTCGCCTGGCTGCTGGCGCCGCTCCTCTTCCTCAGCGATCGGATCGCCGAGGGCGACTGCCTGCACGTCATTGCGGAACGCTGATCGGCTCCACCGGCGCCCCGCGGCGCCGCGTCATCCTCGCCGGCAATACCCGGCGGGCCAGGGCGACCAGGTCATGCCAGACCAGGGGAAAGAAGCCACGGACGACGAGGCAGTGGACCGCCAACCCGATCGATCCCACCGCCACGAGCAGCAGCAGCGCCGGCGTATCGATGTCCCGCAGCAGACGGGTGAGCGGGAAGCAGACCGCCATCAGGGCGAGGCTGCCGAGCACCGCCGGGGCCAGGTCGCCGACCATCTGGCTGACGCGGATCCCGACCACCCGGCGCAGCAAGACCGCGTAGACGACGAAGAGCTGGGCGACGTAGACGGCGACCACGGCGATCGCGACCGCCACGATCCCCCTCTCCACGGTGGCGAACACGGCGCCGCCGTAGACCAGCAGGAGCCCGACGTTGAAGTAGAGCAGTGGTTTCGGCTTGCCCGCCGCGAGCAGCACCTGCGGGAACCCGGTGAGGATCGCGGCGATCATCCCCGCCACGGCGAGGATCTGAGTCGGCAGCACCGACGGGCCCCAGTCACTGCCGAAAAGCCAGGGGATCAGCACCGGCGCGGTAACGATCAGGATCGCCAGGAGCGGCACCACCGTCGCCGCGTGCACCCGGGTCGCCCGCTCGTGCAGGCGGGTCAGCTCGGCGAGGTTGCGGGTGCGCGAGTAGACCGGGAAGGCCAACCGCATCATGATGCCGCTGATCTTGTCCTGGTAGACGACGCCGAGCTGGAAGGCTCGCCAGTAGAAACCGACCTGCGAGGAGCTGAGCCTGGCGGCGAGGATCGTGTAGTCGACGTTGGTGATCGCCACGTGCAGCAGCCCGGCGCCGGAGGCGGGCCCGCCGAAGCCGACGATCTCGCGCAGCTGTCGGCCGTGCCAGCGCGGCCGACAGGGCCGCACGACCACCACGAACAAGGCGCTCGCGACCACGCCGCCCGCCATCGCGCCGAGCACGATCGCCTCGCCTTCGAGCCCGGCGAGGGCGAGGCACACGGCGACGCCGGCGCCGAGCGCGACGGCGCCGGTTTCGATCAGGCTGACGTTGCGGAACTCGAGCTCGCGCCAGAGCAGCGATCGCGAGACGGCGCTGAAGCCCGCGATCAGGAAGAGTGGCGAGGCGAGCTGGATGAGCTCTGCGGTCCTCTCTCCGAAGATCGGCGCCGCCACCCAGGGAGCGGCCAGGTAGGTGATGGCCGAGAGCGCGAAGCCGGCGACCAGGCTGGCCAGCATCGCAGTCTCCAGATGTCCTTGGTCGATCTCCTTGCGCTGGACGAGGGCGCTGCCGAAGCCCTCGAAGGTAAGGATCGCGGCCAGCGGGACCAGGATCAGGGCGATCGCCGCGTGGCCGAATTCGGCGGGGACGATCAGCCGCGCGAGAATCACTGCAGAGATCAGCTGGGCGCTTTCGCCCACCGCCTTGGCGATCGCGATCCAGCGCACGCCGGCGACCGCCGCGTCACGCAGCCCCTCGTAGCTTGGCTCGGCTGCATCCATAGGCAAGGAATAAACGAGTCACCGGGGAGGCGACTTGCGATGCGCAAAAGCGGGGCGTGGCACGCCACGTTGATTTTGCGATGGCCAGTTCCACGGCAAGTCTTCCCGCGCGCCCCGTCGCGCCCACCGAGCACGGCCACGACGTGCTGCTGTTGCTCGGCTACACCTCCTGGGCCGGCGCCGTCGAGCGCCGCCAGATCCACCCTGAAGACCAGCTCACGGTCAAGCTGATCGAGTCGCCGCGGGTCTCGCGCCTGCTGGTCTGCAACCCCTTCCGCTCGCGGCTCGCGAAGCTGCGGCCCTCGCCCCAGCCCGCCGAAGGCTCGTTTCCGGAGTCCGAGAGCCGCCGCATCCACGAGCCGCTGCGACTGCGACGCACCGACTCGACCCGGATCGCGACGATCGAACGCAGCTGCGCGAGGTACGAGCGCAGCGTCCGCGCCGCCGCCGAGGAGTTCGGTCTGCGGCGACCGGCGGTCATCGCCGCCCATCCGCTGATCGCCGGCTTCGGCCGCTTCGACTGGGCCGGCCCGGTCACCTACTACGCCAACGACGACCTCACCGCCCACCCGCCGCTGAGCCCTTGGTGGCCGGCCTACGAGGTTTCCTTCGCCCGCATGCGGGCGGCCGGGCGCAGGGCCGTCGGCCTCACCCCCAAGTCCCTGCAGAGCGTCGACCCCTCGGGGCCGGGCGCGGTCATCCCGACCGGGCTTATCCCGGCCGAGTGGGACGAGCCGGCGGCGGCGCCGAGCTGGTTCCTCGAGCTCCCCGGCCCGCGCATGGTCTACGTCGGCACGCTCGACGAGCGGATCGACCCGGTGGCCGTGCGCGCCCTTGCGGCCGCGCATCCAGAGGGGTCCATCGTCCTGATCGGCCGCGACGGAGATCGTGGCCCGGTGGCGGAGCTCGGCGAGCGGGCCAACGTCCACGTCAAGCCGCCGATCCCGCGGGAGGAGCTGATCGCCGTCGTCGCCGCCGCCGACCTGGGGCTGGTCCCGCACGTGCGCAGCGAGCAGACCGAAGCGATGAGCCCGCTGAAGCTCTTCGAGTACCTCGGCGCCGGGATCCCGGTCGCCGCGACCGACCTGCCCGGCATCTCCCCCGTCTGCCCCGAGCGGGTGATGTTGGCCCGCGACGGCGAGGGCTTCGCTGCCGCGGCGGATGCCGCCCTCGACCTGGGTCGCTGGGACGACGACTCTCGTCGGCGCTTCATCGACGCGAACTCCTGGAGCAGCCGCTTCGACTCGCTGCTCGATCTTGCCCTTTTCGAATCTTCCGACCCTCGACACTCAACCTCAACTGGAGGGTGACCCTCTTGACCCCAGCAGGCGATATGACCATTTTTCACCCGGCGAACTCCCGTTCTGGCTGGAAGACTCGGAGCATGCGCGGTCTACGCCCAGAGGGGATCCGCGCCGGCCTGATCGGACCTCGCAGCGTGATCGCGATGGCGCTCGGGGTCGGTCTGCTTCTCCTCTTCGCCTGGTTCGGGCCTGCCCGTGCGCAGGCCGCTGAAGTCGCCTGCCCCAACTCGAACCCGGTCGTCAATGAGAACCAGTGCAAGACCGGCACGAACGATTGGCGGGGCACGGAAGAAGACAGCCCCAACCTCGGTGGCTTCACGACGCAGACCAGCGTCAACCTCGGTGAATCGGTGACGCTGAAGATCGGTCGCAACGGCCCGGTCTCCCCGACCAGGACGGCGACCATCGAAACCTTCCGCATGGGCTACTACCAGGGACTCGGCGGGCGGCTCGTCAACACCGCCACCAAAGTCGCGATCAACAACGACTTCACCTGCGAAAAAATGGATGAAGTCACCGGCAAAGTCAGCTGCGCCAACTGGACCCCGACCTACACGATCCCGGGCAGCGCCTTCCCCGCCTCCGGGGTCTACCTCGCCCTGGTCAGCGCCTCGACCGGTGAACAGACGCAGATCGTCTTCACCGTGCGTGACGACAAACGCACGACGAAAGCAAAGATCCTCTACGTCCTGCCGATCGCCACCTACGAGGCCTACAACACCTTCGGCGGCAAGTCGCTCTACTTCGGCATCGAAGGCGAAAACACGGTCTCCGGCACCGGCCGCGCGGTCAAGGTCTCCTTCGACCGGCCCTTCAACCGCGCCGGCACCTACCACGACTGGTTCTTCGGCCCCGACTTCGACCTGCTCTCCTGGATGGAGCGGCAGGGCTACGACATCTCCTACACCGATGACGTCCACCTGCAGGAAAACCCGGCCGAACTGAAAGAACACGGCACGATCGTGGTCTCGGGGCACTCCGAGTACTGGTCGCTGGCACAGTTCAACGGTTTCCTGGCAGCGCGCAACGCAGGCATCAACATCGCCTCCTTCAGCGCCAACACCGCCTATTGGAAGGTCCGCTACGAGGACAAAAACCGCACCCTCGTCTGTTACAAGACGGTCGAGGGCAGCGGCTCCGAAGGCACCGGCACGGTCAGCGCCAACGATTGGGGGCCCGATGGGCTCAAAGGCACGGCGGACGACGCGCTCGGCGCCGACGGCATCGCCGGCACGGCCGACGACAACCCGCAGAACGCGACCACGACGTTCCGCGACAACGGGGCGCCGCCCGGCGACCCCAACGCGCCCCCCGGCGGCCGAGTCGGTCCCGACATGCCCGAGAACCAGCTCTTCGGGATCATGTACGTCGGCGACAACGACGCCCGCGGCTTCCCGGTCACGGTGCCGCCCGGCAACAGCAACGAAGAATTCGCCGCCAACGGACTCTGGCGCAATACCGGGATCTCGGAGAACTCGACCACCAATATCGGCACGTTCGAGGTCAACTGGGAGTGGGACACGATCCCGACCCAGGCTCAGTACCTCTCGCGCGAGCCGAGCGGGGTGAAGCGGCTCTACGCGACCAACGTCCAGACCGCCAAAGACAACTCCTGGATCCAGGACGAGGGGCGGCTGCGCAACACCCAGCCGCCTCCGGGCCAGCCGGGCACGATCGGCGGCGTCACCTACACCGCGACCAGCGGCGCGATGGTCTTCGCCTCCGGGACGATGGAGTGGTCCTACGGGCTCTCCAGCGAAGTGGACCCCCGGATCGAGCAGGTCACCTACAACGTCCTCTCGGACATGGGCAACCAGCCCGCCACCCCCGAAGACGTGACGCTCGACCCGGGCGGCTCGAACCGGCCGCCTAACGGCAGCTTCACGATCTCGGCGAACCCGACCAAAACCGCGAAATCGGTCACCTTCGACGCCTCCTCCTCGGTCGACCCCGACGGCACGATCGCCAAATACGAATGGGACCTCGACGGCAACGGCAGCTTCGAGACCAACTCGGGCACGAACCCGAAAACCACTCACACCTACTCGTCGGAGGGCGAATTCGACATCCGCCTGCGGGTCACCGACAACAAAGGCGCCACCGACCTCGCGGTGCAGACGATCAAGGTCATCGACAACCAGCCGCCCACCGCCGCCTTCAGCGCGACGCCGAACGTCAGCGTGATCAACGAACCGATCGCCTTCGATGGATCCGCCTCGAGCGACCCCGACGGCACGATCGCCAAATACGAATGGGACTTCGACGGCAACGGCAGCTATGAGACGAGCTCGGGCTCTAACCCGAAAGTCAGCCACACCTACGCCACCAAAGGGACCTACACCGTCGGCCTCAAGGTGACCGACAACGGCGGCAAGACCGCGACCACGACCCTGCCGGTGACCGTGAACAAAGGCGGCATCAGCAACTACAGCACCACGGTGCTGGGGACCCCAGGGCTGGCCCACTACTGGCGCATGGGCGAGACCTCGGGCTCGACCTTCGCCGACAGCGTCGGCTCCAGCCCGGCCAAAGTCGAAGGCAACGTGACCATGGGCGTCCCCGGTGGAGTGCCGGAAGACCCCGACAGGGCGGCGCATTTCGACGGCGTCAGCGGCGCCGCCAGCGCCCCCGTCGACCTTTCGAGCACCAACGCGGTGACGGTCGAGTTCTGGATGAAGCACGAATTCTCCAACGACGACCACATCGCGATGGAGCTGACCGGCAGCTACCACGACAATCCCGGTGGCTTTCTGATCGATCCCGACGCTCCTCAGCTCGGCGGCCAATTTGCCGTCGGCATCGGTCGCGGCGAATCCCGCAACACCGCCTACTTCGAACGGCCGAGCTCCGGCGTCTGGCATCACTACGCCTTCGTGCTCGACAGCTCCGCACCGGCCGAACAGCAGATCATTCCCTACGTCGACGGAGAACGGGTCCCCTTCAGCAAGCCCGAGAGCGGCACCGGGGCGGGCAACTTCGCCAACTCGACGCTGTACTTCATGTCGCGCGGAGCGGGCTCGCTGTTCGGCGAGGGCGACCTCGACGAGGTAGCGATCTACAACCGCGCCCTCAGTGCCGCCACGATCTCCGAACAGTTCAACAGCGACAGCACCAACCGCCGTCCGGTCGCCTCGTTCACCGCCCCCACCTCGGCCAAACCGGGCCAACAGGTGAGCTTCGACGCCTCCGGCTCGAGCGACTCCGACGGCACGATCGCCAAATACGAATGGGACCTGGACGGCAACGGCAGCTATGAGACCAACACCGGGACGACGCCGACCGTAAGCCAGACCTACGCGACCGAAGCCAAAGTCATCGTCAGCCTGCGGGTCACCGACAACGAAGGCGCCACCGGGACGACGACGCGGACGATCTCGATCGCCCAGAACCAGCCGCCGACGGCAAGCTTCGCGGCCTCGCCCAACCCGGCGGCGACCAACGAGCAGGTCAACTTCGACGCCTCGGCCTCCAGCGACCCCGATGGCACGATCTCGAAATTCGAATGGGACCTGGACGGCAACGGAACCTACGAGACGAACACGGGGACGACGCCCACAGCCGCTCGCAGCTACACGAACGGAGGCGAAGTCAACGTCGGCCTGCGGGTCACCGACAACGCCGGCAGCACCTCCACGACCACGCGCACGGTCACGGTCGCGGGCGCGCAGCTCAGCTACTCCGACGCCGTCCGCGAAACGCCCGGCCTGCTCGACTACTGGCGCATGGGCGATGCTTCCGGGCCGACCCTGACCGACAGCGTCGGGGCCGCCCCCGCCACGGCCGCCGGTGGCCCGGTCTTCGCCGTTCCCGGCGGGGTCCGCAACGATCCCGACACGGCAGTTCGCTTCGACGGCAACGACGACACGGCGAGCGCCGCCGTCAACCTCTCCGGCAAGAGCGCGATCACGCTCGAATTCTGGATGAAGTGGAACGCCTGGGCCAACGACGACGACCTCGCCTTCGAGTACACGCCGAACTTCAACGACGGTCCGGGCGGCTTCCTGGTCGACCCGAACAGCAGCTACGGCAGCTTTGCCGTCGCGCTCGGCGTCGGCGAATCGCGCAACGTCAGCCTCTTTGCCCGCCCCAGCGCCGGCGTCTGGCACCACTACGCCTTCGTCCTCGACACGACGGCCGCAGCCGCCCAGCAGGTCCTGCCCTACGTCGACGGTCAGCCGGTCGCCTTCAGCAAGGTGGCGAGCGGCACCGGCGCGGGCAACTTCGCCAACTCGACGCTCAACTTCATGTCGCGCAACGGCTCCGCCCTCTTCGGCGCCGGCGACCTCGACGAGGTCGCCCTCTACGGCCGGGCGCTGGACGCGGGGACGATCTTCCAGCACTACACGAGCTTCGGCGCCAACAAGCGCCCGACCGCCGCCTTCCAGGCACCCGGCTTCGCACAGCCGGGCCAGCAGGTGACCTTCGACGCTTCCGCCTCGAGCGACCCCGACGGCACCATCGCCAAATACGAATGGGACCTGGACGGCAACGGCAGCTATGAGACCGATACGGGCACGACGCCCACGGTGAACCGGACCTACCTGACCGAAGGCAAAGTAGCGGTCGGCCTGCGGGTCACCGATAACGCCGGTGGGGCCGCGACAGCGACGCGGACGCTCACGGTCTCTACGAACGAACCACCTTCGGCAGCCATTTCAGTCGGCCCGAATCCCGCATCGGTGGGCCAACAGGTCAGCTTCGACGCCTCGGCCTCGAGCGATACCGAGGGCGCGATCGCCAAGTACGAATGGGACCTCGACGGCAACGGAAGCTATGAGACCGATACGGGCACGACGCCCACCGCGAGTCGCTCCTATTCCAGCCCCGGCGACGTCAACGTCGGCCTGCGGATCACCGACAACGTCGGTGCCACCGCGACTACCTCCCAGACGGTCACGATCTACGCCGGCGAACAGCCTGGCTACTCCGCCGCCGTGAGCAGCACACCGGGCCTGCTCGATTACTGGCGGATGGGCGAGCTCGCGAGCTCGACCTTCGCCGACAGCGCCGGCCTCAGCCCGGCCACCGCCACGGGTGGCGTGACCACGGGGGTTGCCGGAGCGATCCCGAACGATCTCGACCGGGCGGCGAGCTTCGACGGCAACGACGACGCGGCCGGTGCCGCCGTCGACCTCTCCGGCACGAGCGCGATCACGCTCGAATTCTGGATGAAGTGGGACGCCTGGGCCAACGACGACGACCTCGCCTTCGAGTACACGCCGAACTTCAACGACGGTCCTGGCGGCTTCCTGGTCGACCCGAACAGCAGCTACGGCAGCTTTGCCGTCGGCCTCGGCGTCGGCGAATCGCGCAACGTCGCGCTCTTCGCCCGCCCAAGCGCCGGCGTCTGGCACCACTACGCCTTCGTCCTCGACACCACGGCATCCGCCGAACAGGAGATCGTCCCCTACATCGACGGTCAGCCGGTCGCCTTCAGCAAGGCCGCCAACGGCACCGGAGCGGGCAACTTCGCCAACTCGACCCTCAACTTCATGTCGCGCAACGGCTCCGCCCTCTTCGGCGCCGGCGACCTCGACGAGGTCGCCCTCTACGGCCGGGCGCTGGACGCGGGCACGATCGCCGGGCACTACTTCTCGACGGTCGCCGACAAAGCGCCGGCTGCCTCCTTCGCGGCGACCCCCAACCCCGTTCTGACTCACAACTCGGTCAGCTTCAACGCAGCTGCCTCGAGCGACCCCGACGGGACGATCGCCAAGTACGAATGGGACCTCGACGGCGACGGCAGCTATGAGACCGATACGGGCACGACGCCCACCGCCGCTCACACCTACGCGACCAAGGGCAGTCTCAACGTCGGTCTGCGGGTGACGGACGACCGCGGAACCTCCGCGACCACGACCCGCACGGTGATCGTTCAGAACAGCCCACCGAGCGCTTCCTTCACGGCCTCCCCCGGTCCGACCCAAACCGGCGAACCGGTCAACTTCGACGCCTCCGCTTCCAGCGATCCCGACGGGCCGATCGCCAAATACGAATGGGACCTGGACGGCAACGGCAGCTATGAGACGAACAGCGGCGCCACGGCGACGACGAGCCAGACCTACGCCACTCCGGGCAACCGCACCGTCGGACTGCGCGTGACCGATGCCGACGGAGCGACGGCGACGACGACGCAGACGGTGACGATCCAGAACCGGGCACCGGTCGCGTCCTTCACAGCGACGCCCGGCACCACAGCCACCGGCGAAACCGTCGCCTTCGACGCCTCGGCCTCCAACGACCCCGACGGCACCGTCGCCAAATACGAATGGGACCTCGACGGCAACGGCAGCTATGAGACGAACACCGGCACGACGCCGGCCGCGAGTCGGTCCTACACGACCAAAGGCAACGTCAACGTCGGTCTGCGGGTGACGGATGACAACGGCGCTACGGCGACCGCGGCGCAGGCCCTGACCATCGAAAATCACTCTCCCTCGGCCTCCTTCACGGCCACCCCCAACCCGGCTTCCACCGGCGCCACCGTGACCTTCAACAGCTCCGCCTCGAGCGACCCTGACGGCACCATCGTCAAATACGAATGGGACCTCGACGGCAACGGCAGCTATGAGACCGATAGCGGCACGACCAAAACCGCGACACGCTCCTACGCCAGCGCCGGCAGCGTGACCGTCGGCCTGCGCGTCACCGACAACGAAGGCGCGACAGCGACAACCACGCAGGTGGTGACGATCCAGAACCGCATCCCGACGGCGTCCTTCACGGCAACGCCGAGCACCGCCCTCTCAGGCACCGCGATCGCCTTCAACGCCTCCGCCTCGAGCGACCCCGACGGCACAGTCGTCAAATACGAATGGGACCTCGACGGCAACGGCAGCTATGAGACGAACACCGGCGCCACGGCGACGACGAGCCAGACCTACGCCACTCCGGGCAACCGTACCGTCGGACTGCGCGTGACCGACAACGAAGGTGGCACCGCAACGACGACGCGGACGGTGACGATCCAGAACCGCGCCCCCACGGCCTCCTTCACCGCCACACCCAACCCCGTGGTCAGCGGCGCCACCGTGACCTTCAACGGCTCCGCCTCGAGCGATCCCGACGGCACCATCTCGAAATACGAATGGGACCTCG
>Ga0207682_10000265_pt1 | contig 23585 bp, 18 predicted proteins | sample KBSM63metaG_FD_184332 | JGI IMG/M metagenome (GOLD analysis project Ga0207682, IMG submission 184332) | Miscanthus rhizosphere microbial communities from Kellogg Biological Station, Michigan, USA - KBS M6-3 metaG (SPAdes) (version 2) | ecosystem: Host-associated > Plants > Roots > Rhizosphere >... | reverse complement strand
ACGTGAAGCCGGTCAGCCAACAGCGGCGGCCGCTGCGACTGACCAAGCTGCCGGACTGACACTTATCGGCGGAGCATGACCTTTCCCGAAAACCGGTGCCCATCCCCGATCAGGGTCGAGGACATGCTTTTCGGAATCATCCTCTGGCATCTGCGGCCAATCGCGGCATTCGATCTTTGTTTCGTCTTGCGCTATCCATAAGGCGCCGGACGATTACGGAGTGACCGATGGTGCGCGCCGCCCTCCTTGGCCTCATCTTGCTGTCGCCGATAGCGGCGTTCGGGCAAGGCGCCGCACCTGCGGCAAAGCCCGAAATGAACGAGACCTGTCCGGGCCTGGTCGCGCGGGAACGCGCGCGCATCATTCCGGCGGCGTTTCGCGTCGCAGCGCTGAAGGACGGCGAGGCGCGCATCAACTATATCGGCCACTCGACCTTCCTGATCGAGAGCCCGCGGCTGGTGCGCATCGCGACCGACTACAATGATTACGTCAAACCGCCGATCCTGCCCGACATCGCGACGATGAACCGGGCGCATTCGACGCACTACACCGACCGGCCCGATCCCGGCATCAAGCATGTGCTGCGCGGCTGGAAGGAGGACGGCAGGCCGACCGATCATGATCTCTCGTTCCAGGACGTGCGCGTGCGCTCGGTGGCGACCAACATCCGCGACTGGGGCGGCGGCACGCAGCGCCACGGCAACTCGATCTTCATCTTCGAATTGGCGAACCTGTGCATCGCGCATCTCGGCCATCTGCATCACACGCTGACGCAGCAGCAGCTCAACGAGATCGGCCGCGTCGACGTCGTGCTGGTGCCGGTCGACGGCGGCGCGACGCTCGACCTCGAAGGCATGATCGAGGTGCTCACCGCGCTGAAGGCGCCGCTGATGATCCCGATGCACTTCTTCTCGAGCTACACGCTCGACCGCTTCCTGCAGCGCATCAGCAAGGATTGGGACGTCGAGCGCGCCGAAGTGCCCTCTGTCGTCGTTTCGAAACATACCTTGCCGACAAAGCCAAAGCTTTTGGTGCTGCCAGGCCGTTCCTTCTAGCGGATGCGCGCTCGTCCCGATGACCGCTGAGATTCGACACCGCACGATTCCGGCGAACGGGATCGCGCTGCATCTGGCCGAAGCGGGCGACGGCCCGCTGGTGCTGATGTGCCACGGGTGGCCGGAGCTCTGGTATTCGTGGCGGCACCAGTTGATGGCACTCGCCGAGGCGGGCTTCCACGCCGTCGCACCCGACATGCGCGGCTTCGGCCAAACGTCCGCGCCGGACGATGCCGGCGCCTACACGATCCTGCACAACGTCGGCGACATGGTCGCGCTCACCGATGCGCTGGGAGGAAAGCGCGCGCTGATCGTCGGGCATGACTGGGGCGCGCCGGTTGCCTGGCATTGCGCGCTGCTGCGGCCGGATCTCTTTCCCGCCGTCGTGGCGATGAGCGTGCCGCATCGGCGGCGCGGCCCGCTTCCGCCGCTCGACACGCTGCGCAAGGCGGGAAAGTCCGACTACTATTATCTCTATTTCCAGGAGCAGGCCGCCGAGGACGAGTTCGCGCGCGACCCGCGCTACACGCTCGCTCGCATCCTTTACATCGGCTCGGGAGACACGCCGCGCGACGACAAGATGAGCATGTATGTGGACCGCGCCAGGGGTTTTCTCGGGTCGCCGCGCGGTGCCGTCCCGCTGCCGCCATGGCTGACCGAGCAAGACATCGCGGTGTTCGCGGCCGAATACGCCCGCACCGGATTCCGCGGCGGGCTCAACTGGTATCGCAACATCGACCGCAACTGGGAGCTGACCGCGTCGTGGCATGCCGCGAAGATCATGCAGCCCGCGCTGTTCATCGCCGGCACACATGATGCGGTGATCACCGGCTCGATGGGGCAGCGCGCGCTCGACGAGATGGACAGCGTGGTACCGAACCTGCGGGGCAAGATTTTGCTTGAGGGCGCCGGTCACTGGATCCAGCAGGAGCGTCCCGCCGAGGTCGACGCCGCGTTGATCGAATTCGCGCGCGAGCATCTTGCCCCGGCGGCGTGAATTTAAGACGCTGCGTTCCCGCCTGACCTAAAAATGCGCCGGAGAATGCCCATGCCTTTCGCCGCCACCCGCGACAATTTGCACTTGCACTACGAAGAAGCGGGCCACGGCACGCCGCTGCTCTTCGTGCACGAGTTCGCCGGCGACTGGCGCGCGTGGGAACCGCAGATGCGCTACTTCGCGCGGCGCTATCGCTGCATCACCTATTCGGCGCGCGGCTACACGCCCTCCGACGTGCCGCCGAAGCCCGATTCATACGGCTACGAGAAATTCCGCGACGACGTGATCGCGGTGCTCGATCATCTGAAGATCGAGAAGGCGCACATCGTCGGGCTATCGATGGGCGGCTACGCGACGCTGTGTGCCGGGATCACGTATCCGCAGCGCGCGCTGTCGCTGACGCTCGCCGGCACCGGATCAGGCTCGGAGCGCTGGCTGACCGAGGATTTCCGCAAGGCCGCGGAGGCGACCGCGAAGGAATACGACTCGGTCGGTTCTTCGGGCGTGGCGAAGACCTACGGCATGGGGCCGGCGCGCATCCCGTTCGAGGTGAAGGATCCGCGCGGCTACAAGGAATTCTACGACCAGTTCGCCAGCCACGACGCCAAGGGCGCCGCCAACACGCTGCGCGGCTACCAGATCAACCGGCCGTCGATCTACGAGTTCGAGGCCGAGATCAAGAAGATCGCGCTGCCGGTGCTGATCGTGTGCGGGGACGAGGATGACCCGTGCATCGAGCCGAGCGTGTACCTGAAGAAGCACATCGCGGCCTCGGGACTGGCGATGTTTCCCAAGAGCGGCCACACGGTGAACATCGAGGAGCCCGCGCTGTTCAACCAGACGCTCTCGGACTTCCTCGCACTGGTCGATGCCGGGCGCTGGGGACCGCGCGACAAGCGCTCGATCCGGGCGGAGAAGAAGTAGAGCCGCGCTCTACGTCTGGCACACCGGACAGAAGAAGGTCGAGCGCGTACCCTGGACGATGCGCCTGATCGTCCCCTTGCACTTCGGCGTCGGGCATTTCTCGCCGGCGCGGTCGTAGACGCGGAACGAGTGCTGGAAATAGCCGAGGTCGCCGTCGGTCTGGCGATGATCGCGCAGCGACGAGCCGCCGGCCTTGATCGCGTCGTTCAGCACCGCCTTGATCGCATCCGCGAGCGCATGCGCGGAGGGGCGCGGCGCGCCCGACTTCAGCGCGATCGTCGAGGCCTGGCGCCTGGGCGAGAGATGCGCGCGGTGCAGCGCCTCGCATACATAGATGTTGCCCAGACCTGCCACGACCTTCTGGTCCGACAGCGCCGCCTTGAGCGAGGTCTTCTTGCCGGCGCAAGCCTGCGCCAGCATCGCGCCGTCGAACGCGTTGCCGAGCGGCTCCGGCCCGAGCGCCTCGATCATCGGATCCTGGTTGAGCGCGTCGCGCGCGATCAGCTTCATGTAGCCGAAGCGGCGCGGATCGTTGAACGTCACGATCGCGCCGTTCGACATGTGGAAGACGACATGATCGTGCGCCGAGAGCTTGCCGCGCACGTGATGGAATTTTCCCGGGCCGCTCTCGTCACTGCCGTGCACCACGCGGAACGAGCCCGACATGCCGAGATGCATCAGCAGCACCTCGCCGGAGGACAAGTCCGCCAGCATGTACTTGGCGCGCCGGCCGATGCCGGTGACGGTCGTCCCTTCGAGCCGCTTGTTGAAATTCTGCGGAAACGGAAAGCGCAGATCGGGCCGGCGCATCTCGACCCGCACGAAGCGCGCGCCCTCCATCACCGGCTGCAGGCCGCGGCGCACGGTCTCGACTTCGGGGAGCTCGGGCATGGTTAACCTCAGGGCACGGGTTATGTAGCGTCCCGATGCCGCGCGCGCTATGTTGTTGTCATGCGCGACAACACCCATTTCGGCTTTCGCGAGGTGCCGCTCGGCGAGAAGCAGGCGCTGGTCGACGACGTGTTCCACAAGGTGGCGCAGCGCTACGACCTGATGAACGACCTGATGTCGGCTGGGCTGCATCGCGCCTGGAAGGACGCGCTGGTCACCGCGATCAATCCGCCGAAATCGGAACGAGAGTTCACACTGCTCGACGTCGCGGGCGGCACCGGGGATATCTCGTTCCGCACGATCGCGGCCGGCGGGCCCGGCACGCGCGCGGCCGTCGCCGACATCAATGCCGACATGCTCGGCGTCGGGCGCGAGCGCGCCTACGCTCAGGCGCTCGACGACGTGGTGACTTTCGTCGACGCCAACGCCGAGGCGCTGCCGTTTCCCGACAAAAGCTTCGACGCGGTGTCGATCGCGTTCGGCATCCGCAACGTGCCGCGCATCGACGTGGCGCTGAAGGAGATGCACCGCGTGCTGCGGTTGGGCGGCCGCTTCCTCTGTCTTGAATTCTCCAACGTCGATGTGCCGGGGCTCGATGCGCTGTACGAGCTCTATTCCTTCAACGTCGTGCCGGCGCTCGGGCGGGTCGTGGCCGGCGACGCCGAGCCCTACCGCTATCTGGTCGAGTCGATCCGCCGCTTCCCGCGCCCCAACGCGTTTGCCGACATGATGCGCGCGGCAGGCTTTGCGCAGGTGTCGCATCGCGTAATGAGCGGCGGCATCGTGGCGCTGCATTCCGGCTGGCGCTTGTGATCGCTGCGGCTTCTCATCTCTTTCGCCTTGCGCGCGCGGGCTTCGTGTTCGCGCGCGAAGGCGTGCTCGCGCTGGTCGACCCGGCGCCGCTGCCCGCGCCGGGGCGGCTCGGCTTGAAGCTCGCGCGGCTGTTCGAGCGGGAGACCGCCGCGGGGTCTTCGGTGCGGCTTTCAGCGGCGCTGACGCGGCTCGGCCCGACTTACGTCAAGCTCGGCCAGTTCCTCGCGACGCGCCCCGATGTTGTCGGGCCTGCGTTGGCGCGCGATCTCGAATCGCTGCAGGACAGGATGGCGCCGTTCGCGCAAAGCGAAGCCGAAGCCGCCGTCGCAGCCGCGCTGGGCAAGCCGTTGCGCGAGGCGTTCACCGCGTTCGGCCCGCCGGTGGCGGCGGCCTCGATCGCGCAAGTGCATCGCGCCGAGGCGGACGGACAGACGGTTGCCGTGAAGGTGCTGCGCCCCGGCATCGAGCGGCGCTTCAAGTCCGATCTGGATACGCTTTATTTCGCGGCGCGCACCGCCGAGCGCCATTCGGCCGAGGCGCGGCGGCTGCGCATGATCGAGGTGGTCGATACGCTGGCGCGCTCGATGACGATCGAGATGGATCTGCGGCTCGAGGCGGCTGCGATCGCCGAGATGCGCGACAACGTGAAGCACGATCCGGACTTCCGCGTGCCGACGCTCGACTGGGAGCGCACCGCGCGCGGCGTGCTCACGCTCGAATGGATCGGCGGAACGCCGCTCTCCGACCGCAAGGCGCTCGAGGCGCGCGGGCTCGATCTGCCGGCGCTCGGCCGCGCGCTGATGCAGACCTTTTTGCGCCACGCGCTGCGCGACGGCTTCTTCCACGCCGACATGCATCCGGGCAACCTGTTCGTCGATGCGGACGGCCGCATCGTCGCGGTCGACTTCGGCATCATGGGGCGGCTGACGCCGAAGGAGCGGCGCTTCCTCGCCGAAATCCTCTACGGCTTCATCACGCGCGATTATCACCGCACCGCGGAGGTGCATTTCGAAGCCGGCTACGTGCCGCCGCATCATTCGGTGGAAAGCTTCGCGCAGGCGATCCGCGCGATCGGCGAGCCGATCCACAATCGTCCGGCATCCGAAATCTCGATGGCGAAGCTGCTGACGCTGCTGTTCGAGGTCACCGGCCTGTTCGACATGAAGACCCGGCCGGAACTGCTGATGCTGCAGAAGACCATGGTGGTGGTCGAGGGCGTGGCGCGCTCGTTCGACGCAAACCTCGACATGTGGGCGACCGCCGAGCCGGTGGTGCGCGAATGGGTCGAACGCCATCTCGGCCCCACCGGCCGGCTGGAAGACGTCGCGGCCGGTGCCGGCGAGGTCGGACGCTTCCTCGGCGGCGTGCCATCATTGTTGGGCCGCGCCGCCACCCTGGCAGACCAGATCGACGCCGCGACGCGCGACGGACTCGTGCTCGCGCCGGAAACCGTCGCGGCGATCGGGCAAGCCGAGGCGCGGCGCGGCCGCTGGACCGCGATCGCGCTGTGGGTGATCGCGGCGCTGCTCGCGGTGGTGATCTGGAAGGTGGTGTGATTGCATTGATTGCAATGCAATCATGCGCTAGACTGGCCGCATGGGCTCCCTGACCGTCAGAAACCTGAGCGAGGACGTGAAGCAGCGGCTGCGCCAGCGCGCGGCCGCCAACGGCCGTTCGATGGAAGAGGAAATCCGCCTGCTGCTGGCCGAGAGCGCCGCGGATATGCCAGCCGCCAGAGCGCAGAGCGCCGCCAAGGCCGTCGCGACATCCGCAAAGCCGGCCCGCGCTGCGGCGGCGCACCAGACCCTCCTCATCATCGCGGGCGGGATCGCGGCCTACAAGTCGCTCGATCTCATTCGTCGCCTGCGCGAGCGCGGCATCGCGGTGCGCGTGGTGATGACGAAGGCCGCGCAGGAGTTCATTACGCCGATGTCGGTGGGAGCCATCGCGGGCGAGCACCCCTTTACCGAGTTGTTCGATCCAAGCGAGTTCGACGTCGGGCACATCCGGCTTGCGCGCGACAACGACCTGATCGTGGTCGCACCCGCGACCGCCGACATCATGGCCAGGATGGCGAACGGCCACGCCGACGATCTCGCCAGCGCTGTGCTGCTCGCGACCGACAGCCAAGTGCTGCTCGCGCCCGCGATGAACCCGCGCATGTGGACGAACAAGGCGACGCAGCGCAACGTCAAGCAACTTCTCGCCGACGGCGTGCTGACCGTCGGCCCGAACAGCGGCGAGATGGCCGAGAGCGGCGAAGCCGGTTTTGGCCGCATGGCCGAACCGCTGGAGATCGTCGCGGCGATCGAGAAGCTGCTGCAAGATCGAGAGGCCGAGGGGGACGACAAGCCCCTCGCGGGCAAACACATCGTCATTACGGCGGGCCCCACCCACGAACCGATCGATCCGGTGCGCTACATCGCGAACCGCTCGTCCGGCAAGCAAGGCTACGCCATCGCGCGCGCAGCAGCGGCGCTCGGCGCCAGGGTCACACTCGTGTCGGGCCCGGTGACGTTGCCCGACCCGCCCGGCGTGAAGACCGTGCGCGTCGAAAACGCGCGCGAGATGCTCGGCGCCGTCGAAGCGGCGCTGCCGGCGGATGTCGGCGTGTTCGCCGCCGCGGTCGCGGACTGGCGCACGGCCGACGCCGGCGCGCAGAAATTGAAGAAGGATGGCAGCGGCCCGCCGCGGCTTGAGCTGGTCGAGAACCCCGATATCCTCGCCCGTATCGCCAAACTGAAGACCAAGCGGCCGAAACTGGTGATCGGGTTCGCCGCCGAAACCGAGAAGGTGATCGAGCACGCCAGGGCCAAGCTCAAGCGCAAGGGCTGCGACTGGATCGTGGCGAACGACGTCTCGGCCGAAGGCGGCGCGATGGGCGGCGACGACAACGCAGTGCATCTGATCTCGGCGGACCGCGTCGAGTCGTGGCCGTCGCAGTCGAAGGACGATGTGGCGAAGGCCCTCGTTGCACGTATCGCCGCGGCGCTGAACGGGGCAGCCAAATGAGCGAGGTCATCGTCAGCGTGATGCGGCTGCCGCATGGCATGGATCTGCCGCTGCCGTCCTATCAGAGCGCCGCCGCCTCGGGTCTGGACTTGCTCGCGGCGGTTCCGGCCGATGCGCCGGTCACGATCGCGCCGGGGCGTCATGCCGCGGTGCCGACCGGCATCGCGATCGCGCTGCCGTCAGGCACCGAGGCGCAGGTGCGCCCGCGGTCGGGGCTCGCGCGCAACCATGGCGTGACGGTACTCAATTCGCCCGGCACCGTGGATGCGGACTACCGCGGCGAGATCCACGTGCTGCTGATCAATCACGGCGATGCGCCATTCGTCGTCACGCGCGGCATGCGCATCGCGCAACTGGTGATCGCGCAGGTCACGCGCGCGACTCTGATCGAAACCACCCATCTCGACCAAACATCGCGCGGCAGTGGCGGATTTGGCTCAACCGGTACGGGTGGCCGGTGAGTTGCTGCACCGAGATCGTTCGTGTCTAGTATCATTTTACCGACTCGGTTTGCGCCCCTATGTCTCTGCTGCCCCGCAAGGGTCTCCTCGCCATCGCTGCGGTGATCGACGTCGCGCTCAACGGGTGCGAACGTCCTGTCTCGGCGCGCAAGCTTGCGGCGCGCCACAATCTGCCGCCGCGCCATCTCGAGCCGGTACTGCAGGCGCTGGTGCACGAGGGCATCTTCAACGGGATCCGCGGTCCGCGCGGCGGATATGAATTGGCGCGCGAACGGCGGCGCATCTCGGTCGCGGACGTGCTGCGCGCGGCCGGCAACGACGAGAACGAGCAGGGGCAGAAGAGCGCGCGCATCCTCGACGAGATTGTGCTGCCGGCGCTCGCCGATGCCGAGCGCGCATTCACGGCCGCGCTGGCGCAACTCTCGATCGAGGATCTGGCAAGGCGCGCGGAAAACCTGCGCGACCGCTGAGGATGTCCGGTTCACGGCTGTGGACAGCGGGGACGGTGCAGCCGCGCGATCGGCCGAACCGATTCAGCCATCAGGAAATTTCCCGATCCGGCGCAACGGCGCAGCGCACCCGTTCACGGTCTGGACTCTTACGACGCGAGTCCCGTTGAGAGTAAAGTCCGATTCGCGGGCGGCGTGGCGGCGGCGCCCCGGGGGTCTTCGGGCGCGTCCCGAAACGATGCCGCGCAGGGGCACGGAAAATGCCGGACGCGATCCGGACACGGTGCGCAAAAACGCATCCGTGGCGTCAGCGATTCCACGTTGCGGGTGCCGTTTGGGCGGCCGTGACCGTGCCCCATCCCGCGCGTGCCGAGGCCTCACTGCGGTTCACGGATTATCTCGAAACCGTCTCGTCGCTCGACCGCCATGAGCTCGCCGCCCTGACGCTGACGCTCGGCGTGATCCTGTTCGGCGTGGTGACGGCGATTGCGCTGTTGCGCACACGCACGCGTACCAGGCAAGCGCTTGTGGCGCGCCAGAGCGAAATCAACGACCTGCGCGAGGAACGCGACCGCGCGGTGGCGCTGCTGCACGCCGAGCCGCAGGTGATCGTGGTGTGGCCGGCCGGCGCGGACGAGCCGGAGATCACCGGCGACGCGGCGCTGGTCGCGCACACGGCGGTGCCGCGCCGCGTGCTCGCCTTCGGAACATGGCTCGAGCCCGACAAGGCGCAGCAGATCGAAGAGGCGGTCGACGCGCTGCGCAACGACGGCAAGGGTTTCTCGCTGATCCTGACCACACTGCACCATCGGCATGTCGTGGCCGAAGGCCGCGCCATCGGCGGCCGCGCGGTGCTGCGCATCAAGGACCTCACCGGCCCGCAAAGCCAACTCGCCGAACTCGCCGCCGATCACCAGCAGTTGCGCCGCGACATCGATACGATCGGGCGCTTCCTCGAGGCGCTGCCCGCGCCGGTCTGGGCGCGCGACGCGGCCGGACGGCTCACCTGGGTGAACGCCGCCTATGCGCGCGCCGTCGAGGCGCGTGACGACACGGATGCGGTCGCGCGCAATCTGGAAATTCTCGATAGCGCTTCGCGCGACGACGTGGCGCGCTCGCGCGTTTCGGGCGAGGTATTCGAGGCGCGGCTGCCGGTAATCGTCGCGGGGACACGACGCTTTTTCCAGGTGATCGACCGCGCGGCGCCGGGCGGCAGCGCCGGCATCGGCATCGACATCACCGAAGTCGAAATGATGCGCGCAGAATTGCAACGCATGACGGACGCGCACCGCCGCACGCTCGACCAGCTTGCGACTGCGGTCGCGATCTTCTCGGCCGACCAGCGGCTCGCGTTCTACAATGCCGCCTACCGCGTGCTGTTCGGGCTCGACCCGGCGTTCCTCGATTCCGAGCCGTCCGACTCCGCGGTGCTCGATCGCCTGCGCGCGGCGCGGAAGATTCCCGAACAGGCGAATTTCCGCGACTGGAAAACCGAACTGCACGAAGCCTACCGCGCACTCGAGCCGCGTTCGCAAGAATGGCATCTGCCCGACGGACGCACGTTGCGCGTCGTCACCACGCCGAACCCGGAAGGCGGCGTCACCTATCTGTTCGACGACGTGACCGAGCGGCTGAAGCTGGTGCGGCGCTACGAGGCGCTGATCGGCGTGCAGGGCGAAACGCTCGAAGCGCTCGCCGAGGGCGTCGCGGTGTTCGGCAGCGACGGGCGGCTCGACCTGCACAATCCGGCGTTCGCGCAGCAATGGCGCCTGGCCGCCGCGGCGCTCAACGGCGAGCAGGGGCAGCACCCGCACATCGAGGCCGTGCTCGGCTGGTGCCGGCCGCTATATTCGGACGACGCGTTCTGGGCGAAGCTGCGCGGCGCGGTCACGGGACTGGAGCGACGCGAGCCGGTCGCGGCACGGCTCGAACGGCTCGACGGCAGCGTGCTCGATTGCTCGACCGTGCCGCTGCCCGACGGCGCCACGCTGGTGACGTTCCATGACGTGACCGACTCGGTCAACGTCGAGCGCGCGCTGACCGAGCGCGCCGATGCACTGCAGGACGCCGATCGCCTCAAAAGCGCGTTCGTGCAGCATGTCTCGTACGAACTGCGCACGCCGCTCACCAACATCATCGGCTTCACGAATCTGCTGCTCGATCCGCACATCGGCCCGAGCATCGGGCCGATCACCGAGAAGCAGCGCGACTACCTCGACAGCATAGACAAGTCGTCGAGCGCGCTGCTGGCGATCATCAACGACATCCTCGACCTCACGACCATCGATGCGGGCGCGATGCCGCTCGACCTGAAAGAAGTCGACGTCCGCGCCGCGGTCGATGCCGCGGTGCTCGGCCTGCAGGACAGGATCGCCGAAAAGGCGATCCTGCTCGACGTGCGCGCCGCCCCCGACGTCGGCAGCTTCGTGGCCGACGAGCGGCGGGTGCGCCAGGTGCTGTTCAATCTTTTGTCCAACGCGGTCAGTTTCTCGCCAGCCGCCGAGGTGGTGCGGCTGTCGGTCGAGCGGCGCGACGATGCTGTCGTGTTCAGCGTGACCGACCGCGGTCCCGGCATTCCGCCCGACATCAGCGAGCGCGTGTTCGACCGCTTCGAAAGCCACGCGCTCGGCTCGGAGCATCGCGGCGCAGGGCTCGGCCTCTCGATCGTGCGTTCCTTCGTCGAGCTCCATGGTGGTACGGTGAAGCTCGATTCGGCCGTCGGCCGCGGAACCACCGTCACCTGCGTTTTCCCGATCAGGCATGCGGACCGGGAGGCGGCGGAATAGCCAAGGGATCGGGCGACTTCATACCCCAATGCTGGCAGTTTCACCTTCCTCCGGCTTTACCATCACGCTCACGAACGAGCGTGCGACGCAGCGCCTTGCGGTCGATATCGCGGCCGTGCTCAAGCCGGGCGATCTGGTCGCGCTCTCGGGTGACCTCGGCGCCGGCAAGACCGCGTTCGCGCGCGCGCTGATCCGCCATCTGGCCGAAGACGCCGCGATGGAGGTGCCGAGCCCGACCTTCACGCTGGTGCAGACCTACGTGCTGCCGCGTTTCACCGTGGTGCATGCCGATCTCTATCGGGTGACGCATGCGGGCGAGCTTGCCGAGCTCGGCGTCGACGACGCGGCCGAGAATGCCGTGGTGCTGCTCGAATGGCCCGACCGTGCGGCGGACGCGCTGCCGGGAGACCGGCTCGACATCGCGTTCACGCTCGCGCCGCATCTGGGCAGCAACCAGCGCAACGCCGAACTGGTCGCGCACGGCGCGTTCGTGCCGCGGCTCGAACGGATGGTGGCGATCCGCCAGTTCCTCGCCGACGAAGGCCTTGCCGACGCACAACGCTCGCATCTGCAGGGCGATGCCTCGACGCGCGCCTACGAACGCGTCGCGCAGGAGGGGCGCAAGCTCGTGCTGATGAACGCGCCGCGGCGCCCCGACGGGCCCGCGGTGCGCGGCGGGCTGCCGTACAGCGCGATCGCGCATCTCGCCGAGGACGTGAAACCGTTCGTCGCGATGGCGCGGGCGCTGCGCGACCGCGGGCTGTCGGCACCACAGGTTCATGCCGCGAACCTCAACGAAGGGCTGTTGCTGCTGGAAGACCTGGGGCGCGAAGCGGTGGTCGAAGGCGATCCGCCCGGACCGATCGAGGAGCGCTACGCGGCCGCCGTCGACGTGCTGGTCGAGATCCACCGCCAGCAGGTTGCCTTCACGCTGCCGGTGACGCCGGGCGTCGAGCATCGGCTTCCGCCCTACGACATCGAGGCATTCCTGATCGAAGCCGAGTTGCTGCTCGACTGGTACCTGCCGCATCGCGGCCTCACGCTCACCAACGCGGCGCGCAACGACTTCACCACGCTATGGCGCGATGCGCTCGCCTACGCGGAGACCATGCCGCCGACCTGGGTCCTGCGCGACTATCACTCGCCGAACCTGCTGTGGCTGCCCGAGCGCGAAGGCATCAAGCGCGTCGGCCTGCTGGATTTCCAGGATGCCCTGGTGGGCCCGGCGCCGTACGATCTGGTCTCGCTGCTGCAGGACGCACGCGTGGATGTGCCGGACCCGATGGAGATCGCGCTGCTCGGCCGCTACGTGAAGGGGCGGCTCAGCATCGATCCGGATTTCGCCACCACGGCCTTCGTCCAGCTCTACGTCACGCTCGGCGCGCAGCGCGCGACGAAGATTTTAGGCATTTTCGCACGGCTCGACCGGCGCGACGGCAAGCCGCAATACCTGCGTCACATGCCACGGATATGGCGCTATCTCCGCCGCGCGCTGATCCATCCCGCGATGAACGATCTCAAGGCCTGGTATGACGCTCATGTGTCGCCGCCCCAATAATGCGAGGACGCGATGAGGGCGATGGTACTCGCCGCCGGGCTCGGCACGCGCATGCAGCCGCTGACCGACACGCTGCCGAAGCCCCTGGTGAAGGTCGCGGGCCAGGCGCTGCTCGATCATGTGCTCGATCGTTTGGCGAACGCGGGGGTCGAGACCGCGGTCGTCAACGTGCATCACATGGCCGACCAGATCGAAAATCATCTGACGGGTCGCACGCGGCCGCGAATCGAAATCTCGGACGAGCGCGGCGAACTGCTCGACACCGGCGGCGGTGTCGCAAAGGCGCTGAAGCGGCTTGGTCCTGAACCGTTCTTGCACATGAATTCCGACACATTGTGGATCGAGGGCGTGACGCCGAACCTGCCGCGCCTCGCAGCTAGCTTCGATCCCGCCCGCATGGACATCCTGCTGCTGCTCGCCTCGACCACGGCCAGCATCGGCTATGAGGGGCGCGGCGATTTCGTCATGGCGCCGGACGGGCGGCTCGCGCGCCGCGCCGAGCGCCAGGTCGCGCCGTTCGTCTATGCGGGCGCCGCGATGCTCTCGCCCGCCCAGTTTGCCGATGCACCGAAGGGCAAGTTCTCGCTCAACACGATGTTCGACCGCGCGATCGCGGCCGGGCGGCTCCACGGCCAGCGGCTCGAAGGAACCTGGATGCATGTCGGCACGCCGGCCGCGATCAAAGCGGCGGAAGCGGCGATTTCCGAAAGTGTGGTTTAGCGCGCGGGTCCCCCATATAACGGCGGCATGCCGCGCGTTTTCACGATTCCCGCATCTGCGCCTTTTCTCTCGACGCTGATCGGCGCGTTGCGCGATGGCCGTCTGGTCGACGGCCTGTCCTCTGACCCGCTTGCGCTCGCCGACACGACGCTGTTCCTGCCGACCCACCGCGCCTGCGCGCTCGCGCGCGAGGAGTTCCTGAAAGCCTTGAAGATCGGCGCGGCCGTACTGCCGCGCATCATCGCCCTCGGCGAGATCGACGAAGACGAACTGGCATTCGCCGACATCGCGAACGGCGCCGACGCACTGGAGATTCCCGAAGCGCTCGGCGGCCTCGAACGGCGCATGCTGCTGGCGCAACTCGTGCTCAAGTGGATCGCGTCGCCGAGCCTGCGCACCGGAACCGGCCAGCCGCTGGTGGCGAACAGCCCGGCCTCCGCGCTCGCTCTCGCCGACGCGCTCGCGCGGCTGATGGACGACATGACGACGCGGCAGGTGGAATGGAGCCGGCTCGACGACATCGTGCCGCGTGAATACGACGAGTACTGGAAGAAGTCGCTCGAGTTCCTGCAGATCGCCCGCGAGGTGTGGCCCGCGATCCTGGCCGAGCACGGCCGGATCGACCCGGCGGCGCGGCGCGACCTTTTGATCGAGGCGGAGCGCAGGCGGCTCGAAACACATCGCGGCCCGGTGATCGCGGCAGGCTCGACCGGCTCGATGCCGGCGACCGCCAAGCTGCTCGCGACCATCGCAAGCCTGCCGCGCGGAGCGGTGGTGCTGCCCGGTCTCGACACCGATCTCGATGATGAATCGTGGGCGCTGATCGGCGGGCACGAGACCGCGCCGCCGGCGTCAGGCCATCCGCAATTCGCCCTGCATGCGCTCCTGCAGCGCATCGGCATCGTGCGCGCCGACGTGACCGCGCTCGGTGCAAGCTCAGCCCGCGCGCGGCTCGTCAGCGAAGCGATGCGCCCGTCGATGCGAACCGAACGCTGGGCGCAGCGCATCGACGAGGACGCACAACACGCGCTGGCGAACGTCGCGGTGATCGAGGCCGCGAACGCCGAGGATGAAGCGCTGGCCATCGCGGTCGCGCTGCGCGAGGCGGTGCACGAGGGCAAGACCGCCGCGCTGGTGACCCCGGACCGTACGCTGGCACGGCGCGTTACCGCCGCGCTCGGGCGCTGGGCCATCGAGGCCGACGACTCGGGCGGCGATGCACTGCCCGACACCGAGGCCGGCGTATTCGCGCGGCTCGTCGCCGAAGCAGCCCTCGGCGACCTGCCGCCGGTGAAATTGCTCGCGATGCTCAAGCACGCGCGCTTCCGTCTCGGGGCGGCATCAGGGGCGCACGCGAGAGCAATCGCGACGCTGGAGCTGGCGATCCTGCGCGGGCCACGGCCACGGCCCGGGACGGCCGGCCTTGCGCACGCGCTTGCAACGTTCCGCGCGACCGAGCTGCACCGTTCCGATCCGCGCAACAAACTGAAGGACGCCGACCTCGACGCCGCACAGGCGCTGATCGGCGCGCTTGGTACCGCGCTTGCGCCGCTGGAAGGCGTCACGCGCGCGCAATCGTTCACCGGCATCGCGGTCCTGCATGCCGCGGCGCTCGGTGTCTTGTCGCGCGACGATCACGGCGCGGACATCGCCTTCGCGGAGCGCGATGGCGAGGAACTCGCAAAGGCATTCGCCGAGATCGCCGAACAGCACGACGAGTTTCGCGTCGCTCGCGGCGACTATCCCGAGCTGTTCGAGGCCGCGATCACGGATCGCGTCTGCCGGCGCGCCGGACGACCCGGCGCGCGCGTGCAAATCCTGGGGCTGCTCGAAGCGCGCCTCGTGAGCGTCGACCGTGTCGTGCTCGGCGCGCTGGTCGAGAGCGTATGGCCGCCGGAAACGCGCAGCGATCCGTGGCTCTCGCGACCGATGCGGCTCGATCTCGGGCTCGACCTTCCCGAACGGCGCGTCGGACTGTCGGCGCACGACTTCGCGCAACTGCTCGGTACTCCGGAAGTGATCTTGTCGCGCGCGGCGAAACTCGGCGGCGCGCCGACGGTCGCGTCGCGCTTCACGCAACGCCTTGCGGCGGTCGCGGGCGAGAAACATTGGGACGACGCGATCGGCCGCGGCAAGAAATATCTCGCCTGGGCGCGCAATCTCGATCACGCCGACAAGGTCAAGGCCACCGAGCGCCCGCGGCCACGGCCGCCGCTCGACGCGCGGCCGACCCAGCTCAGCGTCACCGAGATCGAGCACTGGCTGCGCGATCCGTACACGATCTATGCCAAGCACATCCTGAAACTCCTGCCGCTCGACGCCGTCGATACGCCGCCCGGCGCGCGCGACCGCGGCACCGTGATCCACGGTGCGATCGGCGAGTTCACCGAGACCTATGCGAAGGGCCTGCCGCCCGACCCGTTCGCGACCCTGCGCGCGCTCGGCGAGAAGCATTTCGCGCCGCTGCAGGATTTCCCCGAGGCGCGCGCATTCTGGTGGCCGCGCTTCGTGCGCATCGCGCAATGGTTCGTCGCCTGGGAGGCGCAACGCCGCCGGAATGCCACGGCGATTCACGCCGAGGTGCGCGCCGCGCTCGACATCGAGATCGACAAACGCATCTTCAAGCTGACCACGCGCGCCGATCGCATCGAGCAGTTGCGCGACGGCACGTTCGCGATCCTCGACTACAAGACCGGCGCGCCGCCGACCGAGAAGCAGGTTCGCACCGGCCTGTCGCCTCAGTTGACGCTCGAAGGCGCGATCCTGCGCGCCGGCCGTTTCAAGGACGTGATGCCGGGATCGCTCGGCGAACTCGCCTATGTGGCACTGCGCGGTCGCGACCCGGCGGGCGAAGCAACGCCGATCGAGTTCAAGGATGGGCTGACACCGGACCAGCACGCCGACAAGGCACTGTCGAAGCTCAAGGGAATCATCGCGCGTTTCTCGAAAGAGGCGGAGCCGTATCGTGCGCTGGTCAGCCCGATGTGGAAGACGCGCTACGGCGACTACGACCATCTCGCGCGGGTAGCGGAGTGGTCGGCGGGCGGCGAAGACGAGGACAGCGTGGAATGAATATCCCCGCCGACGTGCTCGACGGTCAGCACGCCGCATCAGACCCTGCGACATCGGCCTGGGTCGCGGCGAATGCCGGCTCGGGCAAGACGCATGTGCTGGCGCAGCGCGTGATCCGGCTGCTGCTGCGCGGCACGCCGCCGGAGAAGATCCTCTGCCTCACCTACACCAAGGCAGCCGCCGCCAACATGGCGAACCGGGTGTTCGAGACACTCGCGAAATGGACGCCGCTCTCCGACGAGGCGCTAGACGCCCAGATCGCCAGGATCGAAGGCCGCAGGCCGGATGCGCAGCGGCGCAGGCATGCGCGCCGGCTGTTCGCGCAGGCGCTCGACACACCGGGCGGGCTGAAGGTGCAGACCATCCACGCGTTCTGCACGCGGCTATTGCATCAGTTTCCGTTCGAGGCGGACGTCGCGGCGCGCTTCGAGGTGCTGGAGGACCGCACGCGCTCCGAGCTGATCGACCGGCTGCGCATGGGCGTGCTGCTCGAAGCCGCCGCACAGCCCGACAGCGACCTCGGCCGCGCCTTGGCAACCGCGATCACGGTCGCGGCGGACCAAACCTTTGCGGAGGCGATCGACGAGGCGATCGCCAGGCACGAGGAGCTCGAGGCATGGATCGCGCATGCCGGCAGCGTGGCGACGGCGGTGGCGGGGCTGTCGCGCGCGCTCGGAGTCAAACCGGAGGAGACGTCGGAGACGATTGCAGAGGAATTCTTCTCCGGCTCGCTGATCGGAACGGACGAATATCCGGCCGTCATCGCCGCGCTGGAGCAAGGGCTGAAGGGCGACAGGGAACACGCTGTGCGCTTCGACGCGTTGCGGCTGATCGAAGGCAGCGAGCGGATCAAGGTCTACCAGTCGATTTTCTGCACGGCCGAGCTCGAGCCGCGCAAGAACATCGTCAGCAAGGGCATTCGCGAGACGAATGCGCCGCTGTTCCAGCGCCTGCTCGCCGAACAGGAGCGCGTGTGTGCGCTGATCACCCGCCGCCGCGCAATCGAGACGCGCGAGCGCACCGCAGCGCTCGTCACCATCGCGCACGAGGTGATCGCGCGCTATCGCGCCGAGAAAACCCGGCGCGGGCTGCTCGATTACGACGACCTGATCGACAAGGCGCTGCATCTGCTCGCCGAACCGCGCGCTCAATGGGTGCACTACAAGCTCGATCTCGGCGTCGACCACGTGCTGATCGACGAGGCGCAGGACACCAGCGACCGGCAGTGGCAGATCGTTTCGCGCCTCACCGCCGAATTCACGACCGGCCAAGGTGCACGCGAGGTCAACCGCTCGGTGTTCGCAGTCGGCGACGAGAAGCAATCGATCTTCTCGTTCCAGGGTGCGGAGCCGAAGCAGTTCGCCAGGATGCACCACCGTTTCGCGTCAAAGTTCGAGCAGGCTGGACTGCGGTTCGAGGAAATGAAGTTTCAATACTCGTTCCGCTCCGCGCCAGCCGTGCTGCAGGCGGTCGACGAAGTGTTCAGGCGCGAGCAGGCCCATGCGGGGTTGACCGAGGTGCCGGGCGGGACCGTGCATGAGGCGGTGCGCGCCAACGCGCCGGGTGTCGTCGAGCTTTGGCCGATGGTCGAGCCGGACGAGAAGCGCGAGATCGAGGGCTGGGACGCGCCGTTCGACGAAATGCAGGAGACAAGCCCGCGCGTGCGCCTGGCGCAACGGATCGCGCGCACCGTGCGGCGCTGGATCGCGGAACGCGTGTCGGTCGGCGAGGGCCGCGCCGTGAGCGCCGGCGACATCCTGGTGCTGGTGCGCCAGCGCGGCGCGTTGTTTCAGGCGGTCATCAGCGAACTGAAAAAGGAAGGCATCGAGGTCGCGGGTGCCGACCGGCTGGTGCTCACCGAGCACATCGCCGTGATGGACCTGATGGCGCTCGCCGACGCGCTGCTGTGTCCCGATGACGACCTCGCGCTGGCGGCCGTGCTGAAAAGCCCGCTGTTCGGCGTCACCGAAGAACAGCTCTTCGCACTCGCCCATGGACGAAAGGGCACGCTGTGCGCTGCGCTGAGCGGGAAGGCTGCGGACCTCGAGTTCATGGAGGCGCACGCGCGGCTCACGCATTACGCCGCGTGGGCGGCCGAATCCCCCTTCGCGTTCTATTCGCGCATTCTCGGCACGGACAAAGGCCGTGCGCGCTTCTACGCGCGGCTCGGACCGGAAGCCGCCGATGCGCTCGACGAGTTTCTCGAGCATGCGCTGATCTACGAGCGCGACGAGGCGCCGACGCTGCAGGGCTTCGTGGCATGGCTGCGCGGCGGGATCGCGCAAGTGAAGCGGGACATGGATATCGCGCGTGACGAGGTGCGCGTGATGACGGTGCACGGCGCCAAAGGCCTCGAGGCGCCGATCGTGATCCTGGCCGACACCACGACAGTGCCGAAGGGGCCGCGCGAACCGCGCATGGTGCCGCTGCCGGTCGCGAAAGCGCCGCCCGGCACGCCGGATCGGCTGGTCTGGGCCGGGCGAAAGGCGGACGATCCCGAGCCGGTCGCGACCGCGCGCGCGGTCGCGGTGCGCGAGGCCGAGGAGGAGCACCGGCGCCTGCTCTATGTGGGGATGACGCGCGCGGCGGATCGTCTCGTCATCGCCGGCTCGCGCGGCGTGAACCGCATCCCGCCGGGTTGCTGGTACGAGCTCGTGAGCGACGCGCTCAAACCGGAGGCCGCGGAGGAAGCGACGGCCGAAGGCGCGATCTGGCGCTGGCGCAAGACGGGGCCGGAAGCAGTTGCACGCGCGGCTACGGCCGTCGCTGCCACACGCCACGACGTGCCGGAGTGGCTGCACAAGACCGTGCCCCCCGAAGCGCATGCGGCGCGCGCGATCGCGCCATCGCTCGCGCTCGGGGCAGCGAAAGCCGCCGCGCAGGCGCTCGCGCGCGGCCGCATCGTGCACCGGCTGCTGCAGGCGCTGCCCGCGCTGCCGCAGGATCGCCGCCGCGAAGCAGCGCGGCGCGCCCTCGCGCGCGCAAGGATCGAGCGCGGCGAAGCGGTTGCCGACGAGGTGTTGAAGCTGCTCGACGATCCGCGTTTCGCCGCCCTGTTCGCGCAGGGTTCGCGCGCCGAAGTCCCGATCGCCGGCATTCTGCCCGACGGCCGGCAGGTCTCCGGGCAGGCCGACCGCCTGGCGGTTACGTCAAAAGACGTGCTGATCGCCGACTACAAATCGGACCGGATCGTCCCCGACGGCATCGAACGGATTCCACTGCACTACATCACGCAACTTGCGCTCTATCGCGCCGTGCTGGGCACGCTCTATCCGAATCACGCCGTGCGCGCGGCGCTGGTGTGGACCGCGGGGCCGGCTCTCATGGAGCTGCCCGAGACCGCGCTCGACGCCGCAATGTCAAGGCTTCCCGCGCCGTAAAACACCGTCGCGTGATGGCGGCTTGACGCTCAGGAGACGCGTGCATAGCTTCCGGCCATCCAAGGGGCGCGCGCCGCCCGCCAACCCAGAATACAGAGGTGCGCTATGAGCGTCTCAAAGGTTTCCGACGCGGATTTCGACGCCGAGGTGTTGAAGAGCAGCCAGCCGGTGGTGGTCGACTTCTGGGCCGAGTGGTGCGGCCCGTGCAAGCAAATCGGGCCCGCGCTGGACGAGATCGCCGGCGCGATGAACGGTAAGGTGAAGATCGTGAAGCTGAACGTCGACGAGAACCCGGCAACGGCCGCGAAGTACGGCATCATGTCGATCCCGACCTTGATGCTGTTCAAGAACGGCGAGCTCGCCTCGCGCCAGGTCGGCGCCGCGCCGAAGCACAAGCTGGAGCAGTGGATCACCTCGTCCACCGCCGCCTGACCCTGCGCTGACAATTTTTCTTGACGAACGGCCGGCTCGAAAGCCGGCCGTTTGCGTTTGCGGGTAACGCTACACCGGCGCCGTGCCGTTCGCGGCGAGCACTTCGCCCGCCAGGTAGAGCGAACCGGTGATCAGGATGCGCGGGCTCGGATCGAAGCCGAGCCGCGCGATCGCCGCGAGCGCGTCCTCGATGCTCTCCGCGGCGTCGGCGGGCATGCCGGCGGATTGCGCGGCGGCAGCGATGTCGCCGGCCGGGGCGCCGTTCTCCCGGTTGATGCGCACGCCGAACACGCGGCGCACGAGGCCGGTGAAGTTGCGCAGGAACCCGTCGCGGTCCTTGTTCGCCAGCATGCCGACGACCAGCACCAGCGGGCGCGATACGCGCTCTTCAAGATCGCCGAGCGCCGCCGCGATCGCGCGTCCGCCCTCGGCATTGTGCCCGCCATCGAGCCAGATCTCCGCGCCGGCAGGCGCGCGCGCGGCGAGCGGTCCTGTCGCGAGGCGCTGCAATCGGGCCGGCCATTCGGCGCGCATCAGCCCCTGCTCGACCGCCTTGATCGGAACGCGCACGCCGGCCGCGCGCAGCGCCGCAATTGCGGTGCCGGCATTGTCGAACTGGTGGCGGCCGAAAAGCTTGGGCGGCGGCAGATCGAACAGGCCCTGCTCGTCCGAATACACCAGCCGCCCGTTCTCGACATTGGCGTGCCAGTGCTGGCCTGCGACATGCAGCGGCGCGCGCGCCTTTTCGGCGTGGCGCTCCAGCACCGCCGAGATTGCGCTGGTCTGGGGCGCGATGACGGCGGGTACGCCCTTGCGGAAAATCCCGGCCTTTTCGCCGGCGATCTTCTCCAGCGTATCGCCGAGAAATTCGGCGTGATCCATCGACACCGGCGTCACGATGCTGGCGAGCGGCCGATCGATCACGTTGGTGGCGTCGAGCCGCCCGCCGAGGCCGACCTCGAGCAGCAGCATGTCGGCCGGATGGCGCGCGAACAGCACGAAGGCCGCGGCGGTCTCGAGCTCGAACAGCGTGATCGGCGAGTCGCCGTTCGCCGTCTTGCACTCGGCGAGCGCGTCGGCGAGCTCCGCATCGGAGACGAGCACGCCGCCGCCGGGACCGCCGAGACGGAAATTCTCATTCACCCGCACCAGGCATGGCGAGGTGTAGACATGCACGCGCTTGCCCGCTGCCTCGAGCATCGCTCGCAGGAACGCGATGGTCGAGCCCTTGCCGTTGGTGCCGGTGACGTGAATCACCGGCGGCACCTTGCGTTGCGGATTCCCCAGCCGCTCCAGCAAAGGCAGCATCCGACCCAGCGAAAGATCGATGCCGCCGATGACGGAACTGGCGGACGTCATTGGGACCGGCGTCATTCCGCTTGGGCGGGGGCCGGAGCCGGGAGCGCGTCCTGCGTTGGAGGCCGCTCAGGCACGGCCGTCTCGGTCATCGGCGCGCGGCATAAGAGCCGGCAGAGCCGCGCCAGCGTCGCCCGCAACTCGTGGCGATGCACCACCATGTCGACCATGCCGTGGTCTTTGAGATATTCGGCGCGCTGGAAGCCTTCGGGCAGCTTCTCGCGGATGGTCTGCTCGATCACGCGCGGGCCCGCGAAGCCGATCAGCGCGCCGGGCTCCGCGATGTGCACGTCGCCGAGCATCGCGTACGAGGCCGTCACGCCGCCGGTGGTTGGATTGGTCAGCACCACGATGTAGGGCTTGCGAGCCTCGTGCAGCATCTCCACCGCCACCGTGGTGCGCGGCAATTGCATCAGCGAGAGGATGCCCTCCTGCATGCGCGCTCCGCCGGACGCCGCGAACATGATGAAGGGCGCGCCCTTCTGTGCGGCGGTCTCCAGCCCTTTGACGACGGCTTCGCCCGCCGCCATGCCGAGCGAGCCGCCCATGAAGTCGAAATCCTGCACGCCGATGACGACACCGAGGCCTTCGAGCTTGCCGAAACCGAGCTTGATCGCGTCGTTCAGGCCGGTCTTGGTGCGCGCATCCTTCAGCCGGTCGGTGTAGCGGCGCTCGTCGCGAAACTTGAGCGGGTCGACCGGCACTTCCGGCACGCCGATGTCGAACCAGGTCTCGCCGTCGAACATCGACTTCAGCCGCGCGGAAGCGCTCATGCGCATGTGATAGTTCGACGACGGGATGACGAACTGGTTCGCCTCGACGTCCTTGTAGAACACAAGCTGCCCCGTATCGGGGCACTTGATCCACATGTTCTCCGGCACTTCGCGCTTCAACAGCGAGCGAATCTTCGGCCGGACGACGTTGGTGAGCCAGTTCATGCGCCCTGATGTAGTCCCGAAAACCGGACAAATCTAGGCGCGTTTACGCGGCCGTTTTCGCTTTGTCCCGAAGCGAGCCAGCGCCCGCGTGGAGGGCATCCGCTTGTCCTGCGCGGCTTCCTCACGCGCAAGATTTTCGATGATGGCGAGCAGCGCGGCGCGCGCCACCGCGATGTCGGCTTTGCGCACGCCGCGCGCCGCAACCGCGTTCACCTGCTCGGCAAGAGGCACCAGCACACGTTTCAGCGCGCGGCCCCTGGGCGTGAGGAACACGCGGACCTTCTGGCGGTCGCCGGTGCGGCGGATATAGCCGAGCCGCTCCATTGCCTTGAGCGCCGAGAAGGTCGTCGGCTCGGTGACGCCGGCCTCATCGCTCAATTCGCGCTGCGTCAGCCCGTCGCCCTCCCAGAGAACGCGCAGGAAGGTCCAGTGGCCGAACGAGACCTTGTGCTCGGCAAGGCGCATCTGCAGCGCGCGCACCAGCGCGCGCGTCGCGTCCTTCACCAGATGCGCGAGGCGGTCGTCCGGAACGGCTTCGCGCCAGTGGCGCAGGATGGTCTCGGTACGTGCGCTCACGACGCAACCTGGTGCGCGAGCGTGATGTCGCGGCTCTCGCGCGACGACTGAAGGATCGCGAGGCAGACTTCCAGCGTCGCCATCGCCCATGCGCCGCTGTGGAGCGGCGGGGTGCCGTTGACGACCGCAGCGTAAAGCTCATCGATGACTTCGGCACGGGGGACA
>Ga0207682_10000264_pt1 | contig 23612 bp, 27 predicted proteins | sample KBSM63metaG_FD_184332 | JGI IMG/M metagenome (GOLD analysis project Ga0207682, IMG submission 184332) | Miscanthus rhizosphere microbial communities from Kellogg Biological Station, Michigan, USA - KBS M6-3 metaG (SPAdes) (version 2) | ecosystem: Host-associated > Plants > Roots > Rhizosphere >... | reverse complement strand
ATCTGCTCAGGAGGCCTGTCATGGTTGCCGCGGCGACTGCCTCAGTCGTGCTCGCGTTCGGGGTACGGACGTGGACCCGCACGCCGGCGTGGCGCGACGATCGCGCGTACGTGCTCACGCTCCTCGCCGATCATCCCGAGTCGTACGAGGCGCACCTCGCGGCCGGGGTTGCGCTCAAGGGCGCGAATGCACTCGAGCAGGCCGACCGGGAGTTGACGATCGCTCGTCAGCTGTTCCCTCGCGACTCTGTCGTCTACCACGTCGCAGCCGATCTTGCCGAGCGTCAGCAGCATCCGGTTGCGGCCGCCGCCCTGCGTGATTCGGCCCGCATTGCGCGCACGATTCCGTACGCCTCGACGTCGTTCGGGAGCGGTGTTCGTCGATGACGACGTCCATCACGACGCCTGACGAAGGGAACATGATTCCGGGTGACGCTGAACCCGGCATGTCGTCCGCGCGCCTGGGCGCGACGTCCGCGCTCGGCGATGCCCGCGTGATCGGCGTCATCGTCGCGACGATCGCGATCGCCATCGCGCTCGCGGCGATCCCTAACTGGCCGGCCGGCGTCTTTCAGGACGACGGGATATACGTCGTATTGGGCAAGGCGCTCGCGAGCGGAGAAGGGTACCGCTATCTCAATCTGCCCGGAGCCCCGTACGCCACGCACTATCCGCCGGGCTACCCGCTGTTTCTCGCCCTGCTGTGGAAGCTGTCGCCGCAGTTCCCGCAGTGACGGCCGAAGCCGCCGCGGCAGCCGGCATGACGTTACCTGGCGTCAGCGGCAATATCACCTCGACGGGAGGTCCGAACGTCTCGATCGTCGGCGGAGATGAAGCTGTCGCTATTTCCAACCGTACATCCGCGATGATCGATATCGCCAAGGTCCAGGGCCAGGTTCACGCCCAGTCCGTCCAGAAGGTGGGCGAGCTCGCCGACAAAAATCCGCACGAAGCCGTATCGATTATCCGCAACTGGCTCCACGAGGACGCAGCCTAAGCCATGCCATCAGCCTATGCCGAGAGCAAAAAGGACAGCAAAGCGACGCGCGACGACATCGGCGGGCTGATGGCCGAACTCTCGAAGCGCCCGCATGCCCAGGAACGCGCTCGCAAGCTGACCGGTCCGGAGCGCGCCGCCGTCCTGATGCTGTCACTCGGCGAGCAGTACGGTGCCAAGATCTTCGGCCTGCTCGACGACGACGAGCTGCGCGAAATTTCCATCGTCATGTCGTCGCTGGGTACGATCGAGGCCGAATCGGTCGAGCAACTACTGCTCGAATTCGTCTCCCGCATGTCGGCCTCCGGCGCCCTCCTCGGCAACTACGATGCTACCGAGCGCCTCCTCAAGCAGTATCTGCCGCCAGACCGCGTCGGCGGCATCATGGACGAGATTCGTGGTCCTGCCGGGCGCAACATGTGGGAGAAGCTGGCCAACGTTCAGGAAGAGGTGCTGGCAAACTATCTCAAGAACGAATACCCGCAGACCGTCGCCGTCGTGCTGTCGAAGTTGCGGCCGGAACACTCGGCGCGGGTGCTCTCGATACTGCCCGAGGACCTCTCACTCGACTGCGTCAATCGCATGTTGAAGATGGAAGCCGTACAGAAGGAGGTCATCGAGCGCGTCGAGCAGACGCTGCGCACGGAATTCATGTCCAACCTGTCGCAGACGCGGCGCCGTGATGCGCACGAGGTTATGGCGGAGATCTTCAACAATTTCGACCGACAGACGGAAACCCGCTTCCTGACCGCGCTCGAGGAAGATAACCGTGACGCGGCCGAACGCATCAAGGCGCTGATGTTCACCTTCGACGACCTGGTCAAACTGGATACCGGTTCGGCGCAGACACTGATGCGCAACATCGACAAGGAGAAGCTGGCGGTCGCGCTTAAGGGCGCCAATGAAACCGTGCGCCAGTTCTTCTTCACCAACATGTCGAGTCGTGCCGCCAAGCTGCTGGTGGAGGACATGCAGGCCATGGGACCGGTCCGGCTGCGTGACGTGGACGAGGCCCAGGCTCTTCTCGTCAACGTCGCCAAGGATCTCGCGGCCAAGGGCGAAATCATTATCGCCAAGAGCCGCGGCGAAGACGAATTGATCTATTGAGAATGCAATGAAAGCGACCGCCAAATATCTGTTCGACGAGGATTTCGCCTCCCGCGAAAAGCCGACCATCACCATGGTCGAGCATGAGCGCCGGCGCGCCGATGCCGAGTCGCAGGCCTATCGGCAAGGCTATACCGCCGGGCAGGAGCAGGCACATCAGGAAGCTACCCAGCGCATGGCCGACGCGCTCTCCGTGATCGCGGACGGGCTCGGCCGGCTCGATAGTGCGCTCACGGCAATTGAGACCCGCCTCGAAACGGAGGCTGTCGAGGTGGCAGTCGCGGTCGCCGCCAAGCTATCGCCGGCGTTGATCGCACGCGAACCGTTTGCCGAGATTGCGGCGCTTGCGACCGAATGCTTTCACCATCTGGTGTCCACGCCGCTTGTCACCGTTCGCATCGCGGCAGACATCCACGCGACGGCAAAGGAACAGATCGAGGAGATCACGCGCACGAGCGGCTTCGACGGCCGGTTGGCCATCGTTTCCGACGATAAGCTCGCACCGGGTGACTGCCGCGTCGAATGGACCGACGGCGGCATCGTCCGCGACCATACTGCAACGGCATCGATGATCGATGAAACGGTTGCCCGCTACATAGCGGCCCGCAACATGCCCGCCGCATAAGATTCCGGAGACGACGGCAATGAGTGACGACGACACCAAGGTACCGCTTCCAGACCTCGAAAACAGCAGCGACGTGCAGGTCGTGCAGGATGCGGGCACGCTCGCGCCTTCCGACAGCGAGACTGTCAACCGGGGGGCTGCAGACCTCGAAGCGGTGTTTGACGTTCCGGTCCAGGTGTCGGCAGTGCTGGGGCGCGCACATATGGAAGTCGGCAACCTGCTCAAACTCGGCCCCGGCGCGGTGCTTGAACTCGACCGCAAGGTCGGCGAGGCCATCGACATCTACGTCAACAATCGGCTGGTCGCCCGTGGCGAAGTGGTGCTTGTCGAAGACAAACTCGGGGTGACCATGACGGAAATTATCAAGGCGGATCACAACTGATGCGACGACGATCCGCCATTACTCGAATGACACGGAGCTAAGCCATGCGACTCCTCATTGTCGGCACGCTCGGCGGCCAGCTCACCACCGCAACCAAGCTTGCAATGGAAAAGGGCGCCAGCGTCACGCACGCCGAAAGCAATGACCAGGCGCTCGCGGTGCTGCGCTCCGGACGCGGCGCGGACCTTTTGATGGTGGATGTCAGCCTCGATATCCGCGAGCTCAATGGACGGCTCAATGCGGAGCACATCCATGTCCCGATCGTCGCCTGCGGCGTCACCAACGACGCGCGCGCGGCGGTCAATGCCATTCACGCCGGCGCCAAAGAATATATCCCACTGCCGCCCGATCCCGACCTGATTGCTGCGGTCCTTGCCGCCGTCGCCGAGGATACGCGCGAGATGATCTATCGCGACGACTCCATGGCGAAAGTGGTCAAGCTCGCCCAGCAAATCGCGAGTTCGGACGCCTCCGTGCTCATTACCGGCGAAAGCGGGACCGGCAAGGAGGTGCTGGCGCGTTTCGTGCACGGACGCAGTAACCGCTCAAAGAAGCCGCTCATCACCGTCAACTGCGCCGCTATCCCGGAAAACCTGCTCGAATCCGAGCTTTTCGGCCACGAGAAAGGCGCCTTCACCGGCGCGATTGCCCGTCGCATCGGCAAATTCGAGGAAGCGAACGGCGGCACACTCCTGCTCGACGAAATCTCCGAAATGGACGTCCGGCTACAGGCGAAGCTCCTGCGTGCGATCCAGGAACGGGTCATCGATCGCGTCGGCGGCAATCGGCCTGTCCCGATTGACATTCGCATTATCGCGACATCGAACCGCGTTCTCACCGACGCGGTCCGCGAAGGGAAATTCCGCGAGGATCTGCTGTTCCGGCTCAACGTCGTGAACCTGAAGATTCCGCCCTTGCGCGAGCGGCCGGCCGATATTGCCGAATTGGCACAGCATTTCGTGCGCAAATATTCGCAAGCCAACGGGATGCCTTTGCGGCCGTTGTCCGTGGAAGCGCGCCGTGCGCTCAGCGCCAACCGATGGCCAGGCAATGTCCGCGAGCTTGAGAACACGCTGCACCGGGCCGTGCTGCTTTCGAGCGGCCTCGAGATCGGCGTCGACGGCATTCTTTCACCCGACGGCGCGCGGCTCGATCAGGCACGCGGCACGGACATTGCCGCTCATGCGGCCATCGCCGCCGAACAGGTTACCCGCAATCTGGTCGGGCGCACCGTGGCCGAAGTCGAGCGCGACCTGATCCTGGAGACGCTCAAGCACTGTCTCGGCAACCGCACGCACGCGGCCAACATTCTGGGCATTTCGATCCGTACACTACGCAACAAGCTCAATGAGTATGCCGCCGACGGCGCACCAGTTCCGCCTCCCTATGGCGGCGAGCCGCTCAAGGGAGCTGCCTGACATCCGGCAGCAAAGGAAAAACCCGGCGCACGCGCCGGGTTTTGAGTTCAATAGCAGAATCTCGAGCGATCAGGCGCCGCTCGCATCTTCGGACTTCGTGTTCGCCTTCTGCCGCGCGGTGTCGAGTTCGACCGCCTTGGCCATCAGATCGTTGCGCATGGCTTCCAGGCGCTCGACCAATTCACGGCCTTCGCGTGCGAGGCCCGTGCATCGGTCAGCCGTCTCGATCAGGAATTCTTCAGTCTTCGGCATGATATCTCCGTCACAGATTTTGACCGGGGATATGCATAGAAAAACCAGCAATTCAAGATTGTTTTCGGAATGGACCTATGCACGAAAACTGATCATTCAATAATAGTTGGAAGTCCAACTACATAGACGACCGATACCATGCACACGCTGTACAAAATTTCCCCTGCGGCCTTATGGCGAGAAGCCGAACGCGCCGGCGTATTCCACGGCTCCGAGGTCGATCGTCGCGACAATTTCATCCATTTCTCGACCGCAGCCCAGGTTGCGGAGACCGCTGCCAAGCACTTCGCCGGTCAAAGCGATCTGCTGCTGATCAGCGTGGATGCTAGTAAGCTTGGCAGCGCCCTAAAATGGGAGCCCTCCCGCGGCGGGGCCCTGTTTCCTCACCTCTATGGTCCTCTCTCCTTCGAGGCCGTCAAACGCGTCGATCCGCTTCCCCTTGGCCCTGACGGAGGTCACGTTTTTCCGCCCTTGCAGGATTGATCCATCCAGGCACGGCCGTCGTAATTGTGACCGGATCGGCAAAACCGTAAGGTGGGCCTCGAGCCTGCCAAAATCCGGGCCCGCGTCCGATGGATCTCGATGCCAACCGCAGCCTGATTGCCGCCGCGCTCGGCCGGATTCCGGACGGCGACCGTGCGGCACTGCAAACCGTCTATCGCCTGACCTCAGCGAAGCTTTTTGGCGTCTGCCTGCGTATCTTGGGTGAGCACGGCGATGCGGAGGACGTGCTGCAGGAGGTCTACGTGACGGTGTGGCGCAAGGCCGCCGATTTCGATGCCAGGCGGGCGAGCCCGATGACCTGGCTGATTGCTATAGCCCGCAATCGGTCGATCGATCGGCTGCGCGCCTCGCGCACAAGCCGCAACATGGAGGCCATCGACGTCGCTGCTGACGTTGCAGACACCACACCTCGCGCCGACGTGGCGCTGGAGAGCGTCCAGGAGCACGCAAAACTGCACGGTTGCCTCGAGGGCCTTGCGTCGCACGAGCACGCCGCGCTGCGCGGCGCGTTCTTTGACGGCAGCACCTATGAGGATCTCGCCACGCGCATGAAGGTGCCGCTCGGCACCATGAAGAGCTGGATCCGCCGCGCCATGTTCAAGCTGAAGGCATGCCTGGAGCAATGAGCGACACATTCGACCATAGCGGCTTGCCCGAAGACGAACTGCTCGCGGCTGAGTACGCGCTGGGCGTGCTCGACGGCTTGGATCGCGCCACGGCCGAACAACGCATTGCGCGTGACCGGGGCTTTGCGCGCCAGGTCGAGGCCTGGGAGCAGCGCCTTGCGCCATGGGCCGCAGAAATTCCCGAAATGCTTCCGGCGCCGCATGTTTGGGATCGCATTGCTGGCGCCCTGCCCCCGCAAACTCCCCGCTCCGGCTTGTGGCAGAGCCTCGCATTCTGGCGCGGGTTCAGCCTCGCGGCCGGGGCCCTCGCCGCAGCCTGCATCGCCGCGCTGGTTTATTTCGGCGCGTTCATGCAACCCGAGCCGCTCGTCGCAACGATCGAGGGCGGCGGCCAGCGTCATTTCGTGGCGACCATCGACGTAAAGCGCGGCACCGTCGCCATCGTCCCGGCCGCCTTCCGCGCCGATGCAACGCGCGTGCCCGAGCTCTGGTTGATCCCGCCCGATGGCAGGCCAAGGCCAGTGGGCCTGCTGCGCGCCGATGCGCCGGTCACGCTGACGCTCTCCGGCGATCTCGCCGGTTTGGCAAAAAACAATGCGGTATTGGCGGTTTCGCTTGAGCCGCCGGGCGGCTCGACCACCGGCCTGCCGACCGGCCCGGTGATCGGCACCGGCAAGCTCACGAACCTGTGACCGCGCGCCTGCATCCGTAATTTCAGGCCCTCCGTAGCTCTCGATGTCTCCGCTTTAGGGGACAGCAAACAGAGCAACGGAGAGAGCCATGAAACGTATTTCTGCCCTCGCTTTGGCCGGAGCCGCAGTGTTTGCGCTCAGCCTTGGACTGAACGCAACCGCTCCGAGCTTCGCTGCCGAGAAGACAGTGACGGTCGGCGGCGCGCCGATGTATCCGTCAAAGAACATCATCCAGAACGCGGTCAACTCGAAGGACCACACCACGCTGGTGGCGGCCGTGAAGGCCGCGGGCCTGGTCGAGACGCTGTCCGGCGACGGCCCCTTCACGGTGTTCGCGCCGACCAACGCCGCCTTCAGCAAGCTGCCGGCGGGCACGGTCGAGACACTGCTGAAGCCGGAAAACAAGGCGCAGCTCACCAAGATCCTGACCTGCCACGTCGTATCGGCAAATGCGATGTCGTCCGCGATCAAGAAGATGATCAAGGATGACGCCGGCATGCACCCGGTGAAGACCGTCGGCGGCTGCACCTTCACCGCCAAGCTGAGGGGCGACAGTATCGTCCTGATCGACGGCAAGGGTCATGAAGCCACCGTCACCATCGCGAACGTCAAGCAGTCGAACGGTGTCATTCACGTCATCGACACCGTGCTGTTGCCGGGCTGATTGGTCCTCTGACGCCCGGCAAAGCGGCCATAAAGCCGCCCGGCGGTCCTCTCCTTGTCCCCGGGGAGAGGATCGTCCGGTTTTTGGCGGCAGCACCGTACCGTTAACCCGGCGCTAACCATAAAATGGGCAAATATTGCCGGGGGTAAGGGGTAAAGGCCCACCGCGCGGCTCTCTACTCAGGCACCGGCGATGGTGCCCCCTTCCGGTTTGATGACGTTCGTATTGATCCTGCGTGTTCCCCAATAGCTGCAAATGGTCTCGCGCCGAGCACGACGTTGAGCATGAGCGACATTACTGCCGCGACGACGACAAACACGATCGGCGGCATCAAGCTGCCCGGCCTCGGCGACGTTGGCGCTTTATTCAAGCGCGGGGACCTGGCGCTCGCCGTGGGCGTGCTCACCATTCTCGTGGTGCTCATCCTGCCTCTGCCGCCGTTGCTGCTCGATTTCTCGCTGGCAATCTCGATCATCTTCTCGGTGCTGATCCTGATGACAGCGTTGTTCATTCACACGCCGCTGGAATTTTCAGCTTTCCCGACCGTGCTGCTGATCGCGACGATGTTGCGGCTGGCACTCAACCTCGCTTCCACGCGCCTGATCCTCTCGCGCGGCCATGAAGGCACTGATGCCGCCGGCCACGTGATCGAGGCCTTCGGCAATTTCGTGATGAGCGGCAACTTCGTGATCGGCATTATCGTCTTCGCGATCCTCGTCATCGTGAACTTCGTCGTCATCACCAAAGGCTCCGGCCGCATCGCCGAAGTCGCCGCCCGCTTCCACCTGGACGCCATGCCGGGCAAGCAGATGGCGATTGATGCCGATCTTTCCGCCGGTCTTATCGACGAGAAGGAGGCGCGCCGCCGCCGGCAGAAACTGGAAGACGAAGGCGGCTTCTTCGGTGCCATGGACGGTGCCTCAAAATTCGTGCGCGGCGACGCCATCGCCGGTTTGCTGGTGGTGTTCATCAATGTCATCGGCGGCATGATCATCGGCATTGCGCAGCAGGGCCTCAGCTTTGCCGACGCGGCGCACTCCTACACGATCCTCACCGTCGGCGACGGTCTGGTGACGCAGGTGCCGGCGCTCATCGTTTCGACCGCCGCAGGCTTGCTGGTCTCCAAGGCAAGCGTCGCTGGCGCCGCCGACAAGGCGCTGCTCAGCCAACTCTCCGGCTATCCCAAGGCGCTTGGCATGTCGGGCGCAGTGATGATCGTAATGGCGCTTCTGCCCGGCATCCCGATCCTCCCATTCATGGCGCTCGGCAGCGGGGCGGCGGCGCTGGCCTTCATCGTCGACAGGCGCATGAAGGTCACACTTGCAGCGGAAACGCAGAAGACCGAAGCCGCAGCCAAGAGCGAGGCCGCGGACGAACCTATCGCGGCCGCGCTCAAAATCGACGACCTGAAAGTGGAGCTCGGTTACGCGCTTCTGCCTCTGGTCAGCGCGCCAGATGGCTCCGACCGCCTGACCGAGCAGATCAAGGCCCTGCGGCGTTCGCTTGCTGTCGAGATGGGCTTTGTCATGCCGGCGGTGCGCCTGCTCGACAACGTGCAGCTCGATGCCAACACCTATGTCATCAAGATCAAGGAGGTCGAGGCGGGCAGCGGCAAGGTCTGGGCTGGCCAGTACATGGTCATGGATCCGGCCGGCGGGCAGGTGAAATTGCCCGGAACACACACGACCGAACCGACGTTCGGGCTGCCGGCAACGTGGATCGACGGCTCGCACAAGGAAGATGCTTCAATGAAAGGCTACACGGTGGTCGATGCCGCCACCGTGCTGTCGACGCATCTGACGGAGCTGCTGAAGAGCAACATGGCGGAGCTGCTGTCCTACGGCGAGGTGCAGAAGCTGCTCAAGGAACTGCCGAAGGAACAGTCCGACCTGGTCAAGGATCTTGTGCCAAATCTGATCACGGTCTCAGGCATCCAGCGCGTTCTGCAAATTCTGCTCGCCGAACGCGTATCGATCCGCGACCTTGCAACGATCCTGGAAGGGATCGCCGACGGCATCGCGGGCTCGCGCAACCCGGTCATGCTCGCCGAACACGTGCGCGCTCGCCTGTCGCGCCAGCTGTGCGCCCAGCACACCAGCCCCGGCGGCTATCTGCCACTGGTCGCGCTGTCGGCAAAATGGGAACAGGCCTTCGCGGAGTCGATGGTCGGCCAGGGCGATGACCGGCAACTTGCCATGCAACCCTCGCGCCTGTCCGAGTTCATCACCCTCGTCCGCGAGCGCTTCGAAGAAGCGGCGCGCGAAGGTGAAGCGCCGGTGCTGGTGACCTCGGCGAACATCCGCCCCTATGTGCGCGGGATCGTCGAACGGTTCCGGGCGCAGACGCCGGTTCTCTCGCAAAGCGAGATCCACCCTCGCTCGCGCCTGAAGACCGTAAGCAGCATCTAGCCGGCCTTAACCCGGATTCGCGGCGAAACGCCGCTGGCCGCGCCTAAGGTGCCGTGCCTGCAGGCAAATCGCCTCCCAATCACAGGGATTCAACGTTCCGTGATGCGTCCTTGGGAACTGTGGCGGCGTAACTACGTTAAATGCTCGATCCAGTGAACCTTTTGTCGGAACGGGGAGACAGAGGAGCAGGAGCCCCGGAGGACGTCATGAACTGGTCCATGTACACCGCAGACCGCGGTACCCATCTCAAGATCGTGGTGGTCGGGCTTGCTGCCGCCCTACTGATTGCAGTGATCGGCATCTCGGCGCGCCAGTTGAATCTTGGCGTGGATATTATGACTGCGCAGAGCCCGTCGGTTATCAAGGCTGGCGGACCGGTTGTATTCACAGACCGCAACGCGCCGACAGTCCGTTAGCGCTTCTTCGATTTCGCCTGCAGTTCGACGCGCCGCACATGCGGCGCGTTTTGTTGTGAAGTGGCAGAATCGGCCAAAATGGCCGACAACATCCCGCATGAAGACCGGTCCACATGCTTGGGCATTCCTGATCGTCTTGAGCTTGTCTGCTCTTGGGCCGCAGACATGGGCACAAGCGGTCTCGCCTGCTGCGCTCGCCGACTATCAGGCAAAGCTCGCGCAATATCAGGCGGCACGGGCTCCCTATGAGGCCGAAGCCGATGCCTATTGGGATGCAATCGCGGCCAAGCGCCGCATTCGCAACGCGAAACGTCGCGAGCACCGGCCAATCGACCTCAATGACTATGTGCTTGCGCAGCCCCCGATTTATTCGGGGCCACCGCGCCCGGTCGATCCGCGAACACCGACGCAACCGCCACCGGAGCACCCCAATATTCCGGTTGTCGCCGACTTTCTCCAGAACGCCTCCGAGCAATTCGGTTTCGTTCCACAGCGCCCGGCGAGTGAACTCGACTTCAAGCGCGCCTATGCGAAGGCGGCACTCGCCTCAGGCCTGACGCGCGATCAGATTGTCGGCGTCTACGTCTTCGAGACAGGAGGCAACGGCAATTACGACTCGCAGGCGGGATTGGTGCCCTACCGACCCGGCGCGCGCGCGATCTCCCCTGCGGTCGGATACAACCAGTTGCTCAGCACGAATTCGGTCTCGCTTCTGGCCGAACACGGCGGGCGACTGACTGGCATCCTGCGGCAAAAGGCCAACACGTTGAGCGGCAGCGCAAAGATCGCCATGGAGCGCAAAATTGAAGCCTTCAAGCGCATGATCGTGTTCAGCCGCTCGGTGCCCAGTCGCTGGAGCGAGCATGACCGCCTCGCAAAGACGACCGCGGGCGGCTTTGGAATTCACGCGGCTGTGCTCGACATCGATATCGGGCCGCTGCTGCAGGTGCAGAAGCTTGTGGATTCATTGCGTTTTGCACGCGCGAAAGGATATACGGCGCCGCTTACCGCCGCCGAACTGGAAGTGATGAATTTGACCGGCGATGGCAATGGCTTTGATATTGTGACGATGCCGCATGAAATGCGGGCGCGCGTGCCGACGTCAAACTTCTTCCAGCAGCAGGGCTATGAGCGAAACCCTGTCGCACGACGGACCGCCGTCGTGGCCAATCTCGTCGCCGACATGGAAGGCAAGATGCAGCGTGGCGCGCAGGCGCAGGGCGCGCGCGATCTGGCGAATGCTTTCTAGGAATGCTGTTGTTAGCGTTGATCGCCCGCGATTTCCTCGACCAGGTCGACGACGCGGCGGCGCAGCTTGGAGTCTTTGATATTGGTGAAGGCCTTGGTCAACGCAAGTCCATCGGAGCTCGACAGGAAGTCGGAGACATAATCCGCAACGGGCGCCTTAGACGATCCATCTTCGGATTGCTTGCCGCCACTCACACCTTCGAAAAAGAATGACACCGGCACTTTGAGAATCTGGGAGATATGCTGCAGCCGGCTCGCACCGATCCTGTTCGTACCTTTCTCGTATTTCTGCACCTGCTGAAAAGTCAGTCCGAGTTTTTCACCAAGCTTTTCCTGACTCATGCTCAGCATCAGCCGGCGCATACGCACGCGAGACCCGACGTACTTGTCCGTAGGGTTCGGAGATTTTTTTGCCATCATCTGAAGGTGCCCCCAACGCGATTGGCTGCAAATTTCGCCGCGCAACGCCAATGAATTAGAGGGCACCTGAAATTGGGATGCAAGGAAATGTATGTGAATGTATTAATACAAGCGTCCCACATGGCCGCGCGTGGCAAATGAAATTCGATGCTGGACGCGCTGATATGATCGCGTCGCTCGAGCGACGACGCGCGTAAAAAAATATTGATTGGCACCGCAGCTCAACGGTGCGTCGAATTGCAGCAGCAGAAAATTTCGCCGGCTCAAAGGTCGACGGGTCACCCAACGAGAAGAGCCGCCGTCGGCAGCAACCGGCGGCGGCTCGCTTTTTCGCGATGCTGAGTGGCTAGGCCGGCGCGCCACCTGCGTTAAAGCGAAGCGCGGCAATCCGGTCGAGCTCGGTTTGCTCGCGCGCATTTTCCTCCGCCTTCTCGCGCTGCTGGTCGCGCTCATCCAGCATTTCGACCTTCTTGAGCTCCTCGAATGCCTCACCAAGAGCGGCTTTGGCATCGTCAAGCTGCACGCGCAGTTCGTCGGTTGAGTGTTTGAGATTTTCGCGACGCGACGTCGCTGCCTTCGCATAGGTCGGATAGGCAAAATGAGCGGGGTCGTGGATGCCCGCACGATCCTGCTCAATCTTGATCTCGCGCTCGAGATCGCCGGCAATACGGTCGAACTCGGCGATCATCGCCTCGATCTGGGCGACCTTGCGCCGCTTCTCGTCGACCTGGAATTTCTTAAGACGGATAAGGGTTTCGCGTGACTTCATCGACTAGGTACTCCCCGAAGCCCCGAATACGTGGGGGGCGGCTCGGCGATCCCGCCAGGGCCGCGCGCCCATATTCCGGACTATTCAGGGCCGAGTGTCCCTCAATAACGTTAGTTTTGTGTTTCTTCGCCTCTTAGAATCCGCTCCAGCTGCTGGTAGCCCTCCGCCATAGGAGTTGACTCTTCCTTAAGCTGGGCCAGGAAGGTCTCCAGCGGCTTATGCAAGGCTATCGCCTCATCCACCTCGGGGCTGGAGCCAGGGCGATAGGCGCCGAGCCGGATCAGCTCTTCCATATCCGAGTAGGTCGCCATCACCTGGCGCGCACGATTGATCGCCGGCAGAAAGGTCGGGTCCGCCGCCCGCGGCATGGTCCGTGAAATCGACTTCAGGATGTTGATGGCCGGGTAGCGACCGCGCTCGGCGATCGCGCGCTCCATGACGATGTGACCATCGAGGATACCGCGGACCGCATCGGCGACGGGTTCATTGTGATCGTCGCCGTCTACAAGCACGCTGAAAATACCGGTGATGGTACCCTGCTCCGTTCCGGGGCCAGCGCGTTCGAGCAGCCGCGGCAGCTCCACAAAGACCGTTGGCGTATATCCTTTTGCCGTCGGCGGCTCGCCGGCTGAAAGGCCGATCTCGCGCTGAGCCATCGCAAAGCGGGTCACCGAATCCATCAGCACCAGCACGTCCTTGCCGAGATCGCGGAAATATTCGGCGATGGCGAGCGTCAGGTAGGCGGCCTGGCGGCGCATCAGCGCCGGTTCATCGGACGTGGACACGACGACCACAGAGCGCGCGAGGCCGGCGGCGCCGAGGTCGTCCTGCAAGAATTCCTGCACTTCGCGTCCGCGCTCGCCGACGAGCCCGATCACCGATATGTCCGCCGACACGTTGCGGGCCAGCATCGACAGGAGCACCGATTTACCGACGCCGGAGCCCGAGAAAATGCCCATGCGCTGCCCGCGGCACACCGTGACGAACGTGTTGAGTGCACGCACGCCGAGATCGAGCGGTTCGCCGACGCGGCGGCGCGCATGCGCAGGCGGCGGCGAGGCCCGATAAGGATATGGCGCGGGGCCGGCCGGCAGCGGCCCCAATTCATCGATCGGCTCGGCGCGCGCATTGACGACGCGCCCGAGCCAGCGCTCGGACGGACGAATGGTGCCTGCCGCGCTCGAGACAACCGCTCTGCAGCCACGGCGCACGCCGTCAAGCGCTGCGAACGGCATCGCAAGCGCATGACCGCCGGAGAAGCCGACGACCTCGCACGGTATCGGCTTGCCGCCTGTCTCGATGGTCAACCGCGCGCCGACCGACATCGCATGGATCGGCCCGGCGACCTCGACCATCAGCCCGCGCACCGCAACGACGCGGCCAAATATTTCGACACCGTCGATATCGACGATCTGTTCGGCGAGCGCTTTCATGGTCGGGGGCCGTCACCGCGGACACGGACCGACCTGCGAGTCCTGCCGTCCCATAAACCACCCCTTAGGCTTACTGCTGAAGTGGTGCCATTAACTTGGTGTTTACCCGGGTCGTTAATCATTGGGTCATTCGTCCACGGGACTGAAGGCTTGTGAGTCGCCCAGCCAGGACGGAAGGGGCGAGTCGTTAGAATCGGTTAGACCCGATTCTTAAACTAGGGCATTAGACAGGACGTGGCCAAAAAACCACTCTCCAGCAACATCTTACGCCGATTCGGGCGTCTCTGCCTACGGCACGCTTGCGTGGAAGAATCAGGTTTTGTTAACCATGCCTCGATAGTGTCGATTCGGTTTGTCCCACCGCGTTTTTTTCAGCCTCGCCGCGGGATTGCGGCGTGACCTCATGGCCCGGTTGCGGCGAGAAGGGGACTTAAATGCGCGTTTTACTCATTGAAGACGACAGCGCGACCGCACAATCAATCGAATTGATGCTCAAGTCCGAGAGCTTCAACGTCTACACGACGGATCTCGGCGAGGAGGGCGTCGATCTCGGCAAACTTTACGACTACGACATCATCCTGCTCGATCTGAACCTGCCCGATATGTCGGGATTCGAGGTTCTGCGCTCGCTGCGGGTGTCGAAGGTCAAAACGCCGATCCTTATCCTCTCCGGCCTCGCCGGCATCGAGGACAAGGTCAGAGGTCTCGGCTTCGGGGCCGACGACTACATGACCAAGCCGTTCCACAAGGACGAACTGATCGCGCGCATCCACGCGATTGTTCGCCGCTCGAAGGGCCACGCCCAGTCGGTCATCAACACCGGCGATCTTGTCGTCAATCTCGACACCAAAACGGTGGAGGTCGGCGGCCAGCGCGTGCATCTGACCGGCAAGGAATATCAGATGCTCGAGTTGCTCTCCTTGCGCAAAGGCACGACGCTCACCAAGGAGATGTTCCTCAATCATCTTTACGGCGGCATGGACGAGCCGGAACTCAAGATCATCGACGTGTTCATCTGCAAGCTTCGCAAGAAGCTCGCCAATGCATCGAGCGGCAAGAACTACATTGAGACGGTCTGGGGGCGCGGCTACGTGCTGCGCGAGCCGACCGACGCAGACGAGAGAATTCCGGCGTAGCCGAAGTTCGACATTCCCCCGCGTTGCGTTTGCGTGGTTTGAGCCTTCTGGCTCTCTCCCATCCAAACTTAAACCCCGGCCACTGGCCGGGGTTTTTTTGCGCAGTAGCCCTTCCGCTTACCGCTCGGGCTTGAGCTGAACGATTTTCCAGCCGAGCTTCTTGATCTCGGTGTCAGCCAGCGGCGTGATCGTGCCGGTTGCCGCAAGCACCGGCGTCGAGCCCGGGCGAATTTGACGAATTTGCGCGGTTGCTGCGGCAAACGTTTTTTGCTGGATATCGGTCCAGACAATGTCGTCGAACGTGAAGGCCGCGACGATCGTCCCGTTTCGCGTCGTATTGACCGGCTGGCCGCCCACGGAGATGAACGACACGAGGCCGCCGAGTTCGTTGCTGCGCGCCGCAAGGATCTGCGCACGGCGGCGGTGATAGAAACCTACATTGCGCGAGCCGGCGCCCGCCGCCTTGTCGACGAAAATTACAGTATTCTCGGCGCCAAGCCGCTTTAGCGCGCGTGCCATGATGAGCAGATCCGCGGGCGTGTAGTTCCGGTTTTCGACCAGGCGATCAATAGTCTCCGGCGGCACGCCGATCGACGCGAGGGTCGACTTGGCTTCGGCGATGACCTGCGCGGCAGACTTGCTGCGCAGGCTGTCCTTTGCGGTGTCCATGCTCGTGACCGACGAAACCGCTATCCCGGCGCCGCCGGGAACGAGTGCAAGCCCGGCGCGGACGGGCAGACCACCGCCCGCCATCGCACCGGCCATCTGCTTGAGCCTTTCCGCCAGCGGCGGAAAATCAGTGTAGGGATCGACATCGAGGTCGACCGCAAGCTGGCGCTGCGTATCACTGACGCCGAGCAGGCTTTCCATCACGTTGTCACGGTCCGCGCGCGTGTTCGACAGCCCCGCGCCGACACGATCGAGCATGTTGCCGATGCCACTGAGCGAGCGCTCGACGGTATCGGCCGGCTTCGTCAGAAGGTCTGCACCGAACTTGATCGGGCCGAGCGCAGCGCGGCCGAACGCCTGGCCAAAAGCCTCCGACTGCGACATTTTTTCGATAGCAGCGGCGGCCTCCAGTTCGTGCAATCGCAGTTTCGTAAACTCGACGCCATCAAAGGTGAATTTTCCATACGAGGTATCGGCTTCGAAGTTGCGCATCACACCGTCGCTGCGCACCGTCGGCTTGACTGTGTAGTTGGGCCCACTCACCTTCGCGCCAAGATACTTCTGCGCGGGCTGTGGCTTTGGCGCCTCGATCACGGCAGCCGCCGCCAGCCCCGCGAGCGGAGCGATGACGACCAGCGGAAAAAGGAGCCGGCTCGCGATCATTTGCACCGGCCTGCCACGCCACGTCGGGCGCGTCATTCGATTTTGTTGCAGCATTTATCCCCCCAGGGAACGCAACCGTTTTCAATGTCCAACATAGCATCCGACGCGAGCGGGGGGAACGTGATCCGAACGGGCGACGTCCGAACGCAATTAATGGTGGGATAGAAAGTGCTGGAACCCGATCAGCCCTGCGACGGTCGCATGAGCTGCGTGATTACGTCCTTCAATGTCGTCAAATTGAACGGCTTGGTCATGAAGAAATTCGCGCCGGCGGCGATGGCCGCCTCGGCGTGCTGCGCCTCGGAACTGGCCGACATAATGATGATCGGAACGTTGCGGATTTTCGGGTCGGCACGGAGCTCACGCACGAGCTCGAGCCCGTTCATGCCGGGCATTTCACGATCCGTTATCATGAACAAAAATGGCTTCTCGCGCAGCTTTTGCAGCGCGGTCGGCCCGTCATGGCACTGCTCGACATTGGTGAAGCCGCACTTGCGCAGCATGCCATCCACGATGCGCGTCATCGTGTTCAGGTCGTCAACGACCAGCACCGGATCGACATAGTCGACCACGATCAACCATCCCCTCAGGCCGCGCTACCCGTGATCCGGGCAACAACCCCCACGCGCACCGACGAAAGCGGTACGCCAGCCCGGTGCCTGTAATCTACGTGATTCGTTCGGAGATCAAGTCGCCGGGGGAGGCCGGCTGGCAATTTAATCGTTTCTGCGCCGCGTTTGGCGGATGGCTTAGGCCTTTATCGCGGCAAGGCGGATGACATTGTCGGCACCTGGCACCGACTGCTTCGTCCCGCTGGTCGGGACGTAAAGTCCACGCTTGTCGGCGAGTGGCTTGAAGGCACCGGTGAGACCAATGACGGTTTCGGCTGCGCCGAGCACAAGGTATCCGTCGTCGGGCATCTGCCGCGCGATCCGGTCGAGCACGACGGTCTTGGTGTCCTGATCGAAGTAGATCAGGACGTTCCTGCAGAACACCACGTCAAATGTGCCCAGCGCAGAAAAGTCGTTGAGCAGATTGATGGGACGGAATTGCACCATGCTGCGCAATTCCGGAGCAAGCTGCCAGGATTCGCCAATTTGATCGAAATATTTGACCAGCAGCTGGACCGCGAGCCCACGCTGAACTTCGAACTGCGTGTAGATACCGTTTTTTGCCTTTTCCAGGATCTCCGATGACAAGTCTGTCGCCACGATATCGATCCGATACCCGGAAATTGCCGCGCCCATTCCCTTGAGCAGCATCGCAAGCGAATACGGCTCCTGGCCGGTGGAAGCCGCGGTGCACCAGATTCGGATGCGCTTCTCGCGCGCGCGAGCGGCAATCAGCGCGGGCATGATCGTGTCGCGAAAATGGTCGAATGGCAGCTTGTCGCGGAAGAAAAACGTCTCGTTCGTGGTCATCGCTTCCACCACTTGCGTGGTAAGCGAAATCGATGCCTTGCCTTTCATGCGATCGATCAGTTCGTCGATCGTGGTCATGCCATTGCGGCGTGCGACCGGCAGCAGCCGACTCTCGGCGAGGTACTGCTTCTCCGCGGCCAGCACCAGGCCGGAGCGCTCGCGCAGAAGCTTGCGCAGATAGTCGAAGCCCTGCGGGGTCACTGACGCTCCCCTGTAAAAAGGCGAGTGATCCTGCCGCCAATCTCCGGCAATGGAAGTACGGCCGAGCACAGACCGGCATTGGTCACCTGCCCCGGCATGCCCCAAACCACGCTCGTCTCTTCGTCTTGCGCGATAACGTGCCCGCCGGCGGCGACGATCTCCTTGGCCCCGGCAAGGCCATCCGAACCCATTCCCGTCAGCACCAAAGCGAGAACCTTGCTTCCCCAAACCTGTGCAGCGGATGCGAATAAAGGATCGACCGCGGGTTTGCAGAAATTCACCATCGGGCCGTCGTCGATTGCGATGACCGCCATGCCATCGCGGCGCTCAACTTTCAGGTGCTTGCCTCCGGGAGCCAGATAGATGGCCCCGGCGTTCACTTCTTCACCGTCGCTTGCTTCCCGCACAGGAAATTTGGACACGCGCGCAAGGTGCTCCGCGAGCACTGCGGTGAAAGTCGGCGGCATGTGCTGCGTAATCAGGACAGGCGCGCGCTGAATCACGGTATCGATTTGGACGACAAGGCGGTTGAGCGCCTGCGGCCCTCCGGTCGAGGCTCCGATGACTAAGACCCGTGGAGGCGTTAGCGGCATCTGCCGCAAACGAAGCGGCGTAAGCTCCTCCGCGGACGGAACAATCGACGGCGCGAATTTGGCGGGACGGGAAACACGGGCCTTAATACCGTGGCGCAGCCGCTTGGCGCGCAGCCCGAGCTGCCGGATTTTTTCAATAAGGTCGCGGCGGAAGGCGGTCGACGCGCTGACTTCGCGATTGCTGCCCGGTTTTGGAATGTAATCCGCAGCGCCCAGTGACAGTGCCCGCAAGCTGATTTCGGCATTTCGCCGCGTCAGCGTGGACGCCATGATCACGACGAGATCGCGCTTTTTCTCGAGCAGCAGCGGAAGCGCAGCGATGCCATCGAGCTCCGGCATGTCGACATCGAGCACGACCACATCAGGGTCAACACGCTCGAGCTGATTGACGGCATCACGCCCGGTCCTCAGGGTGGCGACCACCTCGAGATCGGGCTCGGCTTCGACCCAGCGTGCGAATAGCCCGCGAACGACCACAGCATCGTCGACGAGCATGACGCGGATGCGTCGGCTTATACTGGCAGCGGCAGAGGGCGTGACAACAACGTTCATTGCACTGACTTCACTGATCACTACTGACGCAGATGGAAAGAAGACGTGGCGATCAGATCAGTCCAACTTCCTGGAATTTCGCCTCGACGATTTCCTTGTCGAACGGTTTCATGATGTATTCGTTCGCGCCGGCATGGAGGGCGCGCGCGATATGCGCAACATCGTTTTCAGTCGTGCAGAAAACGACCTTCGGTGCATCTCCACCGGGTAGCCGGCGCAACGACCGCAGAAACTCGTAGCCATCCATTTTCGGCATGTTCCAGTCGAGCAGGATCGCCTCCGGCAACTGCTTTCGGCATTCCTCGAGCGCCTGCTCACCGTCCTCGGCTTCCACAATCTGGAAATCGAGGCCTTCCAGGATTCGCCGCGCCACCTTCCGGATGACGCTGGAGTCGTCAACAACCAAACAGGTTTTCATCGTACTGCCCTCTTTGTGTTCGCGCCTAATTCCCATTCCAATTCCGGCCGCGTCACGCTGCGACCGCCTTTACCGTGATGTCGAGCACACGGTCGACGTCGAGAACCATAAGCAATTGGCTATCGAGCCGATAAATTCCGGTTGATACGCTTGCCAGTCGTGCATCGAGGTTGCTCGGATTCGGTTCCCACGACTGATTGTCCAGCTTGAGCACCTCGCCGACACTGTCGATGAGCAAGCCGTAGGATTCGCCACGCGATTCGACGCCGATCGCCATCGACTGCTGGCCGTTTTCGCGGCTGCCAAGTCCGAGGCGGCATCGCATGTCTATCAATGTCACGATGCGGCCGCGCAGGTTCAGGACGCCCGCCACTTCCGGCGGCGAAAGCGGCACCGCGGTGAGGCGTTCCGGCGCAAAGACATCCTGCACCCGCAGGATCGGCAAACCGAACAGCTGGCCACCGATCAGGGCGGTCACATATTCGTTGAAACTATGGTCGGCTTTCTGGTTCATGCTGTGTTTTGTCACGCGGCCTGGACGACGCCGGTCTGCTCCTTGAGCGCTGCAATCAGGCCCTGGCGGTCAAATTTCGCGACGTAGTCGTGGAAGCCGACACGGCGTCCACGTTCAATCGCTTCCGGCGAGACCACGGAGGACAGCGCGATAATCGGCAAGTTGCCGATGCGTGGGTCGCCGCGCACGGCTTCGGCGAACTGGAACCCGTCCATGTCCGGCATTTCGATGTCGGTGATGGCCACGTCAAATGCCTGCCCTTCATTCAGGATCGCCAGAGCATCCCGCGCGGACGCGGCTGTGGCCACGACATACCCAGCCGCCTGCAGCACGGGCGTGAGCATGTTCAGAAAGAAAGGAGAGTCGTCCACGAGAAGCACGCTGCAAGGGCGATGCTGCACCTGCTGCTCCTTGCGGCGGAACCAGTCCTCGAACGCGAGTGGCAGAAAATGCCCGACATCGATGATTTCGGTTGCGTGCCCGCGCACGACAGCGGAGCCGAGCACCCCGGGATTTTCGCTCGCAACCTGGATGTTGAGTGTGTCGTCAACGATATCGACGATTTCATCGACGACGAGCGCCATCGACCGGCTGCCGTCCGAAAACACAAGGAGCGGCTGCGCACCCTCCCCTTTTACACGCACGTTCTCGCTCATGCTGATGAGCGGCATCAGATGGCCGCGGTACTGGACCATGTGCCGGCCGTTCGACAACTCGATTTTCTGTGCGTCGATTTCTTCAAGTCGCGTGACGAGCGAGAGCGGGACCGCCTTTGGCTGTATCGATCCGGCCCGGAAGACAAGCAGCGACGTGCTCGACCCGGTCGGCGGCGCAGGCTTGGTCTCGGAAGCCTCCGCTGCGGCCAATTGAGAAGCCACATTCGTGCCGAACGCCTGCGCGACGCCGTTCGGGTCGATGATCATGATCACGGAGCCGTCGCCGAGAATGGTGTTCCCAGAGAACATCGAGATATGGCGCAGTTTGCTCGACATCGGCTTCACGACGATTTCTTCGGTGTGGAAAACACCGTCAACGACAATGCCGAAAGTCTGGCTGCCGACCTGGGTGACGACAATGAACCCGCCATTGATCTCGCCCGTGTCCTTGTCGAGGCCGAACAATTGACGAAGGCTGACGAGAGGCAGGAGTTTGTCGCGCAATCGGAGCACTCGCGTGTTCTTGATGCTCTCGATCCGGTGTTCACTGCCGCTGCGTGCGCGCACGAGCTCGACAACGGATAGCTGGGGGATCGCGAACCGGTGCCCACCCGCTTCGACGATCAGCGCCGCCACGATTGCAAGCGTGAGCGGTATCTTGATGGTGAAGCTCAACCCTGCGCCGGAAACCGACTTCACGTCGATCGTTCCACCGATCTGATCGATGTTGTTGCGGACAACGTCCATGCCGACACCACGGCCGGATACGTTGGTGACTTTCGCCGCCGTGGAAAAACCCGGCGCGAATATGAACTTGTGAATCTGGGCTTCCGACAATTTCTCCGCGTCGACTTCGGAAACCAGGCCGTGCGCGACGGCTTTTGCCTTGATCCGCTCGCTGTCGAGCCCGCGCCCGTCATCCGCGATGCGGATGATGATGTAGCCGCCCTCGTGATATGCCGAGAGGCGGATCAGTCCGTGCTCGGGCTTGCCGGCGGCACGCCGCTCTTCAGCGGTTTCAAGGCCATGATCCGCTGAATTGCGCACCATGTGCGTGAGCGGATCTTTGATCAAATCCAGAACCTGGCGGTCCAGCTCGGTATCCGCGCCCTGCATTTCGAGGTCGATCTTCTTCCCGAGCTCGTTGGAAAGGTCGCGCACGATGCGCGGCAGCTTTTGCCAAGCGTTGCCGATCGGCTGCATGCGCGTCTTCATCACGCCTTCCTGCAGTTCGGCGGTGACGTTCGACAGCCGTTGCAGCGGCGTTTTGAATTCCGATTCCTCGTGGCGGCGCACGATTTCGAGCAGCTGGTTGCGGGTAAGCACCAGCTCGGAAACCATGGTCATCAACTGTTCGAGCGTGTCGACCGTTACGCGAATCGATTGATTGGCGGACTTGCCTGTCTCATCTTCCTTGACGGCGGCATCGATGACGCTCGCCGCAGGCTTCGGTGATTTTGCAAGTTCGGCTTCGATCGCCGTGTTGCGGAACGCACGCTCAAGGTCGTCGAGCGTATCTTCGCCCTCACGCAAAGGGCGCTCGAGAACCTGGTGAACCAGCGTCCCGACAGAATGCTCGCTTTCAGGCTTGGCGCCTCCAACGCTGATGCGATCGACCATGCCCTCCAGGCTGCTGATGAGATCGTCATCAGCTCCTTCGGGCTCGCGTTGGTCGCTTTCAAGCGACTCGAGAATGATCTTGATGCGGTCGATGGTGGCGAGAATGAGCGTGACAGCCTCACTCGAGGCCGGCGCGCCGTCGCGAAACTTGCCCATCAACGTTTCGGCTGCATGTGCGAGCGCTTCGAGGCGCGGCAGCCCGAGAAACCCGCAAGTGCCTTTGATGGTATGGACCAGCCGGAAGATGTTATCGAGAATCTTCGCGTTGTTCGGATCCTGCTCAAAACGCACAAGCTCGACGTCGACCACGTCGAGACTCTCGTTCGTCTCGGTGACAAATTCCCGCAGCAGGTCGTCCATAAAAACGCCTTCGTCGACGGGCCTGGCCCGTCCGCCGCTTTCCGTCGGAAGCGCGGCCAGTGTGTCGGTGAAGCGTTTAATTTTGGTTGCGGGACCGCGACATCCGGTCGACTGTTAACCGCTCGTTAACTGCCGGAAGCGGCTCGCGTCAGACGCTCATTGCGCGGTGATGACGACCTTTTCGCCGTCCATTGCAATCGCCGCTTTGACGCCGCAAGCCCGGGCCAGAAGACCCGCATAGAACGGTTGAATGCGGTGAGCGTCGAGGTCCTCGGCGCTCTCCCCACCGAGCAGCGAAGGTACAGCTGGTGGAACTTTCGCGTTGACGCCGGCGGCAGTGACTTTAAACCCCATCGTTTCGCCGGCCCCGATGGGATCAACGGTCAGCGAGCCCCCGCGCGGAATCGCCTGTCCGGCGATGGCGAGCATGTTGAGCAGAAGTTTGACCCGGTTTTTCTGTAACAGCGCCCGCGGCAGATTCCAGGCGAGCTTTGTCTTTTCGTCCTCGAGGAAGCCGCGCGAGATCGTCTCTGCATCGCCGAGATCGATCTGGGCGCCCGCCGAACCGGCAGCGCCGAAGGCAATGCGACAGAACTGCAATTTCTTTGACGCCGTGCCGGCACTGCTTTTGATCAAATCAAGCGCAAATTCCTTGGTCGCCTCATCCTTTTCTTCCTCAAGCACTTCGAGCCCGTTCACAATGGCACCGACGGGGCTGATCAGGTCGTGACAAACCCGCGAGCAAAGCAGGGCAGCGAGATCAAGCGCTTCGATGGGCGATTCCGACATGGACTAGTCTCCGCTGGGCATGCACGCTGCGCCGATCGGCGAATCAGTGGTCACGCCGAG
>Ga0207682_10000259_pt1 | contig 23848 bp, 20 predicted proteins | sample KBSM63metaG_FD_184332 | JGI IMG/M metagenome (GOLD analysis project Ga0207682, IMG submission 184332) | Miscanthus rhizosphere microbial communities from Kellogg Biological Station, Michigan, USA - KBS M6-3 metaG (SPAdes) (version 2) | ecosystem: Host-associated > Plants > Roots > Rhizosphere >... | reverse complement strand
ATAAAACGGAGGCAAAGGAAATCAATGAAGATGACGCGCTTGCCGCCCGTTGCGCTCCTGTTCGCAGCCGGCCTGGCGGTCGCGCAGGCGCCGGCCTATCCCGTGAAGTCCGTGCGCCTGCTGGTACCGTCATCGCCAGGCGGCGGCACCGACATACTCGCGCGTGTGCTCGCCCAAAAAATGAGCGAAACCTTCGGCCAACAGTTCGTGGTCGAAAACCGCCCCGGGGCGGGCCAGGTCATCGGCATCGAAGCGGTCGCGCGATCGGCACCCGACGGCTACACGCTGCTGATGGCGGCGAGCGCGATCGTGATCAACGAAGTGCTGTACGCGAAACCGCCGTACGACACGCTGCGCGATTTCGCGCCGGTCACGCTCGGCGCATCGCTGCCCAATATCCTGGTCGTGCATCCCGCGCTGCCGGTGAAGTCCGTGCGCGAATTGATCGTGCTCGCGAAAACCCGCGCCGGCCAGCTCAACTACAGCTCCGCGGGCAGCGGCACGTCGCCGCATCTGTCGATGGAATTGTTCCGCTTGATGGCGGGCATCACGCTGACGCATATCCCTTACAAGGGATCGGGGCCGGCGACCGTCGATCTCCTCGCCGGCCAAGTGCAGTTGTCGATGCCGAATGTGCTCACGGCATTGCCGCATATCAAAGGCGGCAAGCTGCGCGGCCTCGGCGTGACCAGCGGCAAGCGCGCGACCGGCTTGCCGGATATTCCCGCCATCGCGGAAACGTTGCCCGGTTACGAGGCGATCCAGTGGTACGGAATCCTCGCGCCGGCAGGCACTACACGCGACATCGTCGGCAAGCTGCAGGCTGAGATCGCCCGCATATTGGTGCTGCCGGAAGTTAGGGACCGCCTGGCGGCCGACGGTGCGGACGCCGTGGGCAGCCGGCCCGATGAGTTCGCCGCGTACATCCGGGCCGAGCTGGCGAAATGGGGCAAAGTCGTGAAGACGGGGGGCATCAAGCTTGAGTGAAGCGAGAGGCGAGAGGCGCAACGAGAGAAAGTCTTTTAAGACTCCTCACGCCTCACGCCTTACACCTCACTTAAAAATGCGCACCAGGCGCATTTTTATAGGGTCCCCCGCAGATGCCGTTGAGCCCGCATCTTGAACCAAAGGCTCAAGTGGTCGCTTTCCGGGCGCATCAGGCGCTTCCTGTCGGACGCGCACAACAGCACCGCAAAGGTCCGCAACCAGTTAACAAATATTGGTTCAAAGACTTTAAGGCCCTGACGAACACCGCAGGGGATAGAGGCAGCTACTTTAAAACAATTTTTCCTGGTCGGCGAGCGCTTGATCGAGCGTCGTCTCGATGCCTGCCACTCTTCGCTTGAATTCGGACACGTCAAAATTGCCGAGGCGAGTGGTCAGGAACTCGTGCGAGATATTGAGGGCAGCCATGATCGCGATGCGGTCGAGACCGTTGATCTTGCCCTGATCCTTGATCTCCTGCATTTTGCGGTTCAGATACTCGACCGCTTCCTGCAGCGACTTTTGTTCAGCAGGCTCGCACGCGACGCGAAATTCGCGCCCCATGATGCTGATTTGCATGCCTGTGGTGTCCGCGCTCACGTTTATTCTTCGGGAATTTGCGCGAGCAGCGACTCCAGCCGCGTTTTCGCGTCGCCGATTTTTTCGTTCAACTGCTTGTTGTCGTTATGCGCGCTTGCAAGTTGCTGGCGCAAGTCGTGGTTGTCCGAGCGCAAGCGCTGACACAATGTGACGAACTGATTTATTTTGTCTTCGAGCGACTTGAGTTCGACGTCCATAGCGACACTATAGTTTCAAAAATCCTGATAAGTCAACACCTAACGCTCATTTTTGAATGTGGTTTGCCACGACGCGCACGCGTTTCAAGTGAGCCATAACCCTGATTTGTTGGGCTGTTCCCGATATTGCCGCGCAGCACGCTAAGTTCCCGCGTAAACGCAGGCTGCACGCGTATGACAACGCGCGGTCGGTTAAAATCGCGTGTCGCCGCGAGCCTCAAAAACTCCCGGCGGCGCGGTTCCAGGTGCCCGGGCTGAGATCTTCGGTCCGGGATAATCGGGAAACAAGTGCGGTAGGTTTTAGGATTGAGGATTGAGGATCGAGGATTGAGGATGTTGAGGCCGCAAAGCCTTTGCTCAATCGTCAACACCGATAACTCAATCCTGAATCCCCAATTCTTGTGCTGCCCCCGCAACGGTAATCGAGCGCGGGCGCGCCATGTCGATATGCCACTGGGCTTAACCGCTCGGGAAGGCGGCGCGTCAAATCTCGTAAGCCCGTAGACCGGCCTCGAGCCACTGGGTAAGGTAATGCTGCGGGGAAGCGGCATTCGCGCGCCGTTGCCGGTTCGGGAATGTTTTCCTCGAGGTGTTTCCTTGTGTGAGTGATCTGCGCGCGGCGGGCGTGCGTCAATTCGAGGAAATATCATGAAACCGGTTTATTTCTGTCACCGCATCTGTTCGACCTTAGGCGTTTTAATCGTTTCGATTGCAGCAGCACCGGCTTATGCGCAGCTGCGCGCGCCGGCCACCGTCGGCGAAGAAGTCGTCGTCACCGCGACACGTTTCAAAGAGCCGCAACGCGACACGCCCATCGGCGTGACCGTCATCAGCGCGGAGCAAATTCGCGCGAACACTGCGTCGTCGGTGCCCGAGCTGCTCATGCAGTTTCCGGGTATCCACGTGCGCGACAATTCCGGTTCGCCGAATCAGCAGGTCGACATGCGCGGCTTCGGCATATTCGGCGATCAAAACACGCTGATCCTGCTCGACGGCCAGCGCATCAGCGAAAACGAGCAGACCACCGTCAACTGGGCGGCGATTCCGTTGTCCGCGATCGAGCGCATCGAAATCATGCGCGGCAGCGGCGCCGTGCTGTACGGCGCCGGTGCGACCGGCGGCACCATCAACATCATCACCAAGGCGCCGGTGCAAGATCGCAAGTCGGCGTTTCTCGGCGCGGGCGTTGCAACGTACAACACGTCGGATATTCGGGCGGGCTTCAACATTGCCGGCGAGAGTGTTGGCCTGATCGTCAACGGCAGCCACCTGGCGACGGACAACTACCGCGCCAACAACCAACTGCGCCAGCAGGACGCGCAGGCCGATCTACGCTACACCGGCGCGCGGGGCACCCTGTACGCAAAGTTCGGCGGCGACGACCAGCGCTTGCAGTTGCCCGGTTCGCTCACCGAAGCGCAAATCGCGGTGAACCCGCGCCAGGCGGCAACGCCCGGTGACTTCAGCCATATATCGGGCGGCTATGGCAATCTCGGTGGCGAGCTCAAGCTCGGCGATGCGCAGCTCGCGATGAATGCAGGCTATCGCGGCAAGCAGGCCAACTCGGCATTCTTTGTGGCGACGCCGTTCCGCAACAACATCAGCACCCAAGTCACGGTAGCGAGCGTGACGCCGCGCGCAAGAATCCCGTTCACGCTGGGCGGGGTCAAGAACACGCTGGTCACCGGAGTTGATTGGGACACTTGGGATTTCGACCAGACCGCCAGCGCTTTTTTCAGCCACTCCGTCGCGACGCAGCGCGATACCGCGTGGTACCTGCAGGACAGCATTGCGCTCGGCGCGGCGACTGTGGTGTCGGTCGGCGGGCGCATGCAGCGCACGACCTACAACGTCGGCGAGATCATCGGCGGCGCCGCCGCGAATCTCGAGCGCAATTTGCGCGCGTACGAGATTGCCGCCCGGCACCAGCTTACCGATGCGTGGGGGGTGTACGGCAAGTTCGGCACCAGCTTCCGGCTGCCCAACATCAACGACAACTTCAATCTGTTTACCGGCGCGATCGCGCTTTTGCAGCCGCAAACCTCGCACGACCGTGAAATCGGCGCCGAACTCAAACTGGGTCGCGCGGCGTATCGGCTCGCCTTGTACAGCATCGACACCAACAACGAGATTCATCTCGATCCGATCGCGTTCAACAATGTGAACCTGCCGCCGACCAAGCGCTATGGCGCGGAGCTCGAGGGCAAGTGGAATTTTTCGCCGGCGTTGAGCGTGTTTGCCAATTACACGTACACGGTCGCCAAATTCCGCAGCGGCAGCTTCGGCGGCATCGACGTCACCGACAAGGACGTGCCGCTGGTGCCGCACACGATGGCGAATCTCGGCATGTCGTGGGAGTTTATGCCGCGCACGCGCGTGAACGCGGTCGCCAACTATGTCGGCCAGCAGCGTTTCGATAGCGATGAAACCAATACGTTCAACGCGAAAATGCCCGGCTACACGCTGGTCGACTTGAAGCTCACGCATGAGTATCGCGGATGGTCTTTCAACACGGGGGTCAAAAACCTGTTCAACGAAAAATATTTCACCTACGGCGTGGTTACGGGATTCCCCACGTTCAACGCTTACCCGGCCTCGGAACGCGCGGTGTTCGCGTCCGCTCAGTACGACTTCCGATAACGTGCCGCATATCGGCGCCGCGCGCCGGGCGCGGCGCCGTTTTCTGCTATTGTTGCGCCCATGCAGCAAATGACCAGCTCCGGATTGTATTTGCGGCTGTTGAAATACGTCGCGCCGTATTGGCGCATCTTCGCGCTCGCACTCATCGGCATGGTGATGGTCGGCCTGACCGAAGTAGCGCTGCCCGCGCTGATGAAACCGCTGCTCGACGGCACGTTCGTCTACAAGGACCAGGCGCTGATGCGCTGGATGCCCGCGGTAATCATCGCGGTCGTCGTGGTGCGCGGCAGCGCCGAGTACATGGCCGCGTACAGCATCAACTGGGTCGGCAACAAGCTCGTGATGGATTTGCGCGAAGCGATGTTCGGCAAGCTGCTCGGCCTGCCGACGCCGTACTACGACGATCATGCGAGCGGCAACCTGATCTCCAAGCTCACCTACGACGTGACGCAAGTCACCGCCGCCGGCACCAGCGTATTGACCGTGATGTTTAAGGACTCGGTGTCGCTCGTCGGCCTGCTGATTTATATGCTGTGGCTCAATTGGAAACTGACATTGCTGGCGCTCGTCATGACGCCGTTGATCGTCGGCGTCGTCCGCCTGATCAGCGTGCGCCTGCGCATGAGCAGCCGCTCGGTGCAGCAGGCGATGGGGGACGTGACGCAGGTGCTGCAGGAAACGATCGAAGGCCACAAGGTGGTGAAGCTCTTCGGCGGCCAGCGCTACGAGGGCGCGCGCTTCGGCGAGCAGGTCAACCGCGTACGCCGTTTCATGATGAAGCAGACGACTGCCGCCGCCGCGAGCGTGCCGATTGTGCAATTGCTGGCCGGCCTCGCGCTCGCCGCGATCGTTTATCTCGCGACGCAGCAGTCGAGCGGCAACGAGATCACCGTCGGCGAATTCGTGTCGTTTATCACCGCCATGCTCATGCTGACCGCGCCGTTGAAGCGCATCACGGGCGTCAACGAACCGCTGCAGCGCGGACTCGCCGCCGCCGAGAGCGTATTCGACCTCATAGACCAGCCGGCGGAAAGCGATCCCGGCCGCTCGGCGATCGCGCGCGTCGACGGCGCGATCCGCTTCGACAACGTGAGCTTTACGTATGCGAACGCGGACCGCCCGGCGCTACAGGGCATTACGCTCACGATCAATCCGGCCGAGACCGTCGCGCTGGTCGGCGCTTCCGGCGGCGGCAAGACCACGCTCGCCAACCTGGTCCCGCGCTTCTACCGGCCGACCGGCGGGCGCATATTGCTCGATGGTTACGATCTCGAGACGCTCACGCTCGCGAGCCTGCGCGCGAACATCGCGCTTGTGAGCCAGGACGTCGTGCTGTTCAACGATAGCGTCGCGGCCAATATCGCCTACGGCGTGATGCGCGACACCAGCGAAGCGGACATCGTGAAGGCGGCCGAGGCCGCGCACGCGATGGAATTTATCCGCGCAATGCCCGACGGGCTCAACACCCTGGTCGGCGAAAACGGCGTGCGCCTCTCCGGCGGCCAGCGGCAGCGGCTGGCGATCGCGCGCGCGCTGCTCAAGAACGCGCCGGTGCTGATCCTCGACGAAGCAACCTCGGCGCTCGACTCGGAGTCCGAGCGCCACGTGCAGGCGGCGCTCGAGACCCTGATGCAGGGACGCACGACCATGGTGATCGCGCACCGGCTCTCGACGATCGAGAGAGCCAACCGCATCGTCGTGCTCGACCGCGGGCAGATCGCCGAAATTGGCAGCCATCGCGAACTGCTCGCGGCGGGGGGAATTTACGCGCGGCTCTATGAAATCCAGTTCGCGCCGGGCCGCGTGGTGGCGTAGTAGCTAACGCGCCGCCGGCTCGTCGGTTTCGAGCGCGGCCGTATTCGCCGCGACGTTGCGCACCGAGTAACCGCTCAACCACCAGATCAGGCTGCCGGGCAGGCTCGCAGCCGCCAGCGTGAGTCCGAACAGCACCGACACCGCGAAGGCCGCGCTCGCCGGCACGCCGATGAAACCGAACGCGACCACCATCGCGCCCTCGCGCACCCCCCAGCCCGCAATCGAAATCGGCACGACCGTCACCAGGATGACGGGCGGCACGAGCAGGATGCAATCGAGCAGCCGGACGTCCACCTGCATCGCGCGCGCGAGACAGTAGACGATGACCGCGAAACCGACGAAGCTCAATACCGACAGGAGGAGGGCCGGCAGCCCGTAGCGCGGGTTGAACACGACCTTGCGCGCGAGCGCCGCGAGTGCGAGCAGCGCGCGCACCGCGCGCCATCGGGTGACTGCGGCCGGCAGGCGCTTGAGCGCGAGAAACGCGCCGAATCCGGCTACTCCGGCGCAGATTACGGTCGACAGCGCCCATCGCGCCACCGGATCGGTGACGATATCGAACAGCCACGGCAGGCCGGCCGTGCTCAGCAGCAGCAGCGACAAAAGCGTGATCGCGCGGTCGATGATGACCGTGTTAGCGGCGGCGCCGAAAGTGAGCCCGGCGCGGTAGGCGCACCAGACGCGCACGGCATCGCCGCCCACCGACGAGGGTAGCGCCTGGTTAAAAAAATGCCCGATCAGCACGACCTGCAATGCCGTCTTGAAGCTGAGTTTCGAGCCGTTCGCGTTGACGACCGCGAGCCACCGGAGCGTATGCAGCAATGCGATCGCCAGCGCGAGCGCGACGGCCATGAGCAGCGTCGTCACATCGACTTTGGCGAAGTGCGCAACCACGCCGCGCACGTCGAACGTGCGTAGCACGATGGTGATCAACACGACCGAAATCGCGATCTTGACGAGCGGCTTAAGGAATTTCATGCGGCCGTGAATGAATGCAGGTGATTTTCCTGGTCACGATCCTGGGTGACGTCCTCGCGGCCGGCAGGTGGTTTTCATTCTAATCCGCGCACGCGCCAGGCCACCAGCTTCTTGAGCAAACGCGTCGTGTTGCCGCCGACATCCATTTTGCTCGCGCTTTGCTTCAAATCGTAGCGCAGGTCGAGCGGCACTTCGCACATTTTCGCGTCGAGATGGTTGAGCTTTAGCAGGAGTTCCACCATGCAGGCGAACCCGCGCTCCTCGACGAGGCGCTCCCGATAATGAGCGCGCGCGCGCTGCAGCAGCGCGACGCGATATGCGCGGAAGCCGCAGGTGTAGTCGCGCACGCCTGGGCACCAGTGCAGCAGTTTGAAGAGCGTCGCCGCGCCGAGGCTCAGCACCTGCCGATGCGGCGCGACGCCGGCAATGCGCGCGCCGCGCCGGTAGCGCGAGGCGATCACGACGTCGAAGCCGCGATCGAGCGCGGCGAGCATCCCCGCGAACTGGCGTGGATGGTGGGTATCGTCGCAATCCATGATGAACAGCACGTCGTCCGCGGCGCCATGCTCCGTGGCGTGCGCGACAAGGCAGCGCAGCCCCTCGCCCAGACCCTGATTGACCGGTTTGCCGATGACTTCCACGTTGAGCTGAGTTTTCCACTCGAGCGCGCGCTCGACCGTGCGATCGGTGCAGCCATCGTTGTAGAGCACGATGCGATAATCGGCGCCGGTGTCCGCGAGCGCGTTCTTGAAGCGCGGAAACAGCGCCGGTATCGTCGCCTCCTCGTTATACGCGGGCAACCCGATCCACAACCTGCGCGCTGGCAGGTCTGCTGGCATCAGGCGCCGGTCCGCAGCGCGCGACCGTTGCCGCACAACTGCTTTAAAATGCCGGCTCCGCAGCGAAGGCGCCGCGGCGGGCCAAGTGCGGCAACGTTGAGTGCCGTAAACAAGATGAATTCGACTCCCTATTCAGCGAAAACGTGGTGGTGGCTGTACGCGGCCGCCGCCCTGAGCATGTACACGACGCTGGGCCTGCCCTACATCGGCGAGGAAGCGGTTTATACCATTACGTCGCTCGAAATGCGACTGAACCACGACTACTTCGTGACTACGCTTTACGGCACCAACTACGGCCGCCCGCCGCTGCTCAATTGGCTGATCATCCCGCTCGCTGAAATGCTCGGGTGGGATCGCATGCTGCTGGCATCGCGCCTCGTCGCCGCCACCGCGACCGTGCTCACAGGACTGGTGCTGGCATGGCTCACGCTGGATCTTACCCGAAACCGCGCGCTGGCCGCCTTCGCCGCCGTGGTATTCCTGAGCGGTGACGCGCTGTTCTACCGCGGTTGGCTCGCGTACGCCGATCCGCTGTTGACGCTGTGCGTGTTCGGTGCGATCGCCTGCCTGTGGGTCGCGGTGCTGCGCAAAGAGGGCGCATTGCTCTGGCTGGCAGTGTTGCTCGTGACCTGCGGCTTTCTTGCCAAAGTGCAGACGGCGTATTTGTTTTATGGCGTGGCGCTGGTCGTGCTCGCGGCTGGACGCGACGCGCGGCGTTTCCTGCTCGGCGCCCATTCCATTGCCGCGCATGCCGCAGCGGTCGCGGCGCTGCTTGCGTGGAATGCCTATTTCACCCATGGCGCCCAAAGTGCGAGCACTGGGGTCGACATCCTGCTCAAGATCAAAAGCGTCGATCTTGGCGATTACCTGCATCAACTGTGGTCGTTTCCGCCGGAGACGGTATTGCGCCTGGCGCCGGCCAGCCTCGTGTTCGTTTACTACTGGTGGCGCACGCGCGCCGCGGCTCCCGCGGCAGCGGTCGAAGGATTTCCGTGGCGCACGCTGCTCGCCATGCTGGTCCTCAACTATCTGCCGTACTGGCTGGGACCGAAGACGCACATCCGCTACATCATGCCGCTGTATCCTCTGGCGGCGCTGGCCCTCGCGGCGGCGATCTGGAATTTCGGTGCGGGCCCGCGCATCATTGCCGCGCGCTGGTTCGTCGCCGCCGTCGTGTTGAGATATGCGATCGGGCTGTGGATTTTTCCGTGGTATCAGGACAATTACCGCGGGCACTACGCGGCAACCGCAGCTGAGATCGCCGCGACCACGCGCGGGTTTCCGCTCTACGCAACCGACGTATCGTCAACCGGTTTGAGCGTGACGGCGCATCTCGATACGTCGCGTTATCCCGCGCCGTACCTGCAATGGCCGCCGGCGCAGTGGAGCGACGGCTTCGTTTTGAGCTATGCGCCGAATGTAGAGTTGGGCGAGGTCGCGGCGAGTTATGCGCTCGGCGGCAATACGCTTTACCTGTTGTGCCGCGGAGCGGCGTGCCGGGCGCCACGTCCTGCATCGCAGTAGCACCGTTGCAAGCGCGCCTGCCAAAAGCGCTGCATCACGCGTTTCATATTGCTATCATCGAGCCCATGCCAAAAATACCTTTTAACCGGCCGAGCGCAGTCGGCGCCGAACTGGCCAATATTGCCGACGCACTAGCACGCGGCCATCTGTCGGGCGACGGTTACTACAGCAAGCGCTGCCACCAATGGCTCGAACAGCGGCTCGCCTGCAAGCGCGCATTGCTCACGCATTCGTGCACCGGCGCGCTCGACATGTCGGCGATCCTGTGCGATCTCAAGCCCGGCGACGAAGTGATCATGCCGTCGTATACGTTCGTTTCGACCGCGAATGCGTTCGCGATGCGCGGCGCCGTGCCGGTTTTTATCGACGTACGCGCGGATACGATCAACATCGACGAGCGCCTGATCGAAGCGGCGATCACGCCGCGCACGCGCGCGATTGCGGTCGTGCACTATGCGGGGCTCGCCTGCGAAATGGACGCGATCATGGCGATCGCCGAGCGCCATAAGCTGCTCGTCGTCGAAGATGCCGCCCAGGCGCTGCTGTCGACCTACAAAGGCCGCCACCTCGGCACGATCGGCCACTTCGGCTGCTTCAGCTTTCACGAAACGAAGAATCTGCTGAGCGGCGAAGGCGGCGCCCTGCTCGTCAACGACGAGCGCTTCGTCGAGCGCGCCGAGATCGTGCGCGAAAAAGGCACCAACCGCAGCCGGTTCCTCCGCGGCGAAGTCGACAAGTACACGTGGGTCGATCTGGGCTCGTCGTACCTGCCGAGCGAATTAATCGCGGCATTCCTCGACGCCCAATTCGCGCATGCCGATGAGGTCATTGCACGCCGGCGCGCCGTCTGCGCGCGCTATCGTGCGGGGCTCGCCGAGTTGGCGGACTCCGGCGCGCTGGGCATACCTCCCGAACCGCCGGCCGATCGCGTGGCTAACGGGCACATTTTTTATGTGATGGCCGACACGCTGGCGACGCGCATGGAGCTCGCCGCGCACCTGAAGGCCCATGAAGTGCATTCGGTGTCGCATTACGTGCCGCTGCATTCGTCGCCGGGCGGGCAGAAATTCGCACGCGCGAGCGGCACGTTCAAGGTCACCGACGCCATCAGCGACCGCCTGCTGCGGCTGCCGCTTTATTTCGGCATCACCGATGCGCAGGTCGATGCAGTCATCGACGCGGTCAAGGCTTTCTATTCGAAGCGCGCCGCCGCGCGTTAGCGCGCGCGTTTAATTGCCTCGGCGAGCGCGGCGGCGACCCGCGCTACGGGCAATTGCTGCAGACAATCGCTGTAGCTCGCAATGTGGCGGTCGCAGCCTTCGTTGAAACACGGCACGCACGCCACCGTCCCCTGCATCAGCGTCACGTTGTTGATGCGCTGCGTGCCGAGGCGCTGCCACGGGTTGGCGGACTTCGCATAACCACGCGGCCACGGTCCCCACTTGACCGGATCGGTCGGGCCGTAAATAGACACCACGGGTATGCCGAGAGCCGCCGCCATATGCGTGACCGCGGTGTCCGGACCCACGTAGCCGCGCGCGTATTGGAGCAGGCATGCGGTCTGGCTCAACGTCAATTTGCCGGCGAGGTTGACCACGCCCGGAAGTTCGCGCGCGATCGCGCCGACATATGCGAGTTCGGCCGCGTCGCTGCCGCCCGTCAGCACGACGCGCAGGCCGCGTCCTTGCAGCTGCCGCGCAAGCTCGGTCCAGGCGGCATGCCGCCACATCTTGTAATTGAACTTCGGGTACGCATGCAGCACGATGAAGGGCTCGCTGAGCGCGAACGGCAAATGCTGCGCAAGTTCAGCGCCGTCGGCATCGCTTGAACTTGCGATCACTTCGTAATCCGGCGCGACGCCCATTGCAGCCGCGAGCGCCAGATGCATCAACACCGTGTGCGTGTCGCGATTGTCGAATTGCACCGCGCGGTTCAGAAGCCAGGCCTTCCAGCGGTGTTTGATTTCATCGACGACGAGGCCGGCGCGCCAGCGACCCGCGAGCCACGCGTATACCGTCGGCCGGTCGCTCGGCACCAGCGATAAAGCGATGTCGTAGCGGCGGAAGATTTTCGCGGCTAATGCCCAGTGTTCACGCGGGCGCGGCCGCTCGGCGACCGTCAACACGTCGTGTACGTCGGGATTGGCGGCGAGCACGCCTTGCGTGCCGGCGAATACGAGCACGTCGATCGATGCGTCCGGCCACGCGCGTTTCAACGAGCGGATCAGCGGGGTGGCGAGCAGTACGTCGCCGATGCGGCGCGTGACGATCACCAGTACGGAGGTCGGTGGCTTCACGAGGCCCATCCCCACCCCGACCCTCCCCTTGAAGGGGAGGGTGAGAAATGCGCGACGCGGTTTAAGGTCGCCCACCCTGACCCTCCCCCTGAAGGGGAGGGTGAGAAAACCGCGTGTAACGATTCCATTGGCGCGCGAATCATAAGTAACGGGCTACGCCCACAGCGGCGACGCTGCGCTTCGAAGCGAGCAATGCATCGAGCAGGCGCTGGTTTTCGGCGAGGCGGCTGCGGTCGTTTTCGCGGTGCCACAAGTGAAAAACCGGGGCGGCGAAGCGCGCGCTCTTGTGTCGCACGTCCGCGTGCAGCAGGCGGATCGCGAGGTCGGAATCCTCGAGGCCCCATCCGGAGTAGGTTTCATCGAGCCCGTTGACGCGCAGCAGATCCGCGCGCCACGCCGCGAGATTGCAGGTTTTGACGCCTTCCCACCGCTGCGGCGAGGATTTGCGGAAATTGCCGTCGGGCAGGGTCACCAGCGGCAGCCATCGATTGATGTCGCGCCGCACCCATGCCAACCACCAGTCCGTGCGCGTCCATGCGTGGATGGCGATTTTTTCGCGCAGCACGCGCTGCGTAAATGATGCGCTCAACAGCGCACGGTTGCCGGCGACGAACCAGCCGGGCTCGGCGAGCCGCCGATGCTGCGCGACGAAATAAGGCGCCGGCACGCAATCGCCGTCGCTGAAAATAACGTAGTCCGCACTCGTCGCGGCGAGCGCGCGGTTGCGGATCGCCGCCGCGCGAAAGCCGTTGTCTTCGTGCCATACATGTTTGACGGGAAAGCCCGCGCGCGTTTTGAAGGCTTCGACCAGCTCGCGCGTCGCTGCGGTCGAGCCGTCGTCCGCGATGACCACCTCGAAGCCGGTATCGCGTTGCGCCTGGTAGCCGGCGAGCACTGCCCCCAATGCATCCGGCCGGTTGTAGGTCGTGACGACGACGGCGGTCTTCACTGCCGCTTTTTACCCAGCAAGGCGAGCTTCAAATAGCGGTAGTACGCGCCTTCGGCGTTCGAGACGGCGAGCATGAACCCCTCGCGCCCGTCAAGAAATCCGCGCCGCAGCACGTACGTGCGCACGAACGTCCAGGCGCCATGCAGGACAGCGCTGATTAGCGAGCCGGTTTTTCCGCGCTCGAATTGCATCGCCGCGCCGGCGGTCGAGTACGCGTTCATCTTGTGCAGCGCATCTTCGAGATCGACGATTGCTTCGTGCATCAGCGATGCCTGCAGCGTGCCGGTCGTGCCATCGACGATCAGGCGCTCGTGCACAAGGTCCGGCGAAAAACGCGCGGCGCCCCGGCGGAACAGCCGCGTCACGTAATCTGGCCACCATCCCGCATGGCGCATGAAGCGGCCGCAGTAACTGGAAAGCCGCGGCAGCCTGAACGCTGCATGATTGCCGGGCTCGCGCATCGCAACCTCGATCTCCTTGCGCAGTTCCGCCGTGATCCATTCGTCGGCGTCGAGCGACAGCACCCAGTCGCCCGTGGCCATGTCGAGCGCGCGATTCTTTTGCGGACCGAAGCCCGGCCAATCAGTGCTGGTCGTCACCTGCGCGCGCAATTTGCGCGCGATATCCGGCGTGCCATCGGTGCTCGCGGAATCCAGCACGACAATGTGATCCGCCCACGCCACCGATTCCAGGCAGCGCGCCAGCACGCGCGCTTCGTTGCGGGTGATAACCACGACGGTCAACGTGCTCAAGCTTGCCTCCCGGGATTTTCAGCAGCCCCCAGTTGCGCGAACAATAGGCCACTGGCCCATGCAAAAAAAAGTCCTTCCGTATGGTCCATCAGCATCGAATTGAACGCGCAGCCAATCACGAAGGTGATCACGAGTGCGCGCGCGAGTCGCTGCTGGTCCGGCTTCGGCAGCGTTGCCGCGAGGCGCCATTCGCAGTGGAAAAGGTACAGCATCGCCGCCAGGCCGACGATGCCGAGCTGAATCGCGATGTTCAGATATTCGTCGTGCGGGTTGGTGGTCTCGGTCATGGCGGTGCCGGCGACATGCTCGGCATAAACTTTCGAAAAACTGCCGGTGCCCGTGCCGATTATGGGATGCGCGCGAGCGATTTCGAGGCTATTGCGGTAAAACCCGTAGCGCAATCCAGTCGACGATGTCGTCGCTTCCGTGGATGACCAGCTTTGCAGCTCGCCCGGAGTCGCGGTCAGACGGCTGCCTTCGAAGCTTGTCATCAACGCGAACACCAAAACCACGGCGGTAGCGGCCCCGGCTGCCCCTTTCCAACCCCAGCGCGAAATTGCGTAGTGCACGCTGAGGGCCAGCAGTACGAGTTGGCCGGTGCGGCCCTGTGTCAGTACGAGCACATTGAGCGCGGCGAGCAGTGCCAGTGCAAACCAGATGCGGCGTTCTTGCAGAGAGCGGGCGCGTTCAGCGAGATGAACGAACAGATACGCGCCGAACGCCAGGAAAATGCTCTGCGTCAGATAGCGTTTGAAGACATCCGGAACCTGCCGGTTGCCTATGGTCAACGGGTTCTCGGGCAGCAACCCCGACCAAATGAGCGTGGAAAGCACTATCGTCAATGCCAGAGCCGCCGCGAATGCGAGCCACGCCAGGCGGCGCTCGCGTTCGTGGCGAAACAAATCGACGAATATGGGTATAAAAGCCAGGTCCAGATATTTGCCGAGGCTATGCAGCCCGTCCCGGTATCCCGCGTAGCTGTACGTAATTCCCAGCATCAAGAGACAAAACAACGTCAGGCCCGCGACAGCGACCCGGTTGTTGAGCGCCACAGAGGCCTTGTGGCGATAGTTGCCGCTGGCCAGCCAGGCCGCGAGAATCAAGCCCAACAGGATGTTATCGAGCGCTACCGAAATCGGGATCGAAAATCCGAGTGCAACGGCGCAAGCGCGCGCACAGGCGTCGGCCCGGCTGTTAAGAGTCGTAATGCGCATGGCGGTCCGCACGAATGGCGCCATTCTACGGGAATCACCAACCGGCCGGAAACGGCCTCGGGCAACAGGCCTTCTCAATCCCGACGGTATTCCGGCAGCCAGCGTGCGAGATCCCGGCGCACGTCATCGTCATCCGCATGCGTGCGCTGGCCGAGCCAGGCAAGCAACTCAGCGAGCCAGGGGCCGTTTTCCTGGCGCGCCTTCGCAATGCGCAATTTGGCGTGCGGTGTCGGCAGCGTGTCTTCGTCTGCCCCCAGTAATTCTTCGTAGAGTTTTTCACCGGGCCGTAATCCCGTATAAACGAGCTTGATGTCGTCTTCGCCAAAGCCGGAAAGGCGGATCAGGTCGCGCGCAAGATCGGCAATCAGCACCGGCTCGCCCATGTCGAGCACGAAAATCTCGCCCCCGTTCCCCATGAGCCCTGCCTGCAGCACGAGTTGCGCCGCTTCGGGGATCGACATGAAATAGCGCCTGATCTCGGGGTGGGTGATCGTCACCGGCCCCCCCGCCGCGATCTGCTGGCGAAATTTCGGGATCACACTGCCGGTGCTGCCGAGCACGTTGCCGAAACGCACTATCACGAACCGGGTAGCTTGCGGGCGCTGCAGCGACTGGCAGACCATTTCAGCGAGCCGCTTGGTCGCGCCCATGACGCTCGTCGGATTGATCGCCTTGTCGGTCGAGATCAGCACGAATTTTTCGACGCCGGCCTGCGCTGCGACGTCGGCCACGACATGCGTGCCCGCCACGTTGTTGAGTACGGCCTGCCACGAGTTCTCGCTTTCCATCAGCGGCACGTGCTTGTAGGCCGCGGCATGAAAAATCACCGACGGACCGTGCGCGCGTATCACTTGCTCGACCCGCGCCCGGTCCTTGACGTCGCCGATCGCGCATACCAACGGTATTGCGGCATGTATCCGGCGAAATTCCTGCTCGATGCCATACAGCGCGAATTCGTTGAGCTCGAAGAGCACGAGCGCGCGCGGCTTGAAGCGCGCGATTTGGCGGCACAGCTCGCTGCCGATCGAGCCGCCCGCGCCGGTGACCATGATCACGCGACGATTAATCCACTCCCTCAACCCCGCCGTATCGAGCACGACCGGATCGCGACCCAGAAGGTCGTCGAGCTCCACATGGCGGATCTGCGACACCGTTACGGTGCCGTTGACGAGATCGTCGTACGACGGCACGGTCATGACCTGCAGGCCCGCATCGGTGCAGATCTTCACCGCGCGTCGGCGCAGCGTATGCGACGCCGCCGGCATCGCGATGATCGCGTGCTCCACGCCCAGGCGCTTGACGTACCGTGGCACGTCCTTGAGCGTGCCCAGGATCCGCACGCCTTGCAATTGGCGGCCCACTTTGGTCGCATCATCGTCGAATACCCCCGCGGCTCGCCATTGCGGGTTACGCGCGAGTTCTTTCAGCAACGTCACCGCCGTTTCATCGGCACCGATGATAAGCACCGGTTCACCTTGGGTAATGGCGCTGAAACCTTGTTCCTTCCATACGCGGTAGGCGAAGCGGCTACCGCCCATGATCATGACGAGCAAAATCGGATCGAAAATCAGCACCGAGCGCGGAACCGACATTCGCAGCATTAGAAACAGCGCGGGCAGCGCCAATGCGGCGACAATCACGGCCGATATGATGCGTTTCAGGTCGGGCAGGCTCGCGTAACGCCACAGACCGCGATACAGGCCGAATATCCAGAAAATCGCGGCCTGCAGCGCGACCACCCACACCAACGACTCGAGCATTATTGCCAGGTAGTATTGCGGTACATCGAGGTTGAAGCGCAAACCGAATGCGATGATCCAGGTCACCGCCGCGGCGACCACATCGTGCATAAAGGCCAGTGCGGTGCGGGGATTAAGCTTGAGCATGGCGCGCAATATATTTTTCCAACGCGAGTGCAAGGGCCGCATACAACACCGCGACGGTCCCCAGCACGACTGCCTGCACGGGTGCGTTCTGGTGCATGCCGGCAAATGCGATAGCAGCGCATCCCAACATCAATGCGTATTGCGCATACGCGGTTTTGCGATGGCTCCAGCCGCTCTGAATGAGGCGCTGGTAGTAGTGCTCGCGATGCGCGCGCCACACCTTGACGCCCCGCAGTAACCGCTTGGCCAGCGTCAGCGACGCGTCGGCGATAAAAGGCGAAAAAATTACCATGCCAAACCACCATGGCCAGGCACCGCGCTCCCAGCCGATAAGGTCGAGCACGGCCGCGAGACAGCCGAGCGGAATCGCGCCGACGTCCCCCATGAACACCCGCGCGGGGGGAAAGTTGAAGAGGAGAAATCCCAGGGCGGCGGCAGCAATGGAGAGATTGACGGCGGCGAACAGGAAATCCCCGCCTGCCAGCGCTGCGGCGCCATACGCGCCGAAGCCGATCACCGCCATGCCGCCGGCAATGCCGTCGGCGCCGTCCATGAAATTATAGAGATTGATCATCCACGCGATGGCGAGCGCGGCAATCGTCAGCACCCACCAGTCGGCACCTCGTAAAACGGCCATCGCGGCCAGCACCGCGCTCGTCACGTGGATCATCAAGCGCCACGTGACGCCAACATCCTTCAGATCATCGAGCAGCGAGACACCGATCAACAGCGCGAGCGCGGCCAGCAGCAGCGGCTCGAACGGCGGATTCGTGTAGACCCATGCTGCGGCGATGCCGGCGACTATGCCGACGCCGCCCAGCCGGGGCGTCGGTGTCGAGTGCAGCGAGCGCTGATTGGGCAGATCGAGCGCGAGCGAGGCAGCGCGGCCCCGCATCAGCAGCGCAACCAGCGAACCACTCACGATCAATGCGATCAGCGGCGGCACGACGACGGCATTTAAGAGAGAGATCAAGTTCGATTATCGGCGGCTAGCTTTCGATAATACCATTCGGCTGTTTGGCTTAACCCTTCGGCCAGAGCCTGACGCGGCTTCCAGCCGAGCTCGCCACGAATCCTGCTGCTGTCGATCTGCAGGGAGCCGAGCAAACGCGAAACCGCGGCGGATTTGCCGGTTACGGCACCGGCGATTCTCAGCAGTTGCGGCGGGAATGCTACGAGCCGGGCACGCTTGTGCAGCGCGGCGGCAATGGCGCGTACCAGTTCTGGTGTGGAAGGGTTTTCGTCATCAGCCAGCAAATACGTTTGTCCGGCCGCCGCGGGATGATCGAGACATACGATCATCGCGTCGACCAGATTGCCCAGGGACAGCACGCTACGCCGGTTGTGGATCGATCCTAATGGCAATGGCACGCCGCGCTCGATCGCGCGCATCAGGCGCAGGAAATTGCCTTTGACGCCGGGACCGTATAGTAACGGCGGGCGCAGCACTACTGTTTCCATGCTTGCGGCGGCCGCGCGCAGCGCAAGCTCGGCTTCCCACTTCGAAATACCATAAGCGTCTTCGGGTTGTGGCGTATCGTTTTCAGTGAACGGGCGCACCGTGGTGGCTTCCCCGTTCACCTTGATGGAGCTCAAGAAAATGAATCGCCGCACGCCGGTGGTTTGCGCGGCGTGCGCGAGCGTTCGAGTGCCTTCGACGTTAAGGCGGCGATATTCGGCGCGCGGCTCGGATGCCGTGTCGCGGATAACATGGGTGCGCGCGGCCAAATGAACCACGACGTCGACGTCACGCAGCGCGGCGCTCCAATCCGCAACCCGGCCGATGTCGCCGACGATTGAATCCTCGACCGATGCGGGCGCATGGCCAGTGCGCAGCGCGCGGCGCACGTCCCAGTTTTGCTGGCGCAGCGCGTCGCAGAGTGCGGTGCCTACGAAGCCAGTCGCGCCCGTAACCAGTGCTCGACGCGGAAGGGCCCCGGCCTGCGTCTTCAGGTCTTGAACCACACGGTACGATTGACGTAGTCGGTGTAGCTCATGATGATACGCAGGACCTTGCGCGACACGTTGTCGGTATCGTAATCGGCGACGAGCTTGAACGGGTGTTTGGCGCCCTTGTAATGCGCAACGCTGACTTTAATCGCGTCGATCACATTGGCCGCCTTCAAACCGCTCATGATGACGATAGATTCGTCCATGCCTTCGGGGCGTTCATGGGCCTGGCGAATCATGATGGCGGGAAATCCCAGAATTGACGACTCTTCCGTCAGCGTTCCGCTGTCCGACAGTACACAATAGGCGTTGGTTTGAAGCTTCATATAGTCGAAATAGCCGAGCGGTTTCAGGAATTCGACTTTCGAAGGCAGCGCCTTGCGCTTCAGTGCCGCAATCCGGTTGCGGGTGCGTGGATGGGTCGAAACGATCGCGCGTTTTTTGAATTTCCTGGTGGCCTGGTCGAGGCTGTCCAGCAAATCGGCGAGGTTCACCGGACTATCGACGTTTTCCTCGCGATGGGCACTGACCACGAAATACTCCCGCGGCTTTAATTTGAGTCGCTTAAGCACGCCCGACGCTTCGATTTGCGGCTTGTAGTAATTCAGGACTTCGTACATCGGCGAGCCGGTCTTGATTACCGTTTCAGGCCGAACGCCCTCGCGCAGCAAATAACGCCGCGCGTGCTCCGTGTAAGTCAGATTGATGTCGCTGATGTGATCGACGATCCGGCGGTTGAGCTCTTCAGGCACCCGCTCGTCGAAGCAGCGGTTGCCGCCCTCCATATGAAACACCGGTATTTTGAGGCGCTTCGCGGCGATCGCGGAGAGGCTGGAGTTTGTATCGCCCAGCAAAAGCAGTGCGTCAGGTTTTACTTTGGACATGACAGCGTCGGCTGTCGCGATGATGTTGCCTATCGTCTGCGCCGCTGTCGCTTTGGCGGCTTTCAAAAAATGATCGGGTTTGCGTATCCCCAGTTGTTCGAAAAAAATCTCGTTCAACTCATAATCAAAGTTCTGGCCTGTGTGGACAAGGACATGGTCGACATGCCTGTCCAGTTCGGCGATAACGCGCGAAAGCCGGATGATTTCCGGCCGTGTGCCGACGACGGTCATGACTTTAAGTGGCATGGCCTTGTCCCGTTCCGTCAGTCAAACCGTGCCGTATTGCGAACCGTGCGCCCGATCCGCGCGTCCCAGTCCAGAGCTTCCATCGTAATGCACGATCTTTTGATTAATGGCCATTGCCATGCTTCCATTCGCGGTACGGGGTAGGATCGGTCACTAAGCCTTGCATCATGCTGGCCCAGGATGGCACGATAATTCCAGTGGCGCGCCTGAATTTTTCGCCATTCAAGTCGCGGTTGAGTATGATCGAATCGTCAGGTTCTATTTTGACATTAATCCCGAATACTTCGCGTGCCAAGCATAGCAAATCGAATTTTGTAATTACCGGGGAGGCTATCTGATAAAGTCCGCTTAGTTGTGGAAATTTTTCGATGATATCCCCAATGATGTCCGCAAAATACAAGGTCGACATGCCGGAGTACAGAACACGGCGAAAGCCCTTAATCGTTCCGCCGGATTGAGCCAAAAACCATTCCAGCAATTCGGTCCCGTGATCCAGCTCGCGCCCTATGAACGAGGTACGGATCGTCAGTGCATTGGCACCGACGATTTCTCCCAGCGCCTTGGTGCGGCCGTAGATGTCCCAGGCATTAGGGGCATCTTCTTCGGTGTAGCCGCCTTGTTTGCCATCGAATACACAGTCCGTGCTTACGGTTATGAGGCGTGCGCCGTGGTCCTTCGCCCACGCGGCAAGACGGTGAGGGAATATGGCGTTTAACTCAATGCTCGGGATTGGATTGAAGGCGGATTCTCGGCGCTTAGTCAGTGCCACGCAGTTGACTATGACGTTCGGCGCAGCTTCGACGAGCGTAGCGTTTAATTGAGGCGTGACCGTCACGTCGACATTTTCCATCACACGCGGGTCGTCGAAGATGCCGAACCGGCGGTAATCCGCACGACGGCCGCGGATGGTTGCACGCGTCTCGGGAAAGCGCGCGCCCAGTCGCTGCCAAAGTTTATGGCCGAACATGCCGGTCCCGCCCAGGATCAAAATTCGCATCAGATGCCCAGCTTCAGTTCATTGATCCAGCGGTCGAGCTTGTTCATCAACATCTCGCGCTCAAAGTGCCGCTCAAAGTAATCGCGTCCGCGCAGGCCAATTGTGCGGCGTCTTTCCTGACTCATGTGAAATAATTCCAGTACTGCGGTTGCCAGCGCATCGGGACTTTCGGATGGCACCGCAATTCCGGCACCTGCTTCTAAGATCACGCGCGCGCCCTCTCCGTCGAGCGCGGCAATAATGGGCTTTCCGCTTGCCAGATAGGATTGTACCTTGCCCGGAATAGTCAGTGCAAAAATTGGTTCTCGCCGGAGCGTCACCAGCAGCGCATCTGCGAATGCAAAGTAGTTCGGCATCACATCGACCGGGTGTCTGCCGAGCAAGTGAACGGTTGCCTCCAGATCGTGCGCCTCGACTTCGCCCTTGACCCACTCGCGCATCCGCCCGTCGCCAAGAATCAGCCAATGAATGTCTTTATTGTCCGCGAGCAGGCGTGCGGCCGTGATTATGGTGGGAAAATCTTGCGCCGCCCCGATGTTTCCGGCGAACATGATTCTAAACCCGTTCGGCATATCGGCCGCTTCTGGCATATCCGATGTCGGTTCAACCGGTCGATAGAGGGCCTCGGCGCTATTCGGGAAATAAGAAATGCGAGCCGGATCTGCGCCGTAGGCCTCTATTGGCGCTGTAAAGGCGCGGGATTGAACAAGTATTCGATCGCAATGACGATAAATGAAGCGGACCATGCGTTCCACTATGTGCAGGAGCCAACTCGAACGGACCGCACCAGTGGCGGACAGGCTTTCGGGCCACAGATCCTGCACCCAGAACAATACCGGCGCGCGCTTCAGTTTTTTTAGAACCAGCGCTGGCAGTCCGACGGTCACAGGTGACGGCTCGTACACAAAGATTGCGTCGAAACGGCCGCGGCAGCGGAACGCCAATACGCTGGCAAACAGCGCGAATGACAGGTAATTGAGCGCCAAGCGCAGGCTCCCGCCGTTGCCGCGGGGTATGAGCGGTACGCGCACTACGGGAATTCCCTCGTAATCGTCGCGCGCGCGTCCGAAAAAGCCGTAGCCTGGATAAAATCGTCCGCCAGGATAATTGGGTTTGCCCGTGAAGATCGTTACTTCGTGGCCGCGCTCGCGAAATCCGAGCGCAAGATCATTTATGCGAAAGGATTCCGGCCAGAAATATTGCGTGACGATCAATATTTTCACCGGGATTTTCCCTGCCGTGCCAATTGCGAAAACAATTGAAGGTAGCGTCCGACGATCTTTTCCCAAAGAAAATGCTCGTGCGTAAATTCGCGGAGACGCGCGCCCATGCCCGGAAGCCGGGATTGCGTGTCGAGCATTTCGCGGAGGCCCTCCTCGAGTCCGTCCGCGGACGCCGGCACCACCATGCCGCCGCCGGATGCGGCGAGCTCGTCGAAGCCGCACCGGTCGGTGATCAACACGGGCGTTCCACAGATGCCGGCTTCGAGTACGACGATGGACATCGCCTCCTGTCGCGAAGATATTGCGAGCAGGCATGCCGCGTGACACGCGTGCGATTTGTCGGCGCCGCGAATCGGCCCGATAAAGTGTGTTCTTTCCGCCACGCCGTAATGGTGCGCCGAAGATTCGAGGGTGCCCCGCATTCCGCCGTCGGGACCCGCAAAAACGATTTGCAAGTCTGCGATCGCCGACGCAACTCTCGCAAAGGCGTCGAGGAGCAAATCAGGACCCTTGATGGGATCGAGCCGCCCGAGGAATAGAATGAACGGCGCATCGGACAATCCGAACTTCCCCCGAAAGCCGGCATCGTCCACGCTCGCAAATTCAGCCGGATCGACGCCGTTGGGAATCAGTGTCACGCGCTCCGGGGCAACGCCATACGTCGCAAAATGCTCCATTTCGTTGCGGGCTACCGCCACGCAGGCATCCGCATTTTGCATGCATGGACGTCCGGCCAGCAGGTTGTAAGTATTTTTCAATCGACGCGATCGTCCGTAAATGGGCAATGCCCCCGCGGGACAAACGACGTAAGGCTTGGCCTGTCGCCGTGCTTCCCGGTATACCAATGCATTGAGCAGCGTCCAGTGTCCCATCAAATGAACGATGTCAGCGTTGTGGACCAATTGGCGGATACGCGGTTCGGGCAGGGAAAAAAGAAAATATCGCGGCACGGTGCAATGCAGCGCCGTCACCGTCGACGGACGCAGATCCGCGATCCGCTCGGGCTGCAATCCGAGATCGAGCGTGAGCACCGAGCACTCCACGCCGGCCAGAGCCAAATGGCGGCTCAGCTGAAAGGTGCGCTCGGCGGTGCCGCCGCCTGCTACCGGATCCAAAGTCGCGTTGACGCTCAGGACCTTCATAGTGCCTTGGCGCCTGGATGCACGCAGGTCGCGGCATACCATGCGGCGAATTCGCGCAGACCTTGTTCAAGGCCGCATGGCTTACGCCAACCCGCACGTGTTAACAATGAGCTGTCATAGGTTCGAAACGGATCAGCCTTTGCGGGCCCCATTAAGCGCAATAACCCGGCCAACGCGCTGCCCGGTACCGGCAGCGGTGCCACGGCGTAGTCGCGAACGCCCATCCCCAGCATCAGGGCGCGTTCAACGTCGCGATAATTGTTCGCCGGCGCGCCATCATCGGAGACGATAAACGTCTCGCCGTGCAAGGGCATTTCGTAGTCGATAAGCAATTCCAGAGCCGCGACGAAGTCGCGGACGCATAAAAGATTCATGCGGCGGTGCGCGAAAAGAGATGATCGCACGTAATTCACGGTGCGGCTGCCCGCAGTCAGCGCATGTGCAAGTTTGAGCAGATTTTTGCCGTGTGGACCGAAGACCGCCGTTGGCCTGGCGATGCCCAACTCGAAGGCACCAATGGCATGTTTGTGCCACACCTCTTCGATCGCGAGCTTGACTTTTTCATACCCGGTTTGCGGTGATGCGTGCGTGGTCTCGGATACCTGCCGTTCGGAAGTTCGCCCGACCACCACAGCGCTGCTGCAGTGAATCACGCGCCGCATGCCTCGCTCAGCGGCAGCTTGCGCCACGCCGGCGGTCGCCGCGACGTGCGCCTCGTGCGGCCCATCGGCG
>Ga0207682_10000258_pt1 | contig 23899 bp, 30 predicted proteins | sample KBSM63metaG_FD_184332 | JGI IMG/M metagenome (GOLD analysis project Ga0207682, IMG submission 184332) | Miscanthus rhizosphere microbial communities from Kellogg Biological Station, Michigan, USA - KBS M6-3 metaG (SPAdes) (version 2) | ecosystem: Host-associated > Plants > Roots > Rhizosphere >... | reverse complement strand
CCGCCGTTCAATCCGCAGCTGTGACCGCCAGGCCCGCGGCTCCCCCGCAGCAGGCCGTTGTCAGGCTGCGCGAGCCCAACCGCCGTGCGGATGCCGTTGTTACCGTCCAGCCCCGCACCGACATGCCCGCCTTATGCACCGATTCGGGATCGCCGCTGAGCAGATAATGCCAGGGCTCGAGCGGCCGGCCTTCGGCGCGGAGCCGGTAGGCGCAGGTCGAGGGCAGCCAGTCGATCGACCTGAGCTTCTTGAGGTCGAGCCGAACGCAATCGGGCACATAGGCGCGCCGATGCTTGTAGTCGCTGCACCGGCAGCTGGAGCGGTCGAGCAATTTGCAGGCGACGTTGGTCGGATAGAGCCGGCCTTCACTCTCGTCCTCCAGCTTGTGCAGGCAGCATTTGCCGCAGCCGTCGCACAAGGCCTCCCATTCCGCCCGGTCGAGCGCCTCGATGGGCAGCTCCCAGAATTTCTCCCTCATCGCACCCAGCGCTCCAGCTCGGCGGCGACGGCCTCGGCGCCCTGGTCGTGCGGAACGGTCGCGATCGGCTCGCCCTGCGGCCCGTAGAGCACGATCATCTCGCTGTGATTGACGTTGTAGCCGCCGCCCGCCGCGGGCTCGCCGCGCTCGTAGAAGACACGGTAGCGCCGGGCGACGTCGGCGATCTCGGCCTCGCTGCCGGTGAGGCCGATCAGCCGCGGGTGGAAATTGGCGACGTAGCGCCGAAGCACGTCCGGCGTGTCGCGCGCCGGATCGACGGTGATGAAGAGCGGCTGCACCCGCGCCGCGCGGGCGGCATCTTTCGCCTCGAACCGGCGCAGGCCCGCGCCGATCGTCGCCAGATCGGTCGGGCAGACGTCGGGGCAGAAGGTGAAGCCGAAATAGACCAGCCGGTACTTGCCGGCGAAGTCGCGCTCGCTGACCCGGCGACCGGACTGGTCGGTCAAGGTGAACGGCCCGCCCATGGTCGCGCCCTTGAGCGGCGGCGAATCGCTGCGCTGGGCGCAGCCGCCGATCAGCAGGGCGAGCAGCAGTACGAACAGGCAGCGGACGGATTCATTCATGACAGCCTCAGCCTTGCTTTGCTAAGCCGCTTCGATCAAGCCGAATGCGCGGCAGCCAGGAAAGACGGACCGAATGACATCTGGAATGAAGCTCGCTCTGGCCGTGCTCGCGGTCGTTGCCACGCCTTTGGCCGCGCAAAGCTTTTCGGAAGGCTTCACCTTCCTCAAGGCGGTGCGCGAGCGCAACGGCGCCAAGGCGCAGGAGATCCTTTCCAACCCGAGCTCGACCGCGGTCAATCATCGCGACCCTTCGACCGGCGAGGCAGCGCTGCATATCCTCGTGCGCGGCCGCGAGCTCGGCTGGCTTGCCTTCATGCTCGGCCGCGGGGCACGGCCCGACATCCAGACCAATGACGGCACCACCCCCTTGATCCTGGCCGCGCAGATCGGCTGGCGCGAGGGGGCCGAGCAATTGCTCGGCCGCCGCGCCAATCCCAATCTCGGCAACAGCCGCGGCGAGACGCCGCTGATGTTCGCGGTGCAGCGGCGCGATGCCGCCATGGTCCGGCTGCTCCTCGCCAACCGCGCCGATCCCAATCAGAGCGATCACGTCTCGGGCAATTCGGCGATCGACTATGCCCGGCAGGACAGCCGGGCCGCCATGATCCTGCGCGAGCTCGAGCGGCCGCGCTGAATCGGGGTCCGCATCCTTAGTCCAGGCCCCCGAGGCCCGGATCGAGATCGCCTGCGAGCCGCCGCGCAGCGCGGCGGGCGAAGCGCAGCGTCTCGGCCTTGCGCCGGGCGGCGGCGAGCGGCCGGCAGGGGGCCGGCCTGACGATCTCGGCATCGTAACGGTCGGCGACGATCAGCCCGGCGCAATCGGGCCCGTGCGTGTCGCCGTCGAACGGATCGAGCGTGAATCCGGCCGGCACCGCCCAGTAGAACAGGTCGCAATAATCGAGATAGTCGCACCATTTGGCGTCACCCATCAGATCCGCCCGCGACACCTTGATCTCGACGATCACCAATTGCCCGCGCGCGTCGATCGCCATCATGTCGGCACGCCGGCCATTGGGCAGCGGCGCTTCGCAGATCGCGTACATGTCGGCGCGGAAGAACAACCGGGTGACGCCGCGCGCGACGTCGCGCGCCGCCATCGGTGCGTCGGCGAAGCAGAGCGGCGACTCGGGACTCGTGGCCATGGCCGCGAGATTAGAATGAAACGGGAACGCGATAAAGGCTCAGCGGTAGAAAACGTGATTCCCGATCGTCGCCACCCGGGTCCGGCGCCAGCCGGGGCGGGCCTGGCGGGCGTGGAAATAGAGGGCGCGCGGGGCGCCGCCGTCGGCCAGGTCTTCCTGCGCGATGCGGGCGATCGCCACCGCGGTCCGCCAGTCGCGCGAGGCGGAGGGCGGCTGCGGGATGTAGCCGCGGCGCACGAAGGAGAATTGGCTCGGCTGGCGGACGACGCCGCAGATGGACGAGGCGAAGCGGCCCGAGCGGGCGCGGTTGATGATCACCTCCGCGACGCTGAGCTGGCCGGTGAGCGGCTCGCCCTTCGATTCCCAATAGACGGCGCGGGCGAGGCAGTCGGTCTCGGCATCGGGAGTCTGGCTGCCGGCATAATCGGCGACGAGCTCGGAAAGGCTGCGCGCTTGGCGTTCCGGAGTCACGATCTCCTCGCCCTGCGGGGTCGGCACGGTCGTCGCGAGTGCGTGGGTGGCGACGGGCGCCGGAGTCGCCGCCAGGCTGGCGGCATCGTCCTGAAGGTCGTTGAGACCGAGCGATTCGGCGGTCAGCGGCATGCCGGCATGCTCGGTGTAGGAAATGGCCGGACCGGCCTCCGACTGGGAGGCGATCGAGGGTCCTGCAAGGCCGCCGGCCGTGCAAAAGCCGATGGCAGCCGCGGTCAGCGCCGCGGCGCGGAAAGGACGTCGCATTGATACTCAAAACTGGGCGGTGGGCTCGTCTGACGAGGGATGGAAGAAGAAATCCCCTGACTGCCTCCCGACTCGCGTGACCGCCTGCCTTTTTTCGGCCCTGGCGACCCCCGCTGTGCGCTTGAAGTGCTGAGCCGAGGCTTAGGGACAGGGGGTTAAAAGGGTCAACCGGACTCGTTCATTTCAGCGGCGAACCGTTCGGCTGACGGGATATCCAGTTCTAAAATCCACAGGTCCCGGTCGAATTGGCGGCGCCGATCGAGGAACTTTTGAAAATCCTGTTCGTTTTCAACGTCCTGCCTCGCGCTCTGCCAGGCATAGGTCCCGCTCGGCTGCAAAAGCCGCTCCAAAAAGCACGTTTTTCTGCCCATTTCGGCGAGAATCACGGCGATCGCGCCGGCGGTCGGATCGCCTTTGGCGAGCACGGCGCCGAAGCCGCCTTCCGACTCGCAGCGGCGCAGCAGCGCCGAGACCAGGACGGAGCTCGCCAGCCGCGCCTCCATCAGCGCGGCCGATAGCCGTCGAGGCTGGAGAGCGGGATGTGCGAGCGCATGAAGGTGCCGGTCCCGCGCGCCGCTTCCTCGCCGTCGGGGAGGAGCAGCCGCGCCTCGCCGACGAACACCCGGCGCTTGCCCGAGATCCAGCGCCCTTCCGCGGTCACCGGTCCCGCCTTGAGGGGCCTGGTGAACATCAGGTTGAACGCCGTGGTCAGCAGGAAGCGGTCGCTGACCAGCGAATTGCAGGCGTAGAAGGCGGCATCGTCCATCATCTTGAAATAGAGCGTGCCGTGCGCCGCGCCGGCGGCGTGGTGAGTCGCCGGCGAGACCTCGAACCGGATCCGCGCCAGGCCCGGCTCGGCGATCTCGATCTCCGAATCGAACAACCGGTTGATCGCCGCCGCACGGTAGAGCGATTCGAGTCCCCTGAAATGCGCGGCGGCGCCGGCCTCAGGCGGCATCGCGCGCGTCCACGCCGGCCAGCAAGGCGAAAATCGCGTCCTTGGAGCGCGCGCCGCGCAGCTTGGCGACGGTCTGGCGGTCGCGGAACACCCGGCTGACCATCGCCAGCGCCTTGAGGTGATCGGCGCCGGCGTCGGGCGGCGACAGCAGCAGGAAGACCAGATCGACCGGCATCCCGTCGATCGCCTGGAAATCGACCGGCTGGGTCAGCCGCGCGAAATAGCCGAGCACGTGCGGCAGGCCGTCCAGCTTGCCGTGCGGGATGGCGGTGCCGCCGCCGAAGCCGGTCGAGCCGATCTTCTCGCGCGCGTTGAGGCAGGCGACGATCTCCTTCGCCGCGACGCCGCTCATCTTCGCGGCGGCGGCGGCGAGTTGCTGGAACAAAGCCTTCTTGTTGGCCGCGACGAGATTGGCGTCGATCGCCTGGATGGGAAGGATGTCGGAAATGTCGCTCATCTGGTGCACCGGTCGGGAGGCGGGCCGCGTCCCTGAAAAAGAAGGTTTGGAAAAGGCCGCTTCCGCGAAAGCGTCGGCTCAGTCGCGTTGCGGCTCGACCCAGCCGATCGTGCCGTCGCCTCGTCGGTAGACCATGTTGAAGGCGCCGCTGCCGCTGTTGCGAAACAGGAGGGCGTTGGTGTTCCGGAGATCGAGCAGCATCACCGCGTCGGAGACGCTGGCGGTGGGGATGTCGACCCTGGTTTCGGCGACGATCGGCGGATTGTCGGCCGGCTCCTCTTCCTCGGGCGGCGGCGCGAAGATGGTGTAGGCGGCCTCCGAGTCCAGCTCGGCCTGCGCGCCCTGGGCATGACGGTCCCGCAGCCGCCGCTTGTAGCGGCGCAGCTGCTTCTCGATCCGCTCGACGGCCAGCTCGAAGGCGGCCGGGGCCAAAGCGGCGCCGGCGGAGCCCTTCAGCACCACGCCCTGGGGCACGTGGGCGACGATGTCGCAGGTGAAGCTGTGGTCGTAGGGACCCTTGCCGAAGGTCACCTGGGCGGAGATGGCGCGGGAGAAATATTTGTCGGCGATGGCGTGCAGCCGTTCGTCGACCTGGCCGCGCAGCGCTTCACCGGTATCGATCTGATGACCCGAAACCCGGATGTCCATCAACGCCTCCACTGTTCGGCGCGCATTTGGGCGCGCGCGCGGGGAAGGTCAACCGGCGCGGCCGAGGCGGCTCCAGATCGGGTCGGCGATCTTCGCCATGAACTCGATGTGGCGCGCCACTTCCGCCTCGGTCGGCGCGTGCGGCCGCGGCGGCCGCACCTGGACGGTCACCGGCGCCGCACCCTCCGCCGCAGCCGCTACATTGCCGTCTTCGACCAGCTCGGCAACCAGGGTAAGCCCGATCTGCCGCCCGCCGGTCAGCTCGACATAAACCTGGGCGAGCAATTGCGCGTCGAGCAGCGCGCCATGCTTGATCCGCTGCGAGCGGTCCACGCCGAAGCGCATGCAGAGCGCGTCGAGGCTGTGCTTGGCGCCGGGGAATTTCTGGCGGGCGATGGCGAGCGTGTCGACCATCCGCGAGGTGCAGACCAAGGGACGGCCGCACGAGCCCAGCTCATGGTTGATGAAGCCGAAATCGAAGCTCGCATTGTGCGCGACCAACGGCGAATCGCCGATGAATTCGAGCAGTCCTTCGCAGACGTCGTGGAAATTGGGCTTGTCGGACAGGAACCGGTCGGAGAGGCCGTGGACCGCCTCGGCCTCGCTCGGCATCGGCCGGCCCGGGTTGAAATAGGAGTGGAAGCTGCGCCCGGTCTCGACCCGGTTGAACAATTCCACGCAGCCGATCTCGACGATCCGGTCGCCGCCGGCCGGGCTCAACCCCGTGGTCTCGGTATCGAAAACGATCTCGCGCATCCAAGCCCTATGAATCGCCGCCGCGGCCAAGGCAAGCGAGGATGTCGCGCACCGAAGCCCTTGTTTCATCGAGGGAACAATCGGTGGGAATGATGAAGTCGGCGCGGGCGCGCTTCTCTTCGTCGGGCAGCTGGTGCGAGAGGACCCGAAGGAACTTTTCCGGGCTCATTCCGGGCCGCGCCAAGGTCCGCAGCCGCTGCACCTCGGCGTCGGCGGACACCACCGCCACCTTGTCGACCGTCTCCGCCAGCCCCTTTTCGAACAGCAGGGGAATGTCGAGCACGACCACCGGCGCGCCCTTGTTCGCGACGAGAAAGGCCTCGCGCTCGCGGGCGACGGCGGGATGGATCAAAGCCTCGAGCCGGGCGAGCTCGCCGGGCTCGCCGAGGACTCGCTCGGCCAGGCTGTTGCGGTCGACACCTCCGGGCCCGGTGGTGCCCGGGAAATGCGATTCGATCTCCGCGACCAGCGCGCCTTCCGGTCCCTGCAGCCGGTGCACGACCGCGTCGGCGTCGAACACCGGCACGCCCTCGGCCGCGAACATCCGCGACACGGTCGATTTGCCCATGCCGATCGATCCGGTGAGGCCGAGGACAACGGTCATGACGTCAGCAGCTTCCGCAGCTCATCGTCATGCTCCAGCGGCGCACGCACGCCGAACAACAGCCGGAACGCTTCCCGGGCCTGCCCGATCAGCAGCTGCAGCCCGTCGCTCCAGCCAAAGCCAAGGCGCCGCGCGGTTCGCAGAAAGGGTGTTTCGACCGGCGCATAGACCATGTCCAGGACATAGGCGTCAGGATGGGCGCAGGCCAAGGCGGAAAGCGTCCGATGCGGCATTGCCGGCTGACCGGTCATGCCCAGCGGCGTGGCGTTGATGACGATTTCCGCCCCGGCCATCGCATTGTCGATCTCGCCGGGACCGAAGAATTTCAGGGGGGGAAGCGTGTTGCCGAGGGTGTGGCCGCCAGCGGGGCGCCGTGAGACGATTCGAATATCGCCAATGCCGTGGCTCGACAGCGTCGCGACGGCCGCACGCGCCGCGCCGCCGGTGCCGATCACGCAAGCGCGCATGGCGCTCAGCAGCCGGCACAAAGCCGCTTCGATCCCGGCAATATCCGTATTGCTTCCCACCAGGGCCGAGCCGCCCCGCGCCACGCAGTTGACCGCGCCCGCGCGATCGGCCGCATCCGTCATCGCATCGAGATGCGCGGCGATGCCGGTCTTATGCGGCATGGTAACGTTGCAGCCCTGCCAGTCCGGATCGAAACGGCGGGATTGGAAATAGGCGGGCAGCGCCTCAGCGCGAACGCGGACCGCCCGATAGTCGCCCTCAATGCCGAGCTTGTTCAGCCAGAACTTATGGATCGCCGGCGATTTGGAATGGGCGATCGGGTCGCCGATCACCTCGGCATAAGGAACGCCCATCAGCTTTGCAGCAGGCCGCGTTCGCGAAGATAAGCGAGCAGCGGCAGCAAGGGCAGGCCGAGCACCGCGAAATGGCTGCCCTCGATTTCCTCGAAGAGCTGGGCGCCCAGGCCTTCGACGCGATAGGCGCCGACATTGAAGCGAACGGTCTCATATTCGGCGTCGAGATAGGCTTCGAGGAAGGCCGCTCCGAGCGGCCGAACGTCCATCGCCACGGTCTCGATCTCGCCCCAGACCCGCTCGCCATTTTCCACGATCACCGCGGCGGAATGGAGATAATGGGTCTGTCCGCTGAGCAGGCGAAGTTGCGCCAGCGCGTCGGCGCGCGAGGAAGGCTTGCTCAGCATCGTGCCGTCGTCGAGCTCGAGCACCTGGTCGGCGCCGAGCACCAGCGCGTCGCTGGCATCGGTGACGCTCTTGGCCTTCATCTCCGCCAGCATCTCCGCCAGATCGCGCGGCTCGAAACCGGCCGCGGTCAGCCCCGCCTTGGCTTCCTCCTCGTCCAGCCCGGCCGTGACCGTCTCGAACCGCACGCCGGCCGCCTCGAGCATGCGCCGGCGTGTCTCGCTCTGCGAAGCCAGCAGCAGTTTCATTCCGCGGCTTTCTCATGCCGCTCCGCGCAGAGCTTGACGATGGCGAGCGCGGTCTCCTCGATCGAGCGGCGGGTGACGTCGATCACCGGCCAGCCATTGTCGGCGAACATCCGCCGGGCGAAGGCGAGCTCCGCATTGACCGCCTCCATGTCGACATAGTCGGTCTCGGGCGCCTGATTGAGCGAGAGCAGCCGGTTGCGGCGGATCTGGATCAGCCGCTCGATATTGGTGGTGAGTCCGACCACCATCGGGTGCTTGAGTGTGAACAGGGCGGCCGGCGGCGGCGATTCGGGCACCAACGGCACGTTGGCGACCTTGTAGCCGCGATTGGCGAGATAGATGCTGGTCGGCGTCTTCGAGGTCCGCGAGACGCCGGCGAGGACGATGTCGGCCTCCTCCCAATTCTCGGTGCCGACGCCGTCATCATGGGCGATGGTGAACTGGATCGCGTCGACCCGGGCGAAATAGGCCGCGTCGAGGACGTGCTGGCGGCCCGCCCGGCCTTGCGCCTGCTCGCCGCTCAGCGCCGACAAGGCGTCGATCACCGGATCGAGCACCGGCACCGCGTGCAGCTGGCGCTGCCGCAATTTGCGCTCGAGGTCGCGGCGGATCGTCGGATTGACGACCGTATACAGGATCAGCCCGGGCCGCTTCTCGACATCGTCGAGGACACGGTCGAGATGACCCTCGGAGCGCACCATCGGCCACAGGTGCCGAAGCGCCTCGACATTTTCGAACTGGGCCAGGCAGGCGCTTGCGACCATGTCGAGCGTCTCGCCGGTCGAGTCCGAGAGGAGGTGCAGATGGAGCTGCTTCAACCGTTTCGCCCCTGTGGAAAAATATGGGGAAATCGCTAGCGGAAGGCTCGGGGCAAACTCAAGGACAGCTTTTCTCCACGGCCCGCTTGCTTTCGTCCACAGCGGCGCGAACATGGGAGAAAATCCACCGCCTGCCTGTGGAAGCCGGGGATGGCTTTCGCGAATCCGCACAAAGCCGCGAGTCCCTGCGAGTCAAGCTGTTGGCAAAATTTGTGGGAGCCAATAAACCCCGCTCATCCCCGGCCTACTAACCTCAACAGACTCTCTTATAAGATTCTATAAGGGATAAGAGAGCGGAGCCGCCCTGCCTTGACGCCTGACCTCGAGAAACCCTTGCTGAGCGTCCTAAGAGGCGGAAAAGCCGAGCGAAAGCCGATATGGCTGATGCGCCAGGCCGGCCGCTATCTGCCCGAATATCGCGCGCTGAGAGCCGAGAAGGGCGGTTTCCTCGAGCTCGTCTACGATCCGGCCGCCGCGGCCGAGATCACACTGCAGCCGATCCGGCGCTTCGGCTTCGACGGCGCGATCCTGTTCTCCGACATCCTGATCGTGCCGCACGCGCTCGGCCAGGACTTGCGCTTCGAAGCCGGCGAAGGGCCGCGCCTGTCGCCGCCTCTGGTCGCCGCCTCGCTCGCCGCCTTGGAACGCGTGCCGACTCGGCTGGAGCCGATTTATCGGACTGTGGAGAAAGTGAAGGCGCTTCTCCCTGCCGAAACGACTTTGCTCGGCTTCGCGGGCAGCCCGTGGACCGTCGCGACCTATATGGTGGCGGGCCAGGGCAGCCGCGAACAGGCCGAGGCGCGGCGTTACGCTTATGCCGATCCGGGGGCATTCGCGGCGATCATCGACGCGATCGCCGAGATGACCGTCGACTATCTTTCCGGCCAGATCTCGGCGGGCGTGGATGCAGTGCAATTGTTCGATTCGTGGGCCGGCAGCCTGTCGCCGGACCAGTTCGAGCGCTGGGTGATCGCGCCGTCGGCGCGAATTGTCGCCGATCTGAAGGCGCGCCATCCCGATACGCCGATCATCGGCTTTCCCAAGGGCGCCGGCGCCAAGCTCGCCGCTTATGCCCGCGAGAGCGGAGTCGATGCGATCGGACTGGACGAGACGGTGGACCCCGAATGGGCGGCACGGACGCTTCCCGAAAATTTGCCGCTGCAGGGCAATCTCGATCCGCTGGCCCTGCTCGCCGGCGGCGCGGCGCTTGAAAAGGCGGTGGCGCGCATCCTATCTAGTTTCGAGGGGAGGCCGCACATCTTCAACCTCGGCCACGGCATCATCAAGGAAACCCCGATCGCCCATGTCGAGCAGCTGCTCGAACTGGTGCGCCGGTGATTCATGATATCGGAACGGTCCTGATCATGCTCTACGCCTGGCTGAAGGCCGGCCATGTCATCTTCGTGATCTTCTGGATCGCCGGGCTGTTCATGCTGCCGCGCTACTACGTCTACCACCAGGAATCGCCGGCCGGCTCGGACGAGGAGAAAAGGTGGATCGAGCGCGAGAGAAAGCTCCGCACGATCATCATCACGCCCGCGATGATCCTGGTCTGGACGTTCGGCATCTCGCTCATCTGGGTCAATTACGCCAGCGGCATCGCGCTCCTTCGCGAGCCCTGGTTCCTCGCCAAGTTCGCGATCGTGTTCGCGCTGTCCGGCTATCACGGCTGGATGGTCGGCTATGGCAGGAAGCTCGAAACCGGCGCCCGGCCGGTGAGCGGCAAGGCGCTTCGGCTGATGAACGAGATTCCCGGCATCGCCGTGGTGCTCGTCGTCGTCCTGGTCATCGTCCGGCCTTTCTGACCCCTTCGTTCGCTTGACACTGATCGGGGCGGAGCATAACGGCGCATTCAGTCGTTAGCCTCGCCGTCCGCGCGGGTGTTCAAGCACTCCATCCCTATACGATTCGAGCCCCCGCGCCCGGAATCCGTATCTCCAAGAGTTTCCCGAAATGCATTTGAACGACCTCAAGCAAAAAACCCCCGCCGATCTGGTGGCGATGGCCGAGGAGCTCGGCGTCGAAGGCGCCTCGACGCTTCGCAAGCAGGAGCTAATGTTCTCCATCCTCAAGGTCCGCGCCGATCAGGGCGGCGAGATCATGGGCATGGGCACGATCGAGGTGCTGCAGGACGGCTTCGGCTTCCTGCGCTCGGCCGATTCCAACTATCTGGCCGGCCCCGACGACATCTACGTCTCGCCCAACCAGGTCCGCAAATTCGGCCTCAGGACCGGCGACACGGTCGAAGGCGAGATTCGCGGCCCCAAGGAGGGCGAGCGCTATTTCAGCCTCGTGCGCGTCTCCCAGGTCAATTACGACGATCCGGACGCGGTCCGCCACCGGGTCAATTTCGACAACCTCACCCCGCTTTATCCCGACGAGAAGCTGACGCTCGACAGCACCGATCCCACGGTTAAGGATAAATCGGCCCGCGTGATCGACATCATCTCGCCGCAGGGCAAGGGCCAGCGCGCGCTGATCGTGGCGCCGCCGCGCACCGGCAAGACCGTGCTCCTGCAGAACATCGCCCGGGCGATCACCGACAATCATCCCGAGGTGTTCCTGATCGTCCTGCTGATCGACGAGCGGCCAGAGGAAGTCACCGACATGCAGCGCTCGGTGAAGGGCGAGGTGATCTCCTCGACCTTCGACGAGCCCGCTTCGCGCCACGTCCAGGTCGCCGAGATGGTGATCGAGAAGGCCAAGCGCCTGGTCGAGCACAAGAAGGACGTCGTCATCCTGCTCGATTCGATCACCCGCCTCGGCCGCGCCTACAACACGGTGGTGCCGAGTTCGGGCAAGGTGCTGACCGGCGGCGTCGACGCCAACGCGCTGCAGCGTCCCAAGCGCTTCTTCGGCGCCGCCCGCAACATCGAGGAGGGCGGCTCGCTCTCGATCATCGCCACCGCCCTGATCGATACCGGCTCCAAGATGGACGAGGTGATCTTCGAGGAGTTCAAGGGCACCGGCAATTCCGAGATCGTGCTCGACCGCAAGGTTTCCGACAAGCGCATCTTCCCCTCGCTCGACGTCGGCAAGTCCGGCACGCGCAAGGAGGAGTTGCTGGTCGACCAGGCCAAGCTCTCCAAGATGTGGGTGCTGCGCCGGATCCTCATGCAGATGGGCACGGTGGACGCCATGCAGTTCCTGCTCGACAAGATGAAGGATGCCAAGTCGAACGAGGATTTCTTCGCCTCGATGAACCAGTAGCCGCGGCCGGCGTTCCGGCGCGATGCTGAACTTCGCCGACATCTTCACCACCGCCGGGCTGGTCACGCTCGGCCAGGTGGTGCTGATCGACCTCACCATGGCCGGCGACAATGTCGTGATCATGGGCACGCTCACCTCCGGCCTGCCGGACAAGGAGCGCAAGCGCGTGATCATGCTCGGCGTCGGCATGGCGCTGATCTTCCTGATCGCCTTCGCGTTGGTCGCGACCAAATTGCTCCACTTCACCGGCCTCGTCCTCGCCGGCGGCCTGCTGCTGCTCTGGGTCGCCTACAACATGTATCGCGAGCTTCGCCACGCGCCGGCCGCGGCGGCGGTCGACGATCCCGACACCGAGGCGGTCGAGGGGCCGCCGCGCAGCAAGACCTTCCTGCAGGCGGCGATCCAGGTCACCCTCGCCGATCTGTCGATGAGTCTCGACAACGTGCTCGCGGTCGCCGCCACCGCCCGCGATCATCCGACCGTATTGTTCATCGGCCTGGCCCTGTCGGTGACCCTGATGGGCCTTGCCGCCAACCTGGTCGCGAGGCTCGTCCAGCGCTACCGCTGGATCGCCTGGGGCGGCCTGCTGATGATCCTCTACGTCGCCTGCCGGATGGTCTATGACGGCGTCGTCGACGAACATTATGGCATCCTGCACCTGATCATGTAAGGCGCGGGCCATGGATCTGGGCACGCTCTTCTCCGCCGGCTCGATCGCCGCCTTCACCGAAGTGATCATGATCGATCTGGTCCTGGCCGGCGACAATGCGATCGTGGTCGGCGCGCTCGCCGCCGGCCTTCCCGCCGAGCAGCGCCGCAAGGTCATCCTGATCGGGATCATCGCCGCTTTAGTGCTGCGCATCGGCTTCGCGCTGATCGTCACCCAGCTGCTGCAGGTGATCGGCCTGATCCTCGCCGGCGGCCTGCTGCTGCTGTGGGTGGCCTGGAAGATGTACCGCGAGCTCAGCCACAAGGCGGACGACCCGGCGACGCCCGAGAACGAGGCGGCCGAGCTTCGCGCCGCCAGGAGCTTCGCCGCGGCCGCCTGGGCGGTGGCCCTGGCCGACGTCAGCATGAGCCTCGACAATGTGCTGGCCGTCGCCGGCGCGGCGCGCGAGCATCCCTGGGTGCTCGTCACTGGCCTCGTCCTCTCGGTGGCGCTGATGGGCATCGCCGCCAACATGATCGCCAAATATATCGACCGCTACCGCTGGATCGGCTGGTTCGGGCTCGCCGTGATCCTCTGGGTCGCCGGCAAGATGATCTATGACGGCGTCGTCGACCATGAGGTCGGCGTGCTCCGCTACATCTGGCCCGAGGCGCAAGGCGCGTTGACCTAGGGGATCAGAAGAGTCGATCCGGTGGTCTGGCGCGCTTCGAGCGCGCGATGGGCTTGGGCGGCCTCGGCGAGCGGGAAGCGGGCACCGATTTGGACTGGGACCGCGCCGGAGCCGATCATCTCGAACAGCCGCGCCGCCGACCTTTGCAGCTCGCCCGGCGCCGCCACATAATCGCCCAGCGTCGGCCGGGTCAGGAACAAGGAGCCGGCGCGGCTGAGCTCGAGCGGGCTGACCGGCGGCACCGGCCCCGAGGCGTTGCCGAAGCTCACCATCAGCCCGCGCCGCTCGAGGCTGGCCAGCGAGGCCGCCCAGCTCGCCGCCCCGACGCCGTCGAAGACGGCCCGGACGCCGCCAATCAGCCGCTTCACCTCGCCCGCCAATTCGTCGAACGGGCAGGAGAGGACGTGGTCGGCGCCGCGCTCCGCCGCCATCGCCGCTTTCTCCGCCGAACCGGCATGAGCGATCACCCGGGCGCCGATCGCCTTCAGCCACGGCACCAGGATCGAGCCGACCCCGCCGGCCGCGGCATGGACCAGCACCCACTCGCCCGCCTGCACCTTAGCGCAACGCTCGATCAGGAACTCGGCGGTGCAGCCCTTCAGCATGGTGGCGGCGGCCGTCTCCGCGCCGATCCCGTCGGGCAGCCGCACCAATCGATCGGCCGGCAGGATCCGGTGGGTCGCATAGGCGCCCGGCGGCCCCAGCGCGTAAGCGACCCGATCCCCCGCTCGGAAGTCTGCGCTTTCGCCGGCCGCCTCGACGACGCCGGCGGCCTCGCTGCCCAAGCCGGAAGGGAGCGGCAACGGATAGAGGCCGGTGCGATGATAGGTGTCGATGAAGTTGAGCCCGATCGCCTCGTGCCGGACCAGCACCTCGCCCGGCCCCGGCACCAGCGCGCCCAGCGGCTCGACCTCGATCACCTCGGGCCCGCCGGTCTCGTGGACGACGAGGCGGTAACCTCCGCTCATCGCGCTTTGGCCGACAGCGCCGGCCAGGCGCGCCGCGTCCCCGCCGCATAGGCGATTCCGTAAGCCAACACGATCGCCGAGCTCCACAGCACGAAGGCGTCCGCCAGCGCCGGCCGAAACGCGAGCAGGGGGATCGGAACGAGGCCGCGCAACAGATAGATGGCGGTGACCGCGATCAAAGCGGTTCGCATCAGCGGCAGCCGACGGATCAGGCCGGCCCCGGCGAACGCATAAGCGGCCCAGACCGCCAGGATCGCAGCGATGCCGATCGTGATCAGCGCGGGCCGCAGCAACCCAAGCTCGGCCATGCGCGCCATCCGCTCGCCCGCGCCGAAGAAGCGGTACCAATCCGGCCCGCCGGCGATGATCGCCAAATGCAGCAAGGCGGCCACGGCGCTCAGCACGCCCCCTGTGATCAGCCAGGGATTGCGCGGCAACTCCAACGCCTCAGCCGATATGCTCGGAGAAGAAGGCCTCGGTCCGGCTGTCGGCGAGGCGTGCCGCGTTTTCGCTTCGCCTTTTGCCCATTTCGGCGGCGAAGCCGTGATCCTCGCCGGGATAATCGTGGATGGTAACCTTGGGGTGATCGTCGAGGCCGTCGTGGATCAGCCGCTGCTTGTCGGGCGTCACGAAATGGTCGGCGCCGGCGATGTGGAGCAGGACCGGCCGGGCGATGGCGTGCTTCTCCGCCATCAGCCCTTCCAGGCCGACGCCGTAATAGCCGACCGAGGCGTCGACGTCGGTCCGGGCCGCGGTCATGAAGGCGAGCCGGCCGCCCAGGCAATAGCCGACGCAGCCGACCTTGCCGCCGTCCGGAAGCCGCGCGCGGAGGTCGCGGATCGCCGCCTCGATGTCGGCTATGGCCTTGTCCTGGTCCAAGCGCTGCATCAGGCCCAGCGCCTGCTTGAACTCCTCCGGCTCGTCGGGATTGAGCTCGACCCTGGGCTCGAGCCGCCAGAACAGATCGGGCGCCGCGGCGACATAGCCGAGCGACGCCCAATGGTCGCATTTGCGCCGGATGCCTTCGTTGACCCCGAAAATCTCCTGAATCACCACGACCGCGCCCTTGGGCGTGCCTTCGGGCTCGGCCAGATAGGCGCCGAAGCCGCCGTCGCCGGTCAGGGTCTCGATCGCGATCGTCGTGCCCATGAGAAGAGTCCTCCACTTGCGCTCGCCGCTCCTATAGACCTAGACGCCGGCCCGCCAACAGATGCGAGAGGAGGGGTTCATGAAATTCACGGTCGACGTCGATTGCACGCCTGAGGAGGCGCGACGCTTTCTCGGCCTGCCCGATCTCGCGCCGGTCCATGAGGCCTACATCGAGAAGATGAAGGCGGCGGTGACCGAGGGGCCGACGCCGGAGATGTTCGGCGAGATGATGAAGGCCTGGGGGCCGATGAACGAAGCCGGCATGAATATGTGGAAGCAGATGCTGGGCCAGATGGGCGGTAAGACAAGCTGACCGACACGATCTACGCTTTGTCCTCGGGAGCGCCGCCGGCCGCGGTCGCGGTGGTGCGGATCAGCGGGCCGAAGGCGGACGCGGCGCTCCGGGCGCTTGCCGGAACCTTGCCGGAGCCGCGAATGGCCAAGCTGGCGCGGCTTCGAGATGGCGATGAAGTCATTGATAATGCGCTCATAATCCGCTTTCCCGGCCCCGCCAGCGCGACCGGGGAGGATGTCGCCGAGCTTCACCTCCATGGCGGCCGTTCGGTGGTCGCGGCGACGCTGGCCGCGCTGGGTCGGATCGACGGCCTTCGCCCCGCCGAGCCGGGCGAATTCACCCGGCGCACCTTCGAGGCCGGACGGATCGACCTGGCCGAAGCCGAAGGGCTCGCCGATCTCCTCGAAGCCGAGACCGACTCGCAGCGCCGCGCCGCACTGGCGCTCGCCGGCGGCGCGCTGAGCCGCCAGATCGCCGCCTGGCAAGGAGAGCTGCTCGGCCTCGCCGCCCAAATCGAGGCGGCGCTGGACTTCTCGGACGAGGACGATGTCGCCCCACTCCCGTCCGATTTCACCGCTCGGCTGGCCGCCCTGCGCGACGAACTGACGTCATGGCTCGCCCGGCCGCCGGCCGAGCGCCTGAAGGATGGCATCCGAGTCGTCATCGCCGGCCCTCCCAACGCCGGTAAATCCAGCCTTCTCAATGTGTTGGTCGGGCGCGACGCGGCAATCACCTCGGCAGTTCCCGGCACGACCCGGGATCTGATCGAAGCGCCGGTGGCATTCGGCGGCATTCCCTTCCTGTTGATCGATACCGCCGGCCTCCGTGAATCGGCCGACGAGATCGAATCGTTCGGCGTGGATCGCGCCCGCGACTCGGTCGACACGGCCGATATCGTGCTGTGGCTCGGCGACCCGGCGGATGCGCCACCGGAAGCGATTCTCGTCCATTCCAAGGCGGACCTCGGCGCAGCGGGCCCGCCGCGCCACATTTCGGTGTCCGCCGTCACGGGCGAGGGGTTCGAAGCCCTGATCCGACTCCTGATTCAGCATTCAGCCGCTTTGCTTCCCAAGGAAGGGGACGTAGCGTTAAACGGGCGGCATCGTACGGCGCTCGCCGAGGCAACCGACGTGCTCGGGGCCGCGGTCCACGAGACGGATATGCTGGTTGCGGCCGAGCTGATCCGCCACGCCCGAAATGAATTCGACCGGGTAACGGGCCGCGCCGGGGTCGAGGAGATGCTGGACGCGCTGTTTGGGCGCCTTTGCATCGGGAAATGAATGTTCCACGTGGAACAAATCGGTTAGTGCGCGCCGGTGCAGAATGATTTCGACATCATTATCGTGGGCGGCGGCCATGCCGGCACCGAAGCTGCGGCGGTCGCGGCGCGGATGGGGGCGCGGGTCGCGCTAGTCAGCTTCAACCGCGGGCAGATCGGCGCCATGTCCTGCAATCCGGCGATGGGCGGGCTCGGCAAGGGACATCTGATTCGCGAAGTCGATGCGTTCGACGGGCTGATCGCCCGTGCCTCCGATCATGCCGCCATCCATTACCGGATGCTCAACGCCAGCAAGGGCGCCGCCGTCCGCGGCCCCCGCGTCCAGGCCGACCGGAAGCGCTACAAGGCCGCGATCCACGCGCTCATCGGGGCACAGCGAGGCCTGAACCTCGTCGAGGGTGAGGCCGCCTCGCTCAGCCTCGAAGGACGGCGGATCACCGGCCTCAGCTTGGCCGACGGTCGTGAGCTCGCCGCCAAGGCGGTGATTCTCGCCACCGGCACCTTCCTCGGCGGCAAGCTTCATTTCGGCATGAGCAGCCGCGCCGGCGGCCGGGTCGGCGAGCGGGCGGCAACCGCGCTCGCGGCGCAGCTTCGCGCGCTGGAGCTGCCGCTCGCGCGGTTGAAGACCGGGACGCCGCCCCGGCTCGACGGCCGCACCATCGACTGGGCCGGACTGGAGCGGCAGCCGTCCGACGATGGCGACTGGACGATGTCGCCGATGAGCACAGGCCGGGTGGCGCCGCAGCTTTTCTGCGCGATCACTCGAACCAACCGCCGCACGCATGAGATCATCCGGGCGAATCTCGACCGGTCGCCGCTCTTTGCGGGCGAGATCAGCGGCGTCGGGCCGCGTTACTGCCCGTCGATCGAGGACAAGGTGCACCGTTTCGCCGACCGCGACGGGCACCAGGTCTTCCTCGAGCCCGAAGGGCTGGACGATCCTATCGTGTACCCGAACGGCATCTCCACCTCGCTGCCCGAGGATGTGCAGCTGGCGATGGTGCGCTCGATGGCCGGCCTCGAGCGGGCCGAGATCCTGCAGGCCGGCTATGCGGTCGAATATGACCATGTCGACCCGCGCATCCTGGAGCCGACGCTGGCGGTGCGCGACGTGGAAGGCCTCTACCTCGCCGGCCAGATCAACGGCACCACCGGCTATGAGGAGGCGGCCGCACAGGGTCTCGTCGCCGGGCTCAACGCCGCGGCCTGGGCGGCGGGCCGGGCACCGGTCCTGTTCGATCGATCCAATTCCTACCTCGGCGTGATGATCGACGACCTCGTGCTGCAGGGCGTCACGGAGCCGTATCGAATGCTGACCGCACGGGCCGAATATCGGCTTCGATTGCGCGCGGACAATGCGGCGGCGCGCCTGACCCCCAAGGCGATTGCCGCCGGCTGTGTCTCGGCGGAGCGGCAGGCGCATTTCGAAGCCGTGAGCCGCGCGCGCACTCAAATCGAGGACGTGTTGACCCGGCCCGAGGGCCGGCTCAGCCTGGCGGACCGATTGCGCTTTCCGGAGACGAATGCCGGGACGTTGATCGCGCTGGCGCCGGAGCTGGGCGCTTACAGCCGCGCCGCGCTGGAGGAAGCCGTTCAAGACCATCGCTACGCCCCCTATCTCGCCCGCCAGCAGGCGGAGGTCGAACGCCTGAGATCCGACGAGGCCGTTCGCATCCCTCTCGACCTCGATTATGCGGTCCTGCCCGGCCTTTCGACCGAAATGGCCGAGCGGCTGGCTGCCGCTCGGCCCGCCACGCTGGCCGCCGCGTCCAGGATCCGCGGCATCACCCCCGCGGCTTTGGCGGCGATCCTGGTCCACGTCCGCCGTCAGGCCGCCTGATGGAGGAGGCGGCTGCCCGAAATTGGCTCGAGCGAGCATTCAATGTTCCACGTGAAACAATGGCGCGGCTCGAGGACTTCGCCTCGCTGCTGCGGCTGGAAAACGAACGCCAGAATCTCGTCTCTAAGGCAAGCCTCGGCCAGCTCTGGCTGCGGCACATCGCCGATTCGGCGCAATTGCTTCGCTTCGCGCCGTCTGGGTCGAGCTGGGTGGATTTGGGGACCGGCGCCGGCTTTCCAGGTTTGGTCGTGGCCATGCTTCATAACGGACCCGTCACCCTGGTGGAGGAACGGCGGCTCCGCGTGGATTTCCTGCGCCGTGCGGCGGTGACGCTGCGAATCGACGTGGAGATCGTCCAGGCGCGCGCTGAACGGCTGCCGCCGCGCCCGTTCGACGTGATCAGCGCCCGCGCGTTCGCGCCGCTGGCCCGTTTGCTCGAATTGGGCACAGGCTTGTCCACAACAAAGAGCGTCTGGCTGCTTCCCAAGGGCCGGAATGCCGAGACGGAACTGGCAGCGCTCGATTCTTCGTGGCAGGGTAGCTTCCGGCTCGAACCGAGCGTTACCGACCCGGAAGCGGCGATCATCGTCGCCGAGGGCGTGCACCGGAAGGCCGAGAGGAAACGCGGATGATCCGGATTGCGGTCGCGAACCAGAAGGGCGGAGTCGGCAAGACGACCACCGCGATCAATCTGGCGACGGCGCTGGCCGCGACCGGCAGCCGGGTGCTGCTCATCGACCTCGATCCGCAGGGCAATGCCTCGACCGGCATGGGCATCGGCCACGCCCAGCGCGAGCACAGCTCCTACGAGTTGCTCACCGGCCAATGCACGCTCGAGGAGGCGGTGGTGCCGACCCGGGTACCGCGGCTAGATCTCATCCCTGCGACCGTCGATCTGTCCGGCGCCGAGATCGAACTCATTGAATTACAAGCAAGAACTCATCGGCTGGACCGAGCGCTGGAGGGCGCCGCGGATGCCCGCTGGGACGTCTGCCTGATCGATTGCCCGCCGTCGCTCGGGCTGCTGACCGTCAACGCGCTGATCGCCGCGAACTCGATCCTGGTGCCGCTGCAGACCGAATTCTTCGCGTTGGAGGGGCTCAGCCAGCTGCTGCAGACGGTCGAGCGGATCCGGGCCCGCTTCAATCCGGAGCTGACCATCCTCGGCGTCGCCCTCACCATGTACGATCGCCGCAACAACCTCTCCTCCCAAGTCGCCGACGACGTCCGCGCCTGTCTCGGCAAGGTGGTGTTCGAGACGGTGATCCCGCGCAACGTCCGCCTTTCCGAGGCACCCAGCCATGGCGTGCCGGCGCTGATCTACGATCACCGCTGCCCGGGCTCGGAGGCCTATATGGCGCTGGCCCGCGAGCTGATCGCCCGGCTGCCGGCGCGTACCAAGGAAGCGGCATGAGCGATCCCTTTCCCAAGAAGCGCCCCTCCGGCCTCGGCCGCGGTCTCTCCTCGCTGCTCGGCGAAGTGGCGGCGGAGACACCCGTCCATGGCGAGAGAAGCGGCGGCAGCGTGCAGATGATTCCGGTCGCCGGCATCGAGCCGCATCCGGGCCAGCCGCGCCGAATCTTCCAGGAGGACGCGCTGGTCGAGCTCGCCGCCTCGATCCAGGCGCGCGGCGTGATCCAGCCGATCGTCGTGCGGCCGCACGGCCACCGTTTCCAGATCGTCGCCGGCGAGCGGCGCTGGCGCGCGGCGCAGCGGGCCCGGCTGCACGAAATCCCGGCGATCGTGCGCAACTTCAGCGACGAGGAAACGCTCGAAGTCGCCCTCATCGAGAACATCCAGCGCCAGGACCTCAACGCGATCGAGGAGGCGCAGGCCTATAAGCGCCTGCTCGACGATTACGGCCACACCCAGGAGGAGCTCGGCCGGCTCGTCCACAAATCCCGCAGCCATGTCGCCAACCTGTTGAGATTGCTCGATCTTCCGGCGAAGGTCCAGATCATGGTCGGGACCGGCGAGCTCAGCATGGGCCATGCCCGGGCGCTCGTCTCGGCCAAGGATCCGGAAGGGCTCGCCGAGGAGATCGTCCGCCGCGGCCTTTCGGTGCGCGAGACCGAGAAGCTCGCCCAGGAAGGCAAGGCGCGAAAGCCCCGCGCGCCGATCGAATATAAGGGCGCCCATGCCGACATCGCCGCGCTGGAGCGGCAATTGGGCGACCTGCTCGGCCTCAAGGTGGCGATCAAGCACACGCCCAAGGGCGGCACGGTCGGCCTGTCCTACTCGACGCTCGACCAGCTCGACATGATCTGCCAGCGGCTGAGCGGCGACAAGTTCTGACGGCCCTCGCAGGCCGTCACCCCGGCGAAGGCCGGGTCTCGTGAAAACCTGCCGAGATTTTCCGTCCTGAGATCCCGGCCTTCGCCGGGATGACGATCTATCTGAGCCGGGCCGCCTGGCGGCAGATGGCGAACAATTCCTCGTCGGCGGCGACCGGCCCGGGGCCGCCGGACGCCTTCAGCTGCCGTTCGGCCTCGGCGAGCCGCGTCATCGCCTTGGCGATCAGCCCCGAGCGCCAGCGCCGCAATTGCTGCTCGACCGCCGGTTTCTCCTTCCAGAACAAGGCTTTGCCCGATGACGCCATGACTGCAGCCGGGCTGTTCCCCTGCTCGACCTCGGCGCGCAGCCGGGCGAGCAGGGCCATCCGCCGGAGCATCGCCCGCAGCAGGACGATCCCCTCCAGCCCCTCGGCGCGCAGCCGCGCCAGCTCGGCCTCCAGCGCCGCCGAATCGCCGCCGACCACGGCTTCGACCAGCCGGTTCAGGTCGCCCTCGTCCGCCGCCGCGCCGAGCGCGTCGACCACGTCGTGGTCAGCCTCGCGCGGCGCTTCCGGGGTCGCGCCGACATAGAGCGCGAACTTGGCCAGCTCCTGCTCGATGATCGCGCGATTGCCGTTCGAAGCCTCGGCCACCCGCCGGGCGACATCGCCGCGCAGCACCAGCCCCATCGCCCGCGCCATCTCCAGCGCCAGCCGGTCCGCCTCGCGCGCGTCGGGGACGTAGCTGGCGAACGCCAATGCGGCCGGCGCCGCCAGCGCCAGCTTGAGCAAGGCCGAGGACGGCCTCAGCGCCCCGGCCACCAAGGCCACCGGGTTGCCCGTGACCGGCACCTCCAGCAACGCCTCGACCGCCGCCACGCATTCGTCGCCGGCCGGCTCGACCAGGATCCAGCGCGCGCCGCCGAACATCGAGATCGAGGCGGCCTCGTCGGCGAGGCGCGCCGGATCGCCCTTGAGCTCGGCCCCGGTGAGGTCGATCCGCTCCGCCTCCGGCCCCAGCGCCGCGCCGACCGCCTTGGCGAGCGCACGGCTGCCGGCTTCGTCCTGGCCGTGGAACAGGAAGCAGCGGGTCTCGGCGGGCTCCTTCAGCGCCTTGTCGAGCTGCCCGCGATTGGCCTTCATTCGGCCGGGGCCGCCGCCGGGCCCCCTCGGCGCGAGGCGTAGAGGGCGATCCGAGCCACGATCTGCTCGGCGACCTCGACCGACAGCCGCTCGAGCGCGGTCTGCTCGGCCGCGACGGTGGCATATTCCGAGCTGACCACGTCGACGCCGGCGTCGGAGCCGGCGGTGGCGTCGAGCAGCACCGTGCCGCGCGCCGCGTCGACCAGGCGATAGCGGGCGCGAAGCGTCCGCCGCTCGCGGGTCACCGCATTGTCGGAACGGATGCCGAAGCCGGTAATGTCGTCGTCGAGCTCGACCTCGAGCCGGTAGACCGGCGCCGCTTCGCCGGCCGCGCCGAGCCGGTCCTGAAGCGCGGTGCGCACCAGCCAGCCCCCCCGCCCCGGGATCGGCGCCACCTGCACGCCGGTCAGTGCCTGCGCCACCGGCCCGTTCGAGCCGCCGCTGTAGAGCGGCCTCAGCCCGCAGCCGGCCAGCGCCAGCGCGATCGCGGCCAAGGCGGCGAAGCGCCTCATGCGACCAGGTTCACGAGCCGGTCCGGCACGACGATCACCTTGCGCGGCGGTCTGCCTTCGAGGCTCTTCACCACCTTCTCGGAGGCGAGCGCCATCTCCTCCAGCGCCGCGCGCGGCGAACCCTTCGGCGCGGTCAGGGTGTCGCGCAGCTTGCCGTTGACCTGGACCGCGATCGTCACCTCGTCCTCGACCAGCAAGGCCGGATCGGCCTGGGGCCAGGGCGCGTCGGCGATCAGTCCCTCGCCGCCGGCCGCCGCCCACGCCTCCTCGGCGACATGCGGCACCATCGGCGCCACCAGCCGCATCATCGTCTCCACCGCCTCGCGGCGCGACCGGGACGGCGCCGCTTTCTCGATCGCGGTGGCGAGCTCGTAGAGGTTGGCGATCGCCTTGTTGAAGGCGAGCGATTCGATGTTGGCGGTGACCGCTGCGATCGTCCTGTGCAGCTTGCGGTCGAGCACGGCATCGCGGCCCTCGCCCCCCTGCTCCGCCGTCGCCAGCCGCCACAGCCGCTGGACAAATCGCCATGCGCCCTCGATCCCGGCTTCGCTCCACTCGAGGTCGCGCTCCGGTGGGCTGTCGGAAAGCAGAAACCAGCGCGCCGCGTCGGCGCCGTATTGATCTACGATCACGTCCGAATCGACGACGTTGCGCTTCGATTTCGACATCTTCTCGATTCGTCCGACCTGGGCCGGTGCGCCGGTCGACAGCTCGATCGGCCCCGTCGGACCGACACCGACTTCGTCCGGCGCGAGCCAGCGGCCGTCGGCGGACTTGTAGGTTTCGTGCGTGACCATCCCTTGCGTGAACAGCCCGGCGAACGGCTCGGCCATGTCGATCATGCCGATATGCTGGAGCGCCCTGGTCCAGAAGCGGGCGTAGAGCAGGTGCAGAATCGCGTGCTCGACCCCCCCGATATACTGATCCACCGGCAGCCAGCGCTCGGCCACGGCCCTGTCGAAGGGCCGATCCGCCGGCTGGCTGGCGAAGCGGATGAAATACCAGGAGGAATCGACGAACGTGTCGAGCGTGTCGGTTTCGCGTACCGCCTTGCCGCCGCAGTCCGGGCAAGTGACGTGCTTCCAGCTCGGGTGCCGGTCGAGCGGGTTGCCCGGCGCCTCGAAGTCGATGTCTTCGGGCAGCACCACCGGCAATTGCGCCTTCGGCACCGGCACGGCGCCGCATTTCCCGCAGTGCACGATCGGGATCGGCGTACCCCAATAACGCTGGCGCGACACGCCCCAGTCGCGCAGCCGCCAGACCGTCGTCCCCTCGCCCCAGCCCTCGGCTTCGG
>Ga0207682_10000252_pt1 | contig 24133 bp, 17 predicted proteins | sample KBSM63metaG_FD_184332 | JGI IMG/M metagenome (GOLD analysis project Ga0207682, IMG submission 184332) | Miscanthus rhizosphere microbial communities from Kellogg Biological Station, Michigan, USA - KBS M6-3 metaG (SPAdes) (version 2) | ecosystem: Host-associated > Plants > Roots > Rhizosphere >... | reverse complement strand
GGTCGACTCGACCAGCCTGCATCTGGCCGGCATCGGCACGCAATGGGCGCGGTTTTCGGCCGATGTATGCGGAGCCAAGGCGCATGTGGTCTATGATCCGGACCTTGGTCATCCGGTCTACCACGCGGTCAGCGCCGCCAACGTGAACGACATCACGCCCGCCAAGCAGATGCCGATCGAGGCCGGAGCGACCTATGTTTTCGATCTCGGCTATTATGACTACGGCTGGTGGGCTGAACTTGATCAGGCCGGCTGCCGCATCGTCACGCGCTTCAAGACCAACACGCCATTGCTTCGGGCCCGCGACATGCCGCTTGATCCGCGGGCGAATGTGCTGTCCGACCGCATCGGCTTCCTGCCCGCCCGCCAAGCCAAAAGCCGCAACAACCCGATGCAGGCTGCGGTGCGCGAGATCAAGCTGGAGACCGAGACCGGCAAGCGCCTTCGCATCCTCACCAACGATCTCGAAGCGCCGGCAAAACAGATTGCTGATCTCTACAAGCGGCGCTGGCTGATCGAACTGTTCTTCCGCACGATGAAGCAGATGCTGCGGATTACGCGATTTGTCGGTCGTTCCGAGAACGCCGTGCGCATTCAAATCGCCGTGGCGCTGATCGCCTTCCTGATCCTGCACCTGTTGCACAAGATGTCGCAAGCAAAGCACGGCTTTCTCGAGTTCGTTCGACTCGTGCGTGCCAATATCATGCACAGAAGAGACATCACGCGCCTGCGCGAAAGTCCTCCGCCGGCCCCAATCGACTCTCGCCAGTTGACCCTCGACTGGGGATATACATGAACCGGACAGCCGTGGGCTTGTCCCGGCCATCCACGTCTTATATCGAAGCAGCAAAGACGTGGATGCCCGGCCATCAGGGCGTTCACGCCCGTCTTCGACGGGCTATGGCCGGGCATGACGCGCAGGGCGATTAGCTCAGCTGGTAGAGCGCCTGCTTTACACGCAGGATGTCGGCGGTTCGAGCCCGTCATCGCCCACCAGCCTGCGCTGCGAAGCAGCGCAAGGTTGCCCGACGAAGCCCACAGGGCGAAGGCGGGCGTGTTGCCGCAGCTACCGCTGGCAAGCCGCCAACCTTCGGCCGGCTGCTTACTTCGCCTTCACCGGCCGGTTCGCGAAGGACTGCTGCGGCACGCCGCGATTGAGCGACATGTGCGAATGGGTGCAGAGCCACGCGCCGTCCTGCTTGTGAAACACCATCGTGGCGCGGCCGGGACGATCGAAGGCGGCGCCGTCCTGGGCATAGCCGGTGCTGGTCCACGAGACGACCACGGTCGCCATCGTGTCGTCGGCCGACGCGAGCACGCGCGCCGTATCCGTGTCGAAGCGGAAGTCCGACGTCTTCGGCCAGACATTGTCCCATTGCGTCGCCTGCCAGGTGGCGAGCCCGGAGATGATGTCGCGATGCGTGCCGAAGGCGAGAATGTCGGGATGAAACAGCGGTCGCGCAGCCGCATAGTCTACATCGCGCACGTAGCCGGCGAAGCGTTCCAGCCACGCGATGAAATGCGCGCGCGTCGCAGCGTCGGCCTCGGGCAATAGAGACATCAGCAGACTCGCGGTTGTGCGCGGCCCTCTTAAGCGCGCTCTTCCCAGATCATCGCCAGATGGACGATCGTGTCCACGGCCTTTTCCATATCCTGCACGCTGACCCACTCGGTCTTCGAGTGAAACGCGTGCTCGCCGGCGAAGATGTTCGGGCAGGGCAGGCCCATGAACGACAGGCGCGAGCCGTCGGTGCCGCCTCGTATGCTCGTCTGCTTCGGCTGCAGGCCGGCGCGGCGGATTGCCTCGATCGCATTCGCGGTGACCTGCGGGTGCTGGTCGAGGACAACTTTCATGTTGCGGTACTGCGCCGCGACCTTCAGATCGAACGAGGAGCCGGGAAACTCGCGTATTACTTCTCTCGCCGCTGCTTCCAGCAAAGCTTCCTTCTCCCGCAGGCCTCGCTCTTGGAAATCGCGCACGATGAAACTGATCCGCGCCTCTTCGATGGTGGCCTGCAGGTCGGTCGGATGGAGGAATCCCTCGCGCTCCTCCGTTGTCTCGGGCGAGCCGGCGGCGCGAGGAAGCCGCTCGACGATGCGTGACGCGATCTTGAGCGCACTTTCCATCCGGCCTTTGGCAAAGCCCGGATGGGCGCTCACGCCGCGCACCGTCAGCACGGCGCCGTCAGCGGAGAAGGTTTCATCCTCCAGGTTGCCGGCCGTTTCGCCGTCGATGGTGTAGGCGAAATCCGCGCCAAGCTTCTTCATGTCGACGTGATCGACGCCGTGTCCGATTTCCTCGTCCGGCGTGAACAGGATTTTCAGTGTGCCATGCCTGATCGCGGGATCGCGGGTGAGGATCGTCACCGCATCCATGATCTCGGCGATGCCGGCCTTGTTGTCGGCGCCGAGCAGGGTCGTCCCATCGCTCGTGACAATGTCGTTGCCGATCTGGTCCTTGAGCGCCGGATTGTTGGCGACGCGGATCGTCTGGCTGCGATCGCCGGGCAGTTCGATGTCACCACCCTGGTAGTTGCGCACGATCTGCGGCTTCACGTCCTTGCCGCTGCAGTCGGGAGAAGTGTCCATGTGGGCGCAAAAGCAGATCACGGGGACCTGTTTGTCGGTATTGGCCGGGACGGTCGCGTAGACGTAACCGTGCGGATCGAGGTGCGCGTCTTCGATGCCGAGCGCGCGCAGCTCCTGCACGAGCAGCCGCCCAAGGTCCTTCTGCTTCTCGGTCGACGGGTAGCTCGTCGGATTGTGCGCCGACTGGGTGTCGATGGCGGCGTAGCGAAGGAAGCGCTCGGTCACGGTGTAGGAAAATGTTTTGGCGAACATCGAGAGACCCTGATGATGGCCGTTGCAACAGACTAAAAAATGAAGGCCGCCCGTCATATCCCCGGAAGGATGACGGACAGCCTTTCAGCCCGGCAAGATGCCCCGCCTTCGCCTTCCGGCTACGGCAGGCAGCCTTCGTCAGCGGCCTGCCAAAGCGGCGGGAGCCGCGAAGGCTGGGTCAAACGGCCTCTTTGAGTTCCTTCGCGGCGCGGAACGCGACCTTCTTGCTCGCCTTGATCTTGATCGGTTCGCCGGTCGCGGGGTTGCGGCCCATGCGGGCGGCGCGCTTGCGAACCTGCAGGATGCCGAGGCCGCCGATGCGGATCCGGTCGCCCTTCTTGAGGTGTTTCACGACGAGCTCGACCATGTTGCCGAGGATCGCCTCAGCCTGCTTCTTCGAGAGCTCGTGGCTCTCGGCAACGTTGGCCGAGAGGTGCTTTAGGGTAACGGTGGGAGCAGTCGTCTTGGCCGCCATTGGTAACGTCTCCTTCTGGTCAGACTGAGTGGAACACGCAAGTTATGCCCGTCCCATAAGCGATTCTCGCTACCCTGACTACGTGGAAATGCAATGGGACGAAAATCGGACAGGCAACTTGTTGCGGATCGACGGGCGATTCCGGGCGCTCTTGACTTGGCCGGGGACCGGTCGTATCTCAGCGCTCCCGCAAGAAAGCCTTGAAATAAAGGCTTTTCCGGGGGCGTAGCTCAGTTGGTTAGAGCGTCGGCCTGTCACGCCGAAGGTCGCGGGTTCGAGTCCCGTCGCTCCCGCCATTGCGGCGCAAGGGTTTCTGCGCGCTTTGGCCTGCACGTCATGACGCTCCGTTTCGGGCGGTCATGACACTTTCGGTCGGCCTCTGTTGCGGGGCAGTTGCTCGCCGCGCGTGCAAGCCTTCGTCTTCATTCCGGGGGCGCTGATCAAGTGAAGCCGTTGAAACAGCGACGCGATCGGGTCCGCACCCGACAAACGACCGGTGCTCGTGGATGGATCAAAGTGCCCCTCAGAGATACTGGCGCTCCGCAGTTCGTATGGCGCGATAGCGGGCGAAGACCTCCCGATCGCTTTCCAGTCCGAGCACGCTCTTGAGGCTGCTGCCGCGGAACGTGAATGACAACATTCCCCACCAGTTGCGCAGCACGAACAACGGGTCGTGGACCACCATCGGCGGCAGGTGCCTGACCTTCATCCAGCGCTCATACTCGATCTCCTCCGGCTGGAGATGTTCCGACGCCACAACAGCCGTCGTGCCGTCGTACTGCTCGAGGTTCTCGTTCTTGATCAGGTTGCGCTCGCGGAAATCCTTGGTCATCGGCGTGCCCGGATAGGGCGTCGGATGCTGGATGTAGGGCCAGTCCACATATTTGCGGGCAAACTCCAGATTGGCGCGAACTGATTCGATCGTGTCATTGGGGTTGCCGACGATCAGGCCTCCCACGACGTACATGTTGTTCTGGCGGATGGCTTCAATCGCACGCAACGACGCGTTTCCGATGCGGCGGCCTTTCTTGCGCAGCCGGTTTTTGGCCGAGGCGACCAGGAAATCGAGATTGTCCTCGAGGATGTTCTCAATGCCGAGGAAGACATAGCGAAAACCCGCCTTGCGCATGAGCGGAGCGAGCATGTCGCCATGGTTGGCGATCGCCGACGTCATCGCCTGGATGGTGTAGTCGATGTCGTTATGTCCTGCATCGATGATGGCGTGACACAGCGCCTCGAAGCGCTCGATATTGAGCGTGATGTTGTCGTCGATAATGAAGATCGTGCGCGCACCGTGCGCCTTCGCGTCGGCAATGTCGGCGATCACCCGGTCGAAGGAATAGGTATGAAAGTTGCGGCCGCGCATTTCGATGATCGAGCAGAAGCTGCAATTGAATGTGCACCCGCGCGAGGTTTCTATCACGTCGACTTGCCGGCCCATCATGGCGTAGCCGTCGAGGACTCTCGCGTCGCGCGCCTTCGATGCTGTGGCAGCGATCTGCCCGCGGTCCTGCGGCGTTGACATCGCGCTTTTCGCAGTCTCGCCCGGCTTAAGCGTCGTCCGGACCAGCACCGTCGGCAAGACACACTGGGCGCAGCGTGGGCGGTCAAAACAGGCCCGTACCCGCGCGGACCTCGGTGCATCCCGGACGCCGGTCGGAGGGCATGGTGCAGGCATAACTAGGGCACGGTAAGTTCGTCGTCCCTTGGATCACCCATCCGGCGAAATTTTCCCTGGTGCAGGGAAAATTGCAGGGAAAGAATCTGGGGAACGCGTCCGTTGGCGCGAGCGCTACCGATCATGCGGGGCCGTACGGGCTGAACCCCAGTAGGATTTCCCCTTCGGATTGACTTGGCGCAAGAGCGTCAGATCAGACGCGCACTCCGATCGTCGTTCCGCCACACCGCTGGCATTGGGGCGTTCGCGTCTTGGTTGGGGCCGTTAGCTCGTTCAGACTTTCAATCTTGGATCGCGGATGGTTGCAATTACAATAAATGGTGACAAGGCGTGGCTGGTTTGATGTTGGACCTCGCGATGTCTTAAGCGCGGCACGGTCAGCGCGGCGATGTCATGCACCGGTGCTTGTTTCCCCCAGCGCCCTCCTGAGCTTTCCATCACCACCCTGCGAACTATTTGGCTTTCTTCGTCGGAGCGGCTTTGCGCAGCCGGACGCCGGCTCCCCCGCCGTTCTGATCGATGAACTCGACGCCGGCCGCCTCCAGGGCGCGGCGGACGGCGGCATCGTTGGCGGCCGTCATCGAGGTTGCGCCTTCGGCCAGTTCGGCCCGCCGGACGGTGGCCACCCCCACCGTGGAATTCTCCGCCAGATCCTCGGCGCGCCAGCGCAGAAGCGCCCGCGCGGCGCGGATTTGCGCGCTGGTCAGGGCGGGATGGGGGCGGTCTTTCATGTTGACGCTCCTGGTATCATATGATATATTATTAATCATTCGATCTCCCGATGATCGCCTGAGTCCCGCCCCTTGGCAAGCCCCGGAGGAAGCCCATGAATGCCCACGCTGGAAGACACTTTGACACCGATCGCCGTTCGTTCATCGGCGGGTCGGACGCCCGGATCATCATGGGGGATGACGAGGCCGCCCTGCTGCGGCTGTGGCGCGAGAAACGCGGCGACATCGAGCCTGAGGACTTGTCGGGCAATCTCATCGTCCAGCTCGGGACCGTGACCGAAGGCCTCAACCGCCACTGGTACGAGCGCAACACCAACCAGGTGGTCACCGAGGTGCAGCGCCATGTCCGCCATCCGGTGAACCGCTGGATGGCCGCCACCATCGACGGGATGATCGAGGGGACCGGGGCGGTGTTCGAGGCCAAGTTCATGCTGCCGTGGTCGTTCTCGGAGGAAGGAGCGGCCGAGAAGCACATGGCGCAGCTGCAGCACAACATGTGGGTCACCAATGCCAAGACGGCGGTACTGTCGATCATCACCGGCGGCGGGAAATGGATCGAGATGACGCTGCCGGCGGACTCGCTCTACCAGCACCTGTTGCTGACCGCCGAGAAGAGGTTCTGGCGCTGCGTGGAGAGCGGCGAGGCGCCTCGCCTGTTCGGGGTTGAACCACCCCGGCCGCGCATCGAGGCGGTGCGGATCGTCGACATGAGCGCATCCAACTCGTGGGCGGACCTGGCCGGCGTATTCCGGTCAACCCGGTCGGCCTTCCTGGAGCACGAGCGGGCCAAGGTCGAGCTCAAGGGCCTGATGCCGGAAGACGCCAAAGAGGCGTTCGGCCATGGCATCAGAGCCAAACGTTCGAAGTCCGGTGCGGTTAGCTTCGATGTCCTCGCGGTGGAGAGCGGCCATGCAGCGGTCCAGTGAGACGATCGGGGCGATCGCCGCGGCGCTCGCCAGGGCGCAGGCCGAGATCGCCAACCCGGAGAAGTCGCTCACCGCGACCATCCGCTCCCCGTTCCCGCGCGAAGAGGACCGGACGTTCCGCTACGCCTCGCTGTCGAGCGGCCTCGACATCGTCCGCAAGTCGCTGGGGCGGCAGGAGATCGCGACGGTGCAGACCACCGCGATCGACACCGAGGCAGGCCTCATTCGGCTCACCACCGTGCTTGCGCACTCCTCCGGCGAATGGGTGTCGTCGGACTGGCCGGTGTGTCCGGTGGCCGAGACGGCGGCGCCGCACCGGATGGGAGCGGCGCTGACCTACGCGCGGCGCTATGCGCTGTTCACCCTGGTGGGCATTGCAGGTGAGGATGACCTCGACGCGCCGGATCTCGGCGCAACACCCAACACGGATACCGGACGGACACTGGAGGCCAATGTTGGTCGACCGCCGCCGCCTAACGGCGGATCCCCGAATGGACATGCTCTGGATGCCGGCACGGCTTCCTCGGTTTCCGGCCGACGCCGACCTTCCCCGGCCCGCCCCGCAGCCCCGGCAATCCTCATCCCCGATCAGTCTGCGGCGCTGCGCGAGCGCCTCCTCGCTGAACTTGATGTTCTTGAATCCACCGACGAGGCCGCCCGTTGGGCACAGTGCAGCCTGCCCGCCAAGAACACCCTCACGGCTTCTGACGCTCAACTGGTCGAGGCAAGCTTCGGAACGAAGATCAGTGCGATGGGTGATCAGATGACCGCGGAGGAGTTCCCGGCGAACGTCCAAGATCCAGATCAGGCGCCGCCCGCCGCGACCAGGTCCGACGACCGAGTAGCGACGGAGCGGTCGCAGCCCGACGAGCAAATTCCAGGTGTCGCCAACGCCTTCCGTTCCCGCCGTCGCGGCGTTGCCGCAAAGACCATCCGCTTGCGCGACAAGGAGCACCGCAGGTTCGTGGCGTCCCATTCCTGCATTGTTTGCGGCCGGACACCGTCCGACCCGCATCACCTGCGCTTTGCCCAGCCGCGCGCGCTCGGGCGAAAGGTGAGCGACGAATTCACAGTTCCGGTTTGTAGGCTCCACCATCGCGAAATCCACCGGCATGGTGACGAAGCAGCGTGGTGGAAGAAGGCGGGCATCGAGCCTTTGGTCGTTGCGCTTGCGCTGTGGAGACAAAGCCACCCGCGAGGGAGGACCGGGGAATCATAAGACCATCCTCATGCTCGTAGAGGCTTTGCAAGCATCCAAAAATAGTGGGCAGAGGATTGCGAAACTGACTTGAACCACCCACGCACGACCAGGCCTAAAAGAACCGCGTCAACCTATGACCCATCATTTGGAGTCTTGTCCGACCTGTGGGAACAAACGAAACTGTTTCCGTCCGCCCTCCAACATGACGAATTTGTCCACGAGCTCATTGCAGACCTGCAAAGCGCGCTAGCTGCCATGCTGATCGTGTTGCGGACCCGCGAGGAAAAGGACTTCTCGGGACTGGAGAGATGAAGCTCGAACACCAAGGTCATCAGGAAGCTGTGGTAGGGTGAGAGCTGCCTCCTGACATCGCAGAGCTGGATTTTTGCGGGCCGTCGCGTTTGAGATCGGCCGGGCCACGCCGAGGGACGCAAGAACATTTTTACGGCAGCGATGTGTACTTGAGATGGCCGCTCGTTGCGGCTCAGCCGACTTCAGCGCGTTAGTCCGCCGATGACCCGAGCTGTGTGAAAACGCCACGTTGCGTGTCTAGTCTGCCAATCGGCTGTTTTGTGATGGCCGGCACATCGTGTCTTCCGAGCGAAGCTTATTGAGGTCGCATGCCCTTGAAGGGAGGCACCACATGAGCGTCGCGTGTACCCGAAGCTCGCAGAAGCGCATTGGCGCGGTCGCATCCCGCAGCGAAAGCGCGCAGTCGGATGAGTTCTTGATCAAGCAAATCGCGGCTGGTGACCAGCGCGCATTTCGCGCTCTTTTCCATCGCTATGAGGTTCGCATCTTCCGCTTCGTCCTGCGCCTTATCGGTGACCGCCGTCACGCTGAAGACCTCGTCAGCGACATATTCCTCGTGGTATGGCAGCGCGCCGGCAGTTTCGAGGGGCGCTCCTCCGTTGCCACATGGATTCTCGCGATCGCGCGCTACAGGACATTGACCGCACGCAGCCGGATCGACACGATCGAAGCTCCGATGACGGACGACCTGGCCGACACGTTGATCGATCGTGGGCCGCTGCCCGACGACAACCTCTCACTCTGCGATAGGGCCGAGACGATTCGGAAATGCCTCCGGGTGCTTCCGCCGCACCAGGCAGTCCTGATGGACCTCGTCTATTATCACGAAAAGTCAATCCACGAGGTTGCTCTCATCATGGGAATCCCGAACAACACGGTGAAGTCCCGCATGTTCCTAGCGCGCCGCAAGCTCGCCGAACTGTTAAATGCAGAGGGGGTCACCCGGGCCTGAGGCGAGCAAGCAGTTCCACACAGGTGCACGAGCAAGTGATCACCGACCAACAATCACCGCCCTTACTTTTCAGACTGGCCAACACGAACGAATTTTGGTCCGCGGCCGCGGGTTTTTCCTGTTGGCGAAGTCCGGTCAAACCTACATCATGCCGCAGATCGACTGAAAGCGGTTGCGCATGGAGCTCGCGCCAGCTTTAGCAAGCATTGCGCATCGCCCTTCGGGCGTTCGCACCATAGCAGAGGGAGGTCGCGGGCAGGGCTGGCGAGCAAGAGATTCAGGCGATGACCGCCAGGATACGCACCCTTGAGGAGCGTATTCGAGCCTTGGAGGAGAAGATTTCGGGCCAGACCATCAGCCTCCAAGGCCGGCGGTAAACGGCCTGTTGATCAGTCCTCAAGGCGTCGCGGTACGATCCGCCTCGAGTCTGCTGATTGAAACCGCGAGCGACCTTACGTTCCAGGTTCAGAGAAACGGCTTTCATTACGGCTCAGGGCGACTGTCGCATTACTGCGGGCAGGAACGTGCCGTTGACTGTTCACCGTGGGAGGCAACGCCACGATGATGGTCAATGGAAATGTTGCATCCAAGACCGGATCCTCGATCCAGACGACCGTCGGCAAGCACGCGACCTTGGCGACGGGCATGGACTATCAGTTGAACAGTAGTCGAAGCGTCAATGTGGACATCGGGCAGGATCTTGACGTGAAAGCCCGCAAGCACATTGCGATTGGATCGGGTGATGACCTCGCACTGCGGAGCGGCAGCGCGTCGATCGTCATGAAGAAGGATGGCGAGGTTGCGATCAAAGGCAAGGACGTGAGCCTCGAGGCTGCCGGAAAAATTGTAGGCAAGGCTGCGACATCGCTCACTCGTGCAGCGCTTCGCAGCGCGCATGCTCAGCGACGGCAATCAGATTTCATCGATCTGCTGTATTGTCACAGGGAACTTAAGATCTAGTGCGCCGGGTCGACAATTGTTCGAAACTCCGAGAAACACTTTGAAGACGCGCACGTTCGTCGCACGCAGCGGCTTGCGATTCTGCTAGCCGCCGAAGCATCAGCCGCGCCTAGTTTAGCGGCGACCACGCGCGCACGATCGTTCAGTCGGCCTTTCCGATCAGCAGAATTTTCAGATCGCGTTCGGGCGTGAAGTCCTTCTTGCGCACCTCGAACGCCGTAGGAGATATCTTCTTCACGTTGTCGAGGCAGAAGCTGATGAGCCGGTCCGGCGAGCCTTTGTCGATCACGACCTTGAAGTCCTTGATCGGACCGGCCCAGTTGGCGCCGGTCTTGAGCACGTAGGTGATCCGCCGCTCCCGCAGCTTCTGCACATTGCCTTCGGCACTCCCGGCGATGCGGTCTATGCCGCGCAGCAGATCGTCCTGTACGCAATATTCGGCACGGTAGCGCTTCAACTCGTCGGTCATCGCAGCGTTCTCCCGCAGCGATTTGCGCAGGACGGTGTCAAAACTGACACCCATGCTCGTGCGGTAACGATGCTCGACCATGACCGGCTTGCCGGGCGGAAAGGTCTGCTGGCGCACAATCGAGGTTCGCACCGTCCAGGCGGCGCCGTGGAGCGGCTGCCCGGCGGCATTGCTGCCGGCCGGTATTAGCAGTCCGTCGTCGATAAGTCGTTGCTTGCTGTCCGCGTTGAGCTCGGAAACGCGGCTCTGCTGCGCTCCTACCGGAAGAATCGGCAGCCCGGCGTTCTTGATCTTGGCGGAAACGTCCTTCTCGCCAACGAAGGCTCGCTGATTGATCGTGAAGGTGATCGGTTTGCCGTCGATCTTGGTCTGGAACGCGACGAAGTTGACCGGGTCGTCAGTGGGAATCGCGTAATTGTCCGCCTCCGCAAGATCGATCTCGGGTAACGGAAACGCGATCGTCACGTTCGCCGACTTCTGGCTCTGATTGAGGAAGACGTAGCGCACCGTGACGAACTCGGGCGTGATCGTGAGCTCCTCGGACTCCATCGAAATGTCGGCATTGCGCGTGAAAGACAGCCCGCCGACCGACAGTTCCGCCGTACTGTCGTTGGCTGATGCGGCGACCAGCATGGCGCAGCAGATCACCGGAGCGGCGAGCAGTATTCGGATTGCGAGAACGGTGCTCATGGTCACGTCCTTCCGGCGCGATGTCTGGCATCCGTCGCCGATGGCGCTGCGGCGCTGTCGGGCACCAGGAGGGCGAGCTTGGCCAGAAGACTGAGATTCTCCGCAACGCCTTCCAGCGTGATGGTCGGGCCGCCGTCGTTGGCAACGGTCGACGCCAGGTCCGATACCAGCTGATCGGCGGTGCGCGTCCCGTCGACCAGCATCAGGAATTTTCGCACCGCATCGTCCTTCAATGAAACGCTACGATGTCGCAGGTTGGTGACGACAAGACCGGCTTGCGCCTGTTGGCGCGCAAGGAAGCTTGCCTTTGGCCGCTCGCCGATCGCCGCGGTTAGCTTCGGAGGCGACACGTGCAGTTCGAACTGGCCGGCCGCGAAGGCGCGGTACAGCAGCCCCCCGAGGGCTTCGACTTCCTCTTCCAGGTTGGCGCGGATCGGCGCGGCCGCAGCGCCGAGCTGCGACAGCGCCTGCTCCAGCACATCCGCAAAATGCATCGCTTCCGGCCAGCGCGCGCCCAGGATCTGGATCACCGCCTTGCTCAGGCGATGATCGGTCGAAAGCGTGCTGCCGCTCTCGGTCCGGAACGTGGTGATCCCGGGCGCTTCCGGATCACCCGTGCCGTCGGCCGCCAGCGCGGATGTCGCGAGGTGATATTCGCAGATCCTGCGCGCGTCGAAGCGCCGCCGCAGCGCGACCTCGCGGTGACAGAACAGGCTTTCACGAAAGGCCCGTCCCTCGACGAAATCCATGTATTGCTCGCGGGTGACGACATCGTCTTGGGGAATTGCCGAAAGCCGCTCGCGTGCCTGTGGCGAAAGCCTGCCGAGGTGCGAAAGGGCAAACGCCGAGTCCGACAGATATTGGAGGCCGTGGCCGGCTGCGGCCTCGACGACCTGGTGGAGATAGAACGGCGAGGCGACGTCGGAAAGATCGTCATGGAACAGCACGCGATCATCGATGCCGTTGATCCGGTCGAGCTGATTGCGCAGTTCGAAGCCGAAGATCGTGTCCTCCGCGCTTGCCTCCGCCAGGAAGCGCAACACACCACGGCTCTGCAGCGCGCGCTGATGCGGGTCGGTGATGTCGCGCACGTGATAGCGCATGATGTGTCGCGCAATGTCGCGGGAATGGCATCCCGGGTAGCAATTGTAGCTGACGAAGGCGATCCCGTGCGGTGAAAGGTTATGACGGAAGATCGAGAGCATCTTGTCACGCACCGCATCCGGCACCCATGAATAGACGCCATGCGCGATCATGTAGTCGAAGCGGCCAAATTCGCTGCCGATCTGCATGATGTCGTGGCAACGAAGAACGATATTGGTCAGGCCCATCCGGCTGATAAAGTCATTCCCTTCACGAATGGCGGCCGCGCTCAGGTCGATACCGACGAACTCGCTTTCCGGCCATTGGAACGCAATCGGGATGAGGTTTGCTCCCTCGCCGCATCCGAGCTCGAGCACCCGGCAGGAGTCGAGACGTGCGGGGTTCATCCCGAACAGCGAACCAAGCGTCGCGAGCTGATCCGGATGGGTCTCCACGAATGGGTTGCCGGGATAGCGAACGTGATCGTAGGGCGTCGCCGCTATGGCCGGCGAGTCGCTCTCTAGTGCGGCAGCCGTTTGCATGGGATGCTCCGTTACAAGTCGAGCTTGAAGTAGCGGATAGTCGCGCCGATCGCCTGTCCGGTGCGCGCCACCTCGACGCCTGCCAGCGGGAACAATTGCTCGGCCGGGCTCTGCGCTCCCTTGATCGTCTGCAGCGGCCGCTCGCCGCTCACCGCGAGCAGCAACTGTGGCTGCGCCCCGGACGCACCGGTGCGTTGCATGCGCAGATTGAAGGTGTAGCTGTCGCCCGCGCGCTTCAATAGAGCTGACAGGTCCTGTACCGCGCCCTCCTCCGACACGAGTAGCAATTGCACGCTTCTGTTGCCGCCGACCTGGACGGTGCCGGTGAGAGCTTGACCGCTGCGCAAGCTCGTCTCGCCGATCTGGAGCTGTGGCGCTTGGTCGCGCTGCTGCCGCAGGCGACTGACGAAGCTCAGCGCCGGGCATTGTGCCGACGTGACCTGGCGTACATCGATATCGGCTTCGAACCCATGCACGCTCTTGAAAGCATCGTCGAGTTTCTGGAAGGGAGCCGCGCTCGCTCCGTAGCCGTCGATCCGCGCCGCGCTTGCACTCACGCTGTTCGGCGTGATGAAGAAACAGTCGCCGCCGTCGTAGCTGTTGATATAGCGCGTGATCTGTTCCGCGCGGCCGACGACGGGTGGCAGCGCCGCCATCTCTTTCGGTGCCCCTTTGCTCGCTGGCGCGCTGTCCTTTGTCGACGAGGGTTGAGCGGGAGTCAAAGTCGGCGCAGTCGGCGTCAGCACAGGCGGGGCCGGAGCGGCGGGTGAGGGGCTCGCTGGCGGCGGCTGCGCGGTTATGGAGGGCGGCGGAGTGCTCGGTATGAGCGTTGGGCCCGCGGGTTGCGACGGCCGCGCCGCCGCGACCGTGCTCGAATCGCTCGGCGGCGATGCTTTCCCGGCTCCTAGCAGGGGTGGAGGCGGCGGTTCCTTCATGCCCGGCGTGCTCGGCCCCCGCAGGTAATACGCGGCTCCCGCACCGCCGATCGCGATCACCGCGAGTGTGACGACGAGCGCCATCCATTTCGTTCCGGCGTGACGCTTCGAGGGGTGGGGCCGTTCGGCGCTGCTGCTGAGGTCTGAAGCATATCGATCGTCGTTCGGGCGAGAGGTGGGGAGCGGCCAAGTGGCGACATGCGCCATGCTTTCGGGACGCGCGGCCGGATCGGGCTCGAGCATCCTGGCGATCAGCGGCCTGACGCGCAGGTCGATCGCACCCAGATCGGGCACCTTGCGGCGCTTCTCCAGGATCGCCGCCTGGCTGCCGCCCATGTCGATCGGCTGGCCGTTCAACGCTTCGATCAGCACGAGCCCGAGGCTGTAGATGTCGGACTTCGCCTGCACGTCGCCGCCGAACAGCCCGAGCTGCTCCGGCGAGACATAGTTGTACTTGCCTGCAAAACCGCTGCCGATGATGGTGCGGTCGCTCAACTGCGTCGAGCGCGCGATTCCAAAGTCGATAATCTTGGCGCGTGCCACGTCGCCGCCCGGAATCATGATGTTGTCGGAGGAGACATCGCGGTGGATGATGCCGTGCTCATGCGCGGCGTGCAGACCGGCGGCGACGCGCTTGAGCAGGGCGCGCACCGCCTCATAAGTCAGCGGTTCGCGGCGGACCAGATCGGCAAGCGACTGTCCCTCCACGAACTCCATCGCCAAATACGGACGCCCGAGCATCGGCTCGATCGTGAAGACGTAATAGCGGACGATTGCCTCATGATGCATATTGTGCAGCGCGGAGGCCTCACGGCGAAACAGGCCCAGCGCGGCTTCGTTCCTGGCATATTCTGGATGCAGGACCTTGATCGCGACCGTATCTCCAGTCTGGACCGTATGGCCCTTGTAGACCTCGCCCATGCCGCCGGCGGCGATGAGATGATCGATCTCGTAGATGCCGTTGAGGCGCGTGCCCGGTGAGAGCTGGGTTGAGGCGGAGTAGGGCGAGCCGTCCTGCATGGATGTTTCCCGCGTGCTCGCGTCAGCCGGCACCCGGCTGACCAACCGGCTGGTAGCGTACCATGACCACCGTGACATTGTCGGCGGCGCCGCGCGACAGCGTCAGATCGACGAGCGCGTCACAGGCATGCTGCGATCCGCTGTTCGTTACCTGCTCGAGGATTTCATCGTCCTCGACATGCGCGGTCAGCCCGTCACTGCACAGGATGAACGCGTCCGCCGACTGCAGCACACCATCCTTGATCTCCAACTCGGGATCGGTATGCACCCCGATCGCGCGCGTTACGACGTGCCGCCCCGGCCACCGGCGCGCTTCCGCGGGACTGAGCCTTCCCTCCTGGATCAGTTCCTGCACTTCGGTATGATCGCGCGACTGCAGTTCAATCCGGCCGTTGCGTACCAGATAGATGCGGCTGTCGCCCGACCATATGCAGGCAAAGTGCCGCTCATGCGCCAGCAGCACTGCAATCGTCGTCCCGATCAGTCCGCCGCGCCGGCACCCCAATTCGTACAAGGCGCTGTTTGCCGCGACGACACGCTTCTCGCACCAGGCGAGCAGTTCGGCCGCCGAGCGCGGGGGCTCTATCGAATCCAGTGCTTTCATCACGGTCGCGCTGGCAAGCTCTCCCGCGTCGAGTCCACCCATGCCATCCGCGACGGCCCAGATGCCGGCGTCGGGACGTGCCAGATAGCTGTCCTCGTTATGTTCGCGCACGCGTCCGACATGAGTCGCGGCGCCGGTATCGAACCGTTGTGCGTCCTGCATGCGCATCGCACTCCAAGCCATCATTCGTACCCGAATGCAAAGCGGCCGGTGAGCATCTGGGTGAACTGGAACGGCGGTGGCATACGCCTGCTGCTCATCGCGAGCGGCTGGAGTCCTTCGCCGCCAATGGTCCACCAGAATGTTGCCGTCGCATGGACATTTGCGTAATCCGCGATCCGGATCGAAGCGAAGACGTCGGATAGTGATCGCTGATGGACCTGGGCGACTAATCCGTCCTTGAACTCGACCATGTCATTGCGCTTTGCGACGAGCGGGTCGTCCGAGGGACTGACCAGCCGCTCTAGGCCCGTAATGACCGTTTCGAATGTCGTTGCATCTTCGAGGGTCGAGAGCAGGAACTCCTCGGCGACCGCGAACCACCCGTCCTGGGGGGCGAATTCCGGCGGCGGTATCGCCGCGCCTTCGTCGGGAAAAGCCAGCAGCGTCAGCGGAAAGTAACGCCCGACCCCGTCGAGCGAAGACATGAACGCGCCGAGCACGGTCCGCCCGCACAATTCCTCGCCGAGCCAGAAACGCCAGATCGGTGCGGTCAGGAATGTTTGCTGCCAGCTGTCGCCGAGCGCGTGCCGGCTCGCCGAGAGCCCGCTCTGCATCCACGGTTCCCACACGGCGAGAAACTCGCGCGGCGCCTTGATGGCGACGAAGTCGCGCTTGGTCGGCAGCTTTCCGTACAGTCCACATTGCATGCCGCTAGATTCCGCTGGGACAGCGAAACTCCCGCAACGCGGGCAAAGTCAGGGGGCTCACCCCGCCTCCACCGAACCGATACTGCAGATCAATCCCGCCGACGATGAAGCTCGCGACGATCCAGTCGCCCTGACGTCGCGCGCCGGCAGTGTCGAGCATTCGGAACAGCGACCAGGCCCCGCTCCGTTCGAGCGTGGAGGGTGCGACCGCCGCGCTCGGAGTTGGCGTCGGCGGCGCGCCGAACATCGGTCTCGGCTGCTGCATCTGCTGCGTTTGCGCGCCGGTGTCGGGGGCGACCGTGATCGTCGTGCGATTGAGGCCTGCACCCGGCCACGGCACGGCGACAGCGGCGTTCGAGCCGGACTTGCTCTCAACCACTGTCCCGTTGATGTCGAGCTTGATGATATTGCCGCCGGCGGCCGCGGCGGGCGGCACCACCGCCAAGGTGATCGACGGCATGTTGCCGCCGGTCGCGAAGAACGCGTCACGGATCTGCGCCGCGCGCTGGAACTCGCGCAGCGTCGCCGGCGAGAGCGTGCGTGCCAGCGCATTGTCCTGCCGCCAAGTCCAGTCGCGCTGCGATCGGTCGACCAGCGCGGTGAGATGTTGGTTGAAGAAACGGTCGAAAACTCCTCCGGTCCCGAACATCCGTCCGAAATCGGCGAGCGGGATCTCCTGCGTGCTGCCGCGCGTGAAGGGATAGCGGTTGGGAACGGTCTGCTGACAGGGACCGGTGACCTGATCGCCGAGTGCACGTACCAATTGCGCGTGCGATGAGCTGGTCACATCGCCTTCGAAAGCGCCAGCGGCCTTGAGCAGCAGGTCGGCGAACGGGACGGGCAGACGATTGGCATTCGCACGTAGGCTTGCGACCTGCGTCTGCAGCGATGCATTGGCAAGCGCTGCCTGCGAGGGGTTAGTGGCAAGCAGCGTCAAGCTCTGATGGATCTCGTTCAGGTTGGCGACGATCGCGTCGATCGGCCGTCGCGTGGTCTCACCCTCCACCAGCACGTGGAACGCCTTGAAGGCAGCCTCGATCGCGGTGCCGGGCGCCTGATCCTGTTGCCGCAGCAACGTCGGAGCGCCAGCGGGCGGCGTCGCCGCAGGAGCGGTCGCGCCCTGCGGCTTGGGCCGCTCGCGCGTCAGCGCGGTCTCGTCGCGTATGGATTCGAGCAGCTGCTTGATCGGAGACGTCGCCGCCGCGGCAGCGCCAAGGGCGATGTATTTCGGCTTGTCCGCCGTGAGCCGGCGCAGCTGCAGCCTGGCCAGCGCCGCGCGCCACGCGGCGATGAACTCGCGGGTGTAGAGGTCGAGCAGCGTCTGCCCGAGGGCGTCGTATTGCGCCGTGACGGCGGTCTGCTCGCCCACCGCTCCCAAGACCCAGCGCTCACGCTTCACCAACTCGGCGACTTCGCCCAACCGGTCCACGAAGCCCCGCTGGAAGCCCGCATAGGTGAAGAATCCGGGCACGCGGATCGTTTCTAGGTCCTGGCCGCCGACCGCCTCGAACACGAGAGCGAAGTCTGGCCCGCCCTGGCGCGCCGGCACCCAGTCGGGAAGGGACGAGGAACGCGCCTGAGACTTGAGCAGCTCATAGGCGCGTTGCCCGACGCTCAGGCGCGCAAGGGTTTTTTGCGTCTCTTCGATCAGCGGCCCATGCAAGGTGAACAGCGGCTCTTCGCCAGCCTCGAGGTCGAGCATCGCGGTGAGGTGCTCTTCCAGAGCCTTGCGGCCGTTCACATTGCCGGCACCCGGATAGAGATTGTCGCTCCAGTCTCGCCGTAGCCAGGACAGCACGAGCTCGCGGTCGACCGGCTGCTGGCCGCCGAGCATCAGATAGACCTTGAGCGCCTCATACAGGAAGCCGGGCACGGTCCGATTGGCTTCCAGCAGCTCCTCGAGGCGGAACATCAGGCGCGGGCGGAACATGCGCTCGAGCGCGACGCGATAGACGTTCTCCGATGACGAATGCAGCCGCTCATGCTGACTTAGGCCGAATTTCGCTGCGAGCGGCACGGCCTGGCCGCGCGACGCATATCCTGCCGGCAGGAAACGCAGCCGGCGCAACAGCGGTTCCACCTTCTCAAGCGCGCGGTCCGAAACGACCTTCTCGCTCGCGAGCGGCCCGGCAGCCGACTTGTAGGCTTCGATCCGGCTTTCGGTCTGCGCGATCAGCTCGCGATTGTTGCTGTAGCTTACCCACCATGCGGCGACGGCGAGGGCAGCGAACGCGAAGATCGCCGTATAGGCCGCCACCTTGAGGATCAGCGCGCGGCGCACCGCGCGCCAATCGGTCGAGACCCAAGCCGCCTCGCCGATGATCACCTTGTTGATCAGATCGGTGAGGAAGTAGCTGCGGCCTTTCCCCGAGTAGGATGCGCCGGCAACCTCCTCGGCGCCGAAGCTTCGCGCCAAGGCGCCGATCACCTGGTCGATCGGCGTGCCTTCCTGCGTGCCGGAGGTGAAATAGAAGCCGCGCAGCGTCGCGTTCGCGTGATATCGGGTCGGCTCGAAGATCGAATTGAGGAAGTCGAAGATGGTGCGCTTGAGCGCCGCCATCTGCGCCGGGAAGCCGAACAGGGCGACGCGGGTGCTCGGCGCCGGTTCCTCCTGCAGGCGGTCGGTCAGGTCGATGTTGAGCCGCTCGATCAGCGCATCGAACTCGAACGGGACCTCACCGACCAAGTTGCGCGTCTTGTCATTGGTCTGGAACGTCGCACCCCAGACCTGCTTGCGCCCGTTCTCGCCCAAGCTGCCGAAGAATTCCATGAAGCCGGCGACCAGATCGGCCTTGGTGAACAGCGCATAGACGGGGAAGTCGACCTTCAGCCGGTCGTGCAGCTCCAGCAGCCGTGCGCGGATCGCATTCGCGTGCGCGTTGATGTCCGCGCTGCTCATGTTCATCAGGTCTTCGAGACTGATGGCGACCAGTACGCCGTTGATCGGCTGGCGCGGCCGGTTCTTCTTCAGCAGGTCGAGAAACGCGACCCAGCTCTGCTGATCCGACTTCGCGTCCGAATCCTGCGTGGTGTAGCGGCCGGCGGTGTCGATCAGCACCGCGTCCTCGGTGAACCACCAGTCGCAGTAGCGCGTGCCGCCGACGCCGGCGACCGCCGCGGGCGTTGCGCCGCGCGACAGTGGAAACTTCAGCCCGGAGTTCACCAGCGCGGTGGTCTTGCCCGCGCCGGGCGGACCGATCAGCAGGTACCAGGGAAGGTCGTAGAGATAGTCGCTCTTGCCGCCGGCCTTCTTCAAGGTCGCGAGCGCGTCCTTCATCTTGTCCTTGAGGACGACCGCGTCGCTCTCCTCCCTCGCGGCGGCGCCGATGCCCTCCGCGATCTGCTCCGACGATTTCCTACGCCGGTAGAAGCGCAATCCGAGCCCGCCGGCCGCCGCCGCCGTGATGATGAGAATGGTGGCATCACGAATCAGGTAGTTGTCGAACGGACGATAGCCTCCGATCGAGATCAGGGGTCCTAGCGTCCAGATCATCATCGAGATGGACGCCAGCCCCGCACCCCATAAGCCGAGGTAAAGGAGCCTCTTGCCCAGTTCGGATTGGAAGATGTTGCTCAACATGGCGCGAGCTCTTCAGTCGATCCGCGGGATCAGGATCTCGACACGTCGGTTCTTCGAGCGTCCGTCCGGCGTTGCGTTGGTTTCGATCGCGACCTCGGCGCCCTTGCCGTCGATCTGCAAGCGATCCGGCTTGGAAATGCCCTGCTTGATCAATTCGGCGACCGCCTTGGCGCGTTCGACCGAGAGATGCCAGTTCGACGGGAACCGCACACTCTTGATCGGAACGTTGTCGGTGTGGCCGGCGACCTTGATGAAGCCGGTCTCCTGATCGAGCAGGCGCGCGATGCGCGCGGCGGCCGGCTTGAATGCGTTGCGCACCTCCGCCCTGCCGGATTCGAACAATGCAAGGTCGCACAGCCGAATGACGATCACGCTGCCGCTCTGGCTGACGGTGATGCACTCGTCGCTGAGTTCGCGCTTAATGCGAGGAAGCTGCGCATTCGCAGGCGGAGGAGGCGGGAGTGGTGGTGGTGGCGCGATGACGCGGCGCGCGATCTCGATCCGGCCGGTCGGGTGCAGTGTCGCGGCGCTGGCGGCGATCGTATCGGATCCGCCGCTCAAAAGCGCAAGCAGCGTGATGTAGAGCCCCAACAGTAGCGCGCTGACCACCGATGCGACCACCCAGAGCGGAACGCGCAAGCGCGATGCGCTGCTGGCGAGCTTCTGCCCTTGCCAGCGCGGCGAAAGATCATGCGCGACCTTCGGCCGCACGCGCCGCAGCGTCTCGTAGAGATTGCGCTGAATCTGCTGCAGCGCAGCTTGGCCGCTCGGCGCGCTGCGGTGCACGCCCTGAAAGCCGAGTGCCAGGCAGGTGTGCTGCAGCTCGAGTAGCGGGTAGTTGATCAGCGGATCCTTGAGTGCCTTGTCCAGCTCCTCGAAGAAGCGGACGCCGCCGATGCGCTCGCCGAAGAAGCGGCTGAGCATACTGTACTGGGTCCAGACATGGCGATCTTCCGTCGGGATGTTCTGGACGATGTCGTCGGCCGTCGCGCAAAGAATGTATTTGGCGATATTGGCCTGCTGCTCGGGAATGCCGGCCGAGCGGATATCCTTCTCGAAGAATTTGATCGCATCCGCGACCAGCTCCATCAGGCTCGCGAACGACGCGCGCAGTAAAGCGACCCGCAGGCGCCCCAGCAGCAGCAGCAGCGGACCCGCCGCGCGCATGATCGGGTTCTCGTTCGGCGCCGCTAGCTCGTCGAGCCGCAGCTCCGGCGCGCGTAGTGCCTCTTCGCTCGGCTTCGGCACCGACGGCGTTGAGATCCAGTCCTCGGTGGCCGGCGCCGGCTGCGCCGGACCTGGATAAGAAACCTGCGCCGGCGTGAACGATCCCGGCGCAGCCGGAGCCGCCGGCCGACGGGCTCCCGGATTGGGCCGGATGATGGTTCGGTCGCCACGGCCGGGCGGGCCAGGCGGACGGTCGTTCTCGCTCATCGGCGGTCTTCCAGGATAGCCCACAGCTCAAGCTGCAATTCAGGCCAGTCACCCGAGAAGTGCATGCCGATCGAGCTGGCGGTGCTGAACTCCGGCCAAAGCGGCGATTTGCGGTCGAGATAGAAGTACACGTGATCCGTAATGGCGCGAATTTGCGGTGGTGGTGTGGGCAGATGAACAAGCGGCACGCCCGGAAGGTGCGCGTGCACGATCTCGTTCATCTTGGTGTTGGGCCCTACTTTGAACAGGTTGGGGAATTGGTGCTGGATCTCGATCAGCGGACGGCGCGCTGCGACTTCCAGAACGAAATTCGCATTGCGGAACAAGCTGCGGTCGCGGATCGAGGACACGAAAGCATTCTGCGCGCGCTCGATGATTTCCAGGCGGATGGCGCGCCGTCCGAGCCGAGCACTGAGGAAATCCTGGATGTCACGGATCAGCGGGGCGAAGACATTCTCGAGATTGTCGTGATCATAGATCGGATATTCGCGTGCGCGCCGCTCCGGCGTGGCGAATGTCGCAAGCTCGCCGGCGAGCCGCAGCAACTCCTCATACAGCCGCTCCGGATGCACGTAGCGCGAGGCGCGGAAGTGCTTGAGCACAGTGATGTATCGATTGAGCAGCTGCAGCACGAAGTAGTCGACGCTCTGCAGCCCACCGCCCGCCGTGGGATCTGCCGCATAACGCGCAAGCTCCTCGAGCTTGTTGTCGATCCACCCGACGACACGGTCGATCCAGCCGTCCACGACCGGATGCGCTGAGCAGATCAGCACCGGCGGCGCGAACTTCTCGTCGAAGATGATCGCCTTGTCGCGAATCTCGACGATCCGCGCCATCGCCAATCCGATGTAGCCAGGCTTTGCGGTCTTGCGCAGCTCGAAGCTCAGCCGCGGATAGGCGACGTCAATCTGCTCTTCGATACGCAGTGAAGACGTCGAGTCGATGAAGGTCTCCGCGCTCGAGCTGAACCGGCTGGCGCTGTCTGAGTCCCGCTCGTCGACTTCGCGGGTGTTGGGGGCGGCCACGGGAAGCGACAACCAGCAGGTCTGCGTCGCCGCCGATTCCGGGATGTCGAGCGGTTCCGGGATCGGGCTGTCGCCGGGAACGTCGAACGGCGTTCCATCCGGCATGACACCGGACGCGCGGCGCACGGCAAATTTGCTTTGCTGCGCGAGATCACGGTCGATTTCGAGATACGAGAAGCCCCACGGATAGGGCGACGCGTGCCGCGTCCGCCCCTCCACCAGATGCTCGATATAACGGTCGGCCTGCTGCAGGTGGTGGGGTCGGAGGAACAGACCCTCCGACCAAACGACTTTACTGTACCAGGACATCGGCGCCCCGTGCCGGCATTACGATGCGATGCCCGCGTTCATCGGTTTCTGATTCCGCCGCGATCGTAGCATTCGGCGAAGTATTGCATGAACACATCGACAAGTCCTCCATCCTGCCCGCGCGTTTTGGCTTGCCAGCGCGCCAAAAAGGCGTCCCATAGGCGGGCCTTGCGCGACCCGATCACCCTCGTGAGACCGCGATCCGCTTCCGTCGCCGTTTCGATCGCTTGCGGATCGAGATCGGCGACGATCATCGCCAGCGCCTGCTGCATCGCCGCGTAGGTGCGCACCTGATGCTCCTTGAGGTCCCCGAAGCCCTCTTCGATCGCCTGCTGTGCGTTCAGATAGCTAGCGGTCGTGGGGCCGAACATGATGCTCAGTGCATCCTCGGTCGAGGGTGAGAATTTCAACGGATTGTTGTTGAGCGCCTCGATCGTCGTCTGGTTTGACACGCGCGCGAGACGCTTGGCCTGCAGGCGCGCATTGAGCAACTGGCGCAGGTTCTCGGTGACGAGCCGCAACAGGATGCCGAGCTCCTCGGCAAGTCTCTGCGAATCCTGCGCGAAGGTCTGTTCGGGGACATTGGCGCCGCGCGCCAGTAGCCGCAGGAAGTCGTCGGGCGGCCGCGGCGGAGCGTTCGGTGCGGGCGCTGCTGGCGGCGACGCTGATCCGGCCGCGGCCGGCGGCGGCTCGTAATCCGCGGACGGCTCGGATGGTGGCGTCGCCCCGCCCCAGGGCCCGCTCGGCTCACTGGTGAGCCAGACCGGGCGGCGCGGCGTCGGGACCGCGGGCGCCGAACCGGACGGTGGCGGTCGTGTCGGCGCGCCGTGCGCCCATCCAAGATCGTCATCGACCTGCGTCGGTGGCGCCGCCGGCGCCCGGCCCGGCTCGCCGTACTGCGTGTCCGGGACGTCGACCGCCCAGTCGAGGAAGTCGGGACGCACCGGAACGTTGGCGCTGGCAGGCTTCAGCAGCTTGCGATCGACCGGCGGAGCCGCGTCCTCAGTGGGATTCCAGAGATCCTGATACGCGGACGGCCGTGGGGTCGGCGCGGCCCGTTCGCGTGTCTCGGCATCCTCGCCGTCGAGCGCGACTGCGACGATGTATTGGCCGATGGTGAGGCGATCGCCCTGTTGCAGTCGATGCGGCGCTCGCAGCCGGCCGTCGCTTCCATTCAGGAACGTGCCGTTGGTTGAAACATCATAGAGCCAATAGCCCCCATCGCGGTAGCGCACCTCGCAGTGCTTGCTGGAGATGAACCGGGTCGGATCGGGCAGGGTCCAGTCGAGATGCGCATCGCGGCCGATGTCGAGGCCGCGCTTGCCCGTGACCGAGACGCTCAGCGGTCCCCCGTCGGGGAGGCTGGTCTCGTTCTCGATGGTGAGCGTCAGCCCACCCGTGACGGCGCTGCCGCCCATGCCCGCGCTCATTCCGGCCGCGCCGGAGCCCGCGCCCGCGCCGCCGCTCGACGCACCGCCTGCACCACCCATCGAAAGG